>Ga0209755_10000229_pt1 | contig 109291 bp, 78 predicted proteins | sample TergutCo191P1_FD_187301 | JGI IMG/M metagenome (GOLD analysis project Ga0209755, IMG submission 187301) | Cornitermes sp. P1 segment gut microbial communities from Petit-Saut dam, French Guiana - Co191P1 (SPAdes) (version 2) | ecosystem: Host-associated > Arthropoda: Insects > Digestive system...
CATATATTGATACATATTTATTATTATCATACGCCCCATTTACAAAAGAGTCGTTTATTACTGTTGACCATTTTTTTACATTTTCATTGATTAATTTATTTTCTATTGTAAATATTTTAATCCATGTTGAAAACATTAATTCTGTAAATATTTTCCAATTATGTAATTTTTCTGGCTTTTCAGGAATTTTTATTTTTCCAGTTAAACAATTTTCCAAATATTTTACAGCTTTTTTTATTGGTTCATCATCTATTGTATATCCTAATATTTTTAATCTTCTTAACGCCTGTTCTGTCGTTAATGTCTGTTTTGATGTTGGAATAGACAAAGAATGAAAACTATTACCCCAAGAACCGTCATCATTTTGTAATTTAATAATATCATTAGCAAATTTACTGTCTTTGTAATCCATTTTTTCAACCTCATGTTTGCAAGAATTGCGAACATTGCAAATGCAAGCGCGATTAAACTCAATTTCTTTTTTAAACATTCTCCTTATGCAATATTTAACGGTACATTCTTGTAAGCGTAATTACTTTGATTGTTCTTTATCAAAATAACCCAAGGCATGAGTAAATTCCATTGATCCTTCCGTTGATCCGTACGCGACATTTGAAAAGTGAAAAAGATGTTCATGGAAAGTGATGTTAGCCCATCTGTAATTATCCGTTTGATATACTATGCCTGTCTCATGATTAATATGCTCGTTATCGAACCATGTCAAATCAAAATATAATGTTCTGCCGTCAGTCAATATTAAAACATTCCATGCGTGATCCGGACCTCTCCATCTTTGTACAGTTTGAACAGAATTTACTTCTAACGCTTTTTGAAAAACTTCATCTGTATAACCGCCGCAAACTTTGTATCTTTTATCCGGAGTCCGTATAGCCGGAGCGCCGGTTTATCCGCTGTAACTTTGCCAATCATATTCAATTTCATCGCATAGTTCTTTCGCAAAATCAATTATTTCCGCAAAAACAGGATCATTTTCTAATAAATATTGTATATACAGATCGTATTCATATTTGAATCTTAATGTTTGGTAACATGCGTATTCACCGTAAGTATTAAATATGGATGTTCCTCCGCCGTATTTTGCTCCTGTCCCCCATGTTTTTCTTGTTCCGGCATCTTTATATCCGGTCGCTACTGTATATGACGCTTCAAATAAAATAGCGTTATTATTATCATCCCACCATGCTTTTAATGAAGGATTTCTCCTGGACGCGCCTTCCATTTTCTCTTTTGTAAACGCAGTATTCACGATCCAGTCTCTTGCTTTAGGCGGAAAAATTCCAAGATTGGCTCCGTAATGCATTATTACCGGAAAAGTTAAATCATCGGGAAAACTAAAGTGCGGAAGATTTAAAAATTCTCCTTGTTCGTAGCCATTTTCACCGATGTCACTCAGCAGCCATTCAAGAAAAGCATCACAGCCGGAAAACAATAATGCGCTGATTGCGAACATTGCAAATACAAGCGCGATAAAACTCAATTTCTTTTTCATACATCACTTCCTTACTTAATATATATTCTGTTTAACAGATATTTATATACTTAATATATTTACTTTTAACAAAAATTTCTATGTATTTGCCTTCTTATTGTTCATTATTTTAAAAATTACCACAGCCTCAGCCACCCTCTGTTCGCCCCATTCGTGTACGAAATACCCAGAATGCCGCCTTGATTCGCCCATGTTGCTGTTCCGCCTGCCGATACAGTCAAATTGGTGTTTGTGCCGACGGTGTAGTTTAACGTACCTGAGGGACGGTTCCATGCAATTACCACAGCGTTACTCGGCGCGGCTCTGTTGAGCTGGTAGGTGCCGTTGACAACATTGGTGAGCGCCGTTCCTGTTCCGGCAACTACGCCGCCGTTTAAGTTGAAAGTTCCGCCGGCTCTGCGCACGCCGGTGCCGTTAGGAGCCTTATTGCCGATTATTTCGCCGCCTGACATGGTGACTGTCGCGCTGCTCCACATAGCTATACCGCCTCCGGGGTTAGTTACAGATGTGTTGCCGTTGATACTGCCGCCGTTAATATTAAATACACTGCTGCTGCCAGATACGCTCGCTCCGCCGCCGCCGAGATTGGCTGTATTGCCGTATATCTTTCCGTTTTGCAAGGTGAACGTGCCGCCCGATAATCTTATGCCGCCGCCGTCCTTTCCGGTATTGCCGCTTATTTCTCCGCCGGTCATTGTAAATGTGCTGTTACTTGCTATAATAACACCGCCGCCATCGCCGTTCGCTGTGTTAGCACTGATCTCTCCGCCTGACATATTGAACTGACCTCTGCTCCCCAGAGACAAGCCGCCGCCGTTTGTGACAGCACTGTTGCCTGAGATTTTGCCGCCTCTCATTGTAAATACTGTGCCGTTGCCGGATACGCTTAATGCGCCGCCGCTTCTGGTGCTGGTGTTGCCGCTGATTTCGCCGTTTTCAAAGATGAAATTGCCGCCTGATATTTCCAAGCCGCCTCCGCCGTTGCCGGTATTATTGCTAATTCTGCCGCCTGACATTCTGAATGTGCCGCTACCGGTTTTGTACACGCCGCCTCCGCCGTTTACGGCTTTAGTGCCTGCACTGTTGTTTGCGTTGCTGATGTTATTGATGATTTCGCCGCCTGACATTGTGAACGTACCGGTTCCGGTTACATATACGCCGCCGCCGTTACGGGAGACGCTGTTGCCGCTTATCGTACCGCCGTTCATGATGAATGTTCCGTTTCCCAATACGGTTACCGCGCCGCCGTCAGCGTTAGCTGTCTTGTTTATATTGTTGTGCAAAACAACGCCAGCGTTCATAGTGAAAGCGCCTCCGTTCACGCGCACGAGCGTTCCGCCGCCGTCGCTTACCTCATCCTCCGGATCGTCTGCGTTTGCCGCGCCGGCGCTCTCGATATCTTCGCCGTATAAATTATCACTATCATTGCCGTCAAAATAAGAAGTGTCTATGAAATTACTGCCGCCGCCGTCAATGATGATATTTTCCAGAATGAGCGCCGCCCCGTCAGAAACCGTTATAAGGCTGCCTGAAGTACCGCGCGTTAAAGTTACAGGTCTTGAAGGATTAGCGCTGCGAATGGTTATCTTCGCGCCGGGTGCCGCAGGTCTTGGAATATTTATAGCAGCGCTCAACATAATATTTTGATCAAGGTTAATAACTACGTCCCCACTGCCGCTTATGTAAGGCCATATCTGCCAAAGCAGTCTGTTAATAGGGGTTGGAGGAATATCGCCTATCCTGAAAGTCATAAGCGCTCCTGTTTCGCTTATTCCTGTAATATTAATATTTGACAGCGTCCCGTCATGCCAGCGCGCTACTGGGGTGCTTGTGCCGCTAAAATGAGTTCCGGCGCCGCTTCGGAAAAGATCCGCGTCGCCTATAGTATCATTTCTTCCGTCAGCGTGTACGAGTTCTACACGCGAGAAACCGCCGCCGCCTACTCCTGACCTGCCTGCGTTCATATCGATATGCCATATCAAAAGCCCTCTTTCATCGCGCCCTCTAATCCCCTGAGGTCTGTCGCCGGTATTTTGCGCATCAATATAAAAAGCTTCCCTTTCATTTCTCCTGAATATTAACGCCTGATGACTGTTTCCATCCAGAGTAAGCACAGTTCCGGGAGGCGCGTTAGTTATATCAACCGGTTCTATCCAACCTGCCGTATGCCTGTAATAAGGGTTGGGTTTCCAGCCGCTTTCCATAAGACAGCGCCCGTCTGCGGATACTCCGGGATGACCCCATCTCAACAGCGCGTGACCGATTTCGTGCGCGAGTACTCCAAAGCTGATAACAGGAATCGAATTCCGGTCGGTGCTCATTCTGGTCCGCGAAAGACCGGTTCCGGCAGTATTGGCAAAACCGCCTGAAACAAGCATCGTGATTAAAACCGGATTACCCTTGCTGTCAAGAGTGACGCCGCTCAGATCAAAATTCATGGTATCGAATATTTTCTTTGCTTCCTTCCATAAACCGCGCACGCCGCCGAAATCTCCGTTGCTCTGCGCCCGTGTGAACGGCAGGGTAATAACCGGCGCCACTACATGGTTAAGCTCAAGATGCCCGTTGGAAAAATGCTTATAATAGTCATAAATAGATATTGGAACATCACCACCCCTCATACCGCCTGCACGATTGAAAAGTTCATCTACCTGCTGCCTCGTGTGCACAGTCCTTTGATCCTGATACTCCACAATGACTGCCAGCCCGACAATCTTTCCGGTTCTTGCTACCTGCGCCTGCGCCGTTCCTGCTAGTGTCAAAAAGAACATCGTCGTCAATATTAATGTATTAATTCTGATCATTAGACCCTCTCTTTAAAATTGTTCATTCCACACTTTTCATTTTTCATTTGCTCATCACCACGCTCTAATCCATCCTCTGTTCGCCCCATTCGTGTACGAAACGCCAAGAACACCGTTTTGATTCGCCCAGCTTGCCGATGCTCCTGCCGATACAGTTAAATTAGTATTTGCGCCCGCAGAATAATTCGGAAGGTTTCCGGCAGGACGGTTCCACGCGATTATTACGGCGTTGCTCGGCGCGGCTCTGTTGAGTTGGTGGGTGCCGCTGATAACTGCGGCAATATTCCTTCCATCTCCGGCAACTACGCCGCCGTTTAGGTTGAAAGTTCCGCCGGCTCTGCGTACGCCGGTGCCGCTAGGGGCGTTATTGCCGCTTATTTCGCCGCCTGACATGGTGACTGTCGCATTGCTCCACATAGCTATGCCGCCGCCTGCGTTAGTTACAGATGTGTTGCCGTTGATACTGCCGCCGATAAAATTAAAAACAGAGCTGCCGCCCGAAACGCTCGCTCCGCCGCCGCCTAGATTAGCTGTGTTGCCGTTTATCCTCCCGTCCCGCATGGTGAAAGAACCGCCTAATATTCTAACGCCGCCGCCGTCTGTGGCTGCAGTGTTGCCGTTGATTTCGCCGCTTGACATATTGATTACCACGCTGCCCCATACAGCTATGCCGCCGCCATAGGTGGCGGTTGCGGTGTTGCCGCTGATACTGCCGCCGTTAATATTAAATACAACGCTGCCGGATACGCATGCTCCGCCGCCGCGATTGGCTGTGTTACCGTTGATCTTTCCGTCCCGTATGGTGAACGTACCGCCTAATATTCTAACGCCGCCGCCGTCTGTGGCTGCGGTGTTGCCGTTTATTTCGCCGCCTGACATATTGATTATCGCGCTGCCCCATGCAGTTATGCCGCCGCCATAGGTTGCGGTTGCGGCATTGCCGTTGATACTGCCGCCGTTAATATTAAAAACTGCGCTTCCGGATAGGCATGCTCCGCCGCCGCGATTGGCTGTGTTGCCATTGATCTTTCCGCCTTGCATGGTGAACGTGCCGCCTGGCATCCTAATTCCGCCGCCTTCACTACTAGTGTTATTACTTATTTCTCCGCCGTTCATGGTGAATGTGCCGTTAGTATTTACATACACGCCTCCGCCATTTCCGGAGTTAATATTATTGCGCAATACCGCGCCTGATTCCATAATGAACGTGCCGCCTGAGTTTACCCGCACGAGCGCGCCCGCGACAATTGCAGCAGGCTTGGTCAAGGGATTGCCTTCTTCATCTACTTCCGCGGTCGCGCCTGCTCCTTCACCTTCTTCCTCATCGTCATCTTCGCCATCACCTTCTTCTGAATACATGATGCTGCCGCCGCCGTCTATAATGATGTCCCGGAAAATCAGCGTTACGCCGTTGGGTACTGTAAACAAGTCGCCGCTTGTACCGCGTGTGAGTGTAACAGGTCTTGCGGGGTTCGCGCTGCGGATAGTAAGAGTCGCGCCTGCTCTGGCAGGAGCCCTGATGTGGTTTATTGGCGCTTCGATTGTCAAATCTTCATTAAGAGCAATATCTACATTCGTGTTAGCCCCTGAGTAAGACGCAACGCGATCATCAAAATCGTCAAACGGAGTTCTGCGGCTGGAGTAGGCTGCGTTTAAACCCCTGTCCATTATTTGCTGGGCAAGAGCGCCGCGCGATGTTGCGCTGTTTACCATGACTACTACTGCTGTCTTTGTGTCAGGGCACACAATCATATACGTTTGGTAGCCGCTGATTGTGCCGCCATGCGCTAAACCTCTTCCGTACCGCTGCCCTGAATTTGCAGGGCGCGTAAACAATTCCCGAAACCGTCCACCCATGCTAGCGATATTACTCTCATACGGAGTGAGAGCGGTAGTGGGAATACTCCTGTTGCCTGTCCCCCACCCGATACCGGCAGCGGCAGCTTGTTGTAAAATTTCAGAACCTCTTGGAACCTGATCGCCTAAAATAAAAGCTGCCAAACGCATCATATCGGATGTAGTGCTTGTAATTTCTCCGCTTGCGCCTATAAGAGTGACGCTTTTGTTTTCTGATAAATTTAAACTCTTCGCGGTTCCGCTAAAATTATGAGGCAGTGCCAGGCGATCCCGCATAGCCGGATTAACCCAGCCGTGAAGCATTGTGGAGTTCATCTCCAAAGGTCTGAACAAATGTTCTGTCAGGAGGTCGCCTGATTTCCTTTTAGGAAAATCATTGTAATATATGGAAGCGATTACGTTAGCTACAACCGCTGCTCCCATTGAATAATTATAAGCTGTGCCGGGCTTACTGGTATAAGTAAGATTTTGGAGCGTCGACCTGAAGCGCGCAAGAGTGCCGAAAGTAGCATCGGGTCCGGTTCCAACATATCTGGGAACGCCCGCGTAGTGCGTAGCAAATTGCAAGAGGGTAGGGTATATCCTTGTTCCGTCAGTGTCAATATAAGGCTTTGTCGGGAAATAATTGTTAATCGAATCATTTAAATTTACATACGGCCTTCCTGTACGCGGATTATTGATTCTTGTAAAGTAAGAAAACACAATGTTGGAAACAGGTTTAGAAAGAGAGCCAATCAGGAAAATGGAATTCTCCGTTACCGGCCTTCTGTTGGCAACATTCCGCCGCTGTGACTCATGAAACCCACGGTTAAAAAACGCTGTCCTGCCGTTTTTGTAAATGCCGACCGAAAGCCCTGCTATGTTCCAGTTGGTCTTTTGCCCTTCATCGAAGTCCCTGTTTTGAAAGTGGTTATCAACAAGTAAATTTATCCTGTCGATCATCCGCTGCCATTCTTCGTCAGCAGTAGGAATTTGCGCATAAACCATTCCTGCCAGAGTGGAAAAGATCGCCGCCGCCAATATAAAAGTTTTAATCCTCATCATTAGACCCTCTCTTTAAAATAAAATTCATATTGTTTATTCATCATTTTTCATTTGTTCATCACCACGCTTTAATCCATCCTCTGTTCGTTCCGTTTGTGTATGAAACGCCGAGAACTCCGCTTTGATTCTGCCATGTTGCTGTCCCGCCTGCCGATACAGTCAAATTAGTATTTGCACCAGCGGAATAATTCGGGATGTTACCGGAGGGACGGTTCCACGCTATTATCACGGCGTTGCTCGGCGCGGCTCTGTTGAGCTGGTGGGTTCCGCTGATGATTGCGGCTACATTCGCGCCTGTTCCGGCAACTACGCCGCCGTTTAAGTTAAAAGTTCCGCTGGCTCTGCGCACGCCGGTTCCGCTGGGAGCGTTATTGCCGATTATTTCGCCGCCTGACATATTGATTACCGCGCTGCTCCATACTGCTATGCCGCCGCCTGCGTTTGTTGATGTGTTACCGCTGATACTGCCGCCGTTAATATTAAATACGCTGGCGCTGCCCGATACACTCACTCCGCCGCCGCCGAGACTGGCTGTGTTGCCGTTGATTCTTCCGTCACGCATGGTGAACGTACCGCCCGATAATCTTATGCCGCCGCCGTCTCTTCCGGTATTGCCGCTTATCTCGCCGCCGTTTAAGTTGAATACAGTGCCTGTGTTCGCTATTGCAACACCGCCGCCGTCGCCGCTTGCGGTATTGCCTGAGATTCTGCCGCCTGTCATGGTAAACACTGCGCGTCCGCTTAAACGCACACCGCCGCCTATCGTTCCGCTATTACCGCTGATTTCTCCGCCGTTCATTGTGAAAACACTGTTTGCATATGGATTGCGTACACCGCCGCCAACGCCGCGTGAGGTATTGCCTGAGATTTTTCCGTTATTCATGGTAAACACACCGTCACGTATCATTACGCCGCCGCTTGATTGAGCGGTATTACCGCTAATCTCGCCGCCGTTCATTGTAAATGCGCCGCCCCTTGCGATATACACGCCGCCGCCGTCGCCTGAGTTTATATTATTGCGCAATACCGCCCCTGATTCCATAATGAACGTGCCGCCTGAGTTTACCCGTACGAGTGAACCCGCAACGACTGTAGCAGGTTTTGTCAAAGGATTGCCTTCTTCATCTACTTCCGCAACCGCATCTGCGACTTCACCTTCTTCGTCATCATCACCGTCATCGTCATCTTCTTCTAAAAAAAGAATGTCGCCGCCGCCGTCTATGATGATGTCCCGGAAAATCAACGTTACGCCGTTGGGTACTGTAAACAAATCGCCTGATGTGCCGCGAGTGAGCGTAACAGGTCTTGCCGGGTTCGCGCTTCGGATAGTAAGAGTCACACCCTCCCTTGCAGGGGCTCTGATGTGGTTTATTGGTAATTCGATTGTGAAATCTTCATTAAGCGCGATATCCATATTTTGGTTTGCTCTTGTATAAGACGCTATTTGATCATCAAACGGGTTTCTCTGGACAACCGCGGGATAGGTTGCGTTTAACACCCTGCCCATTATATGCGCTGCGAGAGTGCCCGGTATAGAAGATTTGGTGTTTATCAGGACTACTACTGCCGTCTTTGTGTCAGGGCTAATAATCATAAATGCGCGGTGCCCTTTAATTGCACCGCCGTGGCGTAAAACTCTTCCGTAACTCTGCCCCGCATTTGTCGGGCGTGTAAACAGTTCCCGAAACCTCCCGCCCATCTTTTCGATATTGCTCTCATACCCAGTGAGCGCGGTACTTGGAACAGTTCTGTTGCCTGTCTTCCACCCGAGACCGGCAGCGGCAGCCTGTTGTAAAATTTCAGAACCTGCAGGAACCCCATCGCCTAAAATAAAAGCCGCAAGGCGCATCATATCGACAGCCGTACTTGTTATACATCCGCTTGGACCTCCAAGGTTAATGCCGGTGGTCGGAACAGATCGAAAATTAGTTGCAGCTCCGTTAAAAAGGTGGGGAAGTGTCATGCGATCCCGCAAAGCCGGATCAATCCAGCCGTGAAGTTTTGTGGAGTTCATTCCCAAGGGACTGAATAAAAATTCCGTCAGGAGATCATTAACTCTCCTTTGAGGATAATCATTATAATATTGAGAGGCGACAATGTTAGCTACAACTGTAGACCCGCTTGCATATTGATAAGCGGTACCGGGTTTGTGAACGTAGGTAAGATTCTCAAGCAGCGACCTAAACTGGGCAAGAGTGTAACTGCCTCCTCCTATTGCAATACCGCCGTAGTGCGTAACAAATTGCAGAAGAGTCGGATGCACCTGTGTTCCGTTAGTGTCAATAAAAGGTTTTGTTTTAAAATAATTGTTAACAGGATCATTTAAATTGACATAAGGTCTGCCTGTCCGCGGATTATTAATTCTTGAAAAGTACGATAGCATAATAGTAGAAACAGGTTTTGAAACAGAGCCAATCGGGAAAATCGAATTTTCCGTTACCGACCTTCTGTTGGCTACATTCCGCTGCTCCGATTCATGATACCCGCGGGTAAAAAAAGCCGTCCTGCCGTTTTTGTAAATACCGACCGAAAGCCCTGTTATGTTCCAGTTAGCGTTTTGCCCTTCACTGAAGTTCCTGTTTTCAAAATGGTTATCCACCAGCAAATTTACCCTGTCGAGTATCCGTTGCCATTCCTGATCAGAGGGCTGCCCTGATGTACTTGTCTGTGCCTGTGCCGCAACGGTCAGAGTTAAAAAGAACGCCGCCGCCAGTATTAAAGTTTTAATCCTCATTATAAAATCTCCTCTCTTTTTCATTGCTCATCTATTTCTTTTTTTTATCTCACCGTAAAGTCAATGCTGGTCGGAACATCCGCTGACGCAGACATAGTGGCGATTCTCCAATCACCGTATACTCCGGCGCTAACGGTTGGTCTGATAACAATCCGCAATTGATAAGACCCCGGAGGCACTGTATTTGGAAATGAGCAATTATTTATGTTTGGACTTCCTCCGGCAGGACTAATATTTATAAGTCTATTAGCTACTGCTACAATTTCATTTTTGTTGTTAACCAATGCCGCGCTCAACTGACCGCCTGAGAAAGTATCAAATGGATCAATAACCCTTATTCCTACTGAAACAGAAAATTGTTCATTGCGGGAAACTGAAGTTTTTGCAGTAGAAAAATTTGTTAAAGCGCATCCGTATCCTCCGCCGTTTGCTTCTCCTGCGGTAACGGTAATATCATAACCGGTTGGAATATCCGGTGATGCAGACATAGTGGCAATTCGCCAATCACCGAATACTCCTGTACTGATTGCTGGTCTGATTACAATACGCAATTTATAAGAGCTTGCAGGTACTGTTTCAGGAATATAACAATTTCTGTTTGCAATGGTTCCGCCCGCAGGGCTGATATTTGTAAGCACCCCAATTACCTTTACAATTTCGTTATTATTGTTTACCAATGCCGCGCTCAACTGACCGCCAGGAAAAGTATCAAAAGTATCTACAACTCTTATTCCCGCAGTAAAAGTAAATAATTCATTTTGAGGAACTGAAGAACCGGCAGTAGTAGTAAAACTTGTTAAAGCGCGTCCGTAACCGCCGCCGTTTGCCTCTCCTGAGGTAACGGTGACAGGAATAGCGTTTGGAACCCTTGCATCTCTATTGGATAATGTAACGATTTTCCATTCGCCGCCTTCAACTCTTGTAACAATTCTTAAACTGTAGTCACCGGTATTTACAGTTTCTGGAATAAAACAATTCATTGTATATGTTCTTGTTCCCAGCCGCCAATTGTTTATATTACCTATCCCGATTATTTTGGTAATTGTTCCGTTGCGAACTAACGCCGCCCCATAATTACCGCTTGGTAAAATACCAAAATTACTGATGGTAAATTTTACCGGAAACTGTTCGTTTTGCAGTACACTGTTTTTCGTGATTGTAAATTCTTCCAGGCCCATTTCGTTACTGCCAAAACTTTTTTCATCAGGTTTAATATTAATTGTGATGTCATGATCTCGATTATAATGAACATTAGGAGTTAATGCGTTTAAATAATACCACCCGTCAGAACTGCCGTTCCATCCCCAATTGACATGAAATCTGCCTGAATTGTCGTATCCGTCAATTACAAAACCATGTTGGACGCCGCTATCGCTTCGTGAAAAATACAATAACGGCAGACCTGCGTCCAACTGCTGTTTTATTATTGCTTCCCACTCGGCGTCAGCATAAAATTTGCGCGGAAGCCGCTGAATGCTTCTATCGTATCCGAAATGATTTGTCAGTATATTAACTGGTCCGCTGGATACAGTAACTGCCATGGCGTAAATAAAGTTAAGTTCTGCTACAGCTTTCCGTTGCTGCGAAGTGCCCGGGTCTGCGGTGGTGTATGTGTTACGCATATTAGCCCAATCAAAACGGTAATTTTCAAAATTCAAAAGCGGTACTGTTATACCATGAGGTCCAAGAACTGTACTCTGTCCTGTTCCTCGTATTGGATGTTTATGGTATGCCATTAATTGTACCGTTTGGGTAACACCGCAATCGGTAGGGAGTTCCCCTCTATCATTAGCTTTTGCGTGACCGGGAGCAAGAGGGTGCATACTGTTGAATGGATTTCCCTGCCCCCACTTTGTTTGCAGTAACGGCGCAACAACGATATTCGGGTTTACCCTTACTTCAAAATCAATGCTGTTTGGAATATTCGGCAATGCCAGTGTGGTAAGCCGCCATTCACCGCCGGTCGGTCTTATAACAGCACGCAATTGGTATCGTCCAGGGTTTACGGTATGCGGCACTATACAATTAAATTCCAAAGCGCCTGATAACGATCCTGCGTTTAACGCACCGCGGTTTCTTGTTCCCACAACTGCTGCAATCCTGCCGTTATTGTCAACTAACGCCGCTCCTACCTCTCCGCCGGGAAACGCAATCAATCCAACATTTCTTGGAGTTATCGTAACTGTAAACGATTCGTAATGCTGTATATGCGATGCGCTTGCGGAAAAAGCCGTTAACGCCAGTTCGTAACCGGTATTTGTTTGGGCGGATACATTTGTAAAAACAAATAACACAACCAAAATAAAAACGAGTAACTTTTTATTCATAGTTCACTTTTCTTTTGTTATCGAACAACTCTATAAGCGGACGGCGGCATTTTATCCCGGTTCTTTGTTTCAGTAAAATAATAATAACTCCAGCCATAATCAGGATCATCAGGATCGGTATATTCAACATACACTAATGTCCATTGGTCAATTTCTCCTGATACCTGTTCGAGATTTAAATCTCCCCTCCAACAATAGCTGCCAACCATACCATTATAAAATCCGGTATTATTATTAGCGTCAGCGGTTTCAACGCCATTGGGAGATAATTTTTGAGACCAATACGAACGAATAGCGTCAGTCAGATCAATAAAAAAGTAATCCGTTCTTTGGGCTCCTGACGATCTTTCATATATTTCATATCCGATAACACCGTCATTAGTTGTTTCTCCAACACTGGCTTTTGTTAGTTCTCTTGGTGCAGTTGCACACCCCCAAAAAACCAACCCGATAATAACCGCAGCAAATAGTTTTTTCATAAAAAACCTCCTTTTTTCTTTTGTATATTTCATTATTGATAATATATCGCTCTTTGCCGGAAAAGTGTATGTTGTTTTACTCATATTTATCATAAAATATTTGTCTCAATAGAGCATTACCACGATTTATTTGTTTTACCTCACTGTAAAGTCAATGGCGGTTCGGGTTCTGCTCGACATAGTAAGCGTGGCAATCCGCCATTGCCCGTTTGCAGGTCTTACGACAACCATCAGCCGGTATTGACCAGGTCTTACGGTGATTGGTACCGTGCAATTTATATTCATAAATCTTGTTGCAGCTCCTGCGTTTAACACGTTCCGGCTTTCGCTTCCTATTACTTCCGCAATTCTGCCGTTATTATCCACTAACGCAGCTCCTACCTCGCCTCCCGGGAAAGCATTCGCGCCGACATTTCTAAATGCCATATTAACCGGAAAACGCTCATTTCGCGCTACAGAGGTTTTGGTTACGGAAAAATCCTCTAACGCCATCCCGTAGCCGCCTCCCGGCGATACGCTTTCTGCCGTAACGGTTAAATCAAATGAGTTTGGAATATTCGGCAAAACCAGCGTGGCGATACGCCACTGTCCGCCTTCCGGTCTTACAACTGCCATCAGCCGGTATTGACCGGGTCTTACGGTTTCCGGCACAAAGCCGCGTATTGTTCCCAGAAACCCATCCCTGTTGGCGGTTCCTATTACTTCTACAATTCTGCCGTTATTGTCCACTAACGCCGCCCCAAACTGGCCGCCTGAAAATTCCGTACCGACATTTCTGAAGCTTGGCGTAACGGTTAATAATTCGTTTTGCGACACTGTAGTTTGATCTACTCTAAAAGCCGATAAGGCTTGCCCGTAACCGCCTGAGTTTGCAGCTCCTTCAGTAACGGTGACAGGTATAGCGTTAGAGATATTAACCGGAGATACTGTAACAATTTTCCATTCGCCGCCTGTCTGTCTGGTGACAGCCACCAATCGGTATTGTCCGGGTCTTACGGTTTCGGGTATGAAACAATTTATAGTATGACCTGATGAAGCAGCGGACAGGGATTCTCCGGGACGGCGGCTTTCTTGATTCACTGTTCCTATAACCGCAATCAGAGATTGCGCTGTAACAGCACCGCTTGCACTTACCAGTGCCGCCCCGACCTGACCGTCTGAGAAAAAACCGAAGCTTGTTACATTGGCGGTAACCGTAAACAATTCATTTTGCTGCACGCCGGTTTTGTTCGCGGCAAAATTACGCAGCCCCATTTCATTACTGCCGGTACTGCCCCGATTGGGTCTGACATTGATGACTACGCTGTGATCGCGGTTGTAGTTTCGTCCCGGACTGGGGACCAATTCGTTCAGGGAATACCATCCGTCTCTGCTGCCTCCCCATCCCCAGTTAATATGAAACCTGCGGGCGCTGTCGTATCCGTCAACTATAAAAGCGTGTCCGCCGCCTTGCCTGCTTGCCGAATAGTAAACCGGTAAACCTGCATCCAACTGCGATCTTATCAGCGCTTCCCAATCGGCATCATTGTAATATACGCGCTCATGTGTTTGAATGCTTCTGTCATAATCAAAATTCTCGGTTAATGTGAGGTATTGATTTTTCTGTGCGCCCACTGCCAAGGCTTTATGATACATTAATGTAGCTACAGCGTTCCGTTGCCGCTCATTGCTGTTTGCGCCGTCACTGCGATAGCTGTTAATCATATTATCCCAATCATAAGCAACATTTAAATTTACAGACGGTACTTTGCTGATACCGGTGGCGAAGCCGGGACCAATCATTGTACTTTGCCCCCGCCCCCGTACCGGATGCCGGTGGAACGCCAAAATTTGTGCCCACGCTGTATTGGTGCAATTGGTAACGATCCGCCCGTTAGCTGAAGCTCTTCTATCATTTGGAAAATGAGGAAACAAATTATTATACGGAGGACCCTGGTTCCACTTTGTCTGTATCAATGGACGGACTATAGCTTGAGGATTAGGCGTTTCCCTAAGCAGCGATTCAAGTTCGTCATTATCGGGTATTATCGGGGGATCGCTTTCATCTGCCGGCTGCTGTGCAACAACCGCCGCGCTGCTGTCTCGAATGCTTACCGTATAACTGCCGTCTCCTTTATCGCGTTTAAGCCCCGAAAAGAAGGTGACAAATTCTCCTGCGTTTAAATTTCGCGTAAAACGGAAATTTTTGTTTTGCCCGCCGTCATCGTTAATTGCCCTTGTGCCGGTCACCGCTAAAAACGCAACCGGATCAAGCGTTCCGTTGTTTGTAGATTCAAAAATGTAAATCCCGGCCGCAGGTGCGGTAAAACTTAACAGAACTCTCTGCCCGCCGTTTATAGTAACGGTTGCCGGAACGTTTGCCTCAAGCAATACCGACGGGATAGTTGAGGTATTAATGCTTACCGTATAACTGCCCGTTCCAGCATTGCTGACAACACCTGCAAAGAAAGTGAAAACTTCCCCTGCGTTTAAATACTGCAAAAAGCGGAAATTTTTACCTTGCCCGCTGTCATCGTCAATAGTGTTCGAGCTAAACGAGCCGGTCGCCGACAAATACGCAATCGGATCAAGTATCCCGTTGTTTGAAGATTCAAAATTGTAAGCTCCCGCTGCAGGCGCGGTAAAACTCAACTGCACTCTCTGCCCGCCATTTATTGTGACGGTTGTCGGAACGTTTGCCGTAAGCGTCTGCTGCGAGTACAGGACACTGCCCGCGAAAAGAGCGAAAATTGTAAAAATAGCGATAAATTTGTATTTCGATTTCATATGTTCTCCATTTTATTTATAACCACGAACCACACAGACAAACACGAACCAAAACGGTGGCTGCTGCCATTGCGTTGCCTCGATCATCGAAAAGAGCTTCCGAAGCCTTATGGTATCGCCTGAATCGCGGCGGCATGTGCGCTCCATCTCGACGCCCTCTTATATGTGTTCACGCTGTCCGCCGGAACGTAGAATCGCCGGGAGGCGTGATTATCATTGAAAGCGTTGCTGTTATTTAACATGGGTGGCATTGCTGTCCGTACAGTCACGCTCGTCAAGCCGGTGCAGCGGAAGAACGCCTGGTTGTCGATAGTCTTCACGCCGCTGCCTATCGTCACGCTCGCGAGCGCGGTGCAGGACTGGAACGCGCTTCGTCCAATACTCGTGACGCTGTTCGGTATGGTCACGCTCATTAAAGCGGTGCAGCCGAAGAACGCGCTGGCGCCGATAGAGGTTACGCTGTTCGGTATAGTTACGCTCGTTAAAGCGGTGCAGTCGGAGAACGCATAGTTGCCGATAGTCTCCACACCGCTCCCAATTGTCACGCTTGTCAAAGCGGTGCAGGCGGAGAACGCATCGCCGCCGATAATGCCGCTGCCAATGCTGACGCTCGTCAAGCCGGTGCAGCGGAAGAACGCATACTCGCCGATAGTCTTCATGCCGCTCCCTATGGTGATGCTCGTGAGTTTGGTGCAGCTGTCGAACGCCCTTTCGCTGATACTCGTCACACCGGCGGGTATGGTGAACGCCCCTGACAAGCCTGCTATCGGCGCTTTTATAAGTTGTGTCATGGCTTTGTTGTACAGGACTCCGCTCTGGCTTGCATAATTCGGGTTCGCCGCGTCCACTGTAATGCTTGTCAAGGCGGTGCAGTCATAGAACGCCCTTTCGCCGATAGTCTCCACGCCGCTGCCTATCGTCACGCTCGGCAAAGCGCTGCAGCGTTCGAACGCATAGCTGCCGATAGAGGTTACGCTGTTCGGTATGGTCATGCTTGTCAAGGCGGAACAACCGAGGAACGCAGCGCTGCCGATATGCTTGACAGTGTTTGGCAGGGTGACGCTCGTCAACAGGTTGCAGCTGCTAAACGCACTGTCGGCGATTAACGTCACGCCGGCGGGTATGGCTCTGCTGCCGCTGATCGTCCGCCACCCTTTAGCGGCAACCAGCCATTTGCCCCCAATAATGATGAAGCTGTTGTCCGGCGTATTTCTCCATATACCGGTATCGTAGAACGCATCGCCGCCGATAGAGGTTACGCTGTCCGATATGACGATATTCGTCAAAGTTCTGCAGCCCTCGAACGCAGTGGTGCCGATACTCGTCACGCCGCTCCCTATGGTGATGCTCGTGAGCCTGGTGCACCCGACGAACGCATTGTCGCCGATAGTCTTCACGCCGCTGCCCATGCTGACGCTTGTGAGGTTGTAGCAGCTACCAAACGCACTATCGCCGATTACCGTCACGCCGCTCGGTATGGTGAACGCTCCTGTTGCAACGGGGACGGGCACTTTTACAAGCTCTGTCATGGCTTTGTTATACAGGATTCCGTTTTGGCTTGCGAAGTTTGGGTTCGCCGCGTTCACCGTAAAGCTCGTCACAGCAGTGCATCCGGCGAACGCACGCTCGTGGATAGTCTTTACTCCGCTGCCCAAGGTCACACTCGTCAGCTTGGTACAAGCGGAGAACGCATCTTTGTCAATAGTCGTGACGCTGTTCGGTATTGTAATGCTCGTGATATCGGTACTCAGGAACGCATGGCCGCCGATTGTCGTTATGTTCGAGGGCTGGAGGAAGGTAACGCCGGTAATGTCCGTCCTGTTAAACGCTCCATTGCCGGGAGCAATACCGCCAGCCACTTCGGTGACGGGCAGGTATTCGCTGCTCGCGTTCGGGCGGTAAAAGGCGGGGATGGTGACAACGCCGCTTGTTACAGTGCCTTTGTCCACACAGTATGCTTTTCCGCCGTCAATGAGGGTGTACTCGAGCCCCGGCGTTCCGTCGCCGTAGTTGGGGGTGGTACTGCTGTCTTCGGCAAACGCCGGAATGACTGCCATCGTTATTAGTACGATGAGCGCTATTCTTCGTATAGCTTCAATTAGATTGATTGTGTTTTTCATTTTAATCTCCTTTTTATTGAGGCTTTTCCGAAACTCTGAATTAGCCTCCCTGTATTATTATTACCGCACCGTAAAGTCAATGCTGGTTGGACTGTTCTCAAGAAAAAGCGTGGTGATTTTCCATGCTTCATTCGCATTTGGCCTTAAAACCATCCTTAGTTTGTATTGACCCGGTACTATTGAATTGGGAATGGTGCAAGCTATGCTTATGGGATTGGCATTACGAGCTCCGACAACAAACCTGCCGGTATTCCAGCTTCTAAGAACTGTCACAATGTTATTGTTATTATCTACTAAAGCCGCGCCTGCTTGCCCATCGAAGACATCTAACCCTACATTCGTTAATCGATAACCAACATTGAACGATGTATTTCTGGATACGGTTGTATTATTGGCAGTGAAAGCTGCTAATGCCATCCCGTAACCGCCGCCGTTTGCTTCTCCGGCAGTAACAGTGATACTAATATTGCCGGGAATGCCGTCACCAATCGCAGATTTCGTAATTAATTTCCATTCTTCGCCAGTCTCTCTGACAACAGCCATTAACCTGTACTGTCCCGGAATGACCGTTGCCGGAACAATACAGTTTATTGTTGCAGCAGCAGCCAGTGATTGTTGATTTAACGCTGCACGGTTATTATTTCCAATAACTGCAATAATTCCGCCGTTATTATTTACTACTGCAACTCCTTGTTGACCACCGGAAAACGCGCCAAATGTACTTATGTTTTTTATTTGCATAGTAACGGTAAACAATTCATTTTGAGATACGGAAGTTTTATTGGCAGAAAAACTATTTAACGCCATTTCATAATCAGCAGGCATTCCTCCTTCATCAGGTTTGATATTGATGATGATAAGATGATTATTATAAAATTTTCTGGCTCCGTCGTACGTGGATGGGTTTATATTATTCAAAGAGTACCAGCCGTTATCCCGTCCGCTCCATCCCAAATTGATATGAAACAAGCCTGAATTGTTGTATCCATCTATTACAAAAGCATGATTGTTTTTCGGATCATTTCCCCAATAATAAACCGGAAGCCCTAAATCCAATTGTTGCCGTATCATTGCTTCCCAATCTTTATCATTATAATATAGGCGGTAATGAATCTGAACACTTTTGTCGTATCCGAAAATGTCAGTTAACGCTGCTGTATAATTACTGGGGTAATTACTGCGTTCTGGGGTATTTAAGCCAACTGCCGCCGCAACGTGATACACCAGTGTGGCTGTGGCATTTCTCTGCCGTGTACTGCCGGGGTTAGCAGTCGTATAGGTGTCAAGCATATTATTCCAATCATAGGCAACATTAAAATTTACCGATGGTACGGTGAAGGTGTCGGAATTAATTCTAACACGTGTACTTTGACCGTTTCCCCTTACCGGATACTTATGAAATCGTATTATTTGCGCTAAAGCCAGATTCCCGCAATCTGTAACCGAATGCTGTCCGCTAACCAGAGGGAATAAATCATTGTATGGAGCAAACTGAGTCCACCGTGTTTGTATCAATGGCGCAACCACGACATTTGTGTTTGCTCTTACTTCAAAATTAATGCTGATTGGAATGCCTTGCTCTGACATATTAATGATTTTCTGTTCATTGTCAGATGGTTTAACAACAATCCTTAATTGATATTGCCCTGATCTTACCGTATTTGGTACGGAACAAGTAACAAATGAAGCGCGGCCTGATCCGGCGCCAAACGAAGTGGAATCTCTTGAACCTATAACTGCCGCAATAATACCCGCGCTATCAACCAATACAGCGCTTAATGAACCGTTAAATGTTTGTGAACCGGGATTGCGTATATTATAATTTACATTAAATTGTTCACCTACAAATTGAGTTATGGAAACTCTCTCAGCGGTAAAATCCCTGAACAGCAGTCCATAAGCATCGTTTGTTTGCGCATACGCATTGGAAAACGCCAGCATAAGCATTAACAAAATTGCGATAAAGCCGTATTTCGATTTCATATAATTCCTCACTCCTTTTTTTCTTCTTGCTACCAAAACGAGCAAAAATTTTGTACAACATAAATCCTAAATCGGGTGCTTGAACCTTCCGGCCGCCATTACGCTGCCACCGCCAGCGCTAAAAATAACGTCGCCGCCAGCATCAAAGTTTTAATCTTCATCATAATACCTTCTTTTTTTTATATATTTTTATTCTGTCACGCCATGTGACAGATACTGCAAAAGCGTGCCGAACCGCCGTAGGCGGTTCGATGTCACCCCGTCGTTACCTACCATTGCGTTGCCTGTTTTAATTACCTAGCGGCGCACGACCCGGAACCCATCAGAATAGAGAGCGCTACTCGGATAATAGTAGTACCGGGTCGGCGAACCTTCCTGCTCGCTCATCCATCCGTAAGCACTTTCATAATTGCTGCCGCGTAACACGCGCATCTTGCCCGAATTCGGTCCCGTAGGGTTTGTAACAGAAGCGGTACCAGGATTATCCGCATACCAATCCCAGCACCACTCCGCCACATTTCTATACATGTCGTACAAGCCCAAGGCGTTTGGCCGCTTCTTCCCAACTTCATGCGTTTTATCGCCGCTATTGCCCATGAAGACAGTAGCGCTGTCCCTGTACCCATACCACGCAAAGTCGCCGAGATTGGCAGCCGTATTCCCAAAGAAGAACCGCGTAGTTGTTCCCGCGCGGCAAGCGTATTCCCACTCCGCCTCGGTGGGCAGGCGGTAGCCGTTCTTGCTTAAATCCTGCGTAACAGACGCGCCGGTTATCTGCCCGGCTTTGTGCAGCGAAGTACCGGCTCTGGCGCGCTCTATACTGGTTATTGTGTAGACGGGGTTTAAGCCTTCCAATGCGCTCAGCTTGTTGCAAAACTCCACCGCGTCAAACCACGTTACGCTCTCTACAGGCCGCCTCGCCTGTACTTCCCCGGCGGCAGGTTCCAAGCCGGATCTTCCGTTATACATACTCGGGTTGTACCCCATCACCGCGAGATACTGCTCCTGCGTGACCTCGTACTTCCCCATGTAAAACGCGGTCAGCGTTACGCTGTGCTGCGTTTCATTACTTTCCCGAAGCTCATCGGTCGTTGGACTGCCCATAATAAATGTCCCGCCGGGTATGCTCACCATTTCTATGGGAAGCGCGGGCAGCGTTACGCTGGGTAAGCTCACTATTTCTATGGGGAGCGCGGTCAGCTGTTTTATCCACCCCGTATTTGTCCCATTCGCATACGAAATGCCGGGCGAGCCGCCTTGATTCGCCCATGAAGCTGTCCCGCCTGCCGATACAGTCAAATGAGTGCTTGAACCGGCGGTGTAGTTTAACGTACCTGACGGACGGTTCCACGCGATTATCACGGCGTTGCCCGGAGAAGCGCTGTTGAGGTTATGGGTTCCGCTGACAACTGCAGCGACATTCCTGCCTTCTTCGGCAACTACGCCGCCGTTTAGGTTGACAGTTCCGGCGGATATGCGTATGCCGGAACCTCTGCCTGCGGTATTACCGCTTATTTCGCCGCCGTTTAAGTTGAATACAGTGCCATCGTTCGCTATCGCAACGCCGCCGCCGTCACTGCTTGCGGTGTTGCCGCTGATTCTGCCGCCTTTCATGGTAAATGCTGCGCGGCCGCTTAAACGCACTCCGCCGCCTATCGTGCCGCTATTACCGCTGATTTCCCCGCCGTTCATGGTGAAAACACCGTTTGCTATAGGAGCGCGCACACCGCCGCCAACATCGCGGGAGGTATTGCCTGAGATTTTACCGTTGTTCATGGTAAATACACCGTCACGCAGCATTACACCGCCGCTTGTTTGTGCGGTGTTGCCGCTAATCTCGCCGCCGTTCATGGTGAATGTGCCGCCCCTCGCTATATACACGCCGCCGCCGTCGCTTGAATTTATATTATTACGCAGCACCGCGCCGTTATTCATAATGAGCGTGCCGCCTGAATTTACCCGCACGAGCGTGCCCGGAACGGCTGCAGCAGTCCCGTCCGCAAGAGCCCCCTCAGAATTGTTATCGGCTTGAGGGGCAGGCGGAGCGGCAATAATGACATTGCCGCTTTCATCGGCTTCACCCTCCTCGTCATTATCGTAGACTATAAAATTACCTCTGCCGCCGCCGTCAATAATGATGTTTTCCAGAATAAGCGCGGTGCGGTCGGGTACGGTAAACAGATTGCCGACAGTGCCACGGGTAATCGTAACCGGCGCGTTGGGGTTTGCGCTGCGGATTGTTACCGTTGCGCCTAAGGTGCGGGGCGCAGGTAAACTGATAAGCGTATTTAGCGTCAGATTCTGATTAAGTGTAACAACCACATTACTTGTTGCCATTGCGGAAGCGTATATGTCATCCAGGAATTTTACTTCCGGCAGCATCTCATCAACATAATTTTCAAAGCCCAAAGTGAACGATATTGTATTTCCTGCGCCGCTTATCCGGGAAATGTTTAAGCCCGACGGTGTTCCGTCTCGCCAGTTGGATGAAGGAGTGGTTGCGCGGTCGAAGCGGGTTCTGACGCCCTGGCGGAAAAGGGCGTATTGATTGCTGTTTCCCATTTCGCTGCGCCCGTTCGCGTGGACAAGTTCCACGCGCCAAAAACCGGTTGCGTTAGCCGCGTTCGATCTTGATCCTGCCTCATTAATATGCCATATCAAAAGCCCGCTTTCACTCATACCGATTGGAAACCCGTTAATGCTGTCGCTTTGGCGCGCCTCAATATAAAACGCCTCATTCGCGTTTCTCCTGTACACAAACGCCTGATTGCTGTTCGCTGTCAGAGTAAGCCTTGTTCCGCTCGGCATTTTGGTAATGTCAACCGGGTCTATCCACCCTGCCATGTGCCTGTAAAAAGGGTTGGGCACCCAGCCGCCTTTCATAAGGCAGCGCCCGAGTGCCGATGCCGGCGCGGCATGCGGCCAGCCCAGAGCGTGGCCGATTTCGTGTAAAAGCACCCTCATATCAACCGCCGGGTTACTGTTCCGATTGGTACTCATTCTTGTCCGCGAATGGCCCCTGCCGCCGGAGGCGGTGGTAGTACCGCCAACTCCGGCTGGGCTAACCGGACCGGAAACCAGCATAGTGATGAAAGCCGGCTCGCCCCGGCTGTTAAGAGTAACTCCTCTCATATCAAATTTCATGTTATCTAATACTTTCTTTACCTCCGGCCAAAGATCGCTGGGGCTGCTGCGGGGATCCCCGCGCTGCGCAAACGTGTACGGCAGGGTAACAACCGGCGCCACGACATGGGTAAGTTCAAAACGCCCGTCAGAAAAACGTTTGTAAAAGTCATAAACGGATATGGGCTCATTACTACCCCTCATGCCGCCCACACGGTTGAACATTTCATCTACCTGCTGCCTTGTGTGCACAGTCCTGTGATCCTGATACTCTACAATGACCGCCAGCCCTACGAGCTTTCCGGTTTTTGCTGTCTGGGTGTAAGCCGTCCCCGCCAGCGCCAAAAAGAACGCCGCCGCCAGTATCAATGCCTTAGTTTTAATCATAATGCCTCTCTTTTGTTGTTTGTTTTTCTTTATATAACATTTCTTGCTATTCATTGTTACTTATTATTAAGAAGGGGATTTATAAATGTAACATATTTACTTTTAAATATACAACGGAGATGCTGTATAAGCATTTTTTGACTTTGCCGGCAAGAAAGAGTAAATATGGATATTAAATAATTGTTTGCTAGAACTTTTTTTACTGTCAAATCAATTTCAAGAAAAGAATTATCAGGAAATTATTACGATTTGTAACTAAAAAACGGTTGCACATCTCTTTTTTTTCGTGTATAAAGGAGGTTATATAAATGAATGATAATTTACTCAAATACAAAGATTATTACGGCAGTGTAGAGTATTCAGCAATTGATGAATGTTTTTTCGGAAAAATAATTGGAACAACTGACCTTGTAACTTTTGAAGGTAATAGTGTAGATGAACTTAAAAAAGCTTTTACCGATGCAGTTGAAGATTATTTAAGTTTATGTAAGGAAGCAGGAAAAGAACCGCAAAAATCCTATAAAGGTTCTTTCAACATTCGCATTTCACCTGAACTTCATAGAACAGCTGCAATTTTTGCAAGCAAAGAAGGGATTTCTCTTAATGCATTTGTTGAAAGAGCTATTTCTGATGAAGTAGGTTCTTACAACGAAGTTTCTAGTACGAAGTTTTCCGCGCAATGAAAAAACACAGGTAAAAATAATCCGCGAAAATCAGCTGATAATGTATTACCTTAAAACTTCAGCATTATTAGACCTATTCCACCTAACTGCAATATCATAAGGGCTTTCCGATGCAAAGTTTCTGATTGTTTTATTTGCTCCAAGTTCAACAAGAATTGCAATGTTGGCAGGCGTGCCGTAACGGGCTGCTGTGTGTAAAACTGTGTTTCCCGCGCTGTCTTTTGAGTTTATCGCTCTTCCTGAAAAAATTGCTTTGATGCAGTCATCGCCCTTTGTAAAAGCAATCTCTGCCGCTGTTCTGTTGTCTACCGCAGGAATAAAAGGATCGGCGCCCGCATCAGCTATCGCTTTTGCAGATTCCCAAGAGTTTAAGTCCACAGCAAGACGTAAGGGGGTTTTACCGTTGCTGTCAACAGAGTTAACCCTTGCGCCTTTTGTGATTATTAAATTAATCATTTCGTTAGGTGCTTTTTCAAGAACGGCAATGTGTAGCACGGAGTTTCCCATGTCATCAGAAATATTAATTCTGTCTGCTGTTAATAATGTTGATACCATTTCAGATGATGTGTTAAGCGCAATTTGATAAGGCGTTCTGTTTGTTGTGTTACGTGCATGAATCGAAACATTGCCTATTCTTAAAAGCCTTGCTGCCATTTCGCGGCGGTTTCCTGAAACTGCAATATGCAATGGGGTGTCGCCTCTTATATTTCTTGTAGATGTATCTGCTCTTTGAAAAAGCCTTTCAACCGATGCTAAATTATCAGCTCTTACAGCTTCCATGAAAGGTGTGTTGCCGTCTATGTTTTTTGCTTCAAGGTCTGCGCCGTTGCGAATCAAAATAGATTCAATATCATTCATTCTTAAAATTACAGAGTCATGAAGCGGTGTATTGCCGTTATGTGAATGTGCATCAATATCCATTTTAAGAGAGATAAGTAATTCAACAGTTTCTTTTGCATTCCATCTTACGGCTGTGTGCAGTACTGAATAGCCTAAAGCATCGCGTGCATTTAAGTTTGCGTTATTTTCTACAAGAACATTGATAGTAGAAGGGCTGTTGTATTTTACCGCCATAAAAACAGGTGTTTCTCCTGTAGCATTCGGCTCTTCGATTGATAAACCGCTTTTAATCATAATAGGTATTACATTGTCTAATTTCCAGCCTGCCGCAAGATGAAGCATATTATTTCCGCTGCCGTCTTTTGCAATCATTGTTGTAGGATTAATTATCCATTCACGCAAAGGAGTGCTTGAAAGTGCGACAGATAAAGGGCTTTGATCTGAAGAATTAACAAGGAAAATATTTGCCCCTCTTGAAATTAAAAATTCCCCGCTTTCTTTTTGATTCATTCTTACTGCGATATGAAGGGCTGTATCACCTTCCCTGTTTATTGCATCAACTAAAGCTTTATTGTCAAGAATTCGCGATATTTGTGCCGGATTCGCACGGTTTCTGACAGCGGCATGAAGCATGGTATTTCCTTCGCTGTCTCTTTGATTAACAGTTTCAGATGATATCAGCATATTAAAAATAGTATCATTTGCTATTGCCAAATCAAAAGGTGTTTTTCCGGAATTATCCGCCGCAAAAATCTCTGATCCTTTTGCAAGAAGGGCAGGGATCAATGATGAGCGGTTTTCCTGTACCGCAATATAAAGAGGTGTTTTGCCTTCGATATTTCTGATGTGTACATTACTGTTGGCATTTAAAAGTGTTTGAATTACATCCAAAGGGCGGTTAAGAATTATTGTTATGTGCAATGGCGTTGCGCCGTGATTATCGCGCAGATTAATATCAGCATTGCGGTTTAATAATAATGTTATTATTTCTTTATGAACTTCGGCAGGAATTCCCATATGCAAAGGTGTGTTGTTATTTGCATCTTTTGCATTAACATCTGCATTTGCATTTAAAAGCATATTGATAACCGGAATGTTCCCGATACGAACAGCCTCGTGCAGAGCTGTAGCTCCTGAAGTGCTTTTTATATTGATATCGATATCTTTGCCTAACAGATAAGAAATTAATCCTGAGTAGCTGTTCATTACAGCAAAATGAATAGCCGCAAGCCCTTCATTGCGGCGGATATTATAATTTCCGCTTCTGATTGCAGGACCCAGAAAGCTATAAATTACATTATTTGAAAATGCATTTTTTAAAATAAGCTGTTCTGCTATTTCCATGTGGCTTCTTGAATTAGGCAAATCCAAAGAATAATCAAGAGCGTTTTTATTTAAATTATCAGTTTTATTTACCAAATTTGATGATGATGGAACAAGAGCGAGAATCGAATAAACTCCAGGAATATTTCCCGCGATAGCAGCCATATGAAGTACTGTTCTGTTATAGTTATTCCGATCAACCGCTTCAATATTTGAAGGAGTTAATAATGATCTAAAAAGGTTAGGATCCATTCTGAGTGCTAAAGCGGCAGGAGAGATTTCATTTTTAAAAACAAGATGGATATCAGCTCCCGCTTCTGCAATAAGTTTAGCAATGGCTGCATTATTTTTTTCAACACTCATTCCAAGCGGGGTTTGAAAATCTAAATCGTGAACATCAGGTTTTGCTCCGAGTTTTAAAAAGAAATCAACAAGCTGGACATCCTGTAATTCAACCGCATAATGAAGCGGTGTTCTTCCGTTGTCATCTGTGGCATTAACTTCAACCTCGCTAAGAAAATAACCTTTAGCATTTTGATCGCGGGACAACAATAATTCCCAAATGGTTCTTTCTTGAGCGGCAGGAGTGCTTTTACAGCCGATAACGCAAAATACGCTTGTGTAAAAAATAATGATAGATAAAGTGCTCAGTAGAGCAGGAAAAAATGATGATTTCTTCATGTTTAGATCATCGGCAGAAAATTAATCGGGAATTAGAAAGGTTATAAGTTCTTTTTTTTGCTAAAAATTGATACTTTTTACTCCCAGCCGCCGGCTGCTCCCCGCTGATTGCTGTCCATGCTCTGGCTTATACGTGCGGTGGTGTTTCGCTTAAAAGAATTACCGCCTGCTGCTCTAATAAAAACTGCATTACCTCCGTCGTCAGCCTTATTTGCCTGTTCTTCAGATGCGTTTGAGCCATAAATAATACCGTCAGTGCCTGATTTTTGAAAGGTACTTGATCCCCTTTTCTAAATCTCAGAGCGATGAAGAAAAAAATCAGAAATAAAAACTGAATTCAAAAAAATTAAATCTTTCCTTGAAACAATTTTTCTCCGAATTCTTTTGTAAAGATAAGCGCTTTATCAATTTCGTCATTAATCATTTTTATTGATTGATTAAGACTTTCGATTAATTGTTTTTTTGCAAAAGATTTTCTGCTGAAAAATAGGATAATAAAACCGACTAAAGGTATAGAATCGAGTAAAATTATATGCCATAAAGGAAGTTTTAAATTATTATACGAACCGCTTATTCGGGAGTAAAAATCTTCTGCCTCTTTAATTGCAGAATTATATTTATCAAAAATTTCCTTTATTAAATTTTTAACAGCTTCCTGAAGACGGTTTGCCTCTTCTTCGGCTTGTTTCTCTAAAGTAGAATTAAAATCAAATTCATAAAATTTTTCTATTTTTTTAAATTGTTCAGAATAAAAGTTATTAGTTTTTTCTTTGCTTCTTTTATACCAGGTTTTTATATTTGCCACTAATACTTTGCTGTAATTGGAAATAATATCTTTTTCAAGCTGTTTAAATAATTCTTCTTTTCCAAAAGGTCTTCTGGCTGTCTTTTGCCCCAGTTTTTGAACTGCTTCCGCGCAAATATCAACTGTATCAAAATATTGAAGATAATCGTTCAGCTCTTTGTTTAGTTTTTCTCTAAAAGCAATTTTTTTAGTTTCATATCCGCTGTTATCTGCATTAGTTAATGCGATTATAATTTTATATCCTCTGTTTAATAATTCTTTTATCATTGATATTTCAAAATCATGTATTCTGTCCTGAGAATAAGAAAGACAATATATAATGCCGAAAATCATGTCTTTGTAGGAGAGAGTAGAGGTAAGCTTTTCTTTTATGATCTTTTTCCATTCTTCCGCTTTATTTGATTCAAGACCCCAGCTGTCATAAAAGGTATGGGTTATACTCGGTTTTAAAGGAGATTGGATTTTTACTCTTGTAAAATCACCTTTAGATGTAACAGGAAGACCCATTCCGGTTTCAACTACTTTTTTTCCGTATATGTAATTAATCAGCGTGCTTTTTCCGGAACCGGTTTGCCCCAAAATGAGCATATTGATGTTTATATCAGACATTTTTAATCAGTTGCCTTTATTTTGCATGTTTTGTTTCACTAAATCAAAAAACGCTGAAGAAGATAATAACTCTTCAATATCAAAAAGAATTTCTTTTCCGCTTAGCATATCCTTGCACTGTTTATAGCATATTTCGTTTAATGCAGCACCTATTGCTCCTGTAAAAGCAGCGGCAACAGTGGCATTAACGACACCTCCCACAATAGCGCCGACGACAGGAATAAGTTTAAGAAGACCTCCTGCGGCAGCTCTTCCTAAAGCGGATAATCCTATACCTGCCAGCATGGAAGAAATAGTGCCTTCAGCCAGTTTAATGCCGTAAAGGTTTAAGATACGTAAAATTAAACCTGATTGAATTGGTATAAGAAGAGCTGCATCGCTGAACGGAATGGGGCTTGCCCCGACAACCGCTGCCGCAGCAGATGCGAGTCCTATTGCAATACCGGCTTGTTTATGTTTTTCTGCAAGACCTTTGCGTAACCCTGAGATAAATCTGTCTTTATATACATCAGGAAGCTGATCGCATGACCACTCAATTAATTTTTCCCAGTCACAATATTTTTGTATGTTTTCTTCATCAACTATGCTTAATTTAAAAACTTTTACATTGGGTATATCTTTTATTAAATCGCCGGTAATTTTTTTAAGTTGATCTTCCGCTAACTCATCAATTTTTGTAAGCAGTATACATACAGGGTATTTTGCTTGAGCGATTTGTTTTATCAAAGCAATATCGGTTTCTGTAAATCTTTTACCGGCTGCTGAAATTGTATACCACACAAGATGAACGCCGTCTGTTTTTTGATTTTCCGGTTTTAATAAAAAATCATTAAAAACCAATTTTTGGTAACGATCTTGTTTGCTTCCGCCGATTTCATAACCTTCACTGTCGTATATATTTATAGTTGTTCCGGGATAAAACTTTATATCTTCCGTACAAGGCTCCCCTTTGTTTCCTACCTCTGCAATATCATCCTTAAAAATAAAATTGATGGCTGAGGATTTTCCGGAACCGGTTTGCCCGCAAATAAGCACATTCGGTGTTTTCATATTTTCTTGCATTTCTTTAATTTTCTTTTCCAGCTCTTCCTGTGAATATTCTTTCATATTTGCTCCTAAAATTATTTAATATAATTATCATTCAGGAAATAGAAATTGGCAAGAAAAAAACACTATTTTTTCTTTAATTTATATGATAAAATACTATATACTTGAAACAGAATCTTTTAGAGATAACTATTAAAGATTTTTAAGAATGTAAGAAAAATGAATAATTACTAAAATAGGAGACATATATGAATACAGAAAAATTAAAAGAAAAAATTGAAACTACTGAAACCATAGGTAAATTAATGAAGATTGGAGAAAAGGTATTTGAAAAAAGCGAAGATGCTGTTTGCGCTGTTACATACCTTATTGAACGTGCATATATATTAGGGAAGAAAGATAATAATGCTGATTAAGAAAATCTAATCTAATTCTAATGCGGCCTAGAAGACTCGAACTTCCATACCTCTCGGCACTAGCACCTCAAGCTAGCGTGTCTACCAGTTCCACCAAGGCCGCATTAAATGTTTTTACATTTACGAAATAATGGCATTTCATAGGAAAAGTGTCAAGCCATAAAGAATTCTATTATTTCCGTTTCTTAGTTTTTTTTATTTTACCGTCAATCTTATATTGTTTTTTAAGACACTTAGAGCATATAAAGTTCTTTGCTTTTTTTCCCACAGGAACGCCGCATTTTGGGCATAGCCCTTTCTTTTTTCTTTGTTCATAACGTTCTCTGCGTGTTTCATTAATTGTGTCCGTATTTTCATTTTGGTAGTTCCGGTAAAATTCCCTGCAAGTATCGCAGGTTTTATACGGGCTCGATTTTCTTACCTTTCCCCCGCATCTGGGGCAAAGTCCGCTTCTAAGGCGTTTGTGATAAATTTTCTTTTTTTCTGGGGCTTCTGTCATAAGTTAAAGATATAAAAAAAATAAAATTTATTCAATTACTTAAAATCAAAAAGTTTATAAAACAGAAATTTCTTAATGTTTAAAATGCCTTGTTCCCGTAAAAACCAGCGCAATTCCGTGTTTATCGCACGCTTCAATAGATAAATTATCATTTTTTGAACCGCCGGGCTGGATAATCGCTTTTATTCCCGCTTTTGCAGCTTCATCTACTATATCCGCAAAGGGGAAGAATGCGTCAGATGCAAGAACTCTTGCAGGAAGACAGTCGCTCCACGGGATGCCTCCTGTATCTGCGCTTTCTCTGGAAGCCGCTGTCATAAGAGCCGTGCTTCTATCCAGCGCTTGTTTTGCGGGCCAGATGCGGTTCACCTGTCCTCCGCCGATACCTGTCGCAGATTGTTCTTTTACAATGATAATTGCATTTGATTTTACAAAAGAAACCGCTCTCATGCCAAAGATCATATCTGCAATATCTTTTTCTTCCGGAGCTTTTTTTGATACTACTTCCCATTTTTCAAAAAGTATATGGTTGCATTGCTGAGTCAAAAGACCTCCGTCAACTGCAATGTACTCATGAGTTTCTTTCGGCGCTCTTTTTAATTTTATTACTCTAAGATTTTTTTTCTTTTTTAGAATTTCCAGAGCATCATTATCAAAATCAGGGGCTGCTATCACTTCTAAAAATAACTCTGCTAAATGTTCTGCCGTAACGGCATTTACAACAGTGTTACAGGCGATTATCCCGCCGAAAATCGACACAGGATCGCAGGAAAAAGTTTTTCTGAATGCATCAGACAGATTATCGCCCAGCGCGATACCGCAAGGTGTATTGTGTTTTACCGCAACACAGCAAATTTGCTTTTCTAAAGAACTTTTTGCAGCAGGAAACAAGCGTTTTATATCATCTGCGCCGAAAGGAAGCGTTCCGTCAGTTTTTAATCCGAATGCGCAAACCGCTTTCCATGCAATATCAAGGTCTCTTATATTATTATATCCCATTTCTTTGCCGTTAAGCTGTTCCATACCGCAAAGAGCGCCCGGTTTATCGGTATGTAAATAAAGCGCCGCGCTCTGATGAGCGTTTTCCCCGTAACGAAGAGCGCTTTCTTTTTTTAAGGAAAGAGGCAAATATTCAGGGTATTCTTCGTCTAACAGATAACGGGCAATGGCGGCATCATAAGCTGATGTAAGATCAAAAACTTTTCCCGCTAAACGCTTTTTAAATTCAAGAGGGACTTTTCCCGCTTTTATATTTTTCATCGCCTCTTTATAATCTGCCGGGTCTGTAAGAACAATCACATCGCGGTGATTTTTTGCCGCAGATCGAAGCATACCGGGACCTCCGATATCAATAAATTCGATTGTTTCTTCTTCTGATAAGCCTGCCTGCACTTTTTCAAAAAAAGGATAGAGATTGACGCAAACAAGATCGATAGTTTGCAAATTTAAAGATTTTAAAGTATCAACATGACTTTTTACATCACGGCGCGCAAGGATTCCCGCATGGATTGCAGGATGCAAGGTTTTAACCCTGCCGTCAAGACATTCAGGAAAGCCCGTAACAGATGAAACATCGGTTACAGGTATTTTATTTTCTTGCAGGAATTTAAAAGTGCCGCCTGTAGAAATTATTTCCCACCCGGAACTATTTAAAAAAGAAGCTAATTCTGCAGCGCCTTCTTTATTATATACACTGATTAATGCACGTTTTTTCATTTACCCCTCCGTAATTGATAGGGTAATATGTTTTTTTAAATCTGTCTACTGTTGATTAAATTGCAAAAAAAAAGCGCACAAAGGAAAAAGAAAGCAAAGAATTCAGCTTTTTTCTCTTTATGCGCTGTTTTTTTAATCTAGAAACCCATGTTACTGGAATTATCTGATGAAATAGGAGTATCTGTTGCGGGTGTTGACGGTTTTTCTGCGGCCGGAGCATCAGTCTTTTTAACTTCTTTTTTTACTGTTGCTTTAGTTGTTTTAGGTACTGCGGGTTTTGCAGCGGGTTTCTTTGCTGCTGCCGGTTTTGCTGCGGGCTTTTTGGCTGCTGCAGGTTTCTTTGCAGTTGTTTTTTTAACGGCGGCTGGTTTTTTCGCTGCTGCGGGCTTTTTAGCCGCTGCAGGTTTCTTTGCAGTTGTTTTTTTAGCGGCAGCTGGTTTTTTCGCTGCTGCGGGCTTTTTAGCTGCTGCAGGTTTCTTTACAGTTGTTTTCTTTGCTACTGGCTTTTTAGCCGCCGGTTTTTTAGCTGCAGGTTTTTTTGCAGCCGGTTTTTTCGTTGTGGTTTTAGTTGCCATTATTAACTCCTTAAAGTTTTAAAAGATATATTAATATGTTAGTGCTTAATGTCAATTAAAGTCAAGTAGAAAAAAATTAATTTATAATTAATTACTATAAAAACAAAGAAGAAATAAAATGATCAAAGAATAAAGAGCACAAAAAAGGTTTGCTCAACTTTAACTGCGTAAGATAATTTTTATTTGTTTTTTGCTCTTTGTTTTCTGATTGCTTCAAGACATTCACGGACAAAGATTACTACAGAAAGCCCTTTGTATTCGATTTCTGTTTTTAATTTAACAGCATTTTCTTCGACAAGGGTTGGTTTTGCATCAAGAATCAACAGATGATCAGGGTTTACACCGCAGCCTAAAATAAGATTTTTCAAGTTTTTTGATTTAACTATAGTCGGCTGGCATCCTGTCATCGCTACACTTGAATTATCAAGAATGATGAGAGTCATTGCTGCATTTGCGTCTACCGCATCGATTAGAGGCGTGATACCTGAATGAATAAAGGTAGAATCTCCTATTACGGCAAGCGCGTATTTAAGACCTGCCTCTGATGCGCCTTTTGCCATGCCGACGCATGCTCCCATGCAAACTATGCTTTCAGGAACTGCCAAAGGCTCTGCCACACCGAGGGAATAACAGCCGATATCGGAATTAATGCCGACATCAGGATGTCCTTGACGCGGATCGAGAGCAAAAACCGCTTTTTTTATTGTTTGATAGCTGTCGATATGAGGGCAGCCCTGGCAAAGTATAGGAGGTCTTTGAGGAAGATTATCAATTTGTAAAGAAATGCTCTTTCTTGGCGCAAGCCCGAGCGCTTCGCGGATATTATCAGGGTCAAGTTCCCCGCATGGAATGATTGATTTTTTATTTCCCGCAATACCGAAGATCATCTGCATGATAAAAGGCTGTCCTTCTTCGATAACGATCACTTTTTCCGTATTTTTGCAAATAGAACGAACTATTTTTTCCGGTAAAGGATATGCGCCGATATGAAGATGAACAGGCGCGTTTTTCCCTTCTTTTTTGCGTAAAGCGATAAATTCTTCAAGGTTTTCTTCGTAATAATTACAACCTAAACCTGAAGTAATGATAGCAAGGTCTGTAATAATATTTTCGTTAATCGAACCTGTTAATTTATTTGCAGGATGATTTGATGACCACTCTTGTATTTCTGTTTGCTTTTCAAGCAGTGCGGCATAATTTTTGCGCGCTGCAGAAGGGATTAAAACCCATCCGTTTGTTTCAGTTGTTTTTGAAACGGGATTCTTGGCGCGCTCTTTTCTTGGGGAAACTGCCGCCCTTGCATGTGCAAGACGTGTTACAAGACGGACAAGGACGGGAACATTAAACTTTTCTGAAATATCAAAGGCTTCGCGGATCATTTCGTATGCTTCCTGCTGATTACGCGGTTCAAGGCACGGAATCATAGCAAAGTTAGAATAAAAACGCGAATCCTGTTCATTTTGGGAACTGTGCATCCCGGGATCGTCTGCAACGGCGATTACAAGCCCGCCTTTTATTTTTAAAAGAGCGGCATTTATTAAGGGGTCTGCCGCAACATTTAGACCGACATGCTTGGTTGTTACAAGCGCCCTGCACCCTGCAAATGAAACACCCAATGCAGCCTCTAAAGCCGTTTTTTCATTGGAACACCATCTTGCGATAGGTCCTCCTTTTTCAAACTCATCAATCAGATACTGCATAATCTCTGAAGAAGGGGTTCCGGGATAACCGTATGCTGCGCTTATTCCTGCATGAATAGCGCCTAAGGCGACAGCCTCATCGCCAAGTAATGCTAATTTTTCACTCATTATTATTTTCCGTTATTGATTTACTCTTTCAACATATTCGTTGGTTTCTGTATTTACAAGGATTTTTTCGCCTTGTTTGATAAAAAGCGGTACACGAACCGTTAAACCGGTATCAGTTATTATAGGTTTTGTCGCGCCTGTTGCAGTATCGCCCTTTATATAATTCTCGCTTTCCGCTACGGTAAAAATAACCTTGTAGGGAATCTGAATATCAATTACTTTTCCTTCCCAGATTGTAAGCTGATAAGCCTCGCCGTCTTTTAAGTATAACTTTTTATCAGGATTTTCCTCTATGGAAACTTCGTATTGTTCAAAAGACTCGCTGTCCATAAAGTGATAGTTTTCTAAATCCGCATATTGATACTGGCTTGGACGAATCTCGACCTGCGCGTCTTCAACTTCCTGCTGAGTAGGTATGGTAAGACTTAAAACAGAACCGTCTTTTATACTTTTCATTTTAATTCTGGCAACTGCTGTTCCCTTGCCGGGGTTGTGAAATTCCCTGTCAACGACAAGGTATGGCTGCCCCTTTTGCAGAAGGCATGTTCCTTTTACAATATCTCCGCCTCTAATCATTGTTTTCCTCGTTTTTTAATGTCTTTTAATCAGTTTATCAAAAATACCGTTTTGTGGGAAGATAGTTCTGCTAAAGCGGTTCGTTCTTGTCATTATTATTGTTATTTGATATTGTTTATAAATGAAAAACAGCAACAGTGTTTATAATGAGTCTACATCATATTCGTTCAGAAAAACATTTTATACCCCTTGTTTGCGTCCCGTTCTTTTTACATGCTTGTCTAAGATATTTTATAATTTTTTTATACGCCAGCATATAGCGGCTTTTTTACCGGGCAGAATACCTATATCAAAAGTTGATCATCAATTAGATGAAAAGATACCGTTTACGCCTTCTTGGATATATATATATTTTGATTTTGTACAATTTTGGGTAAGGATGGTTTCTTTTTTTCTTCATAATTACAAACGCAAAGCGTATTCAGTTGTAAAAGAGATAATGCTGTCAATGGGAAATCTATATGCTTTTGCGGCAGAGGTTTATACCAAACATTTATCAACTACAAAACGCCCTTTTTATATCGCGCGTCCGATTTTTTTATTGATACATCTTGTAGACCCTCATCTTATGTGCATACCAAGTTTGCATGTAATGGTAGCCATTCACGGTTATACCAAATTTAAAGAGATTTCCAAACGTCTCGGCGATGAGGAAAAGTTAAAAGATCAAGCAGAAATTATGAAGAGGGGCGCTTTAGCGATATGTCAGGCTATTCTTTTTGTTAAACAGCACAGTATAAATTGTATTCCTGCAGCCCTTTATGCAATGACCTGCTATACCCCAGACCTTTTCCCTCCTGAAGAAGCGGCATATTTTACAAAACATCTTTTTTCCCCACCGCCTGAAAAGAAAGATATCTATAAAGGAAACCGAGTACATCCTGCATATGCACCCTTAACAAAAATAAAGGAAGAGGATCAAGAACAAATAAAAAACCGCATAATGACTTTATACAATCAATTTTTAGATGAGGGAAAAACATCAGCTTCATGGAAAGACCCTATTTTATGCTTTCTAAGATCATTTAATAGGGTGTAGTCTTAATTTTTTATTATAGGAGAATTTTATGAAAGGAAAAATTTTTATTAGTTTTTTTCCGGTAATTGCTTTGCTTCTGGTATTTTTCGGCTGCGGAGTTAATGCAGAAAATAATATTGATGATTATGATGATACTGTTATTCTGCATACTAAATGGCAATTCCCGGTTGGAGTTGCAGTTCCCGGTGCAAAGACAACGAATACTCCAAATGATAACGCTCTAAAAGCAGATAATCCGCAGCATGCATTACTTAAGCATTTTAATGTAGTAGTCGCAGAAAATGAGATGAAACCCGGTAATATTTTGCCTTCAAACAAACCTTCTAAAGAACCGAAAGATTGGAGTCATGACGATCCATTTTTTACTTGGTCTAGTGCAGACGAGCTTGTTAATTATGCTAAAGAAAACAGCAAAAAAATACGCGGTCATACATTAATATGGCATGATCAAACCCCGGATTGGTTTTTTAAAAGTAGCAGCTCAAGCGGAAGAGCAACAATAAATGAATTATATGCTCGTATGGAGCATTATATAAGAGTTGTTTTTCAAAAATACGGTAATGATATTAAATGGTGGGATGTAGTAAACGAGGCTGTTGATCATGATGCAAGCGGTCCCAGAAAAGATTCAAGAGGCAGATATACAGAAATTATGACAGATGCCGGAAAAACAGGAATGGATCGATATGAATATATATTAAAAGCTTTTCAATGGGCACGTCAATATGCAGATTCAAATTCTGGAAGTGATGTTGAGTTATATTTAACCGATTTCGGTGTTGAAAGACCATTTACCAGAGGCGGTTCTACAAAACAAGCTGATTTTAAAGAATTGGTAGAATGGTTAATTGAAAAGGAAGCGCCGATTGACGGTGTTGGTTTTCAAGGACATTTCAGGCTCTATGATCATCCTGTAGACAAAAATAGCTGTCTTACTTGTATAGATAAAACTACCTGCAATCATGATATTAGTTCAGGTATAGATTTATTTTCAAGTATTGAAATATCATCAGGTAAAAAAATAAAAATCCAAATATGCGAACTGGATATTTCTATTTTTAGTAATGCAAAAGACGAAGCAAGCAGTACAAGTATAAGTAACAGCAATCTTCCAACCCGCCTTAGCGATCTTGCGCAAACATATCTGGATTTTTTTGAAATGTTTGAAGAAAAATTTGATGAAGGTAAACTTGATATGGTTGTACTATGGGGTATTGCTGACGGACACAGTTGGTTAAACAATCATCCTGTCAGCGGCAGGAGAGATCATCCCTTGCTTTTTAACAGAAAATACAGGGCAAAAGAAGCGTATTTAAAGCTGGTTGATAGATGATCCAAAATAGATATGGATAAATCCCGTATTCTCTATCAAAGTGAAGCATGTGTTGTAATAAACAAGGCAGTAGGGGAGTCGGTAAACTCCGTTTGTGCAGAAAGTGTTAACAAGAATAGTACAATGGTTAACGTATCTTTTGAACTTAAATCCTTGTTAGGTGTAAATTTTGCAGAAGCCGTTCACCGCATTGATGTTCCCGTAACAGGATGCACGCTTTTTGCTCTAAAGCCTGACGCTCTTTCATTTTTGAACTCGGCTTTTGCGCGGGAAACTTCGTTGCATAATGCAGGTAAAAATGTTGTTAAACGCTATTGGGCGATAGTAGAAAAAACAAATTTTAAACTGCCTGCAAACGGCGAACTTATTCACTGGATAGAAACAAACACGCGTAATAATAAATCATTCGCTCATAACGAAGAAAAAAAGGGATGTAAAAAAGCTGTTTTAAAATACCGCATAATAGGTGAAGGGAAAAATTATCTTTTTTTTGAAATAGAACTGCTTTCAGGAAGGCATCACCAAATAAGAGCGCAATTTGCAGCCGTTGGTTTGCATATTAAAGGAGACTTAAAGTACGGGGCGAAACGCAGCGAAAAAAACGGCGGTATCCGCCTTCATGCCCGTTATCTGTCATTTCCAAATCCATTGGAAAAAAGCAGTTTTATCAGCATAACGGCAGACCCGCTTGAGGCGGATGCATTGTGGGAAGCTGTGATGGGTTATGTGTAATATGGATTTAACAATAGGAAATTATAAAAGCCCAAGTTCATTATGAAAATATTTTAACGCAGAAAATCGGCACAGCGAAGATACAGGAAGTGAAGGATTTTTCTTGCGGCGTTTAATTTCTTTTTTATAGGCTTTTACATAAGAAGAAAATTGTTTATTAATTAAATATTCGTTTTGTTTTAATACATTATATTCATGTTGACGGATAGTCACCGGATTTGAATCAATATATTTTGCTACATCAGATATTACTACAGCTTTTGAGTAGTCAAGACCTTTATTTTGACCGTCAGAATTATCTGCAATATAACAATAAGAATGAGTAATGTGTGAACGAAGCGGAATAGCATATATGAGCCCGTCTAATTCCAGAAGTGTTACATAATAGGGGCGTTCTTCTTTTGTGAGAATTTCTTCACAATGGCTGAAATGGGCATAAAAAGCAGCACTTAAACGATGAAATTCCATAAATACCCGAAGAAAAATAACCCCCAATTGGAGGCGTAAAATCGGGCTTTCTTTTGATTAACGTGATTGCGCCCTACAATCACTTCACCGATCGAACTTTCTTTTGATTAACGTGATTGCGTTCTACAATCACCTCATACAAACAATGTATATTATTTTTTTTGTATTGTCAATAAAATTTTGTTTATAAACAAGAAAAAAATGAGCGTATCATCTTAACCCCGCTTTCATACAAACGCTTTTCCATTTCCACAAAATAGGACCTGCTGTAATTCGTGCGCGTAACGCTTCTTCTATCAATTTAAAATCACTTTCATTTAATTTTTCCGCCATGAAAGAGCCCCAGCGTGATTGTTCGGTATTAAACCATGAGGTAAGGTCTTTTTCTGTGATTAGACGCTCTTCTTTCTGATCTATAATTGTAAGTTCAGCTGAAAAGCCTTCCTGTTCAAAGGCAGAAGTTAAATCGCGCTCGTCCCAAAAATTTAAACTTAGGCTTCCTTTAGTGTCGGAAAAAAACTCTTCTTCGGCTTTCGCTAATTTAGCAGTTGTTTTTTTATCGCTCATTAGTTTTTCTTCGTTTAATATGCGGGAAATTCTTTCTCCCAACCGCACAGGGGAAGACAAAAGTATTAGTTTTCCGTTTTTTGAAAGCAGTTGTTTTGCTCTCTTTGCAAGAGATGAAAGTGATGTTGTTAGACGCAATGCTCTTATCAGGATATGATCAAATTCAGCGCAGTCAAATTGTTCATGACATAATTTTTGTGAAGGAAGTATTTCTTCTGATGCAGTAAGCGCAATTTGCGGCATTTCAATTTCGTCTAACACTTGAGCATATCGCAATAACGCTTCTTTGGCAGCTTCTGTATTTACCAGTGCTGCGGTTAATCCTTCCGGGCAGCGGCGAAGGCTTTCCCATAATAAAAGACCGTCGTTTGCAAGGGGGATAAGCACTCGATCCTGACGGGAGGGGTCTGCCTCTTTAAAAATAATATTTCTGTCGCGAAGTAATAGAGCGCTTCTCCCTGATTCCAAGCGTTTAAACCAACCCTCCCTTCCTTTTGCTGCTGCCGACCATGAAAGAAACTCTCCTCCTGCATCGGAATCGCCTAAGACAATGGCGGCTTGCAGTTCTTTTTTGTGTAAAACATCTTCGCGGATTTTTCCTTCATAGCCGATGTTAGAAGGGATGTAAAATGTCCTTCCCTTTAGTGTGTTAGGCAAATATTGCTGAGCCGCCCAATGATCGCGGTATGCATGGGGGTAGACATATCCTTCGCCGTGACCGAAACTTTCAGCGTCGCGGCTTGCATCGCGTAAATGGTTGGGGACTTCAGCATCTTCGCGTTCCACTTCTTTGAGCGCGTCAAAATAAGACAGGGTTGTGTTGGATTTGGGAGCGGTTGCAAGATACAGGCATGCATGTGAAAGAGGGAAGTTGCCTTCCGGGAAACCGATGCGCTCGAAAGCCTGAGCGCAGGAAATTACAACAGTAAGCGCGTTTGGGTCTGCTAACCCTACATCTTCGCTTGCAAGAATTATCATCCTTCTGAAAATAAACTTTGGGTCTTCTCCCGCGCGTACCATTTTTGCAAGCCAATATAAAGCGGCATCGGGATCGCTGCCGCGAACGCTTTTTATAAATGCGCTGATCGTATCAAAATGATAATCGCCGTCTCTGTCGTATAACAGGGCGCGTCTTTGTATGCTTTCTTCGGCGGCTTCCATAGAAATAACGATCTCAGTTCCGGCAGCGGGCGGCCAGGGTGATACGCTTGTTTCTACAGCAAGTTCCATTGCGTTTAACAGGCTTCGCGCGTCTCCTCCTGCAATTTCTACAAGGTGGGAAAGCGCGCCTTCTTCAAAACGCACATTCCATTTACCGTATCCGCGCTCTTTGTCACAGAGGGTTCTCATCGCTGTTTCTAAAAGTTCGTTTTCACCTAACGGCTTTAATTGAAAAATACGGCTGCGGCTTACAAGGGCGCGGTTAACTTCAAAGAAAGGGTTTTCTGTAGTAGCTCCTATTAAAATTACAGTTCCGTTTTCCACCCACGGAAGGAGCGCATCCTGCTGAGCTTTATTCCATCTGTGCACTTCATCTACAAAGAGGATTGTTCTTTTACTGTAGAGCCTGTTTCTGTCATCTGCGCGGTCGATTACTTCCCTGATATCTTTTACACCTGAAAGGACTGCGTTTAATTTTTCAAAAGCTGCTCTTGTTGTGTTTGCGATAACAGCTGCAAGGGAGGTTTTTCCAGTTCCCGGAGGTCCGTATAAAATGATCGAAGAAAGACGGTCTGCCTGAATTGCGCGGCGTAAAAGCCTTCCTTGCCCAACGATGTGATCCTGTCCTACTATGTCTTCCAAAGTGCGAGGGCGCATTCTGTCTGCAAGAGGGTTAGAATTTTGTGATGTTTCATTTTTAGAAGAAAAAAGATCACTCATTTATACATGGGCACTTCTTAATCTTGCAAAGTAAACACGGTTGTTTTGGTGTTTGTACTTCTCCATTGGGTCTTTGGATTAATTTTATGATACAGCCGCATTTGACAGATGCATGATTTTCTTCATTGCAATTAGCGCATAATTCCATATTATCTGCATTCCATGATACATCGCCTTGTCTGAATGACCAAATACCTTTTTGCTGTGTTGATGCAAAAAGTATACCGTCTGGGACTTCTGTTGTTCCAGGAAAATGGAAAAAATGATTAATAGGTACAACACCTATTGAAGATTTATAAGTTGTATTGTCATCAACAGATGAAATACTGCCGCCAGGATCTTTAAAAATATTAGTTGTAGAAAACGCTCCGTCACTACCGGCAGGATTAAATCCGCCGGATGCGCTTAGTTGCATTTCTCTATAGCCGTGTGTATAACCTGAGGTGGTGGAAGTTGATGTATCTGAAGTTCCGACAAGTAAAAAATAATTTGAATTTATTTTGCAAACCGCAATTGAACCGTTTACACGCCGGCTGACATTAATATTAGATATTAATGTTGCATTTGTATCTATTTTATATAAAGTACCATTTCTGGTAATTGCTGCAATTGTATTGTCCGCTAATTTGATAATTCTGATGTAATCAGGCTGTGATGATGATGATGCAGGCGGAGGTATCAGTGTATTAGAATCATCTTTGTATATACCGCTTCTTGTACAAATAAAATCGGAAGTACCGTTAGTTGCAACACCGCGAAGTTCTTCATTTTTTAAAACCGCTGTTTCGTTGCCAAATCTTCCTTTAATACCCGTTTCAGTAAAATTTGTGTTATCAGTTGTTTTAAAAACTTTAAATCTTTCACCTGCATTAATACTAGGAACTTTAGTTACAGCACCTACATATAAAGTATTATTCGCCGTATAAATTGCTTGAATCTCATTATAATTATAATTATAATTATTTATTTTAATTTCTTTTTCATCCCCTTCTCCTACCCAAACAGGCTTTCCTGTATCAGGCATAGGATTGGCAGAGCATTTTAAGATAGTTTTGCCGGATGATGAAGTATCCGGAAAAGAAAGAATATAAAAATATGTGTCCGTTGCTGCAAGTTGTGTTATAAAAAATTCTAAATTAATTTCTTTCCAAATCATTCCGTTATATTTATAAAGTTTTTTTCCTGATGCGACATACATTTCGTCTTTAAACATAACAAAATTAGTAGGAGAGCCTTTAATATATGCTGAAAGAATTTTAACTTCTTCAGAAATTGTATGAAATATCGCTTCATTGCAAGAGCCGAGTGCAAGAATTATTAAAGATAAAATTAAAAAGTAAATTACTGTTTTTGATTTCATTACAACCTTCTTTAAAAATGATAACGCGCTGTAAGCATTAAATGAACAAAATTTCCGTTTACACTTTGGTTTTTATCATTTGTCCACTGAGGAAACCACGCCCATTCGCTTGATAATCCGAATGACCAATCTTGTGTCGCTCTAAAATATGCGGCAACCCCGCCTTTTAGATACATCCCATAATGAACCATATTGATGTATGTATGCCAGCACATACCTAAGGTAAGTGAAATAGGGAATTCAAAACGCTTATATACAAATTGTGTGCCGGCCTTAAGCCCCAGCGGGATTATAAATAAAGTATTCCCTCCTAAAGTGTGTATAAAAAGCCCTGAAATTTCACCGCCTAAGAAAAAATAAGGACCAAAATAGTAATTATAATTTAAAGAGCCTGTGCCGCCGACAGAAGGATCAAATTTATTTGGATTTAATTTTCCGGCGTTATTAATAAAAAAAGTCGGGAAAGTTACCCCAAGTGAGATTACAAAGGTTTGATCTCCTCTATCATATAAACCGTCATCTTGATATTCCCAGTCCGGCTCAATATCAGGATCGAAACCTTCTTGAGCAAAAAGAGATAAAGGTAAACTTATCAGTAATATAAATATCATAACCCGTGCTAAAAATGGGTTTATTCTATGCTGCATATAACTCCTTAAAAGCTTCAAACTCCGTTTGTGCTATCATTACCTTAGTAAATAAATATACATTTTATACCCGTATACATCAATATAGCGGTTTTATGAATTATAAACAATTATCAAAATAGACGGGTTACTGATTATCTAATCCTAATTGCATATATTCAAGTAAAACAGGGTATTTTGTAAGTAAAGAGCCGTATTTTTCCAGTTCTTCAAAACGAATTTGGGCTTCGATATGGGATTCCGCCCTTCTTCCGAATGAAGATGTTACATAATCACGCTGTTCGTCAAGGAATTCCTCATATAAACGGCGTAATTGGGTGTAAAGGATAAAATCAGGGAATTTTGCCGATTGAATCATAAACCTAAAGTCGCTGATTTCAGGAAATTTTCTTTTTATTTCCATTTCTAATTGGGGATCGGTGTTTCCTGACATAATCCGTTCAAGACGGCCGGTGTCTGAGACAGAAATTTCTGTAAGTGTACGCAGGATTATCACTTCTATGTCTTTTGCGGTCTTTTCAAGGTGTGCTTCTAAATCACTCTGTGATAATAGGCTGTATGCTGATGTAATATTAACCAAATATTCAGGGTTTAGGCTGAAAGAAATTTCCCCTTTTAAATTCCATGTAAAATCAACATTTGAAAGACCGGCAAAGGTAGCATAAGTGTTTCCTGACGGCAGAGTATTGTTGAAATTGAACGGGAATTTTGTATGTTCAAGATGAAAGATGGAAATTTTGACATTTGTTGGTAATAATCTATACCATACCCAGCGGAATTCCCCTGAACGTACAAGTTTTTGATCGATACCATGTGTCTTGGAACTGATTACCCCGTATTGACCCGGCGGGATTTGAAATTGTACCCAGCCGAAGAAAAAAGCTGCTCCCCCAAGAATAATTAATATAAAAAGGGTGATAAAAAACTTTTTCATACTGTACTATAATAATACATAAGATGATTATTTGGCAAGCATCATGCGCAAAGAAAAAGGGTTTGATATGTCACTAGAACAAGTTACTAAGAAGCGCAAACAGGGTTTGCGGTATATCAAAGATCCCTTATCATGGCTGTTGTTTATTAGTTTTTTACTTTCAATTTTTACTCTTGTCCTTTACTTTATAGGGTCAAGGTTTTCTGATGAATTTTTGTTTTTTTTGCTTTCTGTCAGTAAATATTCAGCGGTTATTGCGCTTTTATGTTCAATCTATAAATTGTTAAGAAATTTAGTATATATTTTTTACCGTCCTTCTTTTTATCGTATAATAAAAATTCTAGGATTTGCTGTAATTATTATATATTGTGCAGGGATATTTTATTTTGAAGCTTTTATTTTTGTAATAGCAGGAGGAAACGAATGAAAAAATTATTTGCTCTTAGAGGGGCTGTGCAGTGCGAAAATACTAAAGAAGATATTTGTACTCAAGTAGGTCTTATGTACAATGAACTGCTAAGTAAAAACAAACTTAAAGAAGACGATCTTGTATCTGTGATCTTTTCTGTAACAAATGATCTTGACGCTGTAAACCCTGCAACAGCTCTAAGAAGTACGGGTAGGGCAGGAGGGGATATGTCTCTTTTTTCCGCTCAAGAGCCGATGTGTGCAAATTCAGTTGAAAGAATAATCAGAGTGATTATTCACTGTTATCTTGATGAAGGCTCAAAACCTAATCATGTTTATCTTAACGGCGCGCAAGTGTTAAGACCTGACAGGAAATGAGCAGTTAAAACTGAAGAGGGAAAATAGAAATGCTATTGACTGTCGATATCGGGACAACTAATTTTAAAACGGCGCTTTGGGATTTTGACGGAAACCGATTAGCGTTTGTATCAAGAACCCTGTCTGTCAGTGATAATTTTGAAATCAACCCTAGTGTATGGCTTATTGCGTTTGATGAATGCTGCAATGAATTGCGCGGTTTGTTAGAAACGCATACTTTGAAAGCAGGAAATTTAAAAGATGTTAAAGCAATTGTAATAAGCGGGAATGGTCCGACCCTTGTGCCTGTGTTCAATGAATATCATGAAAATAATTTTTTAAATTATTTTTCTTTATGCGATTCAAAAGCGCGCTTATGGCTTGATAGGAGGGCTGTTAAATATCAAGATGAAATAAGTGAAGTAATGGGAGGTTATGTTGATGCAAGTTTTTTCCTTCCTAAAATATTTTATATAAAACATGAAGAAAATAAATTATATAATAAAACAAAATTTTTTCTCGGCTGCCCTGAATATCTCGGCTTTGTTTTAACAGGAAAGGCGTATAATGTTTTCCCATCTGCGGGCTTTGACCGCTGGTTTTGGAATGAAAGCGTTCTTGATAAACTAAACTTGAGCACTTCAAAGTTTCCTTTATTTATAAAGCCGGGCGATCAATTCGGGATGCTTCTTCCTTTTGCAGCGCAAAAGTTTGGTCTAACGCAAGAAATCCCTGTAATTTCAGGAGGACCTGATTTTTATGCCTCTCTTTTAGGATCAGGTGTTACAGAGCAAGGGCAGGTTTGCGACCGTACAGGTTCTTCTGACGGGGTAAATCTTTGTACTTTAGATAAAATAAAAGATAAAAATCTTATGTCATACGGTCATCCTGTTAAACCTTTCTGGAATTTATCAGGGTTTATAAATACAACAGGAAAAGCGATAGACTGGGCATGTGATTTGTTAGGTGTAAAAAAATTCGATGATTTTATCGCTCTTGCAAAAAACAGTAAAAGCGGATCAGGCGGCGTACTTTTTCTGCCGTATTTGGCAGGGGAGCGCACACTTCACGGTGAAACATCGGCTGTTTGGAGCGCTCTAACTCTTGGGAAAGGCAGAAGCGAGATTGCCAATTCCGTACTGGAAGGTATAGGCTTTGCAATTAAAGATGTACTTTCGGTAATGGAAAAAGCATTCAGCAAAGAGCATAAACATAATATGCAAACGGAGTTTACGGTGACAAATATGCGCGTAACAGGAGGTCTTGCCGCCTGCCCTTATTTAAACCAAATAAAAGCGGACATTACAGGGCTTGAAATACTGGAAGGCGTTCATAAAGAAGCTGAGCTTTTAGGTTTAGCGATAATAGGCTCTTGCTCGCTTGGAAAATTTAATTCATACCCAGAAGCATCATCCGCTTTCTACCGTATTGAAAAACGATATGAACCTAATCCTGATAATAAAAAACTTTATGATGATATGTTCAGCGAGTATCTTTCATTAAAACGCGGTTAAGACAATCCGTATAAATCAGCGGACAATCATAACCCTGTCCCTCTCGACAAAGATTATCTATTCATATAATCTTAATAATCATGAAAAAGATATTAACATTTTTATTACTGGCATCACTGGTATTTGTATTAAGCTGCACAAAAAAAGAAAAATCTGCGGAAAATCTTTCTGTATTGGTTTTTATTACAGGTGTAATTGCAGGAAGCCCCACTTATGAGCTAATGTCACAAGGCGCTTTAGAATTTGCAGAAGCAAATCAAAACGTAACTATAAAAATTTATGAAGCGGGAATTAATCAATCGCAGTGGGAGCAGCAATTGGCAGAAATGGTATCTTCAGGAGATTACGATATTGTTTTGGGATCAAATCCATCGCTTCCTGAAATCTGCGCCAATGTTGCAAAAATGTTTCCCAATCAAAAGTTTGTCATAACGGACGCTTACTACGAAGGGCATCCTCAGATACGGACATATTTTTACAATCAATATGAACAATCGCTCTTTTTAGGATATCTTGCAGGATTAATTACAACAAGCAAAATGCCTTTTGCAAATGCTCAGAAAAAAGTCGGCTTTATTGCGGCGCAGGAATATCCCTTATTAACAGGACATATGGTTCCCGGTTTTATTGAAGGGGCAAAGATGATCGATCCTGAAATCGAACTTGATTTTCGTGTAATCGGCTCTTGGGCAGATGCAAATAAAGCAGCCGATCTTGCTTTAGCGATGATAAACTCAGGCACAGATGTTTTTACTTCGATAGCAGGAGGAGCGGCGCAAGGTATAATAAAAACGATAACAGAAAAAAATGCGTACGCTCTTTGGTATAACATTAATGCGTACAATCTTGCTCCGGGAAATATTATAGGCTGCGGAATAATGGAACAAAAAAAACTTGTATTAAATATACTTGAAGATTTAAAAAATAACAGAATCGAATACGGTATTTCCGCTGTGCTTGGCGTAAAGAACGGCTATCTTGGATTTATAGATGACGATTCCGGTTATTATAATTTTGTTCCGGAAGATATCCGCAAAACATTCAAACAATTTATCAATGAACTTTATAATTAGTTTTTAAGTATTCTTTAAAATAAAGTAACTTTATGGTAAAATACTGTATTCATGAATATTTTAGAGATTAAAAATATTATAAAGCAATACACAGGCAGTAATAAAAAAGCCAATGATGATATAACTCTCGATTTAAAAAAAGGTGAAATTCTTTGCATTGCAGGTGAAAACGGTGCCGGAAAAACCACTTTAATGAAAATTCTGTGCGGTCTTGAAAAACAAGATTCAGGTGAAATTATTAAAAGAGGGAGTATAGGCATGGTGCATCAGCATTTTATGCTTTTTCCCGATTATACTGTAGCGGAAAATATTGTAATGGGGCATGAACCGCGCAAATACGGAATATTTTTAGATAAAAAAAAAGCAAACGAAATTTCTGATGAAATAATTTCTTCAAATAATTTTACGATTAAAAGTACATCAAAAGTTAAGGAACTAACACTTGGGGAAATGCAGCAGGCAGAAATTGCGCGTATACTTCACAGTAATGCTGATATTATTATTCTTGATGAACCTACATCGATCTTAACAGAATTTGAAATACAATCTTTATTTAAAACATTAAAATTACTTGTAGAAAAAGAAAAATCAATTATTTTGATTACTCATAAATTACATGAAATTATTCAAATCGCAGATCGAGTTGCCGTTCTTCGTAACGGCGAATTAAAAGGAATTCGCGCTAAAAATGATGAAAAAGGTCTTGATGAGAATGAAATAGCTCGTTTAATGATAGGCGATGCAAACTTTGTTACAGATAAAAAAATAAAGAACAATGAGATGAGATCATTTAAAAAAGAAAAAATTTGTATTCCTGTTTTGGTTTTTGATAATGTGACAGTCCGCAGACAGGGACAAAACAGACCGTTAATCGAAAATGTTTCGTTTAATGTTCTTGCAGGAGAAATACTTGGATTTGCAGGGGTTGGCGGCAACGGGCTTGGAGTGATTGAAGCAGTTCTCGGAGGTTTTTTGCATCCTGCATTTGGGAAAATATTTTATAAAGGAAAAGATATTTCAAAATTGAGTATTCGCGCTCTTAGGAAAAAAGGGCTCGCCTATGTTCCAGCCGACAGGATACGGGTTGCAAGCGCGCAGGATGCAAGTATCGAAGAAAATTTTATAATAACTAAAAGAGATCAATTAAAAAGAAGCAAATTAAGAAAAAGGTTTTCTTTAGAAATGATAGAAAAATATAATATTGAAACCGCTGATATAAATAATAAAGCAAGAACTTTATCCGGAGGTAATTTACAAAAATTAATTCTTGCAAGAGAGATAAATAATCTTAGCGATTACATAGTTTTTTCCGAACCGACATGGGGTTTAGATATTGAATCAAGCCGTTTTATTATGAATCAGATTTATGATCTTAGAAACAATGGGGCGGCAGTAATTTTAATTTCTACAAATCTTGATGAAATATTAGAATTGTCAGATAGGGTAATAGTAATGTACGGCGGAAAGATTTCTAAAGTTTTTGATAATGTTAATGAGACAATGAAAGAAGAGATAGGAAGATGTATGACGATTAACAGAGAACCAAGAATAGAGGGAAATACAGATGAAAGATAGAGACAAAATGCAGGGATGTCCTCCGGAAGCAGGTTTTACAGCAAAATCAGCGCGGTTTTTTAGAAACGCAGATTTCTCCCGCACTCAAAATTTTTCTTTTAGTATTTTTTTTATTCCTTTGATTGGTATTTTATCTCTTATTTTGCTTGTTTTTTTTCTAAGCGATACTCCTTTAAAGACGCTTTATTTTTTCTTTATAGGTCCTTTTACTAATTTATTCAGTTTCGGCAATATGTTAAACGCTTGTGTTCCTTTAATTTTCGGAGCATTGGCTGTCATAATTGCAATGAAGGCGGGAAACCTAAATCTTGGCGGGGAAGGGCAGATTTATTTAAGCGCGTTTATTACATTAATTACGGCATTGCATCTTTCAAAATTAGGCGCATTAGGAGCTTTTATTGCAGTGATTATCGGTTCTCTGTGTGCAGGAGTACTTGCTGCATTCAGCGGTTTTTGCAAGGCGAAATGGAATACAAGCGAACTAATAACGACATTTCTTCTTTCCTGCGCCGTCATCCCGATTGTTAATTATCTTGTTACAGTTCCTTTTTTAGATCCGCAAACCTCTCTTATATCAACAAAAAAGATAGCGGAAAATATGCGCCTAACGATGATTTTAAAACCGTCAAATTTAAATACATCGGTTTTTATCGCTTTGATTTTTGTTTTTATTATTCATTTTTTTATTTATAAAACAAAAATGGGATATGAGCTAAGAATGACAGGTTTTAATGAAATGTTTTCGCGTTACGGGGGAATTAATACAAAATTAAATACGGTTATCGCTTTAGGTTTTAGCGGTATTCTTTACGGGCTTGCAGGAAGTATATCTGTTATTGGAACACATTATGCGGTAATAAAAGAATTTTCTGCCGGTTTAGGATGGAGCGGATTGACAGTTGCATTAATCGCCTGTTTTTCCCCTGCCGCCGTTATTCCCTGCGCTTTTTTTCTGGCATGGATTAATGCAGGGGCAAGGATTGCAATGCAAAATACAGGCATTACCTTTGAAGTAGCTTATATTGTTCATTCTGTAATTTTCTTTTTATCAACAAGTTTATTGATTAAAGACACTGTTACGCGAAACATTCTTAATAAGAGGAAAAGATAAAATGGAAATTATAATTGCTTTTTTAAAAAGCGCTTTTACTATAATGATTCCGATCTTTTTTGCAGCATCAGGAGGATTGTTTCCCTCTCTTGCAGGAACACTAAATATTGCACTTGAAGGTTTGCTTCTTGCAGGGGCGTTTTCATCTCTTACGGTTTATTACTTTACAGGGAATGCAGCAGGTGCTGTTTTTGCCGCTGTAATTGCATCTGTAGCATTGTCTTTATTGCATACATTTGCAGCATTCAAGTTACGCGCAAATCTTTTTATATCAGGACTTGCAATCAATCTTTTTTCAAGCGGGCTTTGCATTGTACTTTCCGAAAAAATATTTAAAACAAAAGGGGTAGTATCAGTCTCTGTAAATTCAATAAATCAAACTCAAAATCTTTTTATATTATATATCATTTTAGGTTTATTTTTATTATTAGCATCATGGCTTACTGTATATAAAACACCTTTCGGCTACAGGCTTCGCGCTTGTGATAATAACAAGGAAGCGTTAATTTCTTTAGGTATAAACCCTGTATTTTATCAGTCGGCTGCGATAATAATTTCCGGGTTTTTCTGCGGGATAGCAGGATCATTTTTAAGCCTGAACTTGGGAGCATATGTTCCCGGAATGTCAGCAGGCAAGGGATGGATTGCTCTTGCGGTAATTTTTCTTGGAGCGAGAAAACCTCTGGGCATACTTGCCGCCGCTTTTATTTTTGCTGCGGCAGAATCATTTTCCAATTACGCGCAAGGATTTTTAGGAATCCCTGTTGATTTTATACTTGCTTTTCCGTATGTTTTTACATTGATTGCTTTGTTAGGGGTTTCTGTTGTAACCAAGAATAAAAAATAATAATATTGACAATAATGTGAATTAGACAGATGGTGTATCTTTAAATTTTCTTGTTTATGATTTGTAAAATAATAATAACCGCCATAATATATTAAAAATATCCATTGAATGTGCTTCTTTTTTTATGTTATAAAGTAGGAAAATATATAAAGAGAGGGTGTTTAATGCTGGATATCGGTCAATGCCACCGTACTGAATATGAACTTACATACGGCCGATCAATTCCTGTTGCTTTCGCAGAAGCTCCGGGCAGAATTCATTTTTTAGGAGACCAAGGCGAGCCTGAAAATGGTTATTTTTTATCCGCAGCGGTAGATCGATACATCCATGTTGCGGTAAATATGCGTAAAGATAATTCTTTCCGTTTTTTTGCCGCAGACCTTGGGGAGCGCAAACGAAGCACTCTTGCTAATTTAAAATACAGGCGCGAAGACAGATGGGCAAACCACATAAAGCCTGCAATTTTACTTTTTTTAGAAATGGGTTATCCCCTGAAAGGAATGAATTTCTCTTTCTGCGGCGATATACCTCAGCATATTGCTCTTGCATCTTCCACTGCAATAGAAGTAGCTGCCGCAACTGCTATCAGAAGTCTTTTACAAAAACAAGGTTTGAATATTCAAATAAGCGATGTTGATTTAGCTGTAAAATTAAAAATTGCACATGATACAATGTTTGCACAAACCGGAGTTTCATCTGTGCAGATGTCATCTGCAAACTCTAATAGTGAAAGTTCAGTAAGCGCAAAAATATCAGGCGGAACAGCTCTTGCAGATTATCTTGCGCTTATCCTTACACGCAAGGATCATTTTTTACAGATCGATACTTCGTCTAACGAAAGCGAATATAATCTCGAAACAAATTTGATAAAATCGCCTTTCTCGCGTTTTCGTTTTTTACTTGTAGATTCGCGTGTCCCGCGTCTTGGAACAGGTGTTGAAAGCGAGCTTGCATCGCGTAAAGATGATCTTTTAAAAGGGCTTGCTATTCTTTCCAAAAAACATAAGGGAGCAGGTTTTAAAGATATTGCGCATACAGATTTAATTGAAGCAATAGGTCATTTTCCTGAGCAGATCAGACGCAGAAGTATGCACATAGTAGATGAGATTGACAGAGTCAAAGATGCTGTCGATGCTTTAGAACGCTCAGATCTCGCTTCATTTGCAAAAACAATTTATCGTTCGCATGAAAGTATTAGAGACCTTTTTGAAATAAGCTGCCCGGAAATTGATTGGCTTGTAAAACGCGCACAGGAAATAGAAGGAGCTGCAGGATCAAGGATGACAGGTATCGGTTTTGGCGGCTGCACTTACACAATCATAAGACGGGAGCTTGCAGAAGAATATAAAAGACGTCTTGAAGACTACGAGCGTATTTTCGGTTTCCGCCCTGTTATTTACGAATTTAAATTAGCGACAAGAGCAAGAGTGATAAAGGGGTAGAAAGATGAGAATTTTGCTAACCAATGATGACGGGTTCTCATCGCCGGGAATAAAACTTTTTGCGTATTCACTGCGTAATGCCGGTCATAAAGTATATCTTGTCGCTCCCGATTGCAACCGCTCAGGAAGTTCTAATTCAATTTTATTTTTACAAAAACCTTTAAAGTTAAAAGAATTTGAAACAGATAGCTGGTCATGTTCAGGAACTCCTGTGGATTGCATAGTTCTCTCCCTTTTAGGAGGAATCCCGGATATCAGCATTTCAACGGAAGGAACTGAAATTAATATGGAAAAAGCCCCTGATCTTATCATTTCTGGTATCAATGCAGGGGCAAATTTAGGCACTGATATTATTTATTCAGGGACAGCCGCAGCGGCAAGGCAGGGCAGTATCTTCGGGATACCGTCTATCGCCCTTTCTCTGGTTGAAAACGAATTTGATTTTAAATGGGAAAATATAATATCATATATAACCGAGAATCTTAATCTTATAAAGGGGTATTGGAAAGCCGATACTTTTGTTAATGTGAACTTTCCGAATATTGATAAAAAACCTTCCGCCCTTGTTACCGCTTTTCCTTCTTTGCGTTATTATAATGATCGTATAGTAACTTTTTGCGCTCCCGATAACTCGCTTTTTTGCTTTGCAAAACCCGGGAAGGTTGATAATACTCCTGAACAAGGCTCAGATTGGGCTGAAGTTTTAAAGGGGAATGCCGCACTAAGTGTGGTTTTATCGCAGCCGTCTGTTTTAAAATAAACCTAATTAGTAGGGAGGTAAAATCTGGTATGGCTTCTGTGCAAAACGATAAAGAAAAAGAAAACGGCAGTGAAAAAAGTTCTCCTCTCGCTGAAAAAATAAAAGAAGGGGTTCAGTTTTACCGTCAGAAAGAATGGGATAAAGCGCTGAAAGCTTTTTTATCAAAAGATCAAAGTTTTTTTTCTTCTGAAGAAAAAATGGAACTTGCCTATTATCTTGGTTTGTGTTACACGAAACTTCAAAAGTACGAGGAAGCTCTTTCTTTTCTTGAGCAGGTAGTAACATCAAGCGGTGATGTACTTCGTATTTTTCAATGCCGCATGACCTTAGCATATATTTATGTTATTACAAAACGTGTTAAAATGGCTGAATACGAACTTAACAGGCTTAAAGCAAGCGGATTTGAATCGCCGATTCTTTACAATACGCTTGCCTATGCTGCATATATTCAAAATCAAAATAAAAACGCAATCGAATTATACGAAAAAACACTGGAAATTGATTCCAATAATTCAACTGCAATGAACTCTATGGGTTTTATTCTTGCAGATACAGGAAAGGATGTAATGCGCGCTCTTCGCCTTTGCAGAAAAGCAGTAGATAAAAAACCGGGAAGCGCAGCCTACCTTGATTCATTGGGTTGGGCATATTTTAAAAGCGGCGAAACACTTGAAGCGCGCACATGGCTTCGCAGGGCGCTTGATATTGCACCTAACGAAGAAGAAATAAAAAAGCACTTTAAGATAGTAACAGGAGAATCTAAGTGAGAAAAAATGTTTGCAATTTTCTTATTTTTCTCTTTCTGTCAATGTCTCTTTTTACGCTTCTTGCAGCGAAGTTACAAGCGCAAACACCTCAAGGTCCAATTACAGGCGGAACAGGGGCTGCAGCCCTTTCTGCACTTGAAGAGTTCAGGCTAGGCATTCATGCTTATAACCGATTTTCGTATAACGAAGCGATCCTTTCTTTTGAGCGAGCGCTCTCATTCCGTCCCGGAGAGCCTTTAATTCTTGATTGGCTTGGAAAAGCATATTACAGAACAGGCTTGGAAGAAATTGCGCTGCGGCAGTGGCAAGCCGCCTTAGCTGTTTACGGAAGAGGGACAGGTGCCGGAATGCTGCTCAATGCACGCATTGAAACTGTCGCTAACAGGCGTTTTCTTTTTCCTATAGCAAATGACGGTATACGCTACATTGAATCTGGGCGTTTTCCCGGAAAGTTAGACGAAATTATTTTATATCGTCAGCCGACATCTGTTTTAGTAAACAGCGACGGTTCTGTTTGGGTTGTAGCATACGGCAGTAACGAAATAGTAAGAATCGATGTAAACGGTATAATAAGAGATCGTAAAAGAGGACCGTTAAACGGATTTGATCGTCCTTATGATATTGCACGCGGTATAGACGGCAGGCTTTATTTATCTGAATACAGAGGGGGAAGGGTTAGTATTCTTAATAATAACGGTGATTGGCTTGCATATATCGGCAGAAGGGGATTGGGAGCAGGGCAGTTTGTAGGACCGCAGCACCTAACGATAGATGAAGACGGTTATCTTTATGTTGTCGATTACGGAAACAGGCGTATTTCCAAATTTGATCCTGATGGAGTTTTTATTCTTTCATTCGGAGCAAGAAGTTCTATTTTTCCCGGTCTTCTTTCACCTACAGGAATTGCTGCGGTAAATAATTTGATTTACACAGTTGATAATTCTGCAAAAGCAATTTATATGTTTGATTTTAACGGCAATTATATGGGGCGCTTGGCTGCAGAAGGATTATCCGGTATTGAAAGTTTAAGACTGCTTTCAGACGGCACTTTAATTGTTGCAGATAACAACAGAATTGTACAGATTGATCCTAACTCTGCAATTGTCAGAGAACTTGGGTATGCAGGAGGGGAAAGAGTTCGCATAACAAGCGCGGACATGGATAAAAACGGAAGCATAGTAGCTGCTAACTTTGCATTAAGCGAAGTGTCGGTATTAACTCGTTCTGATGATATAGCTTCAGGTTTATTTGTGCAGATACGCAATGTTATACAAGATCGTTTTCCAAGAGTAACAGTTGAATTAACAGTAGAAGACAGATTGCGCCGCCCAATACAAGGGCTTGATAATAATAATTTTCTTCTTTCAGAAAACGGAGTGCCTGTTAACAATCAAACATTGGTTGCATCCGGTTACCGACATCAGGGAGCGGATTATTCCCTTCTTGTAGAGCGTTCAAACTTAACATCGATGTTACGTGACGATTTAACAGCCGCTTCCCGCGACATAGGAAGAACTTTACAGGAAATGAACAATGCAAATGTAGTTTCAGTAATTTCTGCAGGAGTGCAGCCGCGCCGGGAACAGCATACTAACTCTCTTGAAAACGCAGTAAGAGGCGGCGCAGATTACAATGTAAATTGGCGTTTTGATCTAGCTTTACGCCTTGCAGCTACCGATCTTCTTCCTGTTTCTCCTAAAAGGTCTGTTGTATATATCGGCTCAGGAAATCTAGGCGCTTCGGCTTTTGATCAGTACAGCCTTTCAGAAATGGCTGCCTTTCTTGCGAATAACGGTATTGTGTTTAACGCTGTAATTATCGGGCAGGGGCAGGCAAGTGCAAGCGTAGAATATTTATGCCGTGAAACAGGCGGCAAAGCAATGAACTTATATCATCCTCGCGGAATAGGGGAATTGATAAAGAGCGTAGCAGACACCCCGACAGGTTTATACAGTTTCACATTTAATTCAAGGTTACAAACAAATTACGGTCAAGCCTGGCTTCCCCTTGAAGCAGAGGTCTACCTAATGGAAAGATCAGGGCGTGATAATACCGGTTATTTCCCTCCTATGGAATGATAAAATTTATTTTACCATCTCATATTCACCTAACGCCTCATTAATTAGTTCTTCCAAATCAAGCGCTTCGTATAATTTGTTTGCTTCTTGCGGATTTCCGTGAAGGACAGGGTGCTGAGGGCTGAACAGCATGCAGCAATCATCGAAAGGCTGGATTGAAATATCATAAGTGCCGATGCGCTGTGCTTCTTTAATTATACTTTGTTTATCAAAACCGATCAGGGGGCGTATAACAGGCAGTTTAATCCTGCTTTGTGTGCAGGATAAGTTTTCTATAGTTTGGCTTGCAACCTGAGATAAACTTTCTCCTGTGATCAAACATTTGCATTTTATTTTGTTAGCCGCTTTTTCTGCGGCTTCCATCATTGCCATGCGAAGAAGGACTGTTGTCCATGCCTGCGGGGATCTTTCTTTTATTCGCATTTGCACTTTAGTAAAGTTTATTATGTAAAGGTGTATTCCCATACAATAAGAGCCTGTAATTCCGGCGATTTGAATTGCTTTTTGTTTTGCTTCCTGCGAAGTGTAGGGGTAAGCGTGAAAATGAATTGCATCTATGCTCATTCCCCGGCACGCCATTAAAAATCCTGCAACTGGTGAATCGATCCCCCCTGATAAAAGCAATAAACCTTTTCCCGCAGTGCCGACAGGAAGCCCGCCTAAGCCTTTATGCTCGCCTGAATAAACAAACGCTTTTTCCCTTATTTCAATGCGGATTATATCCTGAGGATTGTGAATATCAACCTTTAAATCGCAGATTGCATTTGTTACGGCGTTTCCCGCTTCACAGCATAATTCGTATGAAGATAATGGAAAACTTTTATCAGTGCGGCGCGCATCAATCTTAAAAGTTTTAATTCCCTGCCTTGCGATTTTTTTTCCTTCTTCTACACAGGCTGCAAGAACATCTTCTTTTATTTTTTCGCAGATTAAAGTTTTCGCCCATCCTGAAATTCCAATCAATCGAGAAAGAGCATCTTCTATTAATTCTGATTTTTCTTGCGGAGCCTGTATATAATAGCGCCCGGAAGTAAATCTTATTTTTATATGGCTGTCAATTTTTGCAAGGAGACGCTGTATATTGCTTTTTAGAGTACCTTCAAAACTTTTTTTATTATCGCCTTTTAAAGTAAGTTCGGCTGGTTTTAAAAGCCAAGTTGAAAAATTATTCATTTTTATGATAAGTTCCTGATTATACTTTTTGCTAAATCATCAGATATTTTTGGATGTCTTGGTACTTGGTCTTTTTTTCCTGTTCTCGGTTGTAAATATTGATCATGTTTGCCTCCATGTTTAACAAATACACAGCCTAGCTCTTTGAGTATTTTTAATAATGCACCGCGTTTCATGTTAAGCTGTAACCTTCAACTGACCGACTTTTTTTTCTATTATTTTGTTTTCATCTTGTTCTTCTTTAAAAAATTCATAAAGATCGAGTAACATTTCTTCAAGTTCTTGAATATCTTTTCCTTGCGTTAAATGCTCAGGCCATATATTTAAATATCCAATAAAAAAACCGTCTTTGGATTGCCAATATGTATATTCAATTTCCATTATATCGCCTCCATAAGGATATAATAATTATACAGTAAGAAAAAGTTATTGTCTATCTGCTGTAAAATTAAAAATAATATTAAAGAAATTTTAATATTTGCGATATCGCATCAAGTAAAAGATCAATTTCTTCATCAGAGGTTAAACTGCCTTGCGATATGCGAATTCCTTCTATCCTTAAGTTTTCTTCAACACCCATTGCGGTAAGTACAGGGCGTTCAGGAGAGGAAGAAGAGCAGGCAGAACCTGTAGAAACTGCGATGCCAAGATCATCGAGTGCGCGCGCCATTACTTCTCCTGGAATTCCGTGAAATGCAGCTTGTAAAATGTAAGGGGAGAATCTTTCATCGTCCGGTTTGCGATCCGCAGGGATTAGTGTACAGCGTTCCATTGCATAAAGAGAAGATATTAGTTTTTCCCATCTTTTTTTAGCAGAGTTGAGTGTGTCAGAAAAAAGTTTTTTTCTGTTATCTGTCATCATTCCAAGCTCAGAGAAGCAATTAGAAAGAGCGGCAGCTCCTTGTGTGTTTTCTGTGCCGCCTCTAATGCCGTTCTCCTGTCCTCCGCCTGAATAAAATACTTCTATGGGTTTGCGTAAATATAAAAGCCCGATCCCTCTAGGTCCTCCGATTTTATGAGCGCTTACCGAAGCGGAATCAATTTCCCAATTTTTCAGATCGATCGGTATTTTTCCTATTGCTTGCACTAAATCACAATGAAAATGTATTGGCGCTTTGTTATCGGTAGTTTGACGAAGAGTATCTCTTATCATTTGCATGTCTGTTATAGTTCCGGTTTCATTGTTAACCGCCATGATCGATACAAAGCGTGTATCAGGAAATTTCTGAAGCGCTTTTTTTAAAGTGTTCTCTGTCACCCTTCCGGAAGAATCGACTGCAATTGAACCTGTCGGCTTACCCAATTTATCAAGGGTTTCCATCGCGCTTCTTATTGATGCGTGTTCAGCCATAGAACAAAGAATCCGCCCTTGTCCTTTTCGCATAAGATTGGAAAAAAGAGCGATGCTGTTTGATTCTGTCCCCCCTGATGTAAAAAACAAAGTTTCTGCAGGCACTTCCAGCGCCTGAGAGCAGATGCGTCTTGCCTCATCAATTGCCTGCTTTGCCGCCTTCCCTTCGCTGTGCTGAGACGATGGATTGCCGAACAAAGCTGAATTTGCCTGTTCAAAATAAGGGGAGGAAGCCGCCCAATCAAAATATATTCGTTTTTCTTTAGAATCTGACATATTGATATTGATTTACCACTTTAAAAATATATAAAATATCGGTATTATTCAATGGGAGTTAAATAATGTTAGTACTTAAATTTGGAGGCTCATCTGTCGGAAGCAGGCAGGGAATTGAGCGGATTATCGGTATTTTAAAGGACAAAGAACATTCACAAGGAGAGAAGTGTATTGCAGAAGCTGTAGTAGTTTCGGCATTAACAGGGGTGACGGACACCTTGATTGATTTGGCTAAGAGAACTTCAGCCGGCGAAAAATATTCAGAACAGGTTGATGTGTTAAGCGCAAGTCACAAAGAATATGCGTCAATGTTTTTAAAAGGCGATGATAAAAAGAAAGCAGTTAAAGAAATTGATAAAACAATTTCCTTGATGCTGCAAGTTCTAGATGGAATTTCCCTATTAGGTGAAATTTCAAAACGCAGTTTGGATTTAGTGATGAGTTTCGGCGAAAGGCTTTCTGCAAACCTTATTAGTAATATTCTTTGCGCTAATAAAATAGAAGCGGACTATATTGATGCACGAGACCTTATTATAACAGACTCAAATTTCGGAAAAGCGCAAATTTTAAAAAAAGAAACCGATGATAATATTAAAAAATATTTTAAAAGTGCAAAAAAAGCGGTTCATGTAATTACAGGTTCCATCGGCTCTACTATTGACGGTCATACAACCACATTCGGGCGGGAAGGCTCTGATCTAACCGCTGCTGTTTTTGCTTCATCATTAGGTGCAAAAAAACTTGAAATTTATGTTGATGTTGACGGTATATTAACGGCAAATCCCAATCAGGTTAAAAACGCCTTGTGCATTGAAGAAATTTCGTATAACGAAGCGATGGAAATATCTCACTTTGGAACTAGGGTATTATTTCCGCCCTCAGTAAAACCTGCTCTTGAAAAAAATATTCCTATTTTTATACGAAATACTTTTAACCCTGATTGCAAAGGGACAAAGATAACTGAAAATGCCGCGCAGGGGAAATATCCAATACGGGGAATTAGTTCAATAAGCGAGGTCTCCCTTGTAAGGATTCAAGGATCAGGAATGGTAGGCGTTGCAGGATTTTCGGCACGTTTATTCGGCGCTCTTGCAAAAAAAGGAATCAGCGTTATGCTGATTACACAAAGTTCAAGCGAATATTCAATTTGTTTTGCCCTTCTACCTGAAGATGTGAAAGGAGCGCAGGATATATTAAACGAAGAGTTTTCGTCAGAAATTAAAAACGGAACTATTGATAAACCGATCATAGAAAATAAACTTTCAATAATTGCGGTTGTAGGCTCTGCAATGAAAAGCACTTCGGGAATTTCAGGAAAGTTTTTTCATGCCTTAGGAAGAAACGGAATTAATATAGTCGCCATCGCTCAAGGGTCTTCTGAGACTAATATTTCGGCAGTTATTTCATCGCAAGATGAATCAAAAGCGTTAAACGCAATTCACGATGTATTTTTCTATACTCATCAAAAATCTGTAAATCTCTTTCTTGTAGGCACAGGTCTTATAGGCGGGACTTTACTGGATCAGATTGCAGAAGCAAAAGAGAAATTAGCGGCTAACATGATAAATATTAAATTAATAGGGGCTGCAAATTACGATAAGATGATTTTTTCATCTGAAGGGCTTGATCCGAAAAAAACAAGAAAATTATTAACGCAAAAAGGAAAAGCAGAAGGGACTGAGCCCATCAAATTAAATTCGGCAGGGATGCCAGATCCAAGTGTTTTTATCGAAAAAATGATAGCGTACAACCTTCCCAACTCATGTTTTTGCGATTGCACGGCAAGCGAAGAAACATCTGCTCTTTATGAAAAAATACTTCATAGCGCAATACCTATTGTTACGCCGAATAAAAAAGCAAATTCAGGATCATTTGATTATTATAAAAAACTTATAACCTATTCAAAACAAAGAGGTATTCCGTATTTGTATGAATGTACGGTAGGGGCTGGTTTGCCTGTTATCTCTACGTTACGCGATTTATTTTTATCAGGAGATAAAATAAAAAGGATAGAGGCGGTATTATCAGGTACATTAAGTTTTATTTTTAATAATTTTGACGGATCAATGCCTTTCTCCGCCTTAGTACGTGAGGCGAAAGCAAAAGGATACACAGAACCAGATCCGAGAGATGATCTTAACGTAATGGATGCCGCCCGCAAAGTATTGATTCTTGCAAGAGAGTGCGGTCTTTCTATGGAATATAAAAATGTTACGATAGAGCCAATCCTTCCCGAAGCTTGTTTCAAAGCAAAAGATATTGAAGCCTTTTTTAAAGAATTGGAAAAGAGCGACAGCGGCTATGAAAAACGCCGCGTAGCAGCAGAAAAAGATGGCAAAAAGTTACGCTACATTGCAGTAATCGAAGAAGGCAAGGCAAAATTATCGCTGCGCTCAGAGAATGAAGGAAGTCCCTTCCGCTCCCTTGTAGACAGCGACAACATAGTAGTAATAACAACAGAACGTTATTCAAAACTCCCGATGGTGATTAAAGGACCGGGAGCGGGAGCGCAGGTAACAGCGGGCGGAGTTTTAGCGGACATAATACGTCTTGCAAAAACTTTAGTATAACAAGGAGTTGATATGCCTATTGCATCAAATATTAAAAATGCGCTTGCTTCTTCTTCGATGATTCGCAAAATGTTTGAAGAAGGTTTGCAATTAAAAAAACAATACGGTTATGATAAAGTTTTTGATTTTTCTCTTGGAAATCCTGATGTTGAACCGCCTGCGGCTTTTCACTCGCTTTTTTTAAAACTCGCTCAAGATGATGAAAAAGGCTCTCACGGCTATATGCCAAATGCAGGCTATCCCTTTGCAAGAGAGGCAATAGCGCAAAAAGTTTGCAAGGAGCAGAATGTAAAAATAGACGGCTCATCCATAGTTATGGCTTCAGGAGCGGCGGGAGGTCTAAATGCTGTTTTTAAAACTATCTGCAATCCTGAAGATGAAGTAATAGTTACGCGCCCTTATTTTATGGAATACAAGCACTATACAGCAAATCATGGAGCGAAACTTATTGAAGCAGACGCTCTAGATAATTTTGATTTAGATATTTGTGCAATTAAAAGTGCGTTAAACGAAAAAACCGCCGCTGTAATAATAAATTCACCTAACAATCCGACAGGAAAAATATATTCTAAAGAAATTCTCGCTCAGTTAGCACAGACTCTTAGCGAACACGGAAAAAAAACAGGAAGATTTCCCTACCTAATTTCTGATGAGCCGTACCGCGAGATTGCCTACTCAAAAGAAGTGCCGCCTGTTTTAAGTATTTACAGCGAATCGATTGTTGTCAGCTCTTATTCAAAGAGCCTGTCCCTCCCCGGAGAGCGTATCGGATTTATTGCGGTTAACCCTGCAATTAATGACAAAGACGATATTGTTAACGGTTTAATCTACGCAACAAGAATACTGGGTTTTGTTAACGCACCCGCTCTCATGCAAAGGATAGTGAGCGCCCTTACAGAAGAGAAAGTTGATGTTTCAATTTATGCAAAAAGGCGGGATGCTTTTATAAAAGTGCTTGATAATGCAGGAATCGAATACGCATCCCCAGAAGGGGCTTTTTATCTTTTTTGCAAAGTACCGGAAAGTAAAAAGCAAAATGCATCAAGCAACGATGTTTCCTGCGCAGATGACAAGGCGTTTATTGAACATTTAAAAAAATATTTAATTTTAGGAGTGCCTGGTTCCGGCTTTGGAAAAGCGGGGTGGGTTCGCTTTGCATATTGTGCGGATGAAAAAATAATTACCTCTTCTGGATCAGCTTTTAAAAAAGCAGTACAGGAGTGGTAGAGGAGGTTTTATGTTTATAGTTGACGAAAAAGAAAAACAATACCGTTTCGGCGATCATGGTCCAAAATATTTGATGCAGGGACCGCGCATGAATTTTGCGCTTGTGCAGTTTATGCCCGGACAGGATTTTCAAGCTCATTATCATGAAGTGATGGAAGAAAATTTTTTCATTCTTGAAGGAAATGTAACTATTGTAGTTGAAGGAAAGGCACATAATTTATCTGCCGGGCAGTTAATTCACATAGAACCTAAGGAAGTGCATTATGTGATTAATAGATCATCCTCTGTTGTGCGTATGGTTGCAAGTTTAGCGCCGTATAAGGATGGGGATAAGGTAGAAGTTGAAAATCCTGAATTGTAGAACTTAAGTGGTTTACTTTGTTTGCGCTTCCAACAGAGCTTTTAATCTGGCAATTTCTGCATCTTTTTCTGTGATTACACCTTGTAATTTTTCTTGTTCTTCTTTTCTTGCCTCTTCTCTTGCATTGCTTAAAGCCTGTGCTTCATCATGGCGGGCTTTTTCCCATAAGCGTTCCCTTTCACGGAGTTCTGATTCAGCTGTAATATTATCTGCGCTTATGTCATTCGGTATTTTATTAAGTTCGAAAAAATGAAAGCTCATCTTGTCATAAGAAATTAACCAGAAAAGGATTCTCGCAGAGACACTGTATTAAACTTAATGTTTTTTAAAATTTTTCAATATTTCATCTGCTGCAATCAGTGAATTAAGAGAACTTATTTCTCTCATTGCTTCATTATCACCCAGAGCTGCAGCTTTTTCAAACCATTCTTTTGCTATGATATAATTTTTTGGAACTTCATCACCCAAAAAATACATACGTGCAAGCTTGTTTATTGAATCAAGATCACCTTTTTCCGCTTCTATGCGAATTTTTTCTATTTCTTCAGGGGATCGTTTTTTAACTACAGGCGTTGAATTACTTGAAGGCTGAGACGAAACTGGCTTTTCTGACGCTGAACTGCCTGATTTTATCGGTTCAGTTGCTGCTTGCGGTTTTTTAACAACAGATGAAGTAGAAGCAGGTTTCTTTGCCGCAGTCTTTTTTGTTGCAGTTGAAGATGAAGCAGGTGTTTTTGTTTCATCTTCTTTTGATAATGTACTTTCTGCTTTTTTTATTTTCCAACCCAATGTATCAATAAACTCATAAATAATATTTTCTGCAATTTCGCTTACTATAAAATTTTCTGTCATATTTCTTATTGCAATTTTTACAGCTCTTTCCTTGTCTTCCTGCGAGCCGTTTAAATTTTCTTTTAATACTTTTGACGCTCCGCTGTCATAAACTGTATAAACCAATTTTTTTATTTTATTATCTACAGAAGGGGCAAAGTCGGGAAAAATAGCGTTTAACTTTCCGAGCAGTTTATCTGCGCCGAATTGTTTTATAATTGCGGCTAACGCATCTTTGGAATTATCATAAGATGTCGGCTCTGCTTTTTTTTCCTGCGGATTTTCGCCGCAAAAAGGGCATTTTGTAACAGAAATTGACGCTTTTCCGCTCGGCTGCCATTCGCTTTCACAGTTTATACATTTCATGGCTTGATCCTCTTTTTTATATTTTACCTTCACTCTTTAGCGCATCTAACATATCTTGCGAAAAACTGTCTCCTTGAGCCGTTGCTTTACCGTACCAATATGCAGCTTTTGTATAATCCAACGGAACGCCGCCTCCTTTGGAATAACAAAAAGCAAGATCAACTTGCGCTTTAACATTTCCTTTTTCTGCCGCTTTCAAAAAATAGGAAGCGGCTTTTTCATAATCTGCTTTTATTATCTCACCTAGCATATAACAAGCGCCCAAATCATATTCTGCATCGGTGATTCCTTCATCTGCCGCTTTTTGAAGCCATTTAATGCGCGTCTTAATGTCTATCTTTGAAGCCCAATTCCAAAATGGGTGAGAGATTAGATAATACATAGCTCCTGCGTGATCCAGTTTGGCTAAATCTTCAAAAAGAGGTAATGCCTTATCATATTTTTTTGCTTTAAAAAATGTTACAGCATCATTAAATTTTTTATCGATTTCTATTTGTTCCATGTTTTAAATTATAACACAGAGAATGATTTAATAATATGGACTTTTGTTGCGGGTGTTTACTATCGAGACAAAACAGGAAAAGACATAATGCTGTAAAAAATAATTATTAGTAAGTTTTATCCATCTCTTGAAATTTTTCCCGTACCTTCTGCAAGAAATCAAGCTCGCGTCTGATCGTTCTGCCGTAATTCAATGATCCGTTTTCTATCCTGAAAGCTTCGTCCCGCCAGAATTGAACACGAGGTAAATCTATCCATCGCAAGCGTCTTTCGTTTGCTTTTTGTGCCCAGTTTACTGCCTCTTCCCAATAGTAAAGAGCGGTGCGGTAGCAGGTTTCAGCTGTTTCAAGGCTTTCAAGATTTTGATCCCTCCATGGGGCGTTGTAAAAGTAAGCGTTGCGTTTATTCCATTTGTTTCCAAGAAAAAGATATTGTTCAATCATTTTTATGTAAATGTGCATCGTAAAAAGATAGCGGTATTTTTCCCATTGGATTTCATCTTCGATTAAAGCAAGCGCGTATAAGGGATTGCAAAAATCGGCTTTTAGAGCCTGTTCAAGCCAGTAGATATTTTCCATTGTGTCATCGGGGTATTGGATATAGTGGACATGGAAAAGCCTGTAGTACTGCTCCTTGTAAGTAACAAAATATGAGTTTGCTGGGAAGCTTATGGACAAAAGTACGAGGATTAGCACAGTTTTTATTACTATTTTCACGATTAGTTATTTATCGGCATTTAATTTAGTATTAATTATCGGCATTTGAGAGACTATGCTCCATACCTGATCTGCAACCTCAGCGGGCTTTTTTTCAGCATCGATTATTTCGACTCTTGCACCTTTTGAGCGGTAAATTTCGATTAGGGAATGATATTTTTCGCGGACTTTAACCTGAAAATCGAGGTCTTCGAACATTTCATGAGAAGAACCGGCATTTTTATAGCGCCGGTTCATCCTTTCAACGGCTATTTGCGGGCTTAAATCAAAAAAAAGGGTGATCTCTGGGGCAGGAAAACGCGAATTTAAAAAAACAGGCAGTTCATCGCCGCACTCAATGCCCTGATATACAAGTGATGATAGGACGTATCTGTCGCTTGCAACAAAAGCGCCTTTGTTTATCTGCGCTCTGATACCGTTCTCCCCGTTAAGATGCTCGTTTCTGTCAGAGGCAAAAAGCATGGCAAGCGTATCAGGCTTTACGGTGATTTCCTTTTTTAAGGCGGATCGGATTATTTTACCGATTTGCCCTCCTGTCGGCTCAAAAGTAGGGTAGAAAAAAGGTTCTTTTATTTTTTTAAAACGTTCTCCAAGCAGTGATAATTGGGTTGTAGTGCCGCTGCCGTCTCCGCCTTCAAATACTATAAAGTTTGATATTATTTCCATGCAGCATGATGTTAGCATAAAAAAAAACGGATGTCATCATCAAAAAAATTGAATTAAGGTATTATTGTTATATATTAATTATAGTTTTAATAATTAAACATAAAAAATTATATATTTTCTTCTTGATTTCCTGATAAATTTAACATAAAATATTTTTATGATAAAAGAAGACCTGAAAATTACTGAGAATATTGCCGATGGAACGTGCCGTTTTTTCGCAAAAGGGCGCGTAGATTCCAATACGGCAGATGATCTGCTTGAAAATCTGGAAAATGCGCTTAACAACGGGCAGAAATCAATCATTCTTGATATGTCACAGGTTGAATATCTTAGCTCAATCGGAATAAGGGTAATACTAAAAATATTTAAACAGGCAAGCGAGATCGGCGGCACTTTTAATGTTGAACGCCCTTCAGAAATAGTCAGAAATGTTTTGGGTATGGTTGCTTTAAAAGAAATGCTTGTAGCACAGACAGGGTCAGCACAAACAGAGTTTGCTCAAACAGAATTTATAAATTCAAATTGATTTAACTGTAATCCTTCGGATTGGCAGACGCAGGGGTTCATGTTTTCAATAAGAACAAAAATAATTTTAATCGGTCTTATTTTTATAGCCCTTATAGGGATAGCGTTTTTTATATATTCAATAAGGACAACTGTAAATTATAAATCGCTTCGTCTTGAAGGAATCGAAAAAACAGTTGCATTTGAAACAGAAAAAGTAAATAAAATAATTGCAGAAATTGAGCAGGGCACTCTTTTCTATGCTATAAGCGGAATGCTGGCTTACAAATCCCAATCAATAGCGTTATCTGAAGATTTAATAATTGAATCTGTAAAAACCATTCCTATTCTTTCAGGCGGAGGGTTTTGGTTTGAACCTTATGCATATAAAAATGATATACTGCGCGCAGGTTTTTTTGCCTTTCGGGACAAATCAACGGGTATAGTAAAAACAGACGACAGATTTTTAATGGAAGAGTATGATTATCATACAAAAGGCTGGTATAAGGAAATAATTGAAAATATTGATTCGCTTTATAATGTGGTTTGGACGCGCCCTTATCTGGATGATTTAGGGGCTTTAATGACAACTGCAGGCTCAGGAATTTTTAATCCGGAAGGAAAACTGATTGCGATAACAACTGCAGATTGGGAAATAGAAGATGTAATTAAAGAACTTGTTACGTTAAAACCGACTGCAAACAGTTTTGTTTTATTATGCGTCCCCGAAAAAGATTATATAATTTCCAGTACACGTACAAGCGAAACAATAGGTTTACCCATGTCATACCTGCCTTGGGATATAACAGCTGACGCTTTTAATTTTAACGGGATTGATTATATGCGTTTCGGAAAATATATGGATAACGGATGGTTATTATCAATACAAATCCCGGAAAAAGAAATTTTTGCTGACGCAGAAAAACAGAACGAACGTTTTTCGATCATGGTTGTAATTGTTTCTGTTGTAATGATTTTAACAGCTTATTTTTTAATTTCAAGATTGATAAATGCGCCTATAAAACAACTGACGCAGGATGTATCGCATATCGCGCTTGGAAATCTTGATGCACAGATAAAAGTATCATCAAAAGACGAGATAGGTTTATTGGCTCAAGTGTTTAACAAAATGACAAGCGATTTAAAAACCGCTATCGAAGAAAAAACAAATGAACATGCGGAAAAAGAGAGGATAAGTGCGGAATTAAATGTCGCGGCAAGTATACAGGCAAGCATGCTCCCCTGTGTTTTCCCGCCCTTTCCTGACAGAAAGGAATTTGAACTTTATGCATCGATGATTCCGGCAAAAGAAGTCTGCGGCGATTTTTATGATTTTTTCTTTATAGACAATGACAATCTTGTAATTCTGATCGCCGATGTATCCGGAAAAGGAGTGCCAGCCGCACTTTTCATGGTAATTGCAAAAACACTTATTAAAAATTGCAGTTCCTGCAGAAACCCTGCTGCTGTTTTTGATTCGGTAAATAAAAAACTTTGCGAAGGAAACGATGCGGGAATGTTTGTAACATCTTTTATAGGTTTTTACAATTTGCCGGCAGGAAGATTAAAATTCGTTAATGCAGGGCACAATCCGCCGCTTCTAAAAAAGAAAGATAAACCTTTTGAATATTTAAAAACACAGCCCTGTGTTGTATTGGGTTTTATGGAACAAACAGAATACAATGAAGAAGAAATTAATCTTGATGAGGGGGATATGATTTTTTTATACACAGACGGTGTGACAGAGGCAATGAATAAATCCCTTGAACTATTCGGCGAGGCGCGTCTTTTAAATACGGTTAATAAAAAAACAAATATATCGGTTCAAGAATTGATAGCCGCAATAAAGACAGATGTTGACAATTTTGCCCAAGAAGCAGAGCAGGCTGATGATATAACGATGTTGGCTTTTGCAATTACAGATAAAAAAAATCAAGGAGAAAAAACAACTGATACAGATATATATATTAAAAAACTAATAACAACAGCTGTATCTTCAAATTTGGAAAAAGTAATAAACTTTATAGACGATGAATTATCAAAAAACAATTACCCTGCAGAAGAAAAAAACGAAATTTGCATCGCTGTTGAAGAAATATTTATGAATATTGTAAATTACGCATTTGTAAGCCAAACGCAAGACCCCCCCCGTGAATATGAAATACCAAATAATCAAAACAGAGAAGTAACTATAAAAATTTCAACTAACAGTAAAACTATAATACAATTTGAAGACAAGGGCAGACCCTACAATCCTTTGGAACAACCCGATCCTGATTTGGAAAAATCAATTAAAGAGCGTGAAATAGGGGGGTTGGGTATTTTTATGGTAAAAAATATTATGGACAGAATGGAATATTCAAGGGTAAACGGGGGGAATGTGCTTATGCTTACTAAGAATAAATCTACTCCCAAAAACCACTAATATACTAGTATAATTATACTTTATGTAACCTATTAAATCAATACAAAATTGTAAATATTGCTAATCATTAAAATTCTTTATTTTCCCCCTAAAATCCCCTCAAAAAAACACCGATATATATAGAGAGGTAAAATCATGATTTATGAAAAATGCAGAACTATCCTTCTCCAGGAATGTGAACTTATCCAGAATGCAATGATCATACAGGAGAAAATCCGTGTTGCGGTTGAACAGAAGCAATGGACGGTTTTTGAGGATAATTTGAGCGCAATGAACTCAATCGAGAATAAAATGATTGTTCTTGAAAATGAACGGGAACAGCTTTTTATTGTTTTTAAGGCGCTTTTGCATGAAAAAAGTTTTTCTGAAAGCCTTGATGACAAAGGGCGTTTCTATGCTCTGGTTGCCGTATTGCCGGAAAGCGAAAGAAACGATCTAACCTCTATTTACAGAAGTCTCAAACTCGAAGCAATAAAATTGCGCATAACAAATGACGCGCTTTTTGCATATTTAAACGAGATTAAATCAACACTTAAAGATTTTTTCGCATTGGCATTTCCTGACAGGTTCGGGAAAATGTATACAAAAGACGGAAACCATTTTTCAAACGAAATGAGCAGCATGGTTTTAAACCAAAGCTTTTAATTAGAGGTATAAAATGACTTCAACATTTATGGGATTAGAAATCGGAAGAAGGGGTGTTCAGGCTCATCAAAGAGCGCTTGCAACAGTAGGTCATAACTTAAACAATATTGAAACTCCCGGATTTTCAAGGCAAAGAGTTGAAATGTCTGCATTTGATCCGATTTTTTTACCGGGGCTGAACCGCGCTCAAACTCCCGGACAAATAGGGCAGGGTGTCAGTATTGAAAGGGTTGAACGAATACGCAATGAGCTTTTAGACAGGCGCATTATCGCTCAGGCGTCTGGGAAAGGTTACTGGGCTGTAAGGGATCAATATCTGCATGAAATGGACCAGCTCTACCTTGGAACAGGTTTAAATTCTATCAGAAGCAAAATGGATAGTTTCTGGGACGGATGGCAGGAACTTTCACAGAATGCATCGAATAACGAATTCCGTACCGCAGTAGTTCAAAGAGGAAAAACATTAATCGACGGTATTCACAATCATTATCACGGGCTTTCAAGATTGCAAACTCAGGTTAATGATGATATTGAAATGACAGTATCAAGAGTAAACGAAATAACACGGCAAGTAGCGGCTCTTAACAATGACATTCAGCGTATAAGAGCGTTAGGTGACAATCCAAACGATCTTAAAGACAGACGGGATTTGCTTCTTGATGAACTTGCCTCAATAATTGATATAACAGTTTCACAATCTGACCCTGATGAATTTATGGTACACACTTCAGGTCATGTCCTTGTTCAGGGAAGATTTGACAGACAGTTTGATTTAAGAAAAGATGTTGACGCTGAAAGTTTTGCATTTATTCATTGGCGCGATACAGGCAATGAAATGGTTTTTAAAAGGGGAAGTCTCGGCGCTCTTATGGAATTGCGTGATGTGACAATCGAGCAGGAAATTAAAAATCTTGACAATATGACAATGAACTTTACAGACCTTGTAAATGAAATTCACCGCTCAGGATACGGAGCAAACGGAAATACAGGAGTTAATTTCTTTTCTGAATATCCCTTTGTTTTAAACGTAAACGGAAATTATGACCGTTCAGGAGACGGGGTGTTTGATTCAACTTATATTTACAGAATCAACGGGCAGAATGAACTTCATCCTCAAGATCAAAGCGGTTTTGAAGGAATGATTACGCTCTCTGCTTCTGACAGGCAGGTGCAAGTTCCCTATTTTTCTACAGATACGGTAAATGATATTGTTACGCGCATTAACAATTCAGGCGCGGAGGTAGTTGCGCGCATTAACAGGGAAGGGCGTTTGTCATTAAAGGGAACACCGGCAGAATTGGTTGACGGGCAGAGGGTAAACCCGGATTTTGTTATACGTCATATCGAAGACTCAGGTCATTTCCTTGTCGGTTATGCAGGTATATTAAATGCATCAGGAGCGGAAGGCGCATTTACATGGACTCAGGCAGACGCTGTAGCAAGTCTTAGAGGCGATGCGCAAAATTACGCTGTCGCCCCTATCGCTCATCCTTCAGGCTGGATAGAAGTTAATCCGGTTTTAACCCGTGATGTAACAAATGTTGCTGCAGGTTTCGGCGTTAACGGAAGACCTGCCAATCCCGGAAACGGAGATGCAGCTGCAGCAATCGCTTCGATAAGAAATAATAACATTATGGTCGGCAGTTATGCGACATTCGATGATTATTTTGCAAACTCAATAGGAAATATGGGGTTAATGGGCGAACAATCTGCAAGAGCGCTTGCTACAGAAAATCAGTTAATGAAATATTTAAAAGACTGGAGGCAGTCAATATCAGGAGTAAATATTGATGAAGAACTTTCCAACATGATTCGTTTCCAGCACGGATATAATGCGGCGGCAAGATTTATTACGACAGTTAATTCAATGTTAGACACATTGATAAACCGCATGGGAGTTTAATAACTAATTCTTTAAGGAGAAAAGTATGAGAAGAGTATCGAGTGATATGTCATTTACAGACATGCAGTTTTATCTTGAAAGACGTCAGGATCATTTAAATCAAATTGAAAACAGAATTGGAAGCCAGTCAAGGCTTAAAAGTTTGCGTGATGATCCGATTGCAGCATCTCACGCTGCCAGATACGATTCATTTTTAAGCCGTCTTAATCGTTTTGAGCAAAATACAAAATATGCAATGGAGCATTATGATAATACTTACGATTATCTGAATTCAACAAACGAAATTATTCAAAGGATAAGAGAGCTTGCAGTAGCGGGCGGAAACGGTATTTTTTCTCCTGATGAACTTAAAGTTATGGGAGTTGAAGTTAATGAATTGTTAAAAGAACTTGTTTCAATTTCAAATGCAATAGGTCCTGATACTAAACAGGCTTTTGCAGGAGATAAAGTTTTTACAGAACCATTCAGAATTGTGGAAGGAACGGTAGACGGCGGTCTTGAAACAATGATCACACGTGTAGAGTACAGGGGATCAGGCGCTACACGCAATATTGAAGTCGGCGATAATATGTTTGTTGCACTAGACATTGGAGGAGATACCGCTTTTTGGGCTGAAAAAATGCAAATCTATTCAACCCTTGACGGTACTGATTACAGAGTGCAGGAAGCAGGAGCGTTTTATATTGACGGTGTTGAAATTCATGTAGGTGTCGGCGATACCTTGCCATCCATCGTTGCAAAAATAAATGAATCAGGGGCTCCCGTTAAAGCTTTTATCGATCCTAATACAAGAGGGCTTTCTTTAGAAGGGACAAACGCCCATCTTATAAGAGCGGAAGATAAAACGGGAGGCGCTTCAGTGTTACGCGATTTAGGTATAATAAGAGGTAACATGGAAAATAATGCACCTAACTGGAGTTCAAGCGCGATGGTTTCAGGCGGCTCTATTTTTGATATGGTAATCCGTTTAAGAGACGGTATGATGAGGGGCGATCATGAGTTTATCGGCAGTCAGGGTATTGCAGGGATGGATTTAGCTGTAAATAATATTACATTTCGTATGGCGGATGTCGGAAGCAGGAAGGAAAGAACTGAGTTTGCATGGCAGAGAATAAATAAGCAAATACCCGATATCAGCGCGATGCTTCATCGAGAAACAGGGCTTGATATGCAGCAGGCAGCGATGGATTTAAACATGGCGCGTTTTGCACATCAGGCGGCATTGCAAACTTCGGCGCGCATTTTACCTTCAACATTGTTGGATTTTCTGCGATAAAATTAAGGAGTAAAAATGAAAGTAGATACTAAGGCATACGGATTAATTGAAATTGACGATAAACAAAAACTTACTATTCCTAATGGGTTGTTTGGTTTTGAAGACTACAAAGACTATATAATTATGGATGCAGAACAAGAACCCTTTGTTTGGCTTCAGTCAGTTGAAGTGCCTGAAATAGCATTTATTTTAATCAATCCCTTTGTATTCAGAAAAGATTATATAATTCATTTAAGCGATGATGAGCAAAATCAAATCGGATTAACGTCCCCTGAAAACGCATTAACATTTGTAATTGTAACCATTCCTCAGGACGGAGGTCCGATGACGGCTAACCTTCAAGGTCCGATAGTAATAAATAAAAATAACATGAATGCAATGCAGGCGGTTCTTACTGACAGCAGATGGCGTACAAAACATGACATTATGGCTGAATACAAAAGCGGCAAGGGGAACTGATTATGCTTATATTGTCAAGAAAAGTAAATGAAAAAGTAGTAATCGGCGATGATATAACTGTTTCTATAATTGAAATAAGAGGCGATCAGGTACGATTAGGAATTGACGCGCCGAAAATAGTAAAAGTTTTCCGTCAGGAAGTTTTTGATGCTATTAAAGTAGAAAATAAAGCCGCATCTCAATCTGTGCCAGTTATTCCGCAGATTAATTTCGGTAAATAAATTTTAAAATTATCAATTAAAAAATTATTCGCTTAACCGCATATTGCGCGTAACATTTGAATTAATTTTTCCAATTGATTTATCAAACTAGCCATATCCTTAGCCAAAGGTGCAGTTAAAATTTGATAATTGTCATTATCTTTGGGCAAAGACAATTCAAGAGCGTGTAATCCCAAACGGGAAAGCAAAGGACGCTCCTCATGCGGATCGCCTCTGTAGCCGCGTTTAAATGATGATAACTTTATGGGATTTGCATTTCCGTACAAAGAATCGCAAACCACAGGATGTCCAAGTGAAGCAATATGCACTCTTATTTGATGTATCCTTCCTGTTTGCGGGCGCGCTTCAATCACGCTGAAATTTCCTGCACTAAAAAGGCAGGTAAATAAAGTTAAAGATTCTTTTCCCCTGTATTTGTCGATGATCGTCATATGCTTTTTATTGCCGTTAGGAACAAGCGGAAGATCACATTCCGTTTCTTTCCATGAAGGGCGTCCGTGAATGATTGCAGTGTAGCGTTTTTGAATTTTACGCTGTTCAAAGGCAACAGATAAACTTCTGTGCATCTCTTTATTTTTTGCAAAAATAACAAGCCCCGATGTTTCCTTATCAATTCTATGCACAGTAAATAATTTACTGATTTTTAAATCCTCTGTAATAATTCTATCAAGCCTTTCTTTAGATTCATCCCACCGATCCCCCCCTATGGAAATGCCGGAGGATTTATTTACAACGATGATTTTATCATCTTGAAAAATTATCGAATAAGGCAATGATATTTTCATATTGTATAAAATTAAATTATTTTTCTGGATCCGAGCTTTACAGCAGGAATCCCTTTCTTGCAAAGTTCGCATTCTGCTGCATCCCAATTTTCTGCTGTAAGTTTTGCAGCAGGGTAGAATGACCATGGGATATCCGCTGCTCCGCGCGCTCTCCTGTCAACAACACAGGCAAGGGCAGTGATTACAGCTCCGGCTTCTTCCAGTGCTGCCGCGCACTCCATAGAAGATTTTCCTGTAGTGACGACATCCTCAACTATTAAAACATTCGTTCCTTTTAAGAGTTCAAATCCGCGCCGCAAAACCATCTTCCCTGTATCATCGCGCTCTGTAAAAATTGACGGCAAGCCCAATTGGCGTGCAACCTCCCATGCAGCGATTATTCCGCCCATCGCAGGGCCTGCTACAACATCAATTTTTAATTTTCCGTTTTTTATATCTTCTTTTATTTTTTTTACAGTATCTTCAAATGCATCTTTTGCTTTTTGCGGATATTGTAAAAGTTTCGCGCATTGAAAATATTTGTCTGAGTGTCTGCCAGAACTCAGCAGAAAATGCCCTTCCAGCATTGCATCGGTTTCGCGTAACAGGTCAATTACTTTTTCCATTAAATTCCGTCCTTTTATTTATCTCTGATTGATATATAACTTATTTTTGACATATTATTTGTTATCATATAATCATGCAATCCTTTTATGATATCAAGCATTGTATGCGGGTTTACAAATGTTGCAGAACCTACCTGTATTGCGGATGCCCCTGCCATTAAAAACTCCAGCGCATCGTTTGTGTCGGTTATTCCGCCTAAACCTATGATAGGGGTTTGTAATTTTGCATCGTTGAGCGCTTCATATAATTCCCAAACCATGCGGATTGCAATCGGTTTAATTGCAGGTCCTGAAAGCCCTGCCGTGATATAATCAAAAACAGGTTTACGGTTTACTACGTCTATTGCCATCGCTTTAATTGTGTTTACTAAAGAAAAACCGTCGGCTCCCGCCCTTATGCAGGCAAGCGCAACAGAAGAAAGGGAAGGGCAGTTAGGTGAAAGTTTTACGATTAGCGGTTTGTGTGTGCAAACACGCCTTACAGCTGCAACTAAAGCCGCTGCTGTTCCCGGATCTAGACCGAATATCATGCCGCCGGCTTTTACATTGGGGCATGAGATGTTAAGTTCTATCATGTGGACAGATGATTCATTTAAAAGTGAAGCGCCTTTTACATATTCGGCAGAGTCGCCGCCTGAAAGATTTGCAATTATAACAGGACCTAAGTTACTAAGATAGGGAAGATCGTTTTCTAAAAACGAAACTATCCCTTTATTTTCAAGACCAATTGAATTTAATAATCCGCCCGGTGTTTCCCAAATGCGTATCCCTCTGTTTCCTGTTCTTGGAGACATCGTTAAACCCTTAGTGCAGATTCCTCCCAGTAAGGATATATCAATTAATTTTGAATAATCGCAGCTGCTGCTTTGCGCGTCATTGCTTGTTGTTGTAAATGTTCCGGAGGCGGCAATAACAGGGTTTCTGAAATTAACGCCTGCAATATTTACAGACATATCGGCAAAATTTGATTGCCCGTTTTTTTCAGATTCATCTTTAGTCATCGAATAATACCTCATTTGCAGGGAATATCGGACCGTGTTTGCAGCAGCAGCGGTTTCCGTTTACAGTGCGGATTGTGCAGCCAAGGCAAGCGCCGACACCGCATCCAAATCTGCTTTCTAAAGAAATATAACAAGGCACATTTTTTGATTCGCATTTTTTCTTAATTGCACGTAACATAGGGATATTTCCGCAGGCAAATAGAGATGAGTAATCCTGCGGCTCATAAATAAAATCCGCTATCCGCCCGATAAGAGCGTTTTTTCCGTCTTCTGCAGAGATTACAAGTTTTTTAGAATTTAACGCATTTCCCATAACCGCGTTCTCTTCTTCTTTGCTCCTAAAACCTTGTTTAAAACCTGCAAAAAAATGAAAGAAAACATCGGGCTTTTCCGCAACAAGGGCTGCTAAAGGAGCAATACCGATGCTTCCCCCGACAAGAGCAACCTTGCCGTCTTCAGGTAAAAATTCAGCCCATGTATTCCCTAAAGGCCCTGTTAAAAAAACTTTGTCACCGGGCATAAGGTCAAATAATTCTTTTGTGCCTTTTCCTCTTTTTGCAATTAAGAACTTAACTATTTTTTGCTGATTATTATATTCAAAAACACTGATAGGTCTTTGTAAAAAAACACTGCTTCTTACAGGTTTCATCATAAAAAATTGCCCTGCCCTCGGAGAATGAAAATCCCAGAAAAATTGCAGGATAAAATATTCATTTGTGATAGTTGTATTTTTAATAAGTTCACATTCTATACTTTTTATAGTTATGTTTTCACTCAAAATAACCCCCGAAATTTTATACCGTATAGGTTATAGCTCATTTTTAATCTCATCACGCATTTTAATGGCTGCGTTTCTTGCAGCTTCTGCCGCAAAATCATTGTTAACCTGCGAATTTTCATGGTTAACAGATTTCCATGCCGCAATAATCGAACGGGATGCGTTCACAACGCCTCCGTTGCCTTCTCTAAGTAAAATACAGGCATCCTTTGCGCCGCCGCCCTGTGCGCCGTAGCCCGGAATAAGGAAAAACAAATTAGAATAATTTTTTCGTATTTCTGCGGCTTCTTCCCTTTCTGTGCAGCCGACAACGGCGCCGAAAAGCCCGTACCCGCATTCCCCGCAATATTGAGAAGCAAGAGATGCTAATTTATCTCCAACTGCATTATAAACACGTTTATTGTTTTCTGTTATTGTTAAGTATTGAAAATCTCTCATTCCCGGATTACTTGTCCTCATAAGGACAAACGCGCCTTTTCCAAGTGTCTTTGCTTCTTTTATCCAAGGTTCGACAGAGTCCATACCCATGTAGGGGCTTATCGTAACAAAGTCAGCTTCAAAATCTCCTGTAAAATGCGCTTTAACATAACGGGACGCTGTGTCCGCAATGTCGCCTCTTTTGATATCTGCTATTGCAAGGCAGTTTTTGTTTTTAATGTATTTTAATGTTTCGCTGTAAGCTTTTAACCCTTCAAGCCCCATCTCTTCGTAATAGGCAATCTGTACTTTGTAACAAGAGGCGATATCATAAGTTGCGTCTATTAAAGTTCTGTTATACGCAAGGACTGCTTGTGCATCATTTAAAGCAGAACTTCTTTCTAAGGCGGGAACATAATCAATGCAAGTATCTAATCCGACACAAACATGACCTTTTGTTTTTACAGCGTTGTATAATTTATCTATATTAAAAATCATTTAAAATCCTTTGCAGAAATAATTTCATCGCAGTATTCGCAGCGGTATGTGCGCTGCTCTTCGTTTTCTATGTGAAAAATATGATTGATATATTTTTCTGTCGAACATATGCAGCGCGGATTTTTGCATAATAATACATTTTCAACTTTTTTAGGAAGCGATAATTTTATTTTTTTTGTTACGCGCTCATTTTCAATTATATTTACAGTTATATCAGGATCGATAAGCCCTAAAACATCATAATTTATTGATATTGTATTATCTATTTTGATAATATCTTTTTTTCCGCTTCTTCCTGAAGCTGCATTTGTGATAAATGCGACTGTGCAAGGTAATTTTTCTAAATCAAGCCAGTTAAAAATGCGTATCCCTTGCCCCGCTTTTATATGGTCTATCACTAAACCGTTTCGTATTTCCTCAATGTTTAACATTTTTTTCTCCCTTTACTTTATACAACTCCCAAAATTGATGCTAATAGCGCCATTCTGACAAACATTCCGTATTTTGCCTGCGCAAAATATGATGCGCGCGGGTCGTTATCAATCTCTACAGAAATTTCATTTACACGCGGAAGAGGGTGAAGCACTATCATTTTTTCTTTTGCACAGGACATTTTGTCTGTATTTAAAACATAGGTATCTTTAAGGCGTATATAATCATCTTCGTTAAAAAATCTTTCTTTTTGAACACGGGTCATATACAAAACGTCGATCCCGTCTTCTTTTAAAGCGTCTTCTAAATTTACTTTTTCCTGAAAATCAATTTTTTGTTTTTTTAAAATACTTTTGATATAATCAGGAAGAACAAGTTCTGAAGGCGAGATAAATATCATTCTGATATTATTATATCGCGAAAGCGCTTTTGCTAGAGAATGGACTGTCCGCCCGAATTTAAGGTCGCCGCAAAAACCAACTGTTAAGGTGTCTATTTTGCCTAATTTTCGTTTTATCGTTAAAAGGTCTGTTAATGTTTGGGTCGGATGATGATGCCCTCCGTCTCCTGCATTGATTATAGGCACGCTTGAATAATTTCTTGCAAGGAGAGCAGAGCCTTCCTTTGGGTTACGCATTACGATAGTATCAGCATAACTTGATGCCATGCGGATAGTATCTGCAAGGCTTTCCCCTTTTGCAGCCGAGCTGGAGCCGGGTTCAGCAAATCCAAGACAGCTTCCTCCAAGACGCAGCATAGCCGCTTCAAAACTAAGGCGGGTGCGTGTGCTGGGCTCAAAAAACAAGGTTGCAAGGAGTTTTCCCCTGCAGCTCTCCCTTAGATATTTTTCGTCTTTTTCGATTTTTTCAGCCAAATTGAACAGATTTTCCATCTCATCCAGTGAGAAATCTTCCGGTTCAACAAGGGATCGCCCCTTAATTTGCGCTAATGACATGATTTTCTCCCTGTTTTAGAAATTATCAAAAAAAAACCGCCCCAAAGAGCGGATTTTAGAAGTTCTGATTTTTGAATGAGCCTTTTATTCATTGCTCTAGTATAACAAGAATTAATTTCATTTACAAGACAAAAAAAAAATTTATTTTTTTTCTCTAATCTATTTACTTAAAAATTTAATTTCACTATAATTTTTATTAATAAGTAAGAGCTGTTATTTTTTCCTTAATTTAGTGTTATATTTGTATTAATACTGTATATAAAATAGAAATTTACGGGGGTTAGGAATGACTAAAAAATTACTATTTTTAGTTGTAGTTCTTACGGCTATCACAGGTGTCCTTTGGGCAGGCGGCGGGAAAGACAATCTTTCTCTAACAGCAGAAGATCCTTCCGGTTTTTCTGACAAAATCGATGCTTCCGAAAGAAAGGATGGAAAGTATAATTATTTTCTTGAAGCAACGGATAGAGCGGGAAATGTCACTATTTCCGGTCCTGAAAACATCTTTTTAGACAGAGAATCCGATCTGCCGCGCGTTACAATAGTAAACCCCCTCCCGTATATGCGCGTACAAGGCAATATGAACATAGTAGGTCTTGCCTTTGATGATGACGGTGTCGGAAGCGTCGAGTTGACCGTAAATCGCGGAATTGACGGCAGAGGCGAGGAAATCCTTCGTGTTACAGCCGTAGGGACTGACTTTTGGTCATATTTTCTTGATACCACAGACGGCGATATATGGACCGACGGCAATTATACAATTACCGCTTGGGCAGTTGATATTAACGGTCTTTCCGGTATTTCCAGCGAATTTAAAGCTAAACAACATAAAAAATCTGTAGTTTTCTGGCGGTTAGACAGGAAAAAACCAGAAATTACAATAACAAGCCATGAAATCGGCGCATTAGTTGCAGGAAATGTAAGGTTACGCGGTACTATTGCTGACGGAAACGGAATAAACGCTTTTAGTTATTCGCTTAACGAAGGTGAAACTTATATTCCTGTTAAAACCAGCGTGGACAGAAGAACAGGTATCAATAATTGGGATATAACAATTAATACCCCCAGAATTTTTGAAGACGGACCTGCCGTTATTTGGTTTCAAGGCGTTGACGGAAACGGAAGTATAGGAAATGCCGCTCATTTATTATTCATAAATAACACGGGACCTGATGTAAAAATTGTATATCCTGAACCTACAACGGTTGTAAACGGGATATTCTCTATTGCAGGTTACGCTAAACATCCTGTCGGTCTAAAAAAAGTAACATGGAAAGCGGGAACTGCAAGCGGCGAATTTGAATTACTTCCCGGTAATCATTGGTGGTCTGCAGAAGTTGATATCAGAAATCAAAAACTTACAAATATTGATGTTGAAATACGTGCAGAAGATGTTTCAGGCAACGTAACAACCAGACGGCAAAGGTACAGGGTTGATCAAGCCCGTGATTTACCGGTCGTAACAATTACAGAGCCTGTAGCCGGTATTCTTAATAACGAACTTGGCTTAGTTGTCAAAGGGACTGCAAGCGACGATGACGGCATCGAATCAATCTTTTATTCATTAAACGGAGGGGCTCCAATAGAAGTTCCGTCTAACGGTAATTTCCAATTTTTAATTGCTAAACCGCCTGAAGGCACTCATAACCTTGAGTTCTGGGCAAAAGATATAACAGGCGTAGTAGGTAATAAGGTTGCTGTAAGAGGTATTGTAGTGCCTGTTGCCCCCCCAAGCCCCTCTATTGTTTCATTTACAAAAAGTTCAGGCAGAACACCTGTTACAGAAAATTTTTATACAGGAATGACAATTAAACCGGAAGCAAAAATGACAATGAATTTGGCTGTTAAAGCAAACGCAGCCCCTGCATCCGCTTCTGTTACAATCGGGAGCGGGACTGCCATTCCGCTCAGGTTAGCGGCATCTAAAGAGCTTTTTACATCGTCTGTAGCATTTCCGGAAAACACTCCGGAAGGTTTAACAACTATTCGTTTAACTGTAACGGAAAAAAGCGGGCGTGAAATTGTTTATGAAGAGTTTGTTTTTGTAAGTTTCCAAGTTCCTTCGACAGTGCAGGATTATATCAGAGACGAAGAAGGCAATGTAGTTCAGGTAGTAGACAGGCTTGTTTTCCCGCCTGTTCCGTTTGCCTTTTCATGGGTAAGACCTAACACACTTGAAGACGGAAGAATCATCTTAGGTTCTGCCGACGAAGTTTTAATGGGTATAAGTACAGTTCATGTAAGGGGGGTAACTGCAAGCTCAAACGCTGTAAGTGTCCAGCTTGACAATAACGGGCGCATTCTGCTGCGCGCTTCTCAAGAAGGGGATTTAGGGCAGGTAACACTTAGAATTCAAACTGATGAAGGCGTTCAGACAACACAGCCGTTCCGAATGGTTGCCGATTTTGAAGGCCCTTCTATTGCTTTGCAAAACATTGCAGAAAACAGCTGGGTAAGAACAAATGTCCCTGTACGTTTCAATACAACAAGCAGAAACAGGATTACCGCTGTCGATTACTCTCTTGATATGGGCAGTACATGGGTTAGCTTCGGTGCAATAACAGCGGAATATAACAGAACTATCGAGCTTAACGAAATAGAAGACGGATCAATTTGCATATTGATAAAAGCAACTAACGACAGCGGAAAATACTCTGTCGCAAAATTTACTGTATTAAAAGATTCACAGGCGCCGGAAGCGGAAGTAATTATGCCGATTGTGGAAGCGGGTGTGAACGGTACTATACGCATGGCGTTCTCTGTAAAGGATTCCAGTTCAATCAATACAATAACTTATAATAGACCTGCGCGCGCGGGAGCGGCTGCAATTACAAAAGAAGTATTTAACATCAATAATTGGGAAAGCAATTTTCAGCCGAGATTCTTTGAAGTTTTGATGGACTCAACTGATATGCCGCTTGATGCAAATATGCGTTTTGTTTTTACAGACAGAGCGGGAAACACAAGCGAAATAACTTCATACGAATTTGTAATTGATCAGGAAATGGATATACCGATAGCGCATATCATCTTGCCGCTTGAAAATGAAGTAATCACAAATGATTTTATCGTCTCCGGTATTATGTTCGATGACGATGAAATTTCCCACATCCAATGGAGAATCGATAACGGTCAATTCCAAAGACTTGAAGCCAAAAACGGTTTCTCTATACCAATTCCGATTTCTTCGCTTACAGATAACGAACATTCTGTAACAGTAATTGCAGAAGATATTTACGGTGTAAGAAGCGAAGCTGTAACGACAAATTTCAGAGTATCGCTTTCAGAGCCGTTGGCAATAAATCCAACACAAAGAATTTCAGATAATTATGCGCCTGCAACAATGATTTATCCGCAAGTGGAAACTGTAATAAGAGATTCTGTTGTTATTCGCGGAAGCACATTTGACCGCAACGGTATTAAGATGGTTCAAGTTTCTTTGGATAACGGAAATACATTTAACAATGTAGTTGCAGGAACTCCTGAAAGACCTGAAAATTTCGGCACTCCTGCGGAAGTTGTAAACTGGAATTACCGTTTTAACACAAGAATATTGAAAGACGGAGCGCATGTTATCTTTGTAAGAGTTTTTGACAATTATGATATTCCGGCTACATATGCGGATATGATCAACGTAGATAATACACCTCCTGAAATTATTCTTGACTCTCCTGGTGACGGGACTATCACAGTCGGAACAATTTCTGTAATGGGCAGAACGCTCGATCCGAACTTAAGCGAAGTAAGAATTGAATTAAGCGATCTTCAGGGCAGAACACTGCCGTTGGATTTAAGGTCTTATGAACTTGAAAAAACAAGTATTTCTCCTGCAACGATAATAAGACGCGATTTTAATTTATCCGCTATGCAAGGACGTCCTGCACAGCCTGACAGTTATTACAACATTGCAGTTATTGCAGTTGACCTTGCAGGAAATGAAACACGCATATCAAGAAATGTTGAGCTGGCTCGCGGCAAAAAAACAAATACGATAGAAATTCTTTATCCGCTTAATAACGAAACGGTATCCGGCAGTTTCTATCTTTACGGGCATGCAGGCGGGGCTGACAAGGCAGAAACTGTAACCTTAAGAATTAACGGAACAGATTCAAAAACAGAAAAAGTAGATGACACAGGATACTTCCGTTTCTCATTGGAAAGCGAAGATTTTATCGGAGGCAATAACGATATTAGAATTCACAGTGACTTCGGAGGGCAAACAGTAGTATTGTCGCGCGAAAATTATAAACTTATTTATGAACAAGGCGGTCCGTGGGTTACAATAGACAGTTTTAATTTCGGTAATTTCGCTTATGACAGGCCCTATGTTTACGGACGCACAGGCTATTCATTAAGCGATGAAGACAAGGAACTTCTTGCAGACAGAAGCACAAACAAAGCTGTAAAAGCAAGTATACAGGCAAAACAACCAAGTTTTACGGAAATAAGTTTTGATAACGGAAGAACATTTATAAAGACAGAAAAAGGAAAAGGGCGTAATCAGGATTACCGTTACCGTCTTGAAACCGGCGACATGATCGAAGGAATGCACTTTATCCTTATCAGGTCTACCATGAAAAACGGTGAAACAGCTGTTACGCGAATGTTGGTGCAAGTTGATAAAACCTTCCCGGAAATAAGGTTAATTTCTCCTGAAGCGGGCGAAAGGTATAATCAGGAAATTGCATTCTCTGCAAGCGCAACAGATGATATCGAATTAAGTTCTTTAACCTATAATTTGCGTGTCGGAGACAAGGCGATGTATGCAGTACCCGGCTTCCTGCAGGGTCTGTACTTTGAAGCGGTTATACCTCCGTTCTTAAGACAACTTGCAGTTGAGAACGACTTCAAAGAATATGTACCTACCATGCCTTTCGGCGGAGGTTCAACATACATGGACATTGCTATGGGATTGAGTTTCTTTGATGACAATGTAAAGATACAATTCCAATACGGCTGGATGACACAGAAGGACTATGAATCACTTGGCGGCGATCCAAAATTACCGGTTCGTTACGGCGGACAGGTATTAGGGTTAAAACTTCTTGCAAGTATTTATTCGCTTCCGTTCGGCGCTATTTGGGGACCGGATTGGGAATGGCTGTCTGCAACCTTTGCAATAGGGGCAACATTCTCGTATTTTAACTTTCTAAACGAATATAACGACCAATATAATAATGATAATAATTTAGAAGGTGATAAAAAACGGAGATACACACAAAGCGGCCAGCCAACATGGATGAGCGCATTATTACTGCAAATTGAATTCCCGCGCGTAACATTGCCAAAGAGGAAAAGTTTCAGAACCTTCAGTTTATTTACAGAAGGGCAGTTATGGTTTGTTCCGACAGATGTTGCTAATGACGATGTTGAAGTTATAATACCCAAAGTTGTCTTAGGCGCTAGGTTGTATATTTTCTAGAAAATTGGTAGAATACTTTTATATCAGTCAGAAAAAATAAGAAAATGAATTAGATAAGCCGTTAACGCGGCTTATCTGATTTTTTATAAAAAAAGCACGTTTTTTACAGCTTTGTGCGATAAAAAAAAACAAAGGAGTAGAAAATGAAAATAAAAACATCATTTTTCCTTATCATTACCGTGTTGGTAAGTATTTTCACTGCGTGTGAATTTTTAGAAAATCAATTTACTTTAGGTATGGGCGATCCAATAGATTTTGAGCCGCCTGTACTAAGGCTCGATCACGGAACCAAAAATCCTATGTATGTAGGTGAAAATGCAAAATTATCAGGTTATGTAAAAGACAATATTGCAGTAGATCGGGTTATTCTGCGTAACGCTGTTTCAGGTGATGAATTATTTGAAGCGGAAGTTATATTAAATCATCAAAAAGAAAAGTGTGATTGCAAATACACTGATGTATGTTTTAAATGCGGAGATCGCTGGGAAATTGACCTTGCTTTTGACGAATCGTATGACGGTAAAAATCTTCCGGTAGAAATTGTAGCGTACGATAAGGTGCAAAACTCAGGCGAAACATCAATTAAATCAATTACAATAATAATAGATTTACATCCTCCCATAATTGAACTTATTTGGATACAACGAACAATTTTAAAAAGAGAGTATCTTTATCCAATCTTTGATTTTGAATTATTAGAAGAATATGATCCTAAAGGTGAAATAAGTGAACATGTAAATAAATATCAAAATGGTTATTTCCACATAGAAGCAAAACTTACCGAAATGCAAACAAGAATAAGAAGTGATATTAAATTAAATTTTTACGACTCAAATTATCCGAATGATATAATATATACAGTATTATTAGATGGTAATCCGTATTCGCCTAAATGGCTGGTTTCCGAAGAAGAAATAATAAATAACGGACGGGATTTATGGGGGCAAGATTATTGGGATGATTATTACATAAACGGAAAGCGTTATTATTACAGTATAGAAATTGAAGCATATGATTTGGCAGAAAACAGGCCCTTACGGGAAGAAGAAGGATTTTTGTGTATGTGGGCTTATGCGGATAATCCTAAAGGTGTTCTGGATCGTACATTAAGACCTGAAAATCCTGATGAAATTATTGAAGTATCCAGAGGAACTCCGCTTCCTGTAGAGTTTTTCGATGATGATTCGCTTGAATGGGCATATGCAGATTTATTTACAATTGAACAATGGGGTGATATCTCGAATGCCGGAAGTCATGCGATAGCTCCGGGTGTTTTTATTCCCCAAGGTGATGATGATCATAAATTGGATTTTATCAGAAGCAGGTTACGAGACGGTCTTCCTGTAAATAACTGGAAATACAGTAAGCGTCCTCCTATTGCATCCGTACAAGAGGCAGTTACAGAACTTATCGGCGGAAAAGAAAGAGATGAAAAACTTTATTATGTTCAAACAGGCAATCAGGATATGGATTACGGACATTATGTGTTATTCACACTGGTGCAAGATAAAAAACTTTCGCCTAACATACCAGGAGATCAAAAAACACAAAACAGCATAATCAAGGGTTATGCATACAGAGTAGAAGTTAAAGATCAAAACGCTCCTTTGATAGTAATAGACACTGTTAAAACTACAAGCGGTGACGGCTATACTTATGATCCGAATAAACACGCGGGAAGTTCGGTAAATGAATCTAATGCAAACGCGCAAACCGGAGACAGTCCCGAAGAAAATACCTTTCCGGTCTTAACAGACAACAGATACTTTGACATTAACGGATACACCCTGCGCGAAGATAAAACAAAGAACAAAATAAACAAAGTTATAAAGTTCCGCATGGCATGGATACCCGACGGAGTGCCGAACGGTCCTGATAGCTATATCGAAAAAATACAAACTTTGATACAAAAAGATACCGTAGATTTCAGCGAACTTGGAGAAGTTGGACAGGCTATCCAGTGGTGGAATTTTTCAGAAGGCTCAGGCGGCAGTAATACCAATCATTTAGTAATCGGAGCATATCAGGATATTACAGGCACCCCGTACATAAAACAGACATTCAGAAAAAGATTTGATATATTGGGCGGAAATGACAATTTAAAGTCTGAGTACAAGAATTTCCATAACAAACTTAAATGTTTGCCTAACTGCAAGGATGATGATCCCTGCCGCGAAAATACAACCAAGCTGTTTATAATTTACGCCGAAGACAATATGGGGAATGTTGTATTCCGCGAACTGCGTCTTTTAGGAAACCATAAACCGCCTGAATTGGTCGTTTATGACATTTCAGGAAAGATACTGGAAGTAATGTCCGGTATACCAAACCTGAACAACCCGCCGTACAATGGAATTGTTGACGCTGATTATCATGCGGCTTTAAGTAATTATAATAAACTTCCGGCAACATATTCGGCGTTAAAAACCGCCGCTACGAACGGTACCCCAAATGCACCGACCATACCATTCCAGATGTACACAAGAGAAACAACAATTAAATATTGGGTTACTGCGGAAAGAAGCGGTGATCTTGCCGTTAAAGAAATTACAATGAAAGATATTACTTTAGATCCGGTTATATTTGAAGTCGGCAGCGGATACAATACAACAGACCGGGCTTTAAGTTTCTGCGAATATTACCCCGATGAAATGCAGAGGATTTTCCTTTTTGAAGCTGAAGATACATTAGGAAATATAGCGCGGGTTCAGCGTACTATTGCAATTACGAATGCGGCGCGTCTTGACAATATAACAACTACGCATCAGAGCGGCACGTACGGCATATACGATTCAAAGAAAAATAACGAAATTACACTTATGGCTAACTTTTCGGGACAGGTAAGGATACAGACAGGAACAAACGGTGAGCGCCCTGAATTGAACGTACGCTACCAGCTGGCAAACGGTTATCCTGTTCCTTCAGGCGATACCGGAAGCGCCGGAAGCGGCAATTATGTTTACAGATCGATTCAATGCGAACCCATACAGGGCAGTTTCGCAATGGCGCTTGAGTTTAAATTTATAGTTCCCGAAGGCGCGCAAGGCAGACTTGAAACAATGTATGACAGCACGAGTATGGGAGGTAATGCATCAACTTTCACCGAACGCCCCATCAGATTGTCAAACGGCGCGCAGGTAATTGACCATAGTCGAAATCAACCTGCTTTTATTCCGGGTTATACAACTAACACAACGACAATGCCTAATTGGACTACAAACGAAAAATCACTTCAAAATCCGACTAACGGAAAGATTATTTTATTAGATGGAATACGCCCCGTAATAAAAACGGTTACACTAAGCGGTAAAAGCGCATATGCGCCGAATGATTATTATTTCAAAACAGGCGAGATTATCACTTTAACTCTTTCGACATCGGGCGGAAAGGAAATAAAACCCGCTAATACGCCTGTTCTGCAGTATTACATAATGGAAAACAACGGATCTACCAGAAGAGGACCTTATACAACAGCGTTTGCGTATAACCGCCCTTCGGGTTTAGATTTGGTATTTTCTCTGGAAGTAAACAGCACAGGTCTTCCGTACGACGGTAAATTAACAGAAGTAACATTATACACAGGGGGGGGGGGGGGAACCGGAGCAATAGAAGATTCGGTAGGTAATTCCGTTGTTTTTGACGCGGCAATTTCTGCAACTGACATTATACCGTCAGGAACAAATGTTTATATCAAAAAATCTGTGCCGTTGGCGCCTGTTTCAAGATTAGGCAGTACTGCAATTCCAACCGGTCAAAGCACTTACAATAACGACCTCTCGCTTACGATAGACCCGTCAAGCGCCCCTCTTTCCGCATGGGAAGATGTAACGCAGTATTCAACTAACGGAGGTCTTGGCTGGACTGCATATTCTAGTGCTGTTGCGATTAATGTCAATGGGTCTTACAGCATAAGGACAAGGTATTTAGACAGAGCCGGCAACGAAGGCACTCAAAGATCACAGGATATAAGCTTGAACAAAAACTTCCCGCGCCTTATAGGAATCAGCGCAGATGAAGGGACAGGCTGGTTCCTTAACGGAAAAAGTATTACATTTAACCTTGATTTTGAAGCTCCCGTAAGAGTTGCAACTGCGGCAAATGTTACCATAACATTCTCTAACAGAAATGTAACTAACACGCATAATGAAGGAGGCACAGTTACAGATACAATTCTGCAATCATATCAAGTGCGCTTACAGGCAAACACAGGGCAGACAACGGCAAGGTCTACAATTAAGTTTACATGGCCTAACATTACCGGGAAGGAAATGCGCGATGGTCTTTATATAAAAGATATTAATTTAAACGGTCTTTTAGACAATTTTGACAACGCAGGCGGGACAGGTTCTGCCGCAACTTATACTTCGGGAACTGCCGGCGGCGCTGCAGAGGAGGTATCAATAACAGGCACTACACCTACGCATACATGCGCCAATCTTGGAGCAGGATTCAGAGTAGACTCAATTACGCCGAGAGCCACCGAAAGGACTCCGGCTCATGAAGGAGTTTCAACGAGCGTTACGCCGACATCGGTTACTATTACATTCAGCGAACCTGTTATGAGAGGTTCGGGAACTGTTACAATTCGTCCGCGCGGTAATTATGCAATTCCTCCGGTGTTCGAAGAGGAAGGATACTATTTGGGAATAGACGGCACAACGCGGTATTCGAGTCCGGGTACAAACAGAACATACATTTCAAGTTTGTACGACATTTACAATAACAGCGCTCTTTCCGCAGCTGATCGCAATCTTTTAACACAGGGAACTACCGCCGCAAACCAGACGGCAGATCCGGGAGGCAATACAAGACCGTCTTCTGTCGTAGATACGGCAAATCCGACATTGAGCCGTCTTGTGTTAAACGAAAGAACAGGACAGAGTTTTGGTCCTTATATCAGGTTGACACATGGCTTGACAGCAGGTCCCGGTTATACAGGCGATTATGCTGCAAGTAACGGTTCAAACGCGCCTGACATGGCAGACTCATTCATGGTTCCCGATACATCTACAAAATGGGTCTTGGATTACAAGTACGGTATTACACAGAATGTTGCCGCGGTTAACAATATCCGAGCGACTCTTAATAAAGCAAAATTCCGCTGGCAGGAAATCGATATAGTTTCGGTAGATGTTCCCAATAATAACAGCGCGACTGTAACCATCAATTTTAACGAGCCTCTTTTGCGCGGTTTACAGTGGGATGTCTATTATCCGGAAGGCGCTTTTACAGACCTTGCGGGAAATAACGCGCCAGCAAGCGGTTATAATTCGTCAGGTGTCATGTTGGCAGACAATACCGATTACTGGTTCTGGTCTGACGGTGTGCAGACGCCTGTTATCCGCGTTAACCGCAGAAGTTACGACGGAAGAAACAGTAACTGGTATAGCAATACCAACAGAACCCATACCAATCCGACAAATACAGGTACATGGGCTGCGGCAACTGCCGTTACAGATACAGACGGCTGGGGAATATTAAATTTTAATAACATACATTACAGGGTAGAAAGCGAAACGCCGGGTGCAAGTTTAACCGTAGGCACTTATCAAGGGGCTACTGCTAACAAAGGAGCTGTTACAGCGGCATGGTCTGGCAATGTTCAAACAACTAATTCAGGCGCTACTGTTATTAATGATTACGCATGGGACAGAACCATTGAAAGTACTGCGGGAACATGGACATTAAATAATCTTATCCGAAGAGGACGCAATAATACTAATCAGACTTATACTGTATTAACCAGAAACGGCACGCCTGAATCCAGAACATCACAAGGCACATTTGCGATGTATAGGTCATTCAACAGGGATCTTTTGTCAACGGAATTAAGTTCAATTTCTCTTACCGGAGTGACTAATAACCATCAGGGCAGCAGTTATCAGGGAATTCTTACATTCGGCGAATTAGAAGCAAGTAAGAGCTATATTGCAGCGCAGGCATCAAGAAGTGATGGAACTGTAACTACTAGCGCAAAAGGATACGAAGGCGTCTTTAGAACGGTAATTGCGTTACTTTACACCGCAAACAGGGCGAGTACATTCCAGCTTGTAGAAGGCTCTAATGTTAAAAACGGTATGCCCAGTATTGCAGGTTTCCCTGTTCAGGACGCGGCAGAATCGGGTGATAACAGATTTGTAAAAGCATTTTTCAGAAATTCCGCCACGCAGTTCTATTGGGTAAGCACGGAAATTGTATGCGAATGGTACTTCCTGCGCTGGGGCGGCGGAGGAACCAGCGGAACTCACATGAGTGAGGGAGAGGTTAATAATTATCTGACAGTCGGTTACGGCGATTTAACTTATGGTTTCGGCGTTAACTGTTCTGGGGAAAATGCAGGGAACTAAGGGGGTAAAATATGAAAACGATTAAATTATTAGTAGTATTCAGCGCAATAGCGGTTTTATTATCTTCCTGCGAACTTCTCGTTGCTTTAGGTTCTCAGGTAGACCTTGATGGTCCGAATGTAGAATTTGTATCGCCTACGTCCAGAAAAGCTGTAACTCAAATTTTCGATATTGAAGGAACGGTAAGCGATAACTATAACGAAATAGGCGAGTTACTGATAAAGGCGGAAACAAACAATGAACCTTTTCAAAAACAATGGCGTTATATCGGCGGCTCATGGGAAGTATCTGAAGATTTCGGTATTAACTGGAGTGCATATTCAGAAGGGAATTGGATTTATAACAGTAATGAAGCAAAATACGAATGGAAAATCGAAATTGATATGGCAATTAACGGGCAAGATACAGCTGACGGAGAATATGTGTTTATTTTACAGGCATGGGATATAAACAGGAATTCTGATGAAAATTCTTTTAGGACTCGTGTTTTTTTGATCGATAGAACTCCTCCGAAAGTAAGCGTTTCAAGTCCGAATCTTTACAGCAGATATTCGTATACTCTGGTTACTGATACATTTGCGAATGACGAGCTGGAAATGCTTCATAATATTTTGGATACTGATGAAACTATAAGTTTTGATCCTTCTTACATCGGAAGATTTATATCAAACGACTTTTTGATGCAGTGGCAGCTGGAAGACAATATGGATATATGGTCGATAGACCTGATTCTCTGCAAAATTGACGCTGAGGTTGACGAAGACACAGATACACCTATACAACAGAACGATATTATATATCGTTATCACAAAAATACCGATCCTGTTCCGTCAATTATTGAGCCGGGAAAAATTCAGCCCGTAAACGGACAGGTAATGGTACCGGGTTTGAATAAAGCTTCCGGTTCTTATGCTGACGGCGGAGAACTAATAAATCCTATAAGCGAAAAAACAACAATAAAAGTTGTTGCTGTTTGCTATGATATAGCCGGAATAAGAAATCAAGAAAAAGTAGTAGGGTATTTTATTTACTGGCCAAGAGCGGATTTACCGTGGATTACATTTACAGATGAAATGGAGGATATGAATCTTGTCTCTGATTATTACAACAAACCTGTTTCCACAATAGTAGACAAAGTATTTATGATTTATCCGAGTAAGAGCGTAAAAGCTACCGCTTTTCAAGCGCACGCTGTAAAAAAGATAGAATACAGTCTTTTTAAGATAAAAGAAAACGGACTTAATTTAGGAGACGGTAATAATCCCGCCGATTTAGAAGAACTTGATCCGGCTTATATGAATCAAGTTATAGAAAATCCGCCGCAAGGAGCAGGGGAGATACGTTCTAATATTTTCTCATGGGAAGCAGTTCCTCCTCCGCGATCGGGTTATTATCTTATAAAAGTTACAGCATACGGAGAACAGGAAAGTCAAATAAGTAAAGAATATCATTCGCTTTTTAGGGTTCAAGATATTACATTCCCCAACTTCCCGACACCTCCGACCCCTATCGCGTCAAGACCTCTTTTTGAAGCCATAGGAAAAAACGGAGCTGCCGCTAACACAATCAGGATTTCAGGCGAGGTTAGCGATGCTACGGCAATTAGAGACCTGACTATGGTATGGATAAATCCTGAATCAAGGAACTATGCGGCGATGAGCCAGTTGTCATATTTCCAGGATCCGTATTATGACGGCTGGAGTCAGGCGAAGACTTTAAATCCTGGGCAAACCGGTGTTGAAATGGCAAGTTTTTCCGTTAACCCAGAATATCCGTACGATGCCGATAATCCGAACAGATTATGGAGATTTTCAATCGATCCAAATCCTCAGTTGAATCACGCCACAAATAGAATGGTTTATAAATATTCAATTGATGTAAATCTTTCCAACCATTTGAATATTGGCATAGGTCCAACCCAGCAGCCGTTATCAAGCCAGGTTTTCCTTTTGCGGGCAGAAAATCCTGACGGAAAATGTACTGTTATTACATACGCGCCTAAGGGAGACGCAAGCGCTCCTGTAATAAATATTACTAATGTAGTTATAACGCAGCCCGTTTCTGTAACTACATGTATTCCGAATCAATATACCTTAATTCCGAAATTTTCCAACGGAGACAAAATAGAAATAAACGGAACATGGAGAGAAGATTCAGCTGAGTTTTTGCCGATTGGAACTTATTTTACCCCGACATTTGAAGTTACGTTAAACGGAAACAAGTTAACCAATGTAACAATTAATCAAAATAGCGGGACATCTATTGACGGAACATGGAAAGCGGATTTGACTTTAGCATCTTCAGCTGCGGCAGACGCCTTAAGAGACACTCTTGTTGTCACTGTTAGCGCAAAGGATATCGGAGGAAACCCGGCGCCGGATACACAGGCTGCATGGTTAATAGAAAGCGATACATTAAAACTGCTGCGTATTTCCAGTGAGAATGCGGATCAGACTTACAGTAACGGGGATATCTATATTTTCCTGGAATTCAACAAGCCTGTCCGATTAGCGGAAAATGCCGCAAGTGCACCTGTTTTAACTTTAAATGCAGGAACCGGAACTACAGCGGTATATCAGGCAAATGCTTCATTGAGTACGCGTCAGGTTTTCAGGTATCAGGTTTCCCCGGGTAACAATACACCCAATAATTCGTTCCTTACGGTTTCAGGACTTCAAAATCCGGGTGACTGGGCTGCCGCGAATTATCCGTTCCAGTGGTACAGAATGAATGGAGATGTCAGGGAAGAAATCAGAATAACAAATGTAGCATCTCATAACGGCGGTAAACCCGGAGCAAACAGTTTTTATGCGCGTAACCTGCCTGTAACAACAAATATTGCGGATGCAGATTACCAGTACACATTAATCGCCGGAAAGAATATAAAGATTGATACGGCAGCTCCTGTATTGCAGAGTATTACGACAAATATGGCAGAAAAAAGTTATTCCACAGATTCGGAAGTAACGATTTCGCTTAACTTTGACAGCCCTGTTATCTATGCAGGGACTCCGTCATTAATGCTTGCAATTACCAATGGAGCCACTATAACAAAAAACACAAACAGCGTTTCGGCAACCGGCAATACAATTACATTCGGATATAGGGTAGCTGCAGGTGATACTACAAACGGCAACCCGATTGTAGTAAATAACTTCTCTGGAACTATCACAGACCTTGCGGGCAATGCTCTTGCAAGTAACGCTATTACCGCTATGACTCAAACAAACAGAACCCTTGCAAACAGGTTTATTGATGCAATACAGCCGGGTGTGCCCAGGGTAAGAATACTTTCTGCCAATAATATAAACAGCGTAGTTTTAAATTATGTTACAAACGCCCAGAATAACGGAGATTCAAATGCAGCTAACAGAACGCTTTCAAACCTGTTCAGCGAAAGATTATGGCTTGCCATTGAAGGCAATACAACAACTCCGCCGGGACAGCATAAACTGGATGTACTTGAATATTCCATCAATAACGGGCAGAGCTGGGTAAAAGCGGGTAACATTACAAATACACCTGTAGAACTTACCCAGATAGGTCAATACAATGTTATTGCGCGGCAGTACGACAGAGCGGGAAATGTTTCAGCTAATTCAAACGCCGTCAGTTTTACATGGGATCCGGGTGAAATTATTACCGGTATTAACTCAAGTAATCCAAACGGGACATATACCAATGCGGCAGGGCGCAATACTTTAGACATTACAGTGTCTTTTAGAAATGAGTTTTTTATAGCACCAGGCGCTACACTCACTCTTAACGTGCAAAGAGACGGTACAAATCTGTCTCTATCGCCTGCAACTGCACCGTCCGCAAAAGTAAAAGAGCTTACATTCAGGTATACAATTCAAGACGGTGATGCGGTGCCTAACGGTGCAAACCTGGATGTTATCTCGATAAATAATCTTGTGTTGTGGGACGGTACCGCTGTCGGAAACGGAGTAAGGCTTAACGACACAAGCACTCCGGCAACCACTATTAATCATTTAACAGCAAGCCAGCACCTTACCGGAAATAAACAGTTCAAAATAGAGACAGGAACTCTTTCATTCGAGAGTATTGAATTTATTACGGATAACAGCGCAGGCAGCGGCTACGATAATGAAAGCAATTCCAATTTCCACGGTATCCGCACAGACGATGGTTCATACTGGACAACTCTTGTTTTACATTTTAACCACAATATTTCAAAAGGCGACGGCATGATTACAATCACTCAGAATGCGGCAAACTACCGCCTGCCTACAGTTCTTACGGAAACGCAGTACAATAGATTTAGAAGTATTGCCGGTTTTGACACATACTATCAGAAAGGCACAAACGGTTATATCAACGGAATAGGTTCCGATACCTCAACAAAATATGTTATGCGCTACGAATATAATCCGGACAGCGCCGTAACGGCTGCGTGGTTTGATCCTGCTGCACTAGACACAACTCAGACACTCGGTCCTGATAAGGATACCTTAATACCGTCAACATTTCATACAGCGTTCAGAACTGCAGAAAGCATACAAGTTTCTGTAAACGCACAAGCTGTAACAATAGACGGAAGAACATTAAAAATACGGCTTATGGGTTCCAACGCTCCGCAGGTACCCGGCGCTTCATACACGGTTAAATATCCGGCGGGATTAGTTCAGGACGCTCTGGATAATTCAAGTCTTGCAGAAGAGCATACCAATGTTCATTTAAGAGGCGCCGCAAAACCATTTGTCAGAATCAGAAAGATGCAGGATACAATCGCTGTTACTACAGTTAATGGCGGCGCAGGAAACGGCAACGCTCCGCGTCTTGTAGCGACACAGCCGATGTACGCGTATGTAAGAATGGACTCCAGAACTCCGGGCGCTGTTATCAGGTATGGTACCGATACCAAAGTTACAAACGTAAATGTTAATACATCCGCAAATAACAGCAATAACTGGAGTACAGGCGGTACTCCCAATGACGCTCCCGATGCCGCAAATGATCCCGGCATCCCGGCGCCGACAGTACCGGCGGGCATTACCGCAGGAACGGCATACCCGGCAGATGCAGGCAATGATCGACATCAGATAAGAATAGGAAATGCGGATTATCAGGGGTATCAATGGCGCATAATCGCAAGAGCGTTTGTAACAGGCTCAAATGCAGCTTCAAGTTCCGGCTCTGATGAGATGGCGTATCGTACAGTTCTTACCTATCAGCTCCGCAATGCCGGCAACGAAATCTCCGCTACAAGCGGAGGCGGCACTAATCTTGAAGCGGGAGATCAGGTTTGGATAAGGGGTGGAGACGCAATCGGCGCTTCGAACATTCCGGGATTCCCGCTTACATGGGATGATAACTGGAATAATTTATCAGGCAGAAGAGCAGGCATCAGGCTTATGTCAAAAACTAATACAACATCAAGCCTTAATAACTCCGTATGGCAGTGGGTAACATGGGAAATAAATACAATCGCTTATGTAGATTTTATTAAAGGCCGCGATCTTACAGAAACCGTATCCGGTTTTACATACAATGCTTCCAGCGCCGATGTAGCATGGCAATACGGACCAAAGCGTTATGCGTATCAGCGCGCAGGCTGGACATCTTTCAAAGACAGGTATCCAATCTATCCAGGGAAGCACCGCATATGCGATGCAGGCTACGATCACGCAAATAAGGGTGATATTAACTTCTCCGGAACTTTCACAGCGCGCCCGGCATCAACCGAAACCAACAACCCGCCAACCTTTCCGGGTGTAAACTCGCGCTAAAAGAGAGGGGTTTTTGTTTTTCTTTGGTTTATAAACCTGTCAGCTTTACAAATGAATAGACATATTCATTTGTAAAGCACGGCAGTATTTTATTGCAATTAAAAGCTCTTTTTTATTTTTCTTCATTAATTATTTTTTCTATTTCTTCCAGAGTGAGTCCTTGTTTAAAAAGTGCAAGTATTTCTTTTTTTCCTTCAGCTTTTCCTTCTATTTTGCCTTCTGCTCTTCCTTCAATTCTGCCTTTTTCTTCAGATGTGAGTAAATCGGAGATTCTGTCGGTCTCTGCCATTCTGCGGCTTCTGTATCTTGCGCGTTCGTGTTCGTCTTTGCTTATTTCCCGTAATAATTCTTTCGCCATGCCTATCTCCTCCTTAACTTTAATTATATCATTGATTAGGTTTTTGTGCATGGGGTCAGGCGCGAATTTTATAAATAAAGACCACATTTCAAATGATGACAGGTTTTCTATAGGTTTATTCAATATGTTGTTAAGTTTGCTTAATTCGATGATAACCATGTTGAGCTGGTCTGTCAGCAGTGTGCCGTCTGCTGTCCTTAGTGAAAACCTGTTTATAAAATTATTAAGAGAAGGGAAAACTGTGTAAGTGCAGAATGTTGCCTGATATGTTTTTACCAATTCAAAATATTTTACCCCTCTTGATTTCTGAGAAGAATGTAAGTCTGTTAAATAATAAGTGTACTTGTTTATAAAGTTTGATAATTCATTGTTTATTTCCACTGTTCTGTGACAGTGCATTTCAACATCGACTTGGTCTCCCGTTTCAACTGTGCAGTTAACATCAAAGCGCTCCGCTTTTTCATTGATGTCCATTGCAGGCAGTTCGTTGCCTCGAATCTGAACGTCAACAACTTTGCGTTCGATTACGGCAGATACGATGTCGATTAAAATTCGTTTCGCGTTCGGATGGGTTAATAAAACCTTAAAAATTCTGTCATCGGAAGGCGGAAGTATTTCCGGTTCTATTTGTAAGTCAGCCATTTTTTCTCCTTAGGGAGCTGTTCCCCCTGACAGTGATTACTTGTAACACTGTCTGATAGATTTAACTCTCACAAGAAAGTTACAGCTATATATGGGTTGCAGATGCAGGGCGCTTGACCCGAAAATGAAAAAAAATGAAAAGTTTTTATTTAAACCCCTTCTATTCTCTTTCCTTGACCTATAAGCTTCTGTGTCTTATAATCAAACAGAGTAAAAAATGACAGACTCTTCTGAATATCAAAAAATAGTAACGTCCTTAAAACGCAAAAAAGAAGGTGCAACTGTTGCAGATATTTGCGCAAATACCGCTTTGCCGCTTTCTGTAGTACAGGAACTCTTGCCTAAAGCGGCGGATGAATATTCCGCACATTTGCGTGTAACGCAATCAGGGGAGATTCTTTATTATTTTCCCAATGGTTTTAAAAGCCGTTTTAAAGGTTTTGGTGCAATTTTAAAAAAGATTTTTAAAAAGACAGTTTCTTTTACAAAAAAAGCGCTTGCTTTGCTTTTTAAAATTTGGATCATGGTTATGCTGATAGGCTATTTTGTTTTTTTTATTCTTCTTACACTTGCAATCTTTTTTCTCTCTATTGCGGCAAGAAATAACAACAATGACAGAAGCGATGGTTTCGGCGGATTAAGAATATTTGATATATTAATACGTATTTGGTTTATAGGAGAGTTTAGCCGCTCTGACAGAGAATATAATTTTAATTTACCGAAAAAAAATAAAGAAAAACGTCCTTTGCACAAGGGTGTTTTTTCCTTTATTTTCGGTGATGAAGACCCGAATAAAAATTGGGAGGAACAGAGAAACAGGGCAATTATTTCATTTTTACAAACAAACTCAGGATGTATTTCTCTTACCGAATATATGTCTTTCACAGGAGAAAACAGCCTTGAAGCAGAAGAAAGTATTTTGTCTTTCTGTTCAAAATACGGCGGCAGCCCGGAAGTAACGGAAGAAGGAACTATTCTTTACAGATTTGATGCTTTATTAAAATCAAACAATGAGATTTTATATACAGTATCAGAAAATTCCGTTCCAATTCAAAGATTAAAAACATTTTCCACTAACTCAAAAAAAATGAATGTTTGGTTTATAATTATTAATGCTGTAAATCTTATTTTCGGCTCTTACTTTTTATATCAATCATTAAGTGCAGGACAGCTGATTACAGAACTTCAATATCAAAGCGCATCATATTTTTATGCTATTGTTCATGCTGTAATGGATATTTTTATTTCAAATCCTCATATTTTAATCGGTTTAGTATTGGGGCTTGTTCCGTTTTTATTTTCTGTTTTATTCTGGATAATTCCTTTGATTCGCTATTTTCTTGAAAAAAAGCAAAATCAAAATATTAAAATTAATAATTTTAAAAGATTTTCTTTTAATAAAATTTGGTCAAAACCTTTAAATATTCAAATAGAAAGTTTAACTCCTGTTTCTGATGAATGTATCCCTGATAATTTAACTGATGCGCAGGAAAGGGTCATAAAAGATATAGGAGCGTATTCTTCTCCTGAAATTTTAATTAACGATGAGGGAAAAACTGTATATTCATTTGATAAACTAAAAAAAGAAAAAGAGGCATTGGAGAAATATCGTATAAATATAAATTTAGAACAATACAAAATAGGAAATATAGTCTTTGACAGCAATGAATGATTGACATCTGTGTGTTTTTTAATATAAATTGTTAATTAAGACAGACTAGCTCATGTGGATAGAGCGTCAGCCTCCGGAGCTGAAGGCGGCAGGTTCGAGTCCTGTGTCTGTCAATAAAAATAAAGAGGTGTAATGTGCATTGTATAAAAAAAATTAATGATGATTTATTTTGGGTGGGAGCAAACGACAGACGTTTGGCAATGTTTGAAGGCGTTTATTCTGTTGCAGGGGGAGTTTCATACAACTCTTATTTACTGAAAGATGAAAAAACCGTTTTGTTTGACACTACAGATAAGGCAGTCCAGCATAGATTTCTGGAGAATGTTGCCTTTGCTCTTGGCGGAAGAAAACTCGATTACCTTGTTATCCAGCACATGGAGCCCGATCATTGCGCATCACTTAAAGAATTACTCAATTTATATCATGATATAAAGATTGTATGCAATGAAAAAACATTAACATTTATAAAACAATTTTTTGATCTTAATTTTAACTTTGATAAAGACATAATTATTGTAAAAGAAAATGACACTTTGAATACCGGAAGGCATACACTTAACTTTATTATGGCGCCGATGGTTCATTGGCCCGAAGTTATGGTCACCTACGATTCAAAAGATAAAATTTTATTTTCTGCAGATGCATTCGGAACTTTTGGTGCATTAAACGGATCGCTTTTTAATGATGAAGTTGATTTTGAAAAAGACTATTTAGACGAATACCGCCGTTATTATGCAAATATAGTTGGAAAATACGGAGATCAAGTTCAATCATTATTACAGAAAGCATCTGCTCTTGATATTGAAATGATTTGCCCCCTTCACGGTTTTGTGTGGCGTAATAATTTTTCTGCAATAATAAGTAAATACATGGTTTGGAGCGGTTATAAACATGAAGAAAAAGGCGTGATGATAGCTTACGCTTCTGTGTACGGAAACACAGAAAATGCGGCAGAAATACTTTCATGTTCCCTTCGTGAAAAAGGAATTAAAACTGTGATGTTTGATGTTTCCGTAACGCCTGCATCTGAAATAATAGCCGCTGCTTTCAGATGGAGTCATCTTGTTTTTGCTTCTACAACATATAATGCAGGTATTTTTATTTCTATGGAAGATTTAATTAACGATCTTGTTGCGCATAACATACAAAATAGGACTGTAGCAATAATTGAAAACGGATCATGGGCTGCTGTAAGCGGCTCTTTAATCAGAGAAAAACTTCAAAAATGTAAGAATATAAAAATATTAGACATAACTCTTAGTTTAAAATCAAGTCTTAAAGAAGGGCAGTTGCCGCAAATTAAAGCAATAGCACAGGCGGTAGCAAATGATTTTCCTGAAACAGAAAATGCAATTGCAAAGAATGATACAAAACCCGCGTCTATCGATCCTAACGCCATGTTTAAACTTTCATATGGTCTTTTTGTGTTAACTGCAAAAGACGCAAACAAAGATAACGGCTGTATCATTAATACTGTTATGCAGATAACGGTATCTCCTCTTCGCATCATCATTGCTGTTAACAAAGCTAATTATACCCATGACATGATTTTAAAAACAAAAGCGTTTAACATTTCTGTTTTATCACAAAGCGTGCCTTTTAAAATATTTGAACAATTCGGTTTTAGCAGCGGAAAAAATTCAGATAAGTTTGCGCAAGGAAATTTTAACGAAAGATCAGCAAACGGGATTCGCTATATAAATGAGCATACAAACTGCATGATATCGGCAGTTGTTTCTGCCTCTTATGATTACGGTAGCCATACTTTATTTATAGGAGACGTTACTCAATCAATTGTTTTATCTGACGAAAAGAGCGTAACGTATCAGTATTATTTTGATAATATTAAACCGAAACCGCAGCCTCCGAAAAATGATAAAAAAGGTTTTGTTTGCAAGATATGCGGTTATATTCATGAAGGTGATTTACCGGAAGGATTTATCTGCCCGTTATGCAAACATGGTGCAGAAGATTTTGAACCGATTTAATACAAATCGTTAAAGAAAATAGAATAAAAGCTCTTTTTTCTTGCGTATTTTTATTTAATATACTAATATTATTAAAAATATAATAAAAAGTATGATACGAGGTGTATTATTAAAATTGAACTTTTTACATTTTGCGATTTTGCTCAGGAAAGCGGCGGAAAATTAACAATTGTCGGAACATTTGATAATATAATTTCACGTAATTTTCCATGCGTACATCCTCAGTTATCTGTTGTAATACGCTTACGCTTTGATATTTGGGAATTCGGTTCGCACACTTTCCGCATTGAATGCCGTGATTTAGACGGTCAATTAACAATGGAGGCAATCAAAGGAAACTTAGAAGTAAAAGGAGCGGGAAACGCATCCGCAGTTTCGCATCTAGTTTTCAGCATTACCAATTTACATTTTAAAGAGCCTGTAGTAATCAGTATGGTTCTTTTTATTGATGATAAAGAAATTGATTCAATACCTTTATATATAAGAAAAAGCGATAAATAAGAAATAGAATTTTCTCGCTAAGACGCAAAGTTACACCAAGTACGCTAAGAAGTTGTAAGATCTCTTTTTTTTAAATCCTTGAACAACGTGATAACAGCAGGAAATCTGCTAATGCAAGCGCTGTCATGGCTTCCACAACAGGGACTGCTCTTGGGACTATGCAGATATCGTGTCTGCCTTTAATCGAAATTTCTTTTATTTTACCGTCTTTGTCAAATGCATTTTGTTTTTTTGAAATAGAAGGGGTCGGTTTAAATGCCGCTTTAAAAAAGATATCTTGTCCTGTTGATATTCCTCCCAATATTCCTCCGCAGTTGTTAGTTGCAAATTTAAAACCTTCGCCGCATGGCTTGTCATTATTATCGCTGCCTTTCATTGAACAGACGGCAAAACCTGCACCGAACTCAATCCCTTTGCATGCACCGATGGATAAAATAGAAGAGGCTAGGCGCGCATCAAGTTTATCAAAAACAGGCTCTCCGATACCGGCAGGAGCTCCTGTAACAAGACAGGAAATATTGCCTCCTGCGCTGTCTCCTTCTTCGCTGATTTTTTCGAATTTTTGTTTTATAGATTCATTAATTTTACATGGAATACGCATAAAATTTTTTTCAACTTCATCTAAATCAAAATTTTCTTCTCCGATAGATGGAAAATCAAAGTCTGCAAATAAAGAGACCCAAGCCCTTATTTTTATTCCGTGTAATGCAAGAAATATTTTCGCTACAGCTCCTGCCGCAACGCGGCTTAGCGTCTCCCTTCCTGAACTTCTTCCGCCGCCTCTGTGATCACGAAAGCCGTATTTTGCATCATAAGTAAAATCAGCGTGTCCGGGTCTGTAAATATTTTTTAATTCATCATAATCGCCGCTGTTTTGATTTGTGTTGCGTACAATAATTGCAATAGGGCTTCCGAGAGTTTTTCCTTCAAACACACCCGATAAAATTTCCGGCATATCTTTTTCATCTCTTGAGCCGTATTGTGATGAAGGACGGCGGCGTTTTAATTCATTTTCTATATCTGTAACAGAAAGTTCCAATCCTGCAGGGCAGCCGTCAATTACAGCGCCCATCGCATTTCCGTGCGATTCACCGAAGGTTGTTATTTTAAATATTTCACCTAACGTATTGCCTGCCATTGTTACAGATACCTTCTTTCTGTATTATCTACTAAGGCATATAATTCAATATGCTGTTTAGCAGGGCTTCCTGCAATCTTGTGCATTAAAACTTCTTCAACCTGAAAAAGACCAACTTCGCTTGACATAATTACATCGATGCGGATAGGTTTTTCGGTTCCTTCTTTTATCTTTACTTCTTCGATAGAGTTTGCAGAAAACTGATGAATATGCCCGACACGCGGAGGGTGAGCTAATGCAATCGGAATACGCGCTCTTCCTTTTGTCATGTCGCAGCCGTCTGCAATCTGCACTATTCCCGCTTCAAGTGAAGAAATAGTCATAGTACCCATGTGACCTGCAATTCCTTCAATTGCAACCGAACGAATCGTAACTCTTTTTTGTAAGTTGTTTTCGTAAACTTTTTCCAAGAGCTTGTCAATGATAGGGTAGGCTATAATAGTACTATGGGCTTCATGGTTTTGCCTTCCAATAGCCATACCAAGATCGTGAAGCATGGTTGCAAGCATAACAGCCAAAAGACTGTCTTCAAAAGTGCCGTATCCGTCTGTTTCAAGATTGGTTTTAATTCCCGCTTTTTGCAAAAGGTCCAGCATTTTAATTGCCGACTGCGTTACCTTTCTCATGTGGACAGGACCGTGATCGTTAAACCCAAGACGCACAATTGAAACGTTATTTGCAAATTCCTGCGCCGCCTGGATTTCTTTATCATCCAGTAATTCTTTAATTGCTCTTAAAGCATGACCTGACAAATTAAATGCTTCAACCATTTTAATGATTTTATTGTCAATACTAACTTCAATTTGTGATTTCATAATAACTCCTTTTTTATTTTAATTTATATAAATATGATTTGTTTGCGCGCTTCTCATGTTGTCAAAATATACATTGGTTAAATCCCATCGGTTATTAATTGCCCAAAAACCGCGGGAACGCATCAAATAAATTAATGGGCATTGTTCCAGCAAGATTGATTGAAACTCATCCCAAATTATTTGCGCTTTTTCTTTATCGATTGTGTATTGACCTTCGTTGTAAAGATAATCAAGACGCGCTTCCCATTCGGTTGCAGGTTTTGTTTGATTAGGATGCCACATATGAAGATTCCCGGAAGATGGCCAAACATTGCTTCCCTGACTTGGAAAAATTCCGCTGCCGGAAAGACCTATCAGCATAGAGTCCCAATCAAATGTTGTGAATAACTGCTGAACTTGTTTTTGAAAATCTAAAACTCTGATATTTAATTTAATTCCTATTTTAGAAAGTTCATCTCTTATAATGGATGCAGTGTCAAGAGAGATGGAGCTGTCAGCCCTAATTGTTAAATCAAATTCAATGCGGCGATCCTCCCAATCGCGCATAACACCCCTTCTGTCTTGTTTTATCCCGATACCGGATAAAAGTTCCATTGCTCTTTCTGTATCAAAAAGATATTGCAGTGTAAGTTCAGGGTTATAAAAAGGATTTGGCTCAGGATAAATATTGAGCTTAGGTTCTGCAAGCCCCCTGTATACTTGAGTATTAATTCTATTACGGTTAAGAAGACAGCTCATCGCCTGGCGGAATTCTTTTTTAATAAACCAATCGTATTTAGGTTTATCAGAGTTTACAGGATTTTGATTGAAGGTCCAAAAGGAAGCGCTCAACGATCCTTCCGAATTAAAAACCGTATAACTTCCGTCCCCTCTGTTTACAACTCCGTCTAAATCCTCAGGACGCAAACTGTAACTTTCAGATTCTCCGTTTTTAAAAAGTAAAAGCTTAGTGTTTTCTTCCGGGATTATCCTGACGATCATTTCCTCGATAAACGGAAGCGATAAATTATTAGAATCTTTTTTCCAATAATCAGGATTTCTTTTGTAAACAAGACGCTGTCCCGGATTATATTCGGTTAAAAACCATTCGCCCATAGACGGCATAGTTTTAGGATCAATAGCAACGCTGAAGATGCTTCTAATTCCGTCAACACCGCCGCTTTCTTTTGCACTTTCATAAATATGTTTGGGACCGAAGTCCATATTTGTTGAGAGCAAGGGCTCTGCGATTATACGCGGAAAATGAAAAGCAAAACTCCTGTCATCAATTTTTCTGATTGTTATGCGCTCTTCGCTGCCGTCGCTCATCAATAAAAACTGTCCGTAGTAACCGGAACTCTGACATTCGCTGTCACCTTCGATTTCATTATACCAAAAAATAACATCATCGCTTGTCACTTTAATTTTTTTTTCTGAATTATAATAACTCCAGTAAAGATCGTCACGTAACGTATAAATTACTTGCATTGTATTAGTAACTTCGTCAACAACTATCTGATAAGATGCGGCATTAGAAACCCATTGACGTTTTACAGAATCATAATCGATTAAATAATCGGTCATATTGCTGACAACAAAACTTGTAGAACTGTCTTGTTCTGCAATAAGATGGTTAAAACTTTTAGGGTCTTCATTCATCACTGTACGCCATGAGCCGCCGACTTTTCCGGGAAGGAAATCCTGCCCCAACCACGGTTTACTGACTGTTTTAGCAAGAATCTCTGCTAAACCTTTGGCATTTAAAGCTTCAAATTCTTCAAGGGTGAGTTCTTCATATTTTATGCAGGAAAAACAAAAAAGGCATAAGATCGCGGTAACTAAAGCTGCTGAAAATACGAAAACACATTTCATATGATAATTTTATGTTTAAAAATGGAATAGGTCAATGCAGCAGAAGCTTAGCCTTTTTGAGGGTATGGAATAGATAAATGAATAATTAATGATCTGTGTATTGATACATACAGTACAATTTTCTAATTAAATTTTCTTTATACCTGCTATTTTGTGACCACAAATCACATAATTGGCTGATATTTTTAACTTTTCCTTTCATCCCTCCAAGCAGGTAATACCTCGGATCTACAATCTGGTTACGGGGAAGCTGCGTGCTCCCGTAAGCTTTTAAATGCTGGATATGCGCCCGTACACCGGTACGCATATTGGGAAATCTTCCATCCCACCCGCGTGTCCCGACCGTACTTAGCCCTGCGTAATTAAAAGACGAAACATTATTTCTAAGGTAATTTGTCGCGTAAAGCATCTGAGCGATAGCAATATCATGATTTACCCCTTCAAAACACGCTTCTTCGATGTATAAATCAATAAGCGTGTTTAATGATTGGTAATTTGCTGACGGATTCTGCGATAATATATATGAAATTGCGCCTCTTTTACTGACATAACCTTGGCTTATAATACATTCTGATAAAATTATAGGGCAATATCTATCATTCAATTGACAGGAAAAGCCGCACCTTATATGAAAATTTCCTAATGTAGAAAACGGAGTAGCCATTATATTTGGAAGAATATTTTGAGTCATAAATATACACAAATGCGGAAGCCCGTTCTGAGTTCCGATAAGGTAACGCTCTGTGCCATAATCTACAGAAGATAATATATAGCTGTCTGTGTAAAAGCTTTTTTTAAATCCTAATGGAATTATCTCACCGTCTTTTTGAAAAATAATTATAAAGGACTCTTTGCCAATAGGCGCATTAGGGATTATTGTACGCAATTTGCCCAAGTCGGTAGTATCGAAATTTATCGTTTTTGTGTTCTGTGACCTGTCTACAAAAGCTCCTTCATTACTGATTTTTGGACCATTATTCATTACAGGTAATATTAAATTAAAACGTCCCGATAATGAGAAACTTAATCTGTTCATATCTTCAAGTTCGTCTGTAGAGCTGCGCAGTTGCTGCAATTTATCGGCAATATCTGATGTTACCAAGACCAGTCTGTTATCGGAATTACTTTTTTGCGAGGGAGTTTCATTCCAGTTGTTACCGCCTTCATAGTAATCAACATCATAAGCTGACGCATTATTGTTTTTATAGCTGGCAGGGATAATATGAGAAGAATTTTTATTACCGGAAGATACATAACCGGATTGATTTATTTGATAAGGAGGTTGCGAGCGGGTTGAATCTTCGCAACCGGAAAATAAAATAAAAATAATTAAAAGAGATACAATATGTTTCATATCAGCTCCAAATATAATTTGTTGTATTATAATTTAGTTGTTAATTAAACGCAACAGAATTGATGTTAGAATCTTATAAAGATTTTTTTTGATCGAAGAGTGAAAAGTAAAAATGATAAAAAAATGCTTACAGTTTAAAAAATTAAACAAACAGTTGGTATTCATTTTACATACCTTTAATAAAAATCATACAAAAAATGTAGGCGACGCATGATGGCAGCCACCCGAATAGAAAAAAATAGTAAAAAAAAAGTTGATTTTAAGTATTGAAATTAAAACATAGAAATAGTAAAATCTCGCAATGACTGGAAAAGCCGCCATTTTGGGCTTAAAAAATGATCAAACCGCAGGTTTGCAAACTCCAAGCTTAAAATTGCCGAAGGCAATTTTAAGCACCAACCGTCAACCGTCAACCGTCAACCGTCAACCGTCAACCGTCAACCGTCAACCGTCAACCGTCAAATTATAATCATTATTTAATAAACAATGTCAACTTAACATCAGTTTTTTTATTTTTTTTCTCATTTTTTATAAGGAGAAAAAACAATGATAAATAAAGAGATTGAAGCAGCTGGTTGTAAAATTTTGAAGAAATTACAATTATTGGATATTAATTCGTTACATATTTCGGATTATAATAAAAAATATTTAGGAGGCTTTGGCTTTTCTAGTCAGTTTCAAAAAGGTATAAAAGCTAAAATTAAATATTTCTTAAAAAAATATATTTTAAGAAGAAAATATCCTAAACAATATATTCAAATTATGAATGTTTTATTACAAGATAAAAAAATAAATGATTTACAAAATATGTCTTTTTTAGATCATGGAGGCGGAACTGGATTACTATCTTTGTTAGCGGCAGAACTAGGATTTGGATATGTTTATTATAATGACATTTATGATGTATCTTGTAATGACTCAGCATGTATTTCTGAAATACTAGGATATAATTCAATAATTAGAATATCTGGAGATTTTAATGAAATTAAAAATTATTGTAGCAAACATGATGTTTTGTTTAATTGTATTGGTTCGTATGATGTGATTGAACACATTTATGATATTAATGGTTTTCTTGAAAGTATTGCTTCAATTTGCGCACCTAAAAGTATGGTATTTCTATTATCTGGCGCAAATTCTTATAATAAATCTATTGTTAAGGAATTATCAACAACACATGAAAAAATTGAAAATGAAAATAGAGAATATACATTTGGTCATAAAGAACGTGATTCTCTACAATCGTATGTATCCATTAGAGCAGAAATCATTAAGAATGAATATAAGGCTCAATATCTACCTGAACCTATTGATGAAGAAATGGAGACGCTAGTAAAATCAACCCGTGGTTTAATTCATCAGGACATTAAGAAAGCTATACAGCTTTATATAACTAAAGGAATTCTTCCTCAGGCTGATATTGATTTTCCTACAAATACTTGTGATCCACTGACAGGTAATTGGGCAGAACATTTAATGGATTTTTCTAAATTATTAATAATTCTTAAAAAATCATTTAATAATTGTTTTATTTTCCCCGATGTTAAAAAATTACCAAAAGCTAAAAGGATAGGACTTTTTGCAAGTAATGAATAATCGGCGATGCAATGGTAGCAGCCACCTGAATTTTATGGTGTACCTGTGGATAAGGGAACTGGAAGCTTCGCCTCTTCGAGGCTCGCTGTAAGTACCATGTCACCTAACGCTGTTATATGTAGCGCAGGCGTTCCAAGTCTTTGAATTCGGGGGAGACTGTTATTGTATTGTAGGCGTTAATCGCTTTTTCCATGATGGATTAATTTGAGTTGCTTAGATTTTCCAATTCTTCTCGTGTCATCCCTGTGACAGTAATAATCTTTTCCAATGGTATATCAGCTTTTATCAGGTTTTTGGCAATTTCTACACGTTCTTCTATTTTTCCTTCTTCTTTACCTTCAGTTTTACCTTCTTCCTTTGCATGACGCAATGCTGAAGTTTCGTTATGACGCGCAATTGAGCGCAGGCGTTCCAACTCTTTGAATTCAGGGGAGACTGTTATTGTATTGTAGGCGTTAATGGCTTTTTCCATGATTTCTACCTCCAATGATTTAATTTTATCTAATTCTTCCTGCGTGTTCGCTTTAAATAACGCTAACCACAATTTTAACATGTTTTTATCGCTTATGTCATCAGGAAGTTTTTTCAGTTCAAAGAAATGCAGGGTCATTTTGTTTGTCAATTCTTCGTACCTTGTTATTTCTAAAGGGCGGAATTCAGAGTGGTATTCTTTGCATTTTAACAGCGGGAAATCTATTATGCTGATTATTATGGTGCGGGGTAGTTTAATATAATCGTCGCCGCTTTCTATTGAATTGGAATAAATTCTTGCCCATTGATGTAATATTCTTTCCGGGAAGTCCCCTTCGTTCTGTACTTGAATTTCAAGGTTTATTCTTTGTCCATCTACTATCAAGTTTATATCAAGACGGCAGAATTTTTCCCCTATCGCTTCGGGTGGCATTTCGGGGTTTGTTATTTCAAATTGTGTTATGCTTTTTTTGGAGATTTGCAATAATTCGCAGACTAAATTTTTTAATAAATCGGGATATTGCACGAACAGTATTTTGAAAAGCGTGTCGGTTTTGAATGTGTATTCAAGTTTGGTCATTTTTTATCCCCTTATGTATTAAATATACTATACAAATGAGAAGTTGTCAATTGGTGTACTGGAAACTTCGCATCTTCGAGGCTAGCTTTAAGTAACACTTGATAGTTCAAACAATTTACATTAACCACCCTGCGAGGAGCGGTTATTTTACTTTTTTTCAAAAAAAATTCATTTTCAGTCAAGCGCCACGCATAGGCAACCCATATATAGCTAGAAGTTTTCTTGTTTTTGAAAACTCAAATCTATTAGACAGCGTCGA
>Ga0209755_10000230_pt1 | contig 109289 bp, 89 predicted proteins | sample TergutCo191P1_FD_187301 | JGI IMG/M metagenome (GOLD analysis project Ga0209755, IMG submission 187301) | Cornitermes sp. P1 segment gut microbial communities from Petit-Saut dam, French Guiana - Co191P1 (SPAdes) (version 2) | ecosystem: Host-associated > Arthropoda: Insects > Digestive system...
AGCAACTACTTTGATGTCTATATAGACCCGGCTACTATGCGGCTGTATAGACTGTGTATGACTATCCACGTGCGTAGTTACACAACAATCACTCGTACAATCTACCACATACACATCAGCCCGGGCTACATCTCTTTGCACCGCAAAAACACCAGTCGCAAAAACTACAACCAGCATTAGCAACACAACCCGACTAATAAATTTTCTACTATAAATTATCTTTTCCATAAAAAATTAAACTCCTTAAAAAAAATTAATAGCACTACTAACAGCAAAAACTGCTAGTAGTGCTATAACTACTACTTTTTGTTGTTTCTTTTACTCTTTTTACTCTGTCCATCTTTCCACGCTTCTTTTTCAGCATTCCTTTTTGCCCTAACTTCACGAAGCGCCTCTTTTCCGTGCTTCTTTAACACAGCATCATCAAAAGCCATCGTATCTCTCTTTAAATAGCCTAATGAATATGCTTGTTTCTCTCTAGGGGTCATTTCACCCTTAAAGCCTGTTGCCTGCTTTTGGTGATGCTTTCTTTTATCTTTTCTTGAAAAAAACCCAAACATTTTTTACCTCATAAAAATAGGGCTAATAACTAGTACGACATTTGCCACACCAGTATTATTAGCCCCATTTGTTTTTAAATTTTATTGTTCCGACGTCGGAATTTTCCGCGCCTTATTTAACTTGCTTCATCGTCTGATAAAGCCTTACCCGCCTCGCGAGCCTTTTTTAGTTGTACTTCTCTAGCACGATAAAAGTTTTCCACTACGCTTCTGTCACTTGTTCTAGGTGCTGACAACTGTGCTACGTGTTCAACTTCATCTATTTCGCAAAAGCGTTTTGCGAAGTATGTAATTTGTGTAGACCTATTTCCATTAATATTCAGTTCGTTAACCTCTCTAACAAACTCTGCTTTATCTACACCATCACCAAATACTAAATTGAATGTAGCAAAAGCAGCAACATCACCGCGTGGCGCAGAGAATGTAGCGTAGTAGTTTTTGCCACTTAATACTACCGGCAATTCGTAGTTGTAAATCGGAGCACCCTCTTTACTTTTCATTTCTCTGCCCTCTTTGTCTATCGCAAGTTTTCTAAACAAGTGAACTTTTTCTATTGCAGGGCGCTGATAAACCCTACCATCCTTACCTTTAATAATGTTTTTGTTTTGTGTATTTTGTACTTTTTGTGTTTTTGACATAATAATGCCCTCCGTAAATTAAATTTTTTTCTTTCTGCTAACTCTTTGCAAGCTCGTTACAATTTTCTTTGCTAACTATTAAATTCAAGGTTGCTAACCTCTAGTGGTCTCCCAGCAATAACCACCCCCATTCTTTATATTCGCCCCTTTCTTTTGGCTAACTGTGGACCGCTAGCCTTTTATGAAATACTAGTAAGAGGGGCTACTCTTACTAGTATTGGTATGATAGCAGAAGCGCCAACGACTAAATCTACTCCTGCTATCAATGGTGGGGCTTTTTAGGCTAACCCCAAGCAAACATTATTAACTCTTATAGTCTAACAGCCTAATTGCTAAAATTCGCACTCTAAACAAAGCCCGCAATTAACACAATATTTTGTATGCGGTGGCAATGTCTCGCCACAGTTCGCACAAGTTAAGTAATATTCCATACTACCCCCGAACTTCCTTTAACTCGTCCCTATAAATGTCCAAAAATGCCAACAACATTTCTTTGACTATTCCGTTAAGACTATCCCCCATTTTTACTCTTTTTTCAATAAGAGTTGCCGTTGCTTTCATAAGAGACTTTAGTCTTATCAAACAACACTCATCTACTGAATAATTCATTTGCTATTCCCCTCAAACCCACATATTTTAATTTTTCGCTAAACGTGCGCTCTCACTTTTGTTGTATTCTATCTAAAGACTAGACACTCAATTTTGTTGTCTATCTCGAGATGTACCACATTCAGTTGTATTATTCTCTGCAACCATATTTTCTGTGTTTATAGCACCAAGGATTGTTACATTTTTTACCTTTCAATAATTCTTCAATACTTACATCAAAAAAATCTGCTATCCTAACCAAGTTGTCTAAATTAGGCTCTGTAACACCATTAACCCACCGACTTACTGCTTGCTGGGTTATTTCTAAAAATTCTGCCAAATGCTTTTGTCTTTTAAAACTAACATCACATAGCAACTTCCGCAGATTCCTTGCAAAATGTTGTACTTTAACTTTTTCCATAATTTAATCTTTCAACCTATATCTCTCACGCTTGATGTTAAAATGTACCACAGCGTGTGTCTTGTTTTTGTAGATAGACATATCATATTCCATTTGCCCATAATCTTTAAAATATTCTCTTGCCATAACATCGCATTTGTCCCAAAGTATAACGTACCTTATCTTCCTTTCTAAACTTACAGACCATAACGATAACTTGCCCGCACAAGTTATCTTCCTAACATTAAAACCGCTTACTGTTTTAAATTTCATTTGCTACCCCCTTAAATTTTTGTATACTGCTAAACTTCTCTTTTTATAATAGCAGTAAGCCAAACTCTGTAAGTACAAACTGACTGAATTCCTATGTGATACAAAAAGCGAACGCACAAAAATTTACGCCAAGATACTTTTTTGGCTTGACGCTCTAATTCTGTAAGTTTTTTACTTTGTGTTTCTTCATACAACTCTGTAGCCCTATCAAAACATATTGGCTTTAATTTTACCTTAGGCTTCAAATCACACTTAGCGTTTCCACATCTAAGCCAAGCCTCAACGCTATAGTTCCATTTACAACCACATTTGAATTTGTTTTTTAAACTTTCCATTTTTAGCCCTCTCTTTAAAATTATTTCCTAAACCCGCCAAACTACCAAATGGCAACAAAAAAAGGTCTATCAGTAAATGATAAACCTTATACAAAAAGTAGCCCTATATTTGAAGTAATGACAAAGAATCATCTACTGCAAATATAATGTTACCATAACATTTTATGATATTAAAACAAATCTGTCCGGTAAATCTAAAAGCCAAGTTTTTTAAAGCAACCCTATCGTAAATCTCAAAGTAAGTCTACTTGCGCTTTAAAAATTGTATCCGTATCTAAAACGCCCCTTATTTTTATAGTTTTTGCTTCCCCACTCTCTTCCCTATAACTTTGCAGAGTAATCTCTTTGCCCGGCATAAGTTCTTTTGTGTAATTTATATGCACACCCTTTATGCCTTGTTTAATCTCGCTCTCACTCAGCATATTTAAAGCATACCGCGCGTAAACAACATTATTAACGTGCATATTAATGTCCAAGTCCGACATTGCTGAGACATACTTAACACTTTCAAGCGTACGGCTTACATCGTAGTCTACCTTTAAAGCCCCGCCGGCAAAAGCCTCGTTCTCATCAAAGCCGGTAAAAATCTTAACTTCATCATTACCTAGCCTTGCTATTGTTCTTGCCTTAACATCTACTAAACACCAGCGCGATGTACCCCTTATAATAACTTTGCCATCCGCATTTTTTATTTCTGTCTCTCGCCTAGCCTCTATTGCCTTAGGCTTTAAGGGCCACGTCTCTACTGTTAACTCGTCCCAAACACTAGGGCTTTGTATAATCTCTACACTAACCCTAGACATTATCCAAAAAAGCCCACGCTTTAACATATTAGCGTGCGAAAACCCAAGCTTTGTCGCGTGCATAACCGCCGCCTCTTGAAATAAATCTAAAACAGCAAAGGGCGAGATTCTATTATTAAAGTCCATATCAGACGTCTTAACCGCATACTTAAACGAGTGCCTTTGTTTTATCATTTTGTCCCCCGAATATATTTTCTAAATTACAAAGTCTTACTAGGTAAATTACAAATTACAATGTACAAATTACAAATGTTTCACCGCTAGCGCGGGCAATATTTTGTGTTTGCAAATTACCCAAAAATTATACGCAGACTGTTCAAACGCTTTGTAAATAATGAATTTAACATTTGTACATTGTAATTTGTAAATTGTAATTTTACAATACGATACTAAACCAATTATCTATATACGCCCCCCTATCATTTAAATTCTTTAAATAATAGGCGTGCTCCCACACATCTAAACTCAGCAAAATTAGTAAATCTTTTGGCAGGGCATCTTGATTTGCTGTTTTAACAATGTGTAAGTCTCCCGCAGAATATATAACTTTAGATGGGTCTAACAAAGCCTTATCCCCCTTTACAAGCCACGTATAGCCAGAGCCAAAAACAGAAAGTGCAGCAATTCTAAACTGCTGCTTAAAATTATCTACGCTTCCAAACGCCTGAGTTAATTGCTTTTGCAAGTCTACATCAGATATTACCCTGCCGTCTGGATAGGCGTAAGTTGGGCTTTGCTTGTTGTCTAGCCCATAAAAAAAATGCTCGTGGTTAAGCACACCACCCGCCTGATTTTTTATAGTTTGCGGCACGTCTGCCCCTGTCGCTAATTCGTAAAGCGTAGCAGTCTGATATTTAGGGTAGGGCTTAAGTAAAGAATTAAGGTTGTTAACATAGCCATAATAATGGCGCGTTACGTGTACATCCATAGTTTTAGTGTCTATGTATGGCTCGAATTGGTCGAATGTGAAACCAAAGTTTAAGGGCTTAAACGGATAAACTCTTTGCATCATTTTTTAGATTCTCCTTGTTTTGTGTTAATTTAATATTATCCAGTTTATGCCGCAGATAAATGATAAATGTTTAATGTTAAATTTTAAATGGATAAAATCTTTAGAAGCTCTACTTTTTAACAGTCTGAGTTTTGATGTCTACGCAATTTGCCAAACAATCCTTGCCCGCGCTAGCGGTGTAATCATTTAACATTAAACATTTAAAATTTAACATTTACATTATTTTTTATATAATGCCTTAACTTCACCCACAATGCTCTCGCAAACAAAATTCTTAATGCACTTATCTAAACCCACAAGCACCCTTACAGCGCTAGAACTTATGTGCGCATAGTCTGGCTTTGCTATAAAAAACACAGTCTCAAACCTATCCGTCTTATCTTGCTTTTTCTCGCTTTGCGTAAGCCCAAAATTAACTACAAACTGGCTCTTTTCGTGTTCTAAATCTATAGTATTTCTAAGCCCCTTAACAACTACACACGGCGCATTTCTCGCGTGAATATCAACCAAAGCCTCAACAGAACTCTTTACTTTAATTTTGCTTAGCCCATTAAACTTTAAGCACTTCTCAACAAGCCCAACCCTAACGCTCGCATCAATATTAGTTTTACCGCCAACATTAGTCTTAGCCGCATTTTCTAATATGTACACATCAACATCTTTGAACACCAGCGCCGCCCTTTTTATAATATCCAAATGCCCACGCTGAATCGGGTTAAAACTCCCAACAATTATTGCTTTCATAACTTGAAACCTCTCTTTATCTATTTTATCTAACCATTTCGATGATTTTGCTGCCCGCTAGGGCATAGCACTCGTGAAGCGAGGACGCATAAAAATTTTGACCTTTGGATTGCGCGTAGCGCAAACAACCGGCAAAATTTTTATACTCCGAGCGCTTCAACCATACCACAATAGTGCTTGTAAAGCACAAACGTAGCCGTAGAAAAACCAAACCTAACAAAACCATCTATATAAGCCCAAACTTGACGGCTTGAAATAATTCTAACAGTATTCTCGCCATAAGTTAGCCCCAACCTTGATAAAGGAATACCCGGAAAAGTAGGATGAATGCTCGCCACACTAACTAAAGAAGCCCTAAACACAAAGCCGTATCCATCTTTAACATCTACATAAAACCTATACGGCAAACTAAGTACATAGTTAAAAAATCTATCGTTATATACTCTAAAATAATACTGCCCAGTAAAATCTCCCACAATAACATCTGCAAACCAATAACCCCTACTATTTTTTGTTAGTATACCGTCTGCGTAATGCGATATCAAAACAATCTTAACAGTATTTCTACCCGCTGTTAATCTTAATCTCTCTAGGCTAGAACCTGAGGAAGTTAGGGTGGTTGCTCCATTTACAGAACTCACACTTACAAAACCTTGTCCATCGTATCTATTTACATAAATTCTGTACAGCACATTTTTGCCATTAAAAGTTAAAACTTCACCTGAATTCAGACTTCTTACAACTTCAAAGTTATAATCTATTACCACGCCCGTTAAATCTCTAAATTCAAACTCCCACACAGCAACGGCATTAGTTACAACTGTTAAAACCCCATTTTCATAATTATGCAAATTTAATGGTCTTGTAACTTTTATAACATTGTTGCCAGCAAGTAGCCCAACAGTACTAAAATTTAAACTAGAATTGCCCCTTAATATGCTAGTTACTAACTCAAACCAACAGTCCCCGCACGCTTAACATAAACTCTGTAAGTTAAAGCACTATTGCCATTAAACCTAAACGTACTAGACGACACACTAAACACATAGCCCGTGTCGTAAACTTCTTCTATATAATAGATTTCCCAAAAGGCTGCCTCTCTGCCTTGCTGTATAATGCCTTGCTTGTAACTCCAAACAACTCCGCCCAAAACCTTTACTGTGTTTTGCCCCGTAGTCAAACCTAATGTAGATAACTGCCTTGAGGACAACCCGCTAATAGTGCCTGCCCTTCTAAAGCCTAGCCCCGCGTCTACATAAACAACATAAGTTACAGCAGGATTTACATTAGGTGTATTAAAAGTAAACGAAGTTCCACTTACTGTAAAAGTATAGTCTACAATGTGGTAGTCGAAAAGCACATAAAACTGCCAGTAGTTTATGTTAGAACCTAAAATTATGCTACCATTTTCATATCTCAAAAACCTATTCGTTTCAAACCTTAGCGTATAGTAACCCCCTGTAAACTGAAACCAGCTTAAAGAAATTACACTTCGCTCGCTTGTATGTGGGTTATTATCCGAAGCAAACAGATTAAAGACACCGCTTGCATCTGTTGGTCTGTTTATATATACGTTTGTGCGCGTACCACCTAACCTATCCCACAAAATAAACATTCCGTCCCTATCAAAAACAAACTCAGTTTCAAAATCTTGTACCTTAACATAAACTTCAAAATAGCCGACATTTATAAACTGATTTGCCGCGTCACTATTACACGCCCAAACATTAGACACAACCCTTATAGCGTTTAAACCCGAGTGCAACCAAGAACTTATATCAAATGGCTGACCGCCATTAATAACTCCTATGCCCGTTAAAAAGTTATTTAATCGGCAAAACATATGTACACTATAGATTAAATTTTGCCTACCATCAAATGTAAGCGTAAAATTATTGCAAACTGAAAAAGTGTACGGCACAACAACATTTATTGGTGGCGGTGGTGGCGGTGGTGGTGGTGGTATTATTATTATTGGTTGGCATATATCGCAACCAACATCTTTGCAGTTTATACAATCTGCAGGTGGGGCTACTGGCGGGAAAAATGGTCTGTATGCGTTAGAATCTACAATTGTCATTGTTAGAGTTGCAAATACACTATAAGTTGGCGACGGGCTTGTTATTGGGCTTGCTGTAACTGTTGCTGTGCCTGCAGATATTCCCCTTACCCTTACTCTGTTGTCCCCGTCTATGCGCAAAACAACACCGCCACTAGATGTCCAACGGATTGTAGCATCACCATCAGACACTACGTTTGCAGAAAGGTAAGCAGTATAGCCAAGTTCTATAGTTCTGCTTGTATACTCTATGGTAATGTGCGTTAAAGTGCCTTCTGCACGCTCTCTAGTAACCAACTGGTAGCACGAAGCAAGCACAAAAGCACTTATAAACATAAGTGCTAAAACTAAAAATAATCTGAACTTTTTCATAATATTCCCATTAGCCTACAACAGCATACCGCGCACTAGTAGGCAAAAATTTTGTATATTATAAATCTATTCTCGTACTATTATAATATTTATACATAGTGTAGCATAAATGCAAAAATTTGTCAAGCCTTTTGGGTTATAACATTTAACAACAATTAAAGTGGCAAAACTGCGCTTGAACCACTAAGCCAATATTGTTTTGCCGGCCTCTTGCTTTACTTCTACTATGCAATGGGTGGTTTTTGAGTAGTCGTATTTTCCGGCAAAGTTTGCAGGCTTAACCTTTTTGGTTTTGCGCACCTGAAAAGATTTGCCGTTAGCACTAAAGTGAGTTTGCCCGCCCCTTTGCTTTTGCGTTTTTAAATGCACAATTTGCAAGTTAGGCAAACTGCCATCAACAAGCCCACCCTTTGCTTCTTTACCAAAGGGCATAATAAACTCTATATCCCAAGCCTTAGCGTCTGCCGTTTTAAATTCTGCCTTAACAACTTCTCTGCCCGAAAAATCTAGCCCCTTATCCTTTTTGCCAAACTGCGCTTCCCAAAACTTTATATGGTCTAGCGTTGTAGCAGTAGCAACGCGAGGCTTAGCAACCTTAGGCTCTTTGGGTGCTTTAGGTGCTTTAGGCGTTTTTTCTGCCTTCTTTTCTGCCTTGTCCGCCTTGGTTGCTTTCTTATCTGCTTTCTTATCTGCCTTAACCGCTTTGCTTGCCTTATCTTTTGTCGCCTTATCAGCCTTTGTTTCCGCCTTAGCAACCGCCTTTGGCTCTTTCACAGCCTTAGGCTCGGCTTTAACCTTAGCCACTTTCACTTCCTTTTTAGGCTTCGCCGCATCCTTCTTTTTGCTCATTATCTTTTACTCCTATGTTTTTATTAATACCCTTTTCACGTGCTTCTACAAATTCGGTAATTAAAGCAACACGCAATTCACTTGCCGCTATCTCTTCTGGTGTAAACAATTCTTTTTGTAACTCTGTCCACGTTGTTTGTTTTATTTTTTGTTTCATAACTCCACTTATTTTGAAAGTAATAAAAGTCTGATGTTTAAATTTCTAAATCTTTGTCTGCTTGCTCTTGTTGCGCTTCGGCGCTTTGCTCTGGTTGTTGCACATTTGCGTTTTGTTGTACGCTTTGCTGAGCGTTATGTTGCTCGTTATAATTTTGCCCATAACCTTGATTACTGCCTTGTCCGTAGCCTTGTTGGTTGTAGTACATATTTTGCATTTGTGCGTTGTTTGCGCCCACTAGTGCTAGCCTTTGTTCATTCTTTTCTTTTTGCTTTTTAGAAAAATATCTGTAAATGAAGTACGACGGCACACCAAAAATAATTGCAAACGGAAGCAAGGCAAGTATAATAAGCAATATAATTTGTAGCACAGTCCACACGCCGCCCAACACCGACAACACCCTATCACCAAAACTAGACGGCTCGCCCGGACCCGCCCCAAGCGTTAGCGTAATTGTTATGGTGCTAAACCTAAGTCGCTGGTCTAGTATGTTTTGCGCGCTTACAAGGTTGTTAAGGCGCTGTTGCGCATCTGCAAGTTGGCGCTCTATTGCTGGTCTTTGAGCCGCGTTTGCCGCTTCTAAACTAGCCCTAAGTCTGTCAACTTCTGCTTCTGCAAGCAAAATCTGAATCTCTCTGTTTTGGTGCGTAAGAGAGACATCTTCTGCACTAACCCTATGCCTTGTAACCGAGTCTATCCCCACAAAATCGAACACCTCGTTTGTAAATGTATGTAGGCGCTCTGTTCTAACACGCGCCTCTAAAACAACCCTAGTATGCCCGTGAGTGTTTTCCATATTAAAATCTTCATACCACTCTCTAAGGCTTGGGTCTGCGTTAGAAGTATCAAGCCTCTCTCTTATAAACGCCAAAGTCTCAAAAAAGTTTTCAGTATAAATAGAAAAAGACGCCGTGTAAATTATTCGCCTACTAGGCGTAACATCATCTATATCAAAAAATTCACCGCCAATATCGCCACCCGGCTGAGTTGCACCCGGTCCTGATTCCCAGTTGCCGCTATCGCCAGAGCCACAAGCCGCCAAAAAAGCAACCAAAACAAACATCAAAGCCAATAAAAAAGCAAGCTTGCCAAATTTCTTATTAACTCTACTAACCATAACATATGCCTCCTGCTAATGTTTTTTTAACTAGCAACACATTTCTGCTACCCTTAGTATACAATAACTCAAACAAAAAGTCAACCCCTTAATGTAAATTTCAAATGTTGAATGCTACAAACAAAAAATGCCTTACTTCAAAGCAACCTTAAAATAAGACTGCTCAAAAGTAAGGCATTTTACAAGTGTAATCATTTAAAACTTAACATTTAAAATTTACAATTTAACATTTCTAAACCGTTCCTAAAAGCATTTGCGCCCAGTCAGAACTCATAACCCACTTGCCATTATCCTTTGCGCAACGACCAAACTGTGCGCTCTTGTCTGTTGTTATAACAAGCGTATCTACATTGTTCATACCCGGCAAAACCAAAGAAGCCATCGGTGTTCCCAAAAACCATTGCTGTAAATTTTGCGGACCACCGCCCCCGCGCGTTGTCCACGTATATTGCTCTTTTTTAGAGCCACTATCCCACGCAGAGCCTAAGTTGTTTATTAAAGACGCATCGTTTTTCAGTAAAGCAGCCCCACCCTCAACGCTACATAAATCAGTACTATTCATCTCAACACCAGTCGTTGGCGTGATTAACTCTGGTCTTTTTAATGTTACATTTTTATTTTCAAAATTTGTCATAAGTTTGTCCCCCTATTTTCTGTTAGTATATAAATTTATCCTTATACCATATATATTAACAGATTGTTAAAAATAAGTCAAGTGTTTGAACAAACTTTTCTAAAAAATTTTACCCCCGCTTTTTATTTACATCAGAAAGCGAGCGAAAAATTTTATATATTAAGCGCCACTAGTGATGATTTTGCCGCCACACTATAAGCCCTTATCAAATTGCCAACCCCAAGCATAGTACCACCATAATACCTTACAACAATTACGGCGGTGTTGCTATGCCCGCCCGCTTTCAGCAAATTAAGTAAAGCAGCACCAACACCGCTAGGCTCGCCATCGTTGCTAGATTTTTCTTTGTAAACTGTATCTGCAAAAAAACTCTCTTGCTCGCCCGCCACCAACTCATCAACCCTATACGCATAACAATAATGACAAGCCTTTTTATACTCTTTTTTAACCTGCTCTAAAAACCTGTTAAACTGCCTAACACTATCTATGCGCGCCACAAGCCCATAAAACTTACTCCCGCGCTCTTTATACTCTTCACCCCTAACAATTTCAACCATATTTTGCCCTTTGAACCCTTGCAAAACCTAAATAGGTTCTCGCGTATCATATATTTTAATTCACGCCCCCCCCCCACCTTTTTTAAAAGACCTTTAACAAAAGCCCACTAAGAACAAACTCTTAGCGGGCAATGTGTTTAGAATAATCTGTTAAATTTACTAGATTGCAAGTACATATTATTTAATGCTTCAAGTGTGGTATCAAAACGCCTTTTTCTTTATTAGTAATAGACACTCTATTTAAATCCTACTACTTATATACCTACTTAGTAATTTTAAAAGGTTATCAAGATTGTTAGCAGAATACAAATATCCTGAATGGTGTCTAATTGCCCCTACGCCGACTTCCCAGTAATTATTGCTAGCATCAAATATTCTTAGAAAAACTTTATTACCAATAGCTTCTCTAGCCCATCTCTCGTAGCGCAAAGAAAACAACTCTGCCATTATATCATTTATGCTATTTGTATTTACAGTTATCTTATTTGGATGCTCGCTTCTAAAAATAATAACCTCAATCTTAGTTGGATTTGTAGGGAGATTTCTTAAATGCCTAAAATCACGAATACCTAATTCTCTATCAGAACTGATGAAAAAAGTGTTGGTCAAAAGAATAATGCAAGTAATTGCAATTGCAAAAACCCCACAAAAAAACAAAACATTGTTTCTTTTAACGCCTATAATCATAGTTTTTAAATGCCACTTATCATAAAAGAATAGTGTATTTGATTTCTCCAAATTGCGTCATTATGATTTATAAAACGCCCTTGATTTGTTGTAGACCAACCATCTACTATTCTTAAAAAACTTTGATATTCAATGCGTGTTACGTATCTATATCTTGGAATAAAAAACAAAACTGTGTATCTTTCTCGTACAGTAATTTGTCTTCTAAAAGTTTCTTGCCCAACAGTTACCACCATATGTCCTAAATTAGGATTACGGGTTGACCATAATCCTGAAAGTATTGGATGCCCTCTATCTAGGCTTGACCTAATCCCGCTCATATCTAGTCTACCAGATGCCTCTATCCAGTAACCTTGCTCACCCGCATATTGAATAACCGCAGTACGCATATTTGACATATAAGTGCCACCCGCATTCCAATTAGATAAAGTTAAAAATCTATCAAATGTATCGTGCTCACTTAAGTTTCTTAAAGAGTGAACAACGCCTGCTCTATTTCTAATACCAGCCCATTGGAAATATGTAAAAATATTTGTCGCTGCAACTGGTCCGCACGTATTGACAAGTATTCTTCCGTGCCTATGCAAGTGCCACTCATTTAAAACATCTTGGTTATGAAAGTGCAACCCAGATATCACCCCGTTTTCAAAAGTACCTGGCAAATATCTCCAGTTATGGAATGAGAAACCTTGCCCAAACATATTGCTTGAGATTTGAGACCAAGTATAAAAATTTCCGAACTCACTATTTACAGTATTGCCTACGAAATAGCTTACTTCTTCAAAGAAACTCTCTTTGTCAATTATATTACCATTAATGTCTACTAGTTTATTATTTTTACGTAAGCCATACATTAAGTTTCCAGCGTAATAAACTTTGTCTGCCTTTTGAAACTCTCTAATCAAGTAATAAGCGTTAAATTGAAATTCATCAAAAGTCTCTAATAATAAATTCAAAGTGACAAAATCATAGTAATCATAGCGATTGATTACAATAATTTTACCTACAGCATTACTTGTTTGGTCGTGCATAATAATTACATCTGAGACTTCAGCAGCAGAATGCTCAATATCTCTAACAATGTATTGTTTTAGCATAAAATTTAGACCTGCTTTTTCTAAATTTGCTTCGCCAAATGCATAAGCCCTTGTAGTGTTTCCAAAAAAGCCAAACAACAAAGTTAGTGAGAATGCACATATAAGTGCAAAAGATGTTTTTCTTTTTGACATATTAATGTCCTCCTATATTTAAATTTTACATCACGATTATATCAAAAAATTCTGCCAATAGCAACTGTTTTTTAAGGGTATGCAAAATTATAATATTTTCTTTTTCAGGCTTAAGGGAAACAAACAAAACAAAAAGCCCACTAAGAACAAACTCTTAGCGGGCTAAACAATAAGTTAATACCTTGTTAGTGTGCCGTTAGAATACGACCAAACATTTGTGCGTCGCCTGCTACAAGTATTTTTTTCTGCAGAAATAATATTGCCACTTGAACATCTTGAGATGCTAAAAAACGGACCGTGGGTAATTACAGTTGCACCATACCCCCCCCCCACACTTTCTGCGCTATTAAAAGAAATAATCGGACCCAGTATACTTGTTCGGGTAGTACCATCTAAAGAAGTAAATGTAGATTTAGACCAACCGTCTAACGCTCCTGCTTCAACTGCCTGCTCTAGTGCATTAACCTTTCCGCGTACCATAATGCTATCTGCACTACCACCTTCAACATCTTGCATTTGGCTATCGTTCATCTCCAGCCCCGCGGTTGGTAGTACTAATTCGTTTTCAAAATTTTTTGACATTTGTTTTTCCCCCTTTTAAATTGTATTTTTTTGTTTTTGTTTTCTTTTAACGTGTTGTAAAATTTTAATTTTTTATTCAATAAGAATTAAATCGGTTAATTTCTTATTAAAACACCGCTAGCATAAGACCACACTTTATGTGTACCCATAGTGCTTTCTTTTGTTTTTCTAGCAAAAACAAGACCACCGCTAGCATCACGCCTTATAAAAATTGTTGGTGAAGTTATAACCATATGTATTGCCACTCCCTCAGGACACCTACACCCCCACGCTCCGTCAGGAGATACCATAGGTCCGCTTATTTGTGTATGCGTACCTCCGTCTTGAAGAGCAAATGTGCTTTTTCTCCAATTTAATGCACCTGTGCTAATAGCAAGGTTTATAGATTGCAACATAATTTCTGTTGCGGCAGTATCACTACCGCCCTCTATATTTTGCATTTGTAGGTTGTCTGTTGCTTTACCCGCTGTTGGCAAAACTAATTTGTTTTCAAAATTTTTTGACATTTGTTTTTCCCCCTTGTTTGAGATATATTTTTTTATTTTGTTTTAGTAAATTTATTGTTATTAAGTACTGCTTCTAACCTACCTAGACTGGAAGCCACTACTGTCATAGCTCCAATTCAAAGTGGTAGTGTTAGAACACTTGCCTATTTCTGTTATGTTGCCGCCCCTGTCTCTTACTATAATAAAGTCTGCCCAGTTAGACGTGCGCGAATTAAGCCTATGATACCAAATACGCGTTGTGGTTTCGCCACCTTGGTCTCTACTTTGGCTGCTTACCCACCCGCTTGTCCTGTATGGGTGGCGCGAATACATTACTGTTATTGGTAGAGCCGCGCTCTCTAGCGCTAGCACTAAACTGCGTAATGCTTCACCATAATTATTACTACCACCTTCAAGCCCTTGCATATGAGTATAACACATCTCGCGCCCACTCGTTGGCAACTCTAAACCTTGCTGATTATTTTTACTTGTACCTTGACCTTGCCCGATAAATTGATTTTCAACTTCTAAATTTTCGCTTACAAATTTGGTTAACATTTTTTTGTATCCCCCTGAGAATATTTTAGTACACTAAAGCCACTCAAAATTTTTGTGCTGTTTAGCATACTTACTTCATTTTATGAAACTAAGTAATTGCCTTATGCAATATTTTTTTTGTTCAAGTATTTTATACTTTAAAATTATCTTCCAACTCGGAATTCACCAAAATTATATGTCCATCGCACTTGTCCCTCGTTAAATTTTCTTGCAGATACAATGCCCACGTTATCGACCGCTTTAAACTTGATTCCGTTTACTACTCTGCCGCTATAGCAAATCTCGCCAATAACTGTATACAGCCCACAAGACGATGCCGGGCGCGTCCTTGTCCAGCCATCCGGCAACGCTTGCTGAGTGTGCATATCTCTAAAAGCGTTAACTACTGCATTTACATAAATGCTATTTACACCACCCTCAAGTTGTTGCATTTCACTTTTGCATAACTCTACACCGCTTTGTAAACCTAATTTTGTTTTTGTGTTTAACATCACTACCCCCAAACTACCTGATTTCTCTTACATATTCCCACAGCACCTCGCCTTCGTGTGTTTTAGTAGCCCTGTGGATATTGCCTTCTAAATCTCTTAAAACTCTAAGCCCCGTATCCACACCGGATGAGCGTCGCCCGGTAGGCTCTGGCGAGTGTACTGTTATGTACGCTGCTGGTCCGGCTTGATAGGTAGATTTAGTCCACCCTTGTAATTCGCCCGCCCTAAAAGCCGACTCTACTGCACTCACCTTTAATCTCATTTGTATAGTACTCGTAATAGTGCTACCACCCTCTGTGCTTTGCATTTGCAAAGCGTCTACTTGTTTGCCCGTAGTTGGCAAAACCAAGTTTTCTGTTTTGTCAGACATTTATCTCCCTCCCTTTTTTGAGTTGTTACTTAACCGTACCCACTTGCATATTTTTGCAATTACGTAACAACTCTTTTTTATAAATGTTTACTCTCGTAAAAAGCCATTGCCCCTTATGTATTTCCAAATTCTTGCCCCGTCTAAATATTTAAACGCTATAATCAATTCGCCGGCTGGGTTTCTATTAGCATACATACCCGTTAGAGTTTCTATTTTTCTAGCACTTAAAGTATCCGGTCTTACAACTGTTTGGTGCGTAGTAATCTCGTTTGTCCTGCTTCTAAAAACATTTTCTATTTTTATCCAGCCCTCTATCTCGCCTGCCGCGGCAGCAGTCTCAAAAAACCTTACCATTCCGTTTGCTATTTCTGTGCAGTTGCCCCCTACAATTGTTTGTAGTTGCTGACATTCAACCTGCTTTCCCGACAATGGCACTTTTAATGATGACGATACTATCATTATCCCCACCTCCAAATAAAATTTAATTCAAAAAAACAATATTTACTATGTCGTAAAACGCTTAGTTTGTTATCGGCTTAAGTCATAGCCCAACCCGCCAAATAACTATTAGTTATCTATTATCGCGCCCCTATAGTAATGCCATAGCCTAACCCCGCTCTCATATTCTGCAGCCCTGATTATTTCGCCGCGCGCATAATTTACTCTTGTTACAAACAACCCCGTTCTTGAGGGGTTCATAAATGTGCTACCGCTTGGCTGAATACGTGTAAAAACGTGAACCTCACCCGAATTAACCCGGGCCACAGATACAGTTTTTGACCAATCAGGTTTCTCGCCCGTTGCAATTGCATTCTCAAATCTCTTAATACTATCCCTTACAACATTGCTCCACTCAGAACTACCACCAACTATTTCTTGCATCTGAGCCGTATCTAACTCGACCCCCGGCGGCAAAGATAGTTTTTTAAACATACGCGTCCTCCTTCCCCTTTTATTTTTTAAAAGTTTACATTCTAGTGTCTACGTGCTGTATAAAACCTCTTCTAGTCGAATATTCCCACATCACTTGTGCGCCATCTTTTCGCCTTGCTCTTACTATCTGACCATCGCCATTTTTACTAGCAGTAATAACGCCTAGGGGTGTTATTCTGCCATTTTCGTCTGCTGTATACCTTAAAAACATAAGTTCTGTATTTCTAGGACCAGTCCCAGTAGAAGCAACAGCCCTTCTCCAACCCGTTAAAGCACCCATTTCTATACCTTGCTCTAACGCCCGAATAATACCAGTTACTCTCGCATTACAATCTGTCCCGCCCGTAATATCTTGCATTTGCTCTGGACAAACTTCAACACCTGTCGGTAAAATTAAACCCGACTTTTCATTTTTAATATCATCTAACATAATCTACCCCCTTCCCCAACACAAAGTCATATCATAACGAATTTCTATTCCGCTACGCTGCACAAGGAAATTCTTTTATGATATGATTTGTCAACGGATGCTACACCCGCTTCGCGATAATTAATTCCTATAGCGATAAATTTGTAGTTTTTTGTATTTAGTTGTTACAATTTCTTAGTTTATAGTTTAACATATTATAGACTAAAAGTCAATCACTTGTGACATTTTTGTGTCATTTTTTGTAAATTTTTTGTGTAGATTTTTTTCCATACCTCCATACCTTTTTACATACGCAAAAGAAAAAAGCCCCTAGGGTTATTACCTAAAGGCTTTTTTAATGATGTATGCTCTTTGCTTAATATATAGGATAGTATAACGGCTTGCGGTGTTTGTAAAGATAGGCTTTACACATTCCGCAAGGATTTTAAACTACTTGTCAAGCGGTTGCTATTTACAATTGGACAATTCGGACAAGACTTTTATTAAAGGTTGGCGAGATTTTTTAAAAACTCGGACACGTTAATAAAATTATTTTGAACAAATTGGCAACCTAGGCTTTTTTCTTTTAAAGCGCCCTAGACTTTTTTGCCTACAGTATACCCTGCGTGTTTTTGCCCTTACGAACTTAATAGGGTAAGTGCAGTTTATTTGGCGAGTAATCACTCCAAAATTAATTGGCGCTAACTCTGCCACATTAGGCATACTGCTCGACACGGCATTAGTTAAGTAACTTACAGACAAGCCCTTAACTATTACTCTTAAAGGAGGTGATCCAGCCGCACCTTCCGATACGGCTACCTTGTTACGACTTCACCCCAGTCGCTGGTTTTACCTTAGACGGCTGCCTCCGCGTGCGCGGTTAGCTCACCGGCTTTGGGTACCCCCAACTCCCATGGCGTGACGGGCGGTGTGTACAAACCCCGGGAACGCATTCACCCCGGCGTGCTGATCCGGGATTACTAGCAAATCCGACTTCATGTGGGCGAGTTGCAGCCCACAATCCGAACTGGGACCACTTTTTTGAGATTTGCTCCCCCTCGCGGGTTGGCATCCCTTTGTAGTGGCCATTGTAGCACGTGTGTAGCCCAAGGCGTAAGGGGCATGATGATTTGACGTCATCCCCACCTTCCTCCGACTTTTAATCGATCGGCAGTCTCTCCAGAGTCCTCAACTTAATGTTAGCAACTGAAGATAGGGGTTGCGCTCGTTGCGGGACTTAACCCAACATCTCACGACACGAGCTGACGACAACCATGCACCACCTGTCCTGCTGTCCGAAGAAAGCCCTATTTCTAGGGTTGTCAGCAAATGTCAAGCCTTGGTAAGGTTTTTCGCGTTGCTTCGAATTAAACCACATGCTCCTCTGCTTGTGCGGGGTCCCGTCAATTTCTTTGAGTTTCAACCTTGCGGCCGTACTCCCCAGGCGGTATACTTAACGCGTTAGCTTACGCCACCGAAGGAGTCGATACCTCCGACAGCTAGTATACATCGTTTACGGCGTGGACTACCAGGGTATCTAATCCTGTTTGCTCCCCACGCTTTCGTGCCTCAGCGTCAGTTAATGTCCAGTAAGTCGCCTTCGCCACTGGCCTTCCTCCTAATATCTACGCATTCCACCGCTACACTAGGAATTCCACTTACCTCTCCATCACTCAAGCCTAGCAGTTTTAGAAGCGGTTCACCGGTTGAGCCGATACCTTTCACTTCTAACTTGCCAAGCCGCCTACGCACCCTTTACGCCTAGTCATTCCGGACAACGCTTGCCCCCTATGTATTACCGCGGCTGCTGGCACATAGTTAGCCGGGGCTTATTCTTGAGGTACCGTCATTTTGTTCTTCCCTCACTAAAGAGCTTTACAACCCGAAGGCCTTCTTCACTCACGCGGCATTGCTGGGTCAGGCTTTCGCCCATTGCCCAATATTCCCCACTGCTGCCTCCCGTAGGAGTCTGGACCGTGTCTCAGTTCCAGTGTGGCCGATCACCCTCTCAAGTCGGCTACTGATCGTAGGCTTGGTAGGCCGTTACCCCACCAACTACCTAATCAGACGCGAAGCCATATTCCAGCGGCGGACCTTTCCTCACTGTATGATGCCATACTGTGAGCATATCCGGTATTAGCCATCGTTTCCAATGGTTATTCCGGTCTGGAATGTAGGTTCTTCACGCGTTACTCACCCGTTCGCCACTACGCACTTAAGCGTCGTTCGACTTGCATGTGTTAGGCATGCCGCCAGCGTTCGTCCTGAGCCAGAATCAAACTCTTATCATTAGATGGAATTTATCTTTTAAGAATTAAAATTCTTTGTCTTTGCTCTGCTGACTAACACAATTAAACTTATGTTTAAAAGTGTTGGATAAATAATTTTAGTCATTTATTTTTGACTAGTGTTTGAGATGTTACCCCCAAACTTGTAAAGAAATTGACAAGAATAGTTTATTTTCGCACTTTTCTTAAAATGTTATGCCCGTTTTACCAGAAACACATTAAAAGAAATGTCTTACCAAAATAGGTGTGCTAGTTGTTCTGTTTTCACAGAAAACTTTTGCTTACTAAGATACACACTAGGTCTCTTATTGGCTATATACTTCGCAATGCTTCGTCGAGATTTACGTTTTGTTTCGGTTACGTACAATAAGTACGCGCCCTCACAAATACGCATCTCTCCTTGCCTTGCTTGCATCTAGCCAATAAGCATAGAAATTAAATGCCTAATATGGCCTTAGTAAAATTACTATCCTATATATTAAGTTTTCAAAGAACACACGCTGTGTAACGTTGGTTACACAGATGTTTATACAGCCTGAGCTTACCTATTTCTAGGCTACATTGCACAACTATATAAACATCTCACGTAACGCACAGCCTTATTATGTTATCACATATGCAAATATATGTCAAGCGTTTTGCAAAACTTTTTTTTATTTTTTTGCATTTCACTTTTCTGTTCAGCAATTTCGCTTTTACACTTGACGCCTTTTTTTCAAAATCTACTCACAAATATCTGCACAAAAAGGCGACTAAATTACTGCACCCAAAAATTAGGATGCGCAACCCCTACTACTATTATACTACACTTCAAATAAAATGTCAACTGTTTTCACAAACTTTTTTTAAAAACTTTTGCAGAAAATTTTATTTGTTTTTTCGCACAAAATTAATACCTACCCCACGCACTCATAATTTTTACAGTTTTGGTACACTCGTCTACCCCATAAATAAGCCTATGATAAAGATTGATGCGCCTAGAGTAAAACCCGACCCACTCGCCCTCTAGTTTTTTAAATGGTGGCTGATAAGGATTCTCGCGCAACACTTCAATTAAAGCATTAAATTTTTTAGTTACTTGCTTATCTTTCTTAATTTGCTTTAAATCTTTTTCTGCGCTATTTAAAAATACAATTCTATAATTCATCCAAACCCTTAAACTCCTTAAAATCTTGAGGCTTGGCATTTTTTGCCGCCCTTAGCCTATCAGCCAAACCCGGCACGCTTTCTATATATTCTTCATCAGACATAGTAAACAACTCGTAAACATCTTCTGCCACTAAAAAAGCATTACCATTTTCAGTTTCAATTTTTTTTGGCATTTTAGTTTTAACAACTTCATCTACAAGCTGCTGAAAATTTGTAATCTCACTTACAACCATTGGTGTCATTATAACCCCTCCATTAAATTCTTCTACTAATTTAGTATACACCATATCTTTAAAAAAGTCAACTGTTATAACAAGTTTCTATACTGTTAGCACGCCCCTAATGCGCCTTATGCCTGCAGAGCTTGATTCTTCTTTTTGTATTTTGAATGTGCCTAATTCGCCCGTGTTGCTAACGTGCGGACCGCCACAAATTTCTTTAGAAAAATAGCCGTTGCTACAAAGGTGTTTTTGTAAATCTGAATTTTTTGCACCACTTGCACTTTCTGTCTCGCCCACAAAATATACTTTTACTTTTGCGTCGTACCTATCTTCAAAAACGCCGGTTGCGCCTGCCGCCTTTGCTTCTTTCAAACTCATCTCTTTATAGGTTATTGGCAGGTTTTGTTTTATAACTTGGTTTACAAGGGCTTCTATTTGGTCTAGTTCTGCACGTTCAACTTTACGCGGAAAGTTAAAGTCGAAGCGCATACGCTCACTAGTAATGTTAGAGCCTTTTTGAACAATGTCTGCGCTTAACAACTTTTGAAGCGCCGCCAACACCAAATGCGCCGCTGTGTGAAGCCGCGTTGTAGCCTCTGTATCATCTGCTAGCCCCCCTGCAAACTTTTGTGCCGCGCCAGCCTTAGACTTTTCTTGGTGCGCGCTAAAATGCTCGTGAAAGCCCTTTTCATCTACTTCAAAGCCATTCTCGCCCGCCAACTCTTTAGTGATTTCTAGCGGGAAGCCGTGCGTATCGTATAGTTTAAACGCCAACTTTCCGCTTATAATTTTTACGCCCTGCTTACTTAAAAAGCCCGCCACTTTTGTAAACTCTTTAAGCCCGCTCTCTAGCGTTTTGTTAAACTTTTCTATCTCGCCCGCCAAAACATCTACAATTTTACTTGCATTTGTTTGCAAGTTTTTATATGTAGACTTATACACATCGATGTAAGAGTTTGCAATTTCTATAAGTGCTTCTTTGCCAAGCCCTACATTTCTGCCAAACCTAACGGCGCGCCTTATCAGCCTACGCAGTATATAGCCTTGGTCTGTGTTAGACGGCGTTATGCCCTTAATATCGCCTATCATAAAAACTGCCGTTCTGATATGGTCTAGAATAATTCTGCACGCGTCCGACTTTTTGTTATCAAGCCAACTTTCTCTAACACCCGTGTGCTTGAAAATAATGTTATGCGCACCTTCAAAAACATCTATGTCGTACACGCTGTTTTGTCCATTAAGCGTATACACAACGCGCTCTAAACCCATACCCGTATCTACATTTTTTTGCTTAAGCGGAATATATTTGCTATCGCGCGTTTTCTCGTACTCCATAAATACATTGTTCCAAATCTCAACATATTTGCCGCACTCGCACGAAGGGTTACAAGTGGTAAATTCTGAATTCTGACTTTTGTCTGAATTATTTTCTTTATTACTAGGCTTTTTAGTTTCTGCTTTTGGTGGAACTGATTTTGGTATGTCTTTTTCTAAAGCGCAAAAATTTCTAGTGATGTAAAAAATTTCTGTACACGGACCGCACGGACCAGTCTGCCCAGCCGGACCCCACCAGTTATCTTTTTTGCCAAGATAAAAAATGCGCTCTTTTGATATACCCAAACTCTGCCACACACTCGCAGAAAAATCGTCTCGCCCCGCGTTCTCATCGCCTTCAAAAACTGTAACAGCCAACTTGTCTAGCGGTAAGCCAAGCCCCCCATCTTTTTGTGCGCTTGTTAAAAACTGAAAACTATACTTTATGCTTTCTTCTTTAAAATAGTCGCCCAAAGACCAACTACCAAGCATTTCAAAAAACGTAAGGTGAGTGTCATCGCCTATGTCGTCTATATCGCCCGTGCGCACGCACTTTTGCACATTAGCAAGGCGCTTGCCCATAGGGTGAGCCTGCCCCATCAAATACGGCACAAGCGGTTGCATACCCGCCGTTGTAAATAAAACAGTCGGGTCGTTCTCTGGCAACAAACTACTACTCGGTATAATAGAATGCCCATTCTTTTTAAAAAAGTCTAAAAACAACTTACGCATACTATCCAGCGTATATTTTACTTTTGTTTTACTCATATGTTCCCTCAATAGTGTAAAGTGTAAAGTGTAGAGTGTAAAGTGTTTACACCCGCTTACGCGGGCAAAATTTAATTTATTCTTGTTGCGCCAACAAACAATGCGGATAAATATTTGATTTTTAAAAACTACATAAAAATAGAAAATGCCGACCGTTAAAAAGCGAAAGTCTTTAATGAGTTTAACCACTCTACACTTTACACTCTACACTCTACACTCTCTTACGCAGCATATAGGACTTATTTCCTTATTTTCGATTTTGGATTGCATCAATAGGCTTCAACCTACTTATCCTTCTAGTTGGTAAAAACGATGCGACTGCGGCTATTAAAAGTGATATACCCAGTAACAGAGCAATTTGCCTTATACCAAACAGTAACAACACAACGCCTAGCGCACCGCCTATAAAGTGGTTCATTATAAAAATTGCGACTGCCGTTGCTATACACGCAAGCACCCAATTTATGCCGTTTATAATAAGCGCTTCGTTAAAAAAGATTTTATAAATATCTACCCGCCTTGCGCCCAGCGCCCTTAGTATACCTATCTCGCGCTTTTTGTAAGTTATTGTCATACTTATAAAACTAGATATCATTAAAGCGGCAAACACGGCAAAAATAATTCCTATTATCAAAAACGCGAACGCAATATAACTCGCTTGCTGTGTGAAATTCTCGTAAAAGGTAGAAAACTGGTTACGTATTCTGAACTCGTCCGTGTCTCTAAACTGCGCAATAAACCGCATAAGTTCCATATCGCGCGCGTTGTTGCCCGTTAGCATAGTTAAAGCGGCAAGGTATGGCGGTGGGTTAAAAATGTAAGTAAGGCGCGCATTAGCGTTTATAAAACTATCACTTAGATAAATTGCCGTGTTGTGTGCGGTTTGATTAAAAGAATCTAGCAACTGAATATCAAGAGCCAACATCGGCAAATATACACCCACAATGTTTAGCGGTATGTTAACAAAAGGCGCTTGCCACACGTGTATATGCCCACTTGTATATATCGCATTTTCAGAATATAAAAACCTAATGGCATTTTTAAGGTAGTAAGCAAACTCTGCCATTGTTGAGTGATGAGTTACGGTTTGTACAGACCACCACCCAAATTCGTATGGCTTTGTTACAACAAGTTGTACTAAATTGTAGTATTGCAAATAGTGAAAAGAAAGCCAGTAGCCGCTTGCAATGGCTAGAGAATTCCAATCTATTATTATATCGTTTTGTTGCTCGGCCCGCCCCTCGTCAAAACGTACTACATAGGTCTCGTTTAAACTTGTTGCGCGCGCAAGCTCAGACACAGGAGGTCTGCTCATATTCCCTTGCGGAAGCACCACATCACCGATATTGTGCGCGTGTATTCTGCCCATTAGCCTATCATTTATATACGTGTTATCGTGGTGAAAAAACAAAGAGTTAGAAAAGCCGTACAAAAGCGTTGCCGCAAAAGTGTCAGACAACATCCATAAATTCATATCAAAATTTACGTTTGGTCTGCTTAACGGCTCGAACATATCAAAGTCGAAATTCGTATTAATTATGCCTACAATCTCTACCCGAAGCCCAGAACTATGACAAAATAATTCTCTGCCAAAAATATCGCCCGGTATATTTATGTTTGCAATTATAGGCTGGTTTAAATGGTTAGACTGCCCCGTATCAAAGCCTAGTTTTCTGAAATTTTCAAACTGAAAATCTGTGATTGCAACTTCTGTGTCGCCTTGCGGAAGACTGCCGTGCATAAGCGTAAGCCCAAAAGCTTGCATCTCGCTCTCTGTTAGATAAAACGCAGAATATGTTTGCGTTCTGTGATAATTCCAACTAAAGTTAAAGTTTTGGTGATACGGCACATTAAAACGATGCGGTCTAGAAGTTATAAAGTTGTGGTGGCTAAACCTATTTTGTAAGTAGGCTATGTCCGCCTCTCTCATACCAACAGCCTCTCGCCAAGTACCCCAGTCTTCTTCAATATTTTGATATTTGCCTATGCCTAGTAATCTCTCGCCCGTTACGTTTTTAGAGCGTAGCATACTAACAGGAGCGTTAAACGCCGCCGCCGTGTCTGCAATACCAAAAAATGTTAGCGCAACCATTGCTAAAAAAATGGTAAACGCAAGCCTAACTTTTTTAAGTTTAAGCCCGCTTGCACCCATTTTAAAACTGTCCCAAAACTTAAAGCGCGAGCGTATTAAGTTTACGCTCTGAGTCTTATCTACTAAAATATCTAGTGGCTGCGTGTGGTTAAAAAACTCTCTAGAGCCGCTTGCGTCCATTTTTGCAAACTGCTTAAAGTTTGCGTTAACATCATCATCTAGGGATATTACTATACCGCTTGTGTTGTTTTGCAAAAGTTGGCTTAAAACATTTATCTCATTTGTGTCCAACTTATGCCCCGCCGCAACAAACGCCGTCCTGCCAGAAATTGTAACCGCGTCGGACACTTGCTGGATAGGCGCTTTACGCTTTGTAACATCGGCAATAATGCGCCCGTCTGCCATCTCTATAATTCTGTCCCCGTAAAGTTCTGCAAACTCTCTATCGTGCGACACAACTACAACAAGGCGCGTCTGAGACAAATACTTAAGCGTTTGAAAAACCGAGTGAGATGTTGCGCTGTCTAGCGCCCCCGTAGGCTCGTCCGCTAGAATAATTTCTGGGTCTTTAATTAAAGCGCGTGCAATTGCTACGCGCTGACGCTGACCGCCGGATAGTTGGTTAGGCTTTCTGTTAGCAAAGCCTTGTATACCTACTTTTGTTAACAACTCTTCTACCGCTTCTGTAGACGCCTGCTTGCCCTGAAGCTCTAGCGCTAGTGCTATGTTTTTTCCAACTGTAAAATCGTCTAAAACGTTATACTCTTGAAAAACAAAACCGACATAAGTGTTTCTGTAACTGTCGAAATCTTTTTGCGTGAAAGTTGTGCTAGAGCGCCCTTTAATGATAATCTCGCCCGAGTCGTATGTATCAAGCCCGCCCACAACATTAAGCATTGTAGACTTGCCCGAGCCACTTTTACCAAGCAAAAAAACCATACCGCTGGAAGGCAATAGTAAAGACACATTATTAAGCGCATAAACTGTTTGCCCCTGCGTTTTGTAAATTTTGGTTAGGTTGTTAATTTGCAACATTTAAAATTGCCCTCCAAATTTGTTCTTGTCCTATTTTTTGTTAACAATACTAATTTGCTTTACTAATTTGCTTTTAGGTTTAGTCAAATTAGATATCCTCTGTTCTTAACAGTATTAATTTTCCGCTTGGTAACTCTTTATAAATTTCTATGTGGTTTTGATGTTGGTGCATTACTATTGTTGGGTTTTTTCTGTTGCGTAATATTCGCGGGGCTGAGTGCGAGTGCGTTGAGTGCGAGTGTGTGTTATGGTTTGAATGACTAGTAAACGCACTATCAGAGTTTTTTGCATACGCGTTATTGCTGTTAGATAAATCTTCTACAAATAGCCGTGGACCGCTTTGCTGGTTGTGGTTGTGATTATGGTTGTGATTTTGATTATTATTATGGTAATTATTTTGGGGCTGATAATATAAATTAGGCTGATTGCTATTTGGCATTTGCGACTGGTGCTGAGCAAACTGAGGCTGGTGCGCGAAATTTTGCTGGTGGCGCGCAGACCTATGCGCATTTGGGTATGCATACTGCGGTTGCCTTGCAAAATGTTGCCTTGGGGTCTGTGGCAAATAGTACTCTGCTCTCTCGCGCATATGTCGCCTATCAAGTGCTTCCTCGCGCTTTCTTGCCCTTAAAAATTTTTGAAACTGCTTGTAGCGCTCTTCCTCGTAATAGTGATACTCTCTCCTATCACTTTGTCTGAAGTTTGGGCTTCTACCACCGTAAGACGATGTTAGCACGTGTCTAAGCGTCATTAAAAACGCAAGCACAAGCCCAACCCAAAACGGAACGACAAGTTGCGTAGTATGCACATCTATCCTAAAAATTAAAACTACAAAAAGGCATAGTATAAGGTATACTGCTATAAATTGCATATGCAGCGTCTGTACAGCCTTAATAATTGTTTGGATTAAAAGGTTTAAAACCAACCCCACCAAACTTAAAATGCCTTTTATAATTAAAATCATAAATTAATTTTAAAGTGTAAAATGTAAAGTGTAAAGTGATTTCACCGCTAGCGCGGGCAATATTTATTTTAGTGCATTTCAACCACAAAATGCAAACTGTTCAAAAGTAAAGCATTTAATGAATTTATCCACTCTACACTTTACACTTTACACTCTACACTTATATTACACCAAACTCTAAATACTTGCTAAGCGCTTTTGGTAAAACAACATCGCCGTTTTCCGTTTGAAAGTTTTCTATAATCGCCGCTATTAGTCTGCCTACTGCTAGTCCACTTCCATTAAGTGTGTGGGCTAGTTTTGTTTTACCGCTTATGTCCCTATACTTTATATTAGCGCGCCTTGCTTGATAGTCGGCAAAAACAGACACGGAAGAAATCTCTACATACTTGTTATATGAGGGTAGCCACACTTCTATGTCGTATGTTTTGTGCGAATTATGTCCCAAGTCGCCCGTGCAAAGCGCCACCACCCTATAGGGCAATTCTAAAGTCTCTAGTACCGCGCACGCATCACTCAGCATTAACTCTAACTGGTTTAAACTGTCCGCCGGCGTTGCAATTTTAACAAGTTCTATCTTGCTGAATTGGTGTTGTCTGATAAGCCCGCGCGTGTCGCGCCCCGCGCTTCCCGCTTCTTTTCTAAAACAAAGGCTATACGCGCAAACCTTTGTGGGCTTACCATCAGCAATATCCACAACGCTATCTTTATAAAGGTTTGTAAGCGAGACTTCGCTTGTTGGAATAAGATAATAGTTTGTGCCACTCAGCGCAAACATATCGTCTTTAAATTTAGGTAACTGCCCCGTGTTAAACATAGAGTTTTCGTTTACAATAACGGGCGCGTGAATCTCTATATAGCCCGCCGCCGTTTGCAAGGCTAGCATAAAGTTAATTAAAGCGCGCTCTAACTGCGCCCCTTTATCTATTAAAACAGAAAACCTACTGCCAGTAATTTTAGCGCCCAAATCAAAACTTATTATGTTTTTGCTAACGGCAATATCGTAGTGGGGCTTTGGCTGAAAGGCAAATTTAGTTGGCTCTAAGTGCTTTTTAACTTCTACGTTTTGGCTCTCATCTGCGCCAAAAGGCACACAGTCACTCGGCAAGTTCGGAAGCATAACAAGTATATCCTTAATTTTCTGCTCGGTTTTTAACAAAGCGCTGTCTTGCTTTTTTATCTGCTCTCCCAGTTTTTTAGATTGCTCTATTAATTCGGTCGCATCTAACTTTTGCATTTTTAATTTAGCAACCCTATCCGTAATTTTATTTCTCTTAGCCTTTAAATTTTCTCCACTTTTAATAGCTTTTAACCTTTTGCCAGACAATTCTACCAACTTAGATAAATCTAAATCCATACCGCGCCTCGCAAGCTTTCTACAAACCTCATCTAAATTATCACATACGTATCTTAAATCTAACATATCTCTCCTTATTTTTTATAGGCTTAAACACTAAATAGTTACTACTCGAATACCCGCATTTCTCATAAGTTCCAACGCAAAATTATGAAACTCGTCACCATTATGCTCTGGCGTATCGAACGTATTAACAAGGTTTTCTATAACGTAGATGTTTTTGTTAACATCTATTTCGTTAAAATAAGTCTTAAGTGTTAGCGCTAGTTGCAACACACAAATATCTGTGCAACACCCTATAATCACAAAATTTACATTGTGTTGCATTACTGTCCTTTGCTCTTTAATGCAATACTGGTTTATCTTAAAAAAGCCGTTGGTGCTGTTTTTATGTACAACTTCTTTTGCAAATGGCAAAAGCTCGTCCACAATCGCCGCTTCCTCATCTGTATGACAATGCGGCGGATAGGTTACAAATTCTAGTGCATCGTGTTCGTGGTTGTCATTAACAAAAATGTGACGCGACAAATTCGCCTTTTCTAAAAACTTTTTTATGGGGTTAATCAGTTTTTTAATTCTCGGGCTAGACAAAGCCCCCTTTTTTGCAAACCCATTAACCATATCAACAACAAATATAACTGTCATACCATTGTTGATTTCTTCTAACTTTACTTTGTTACTTTTTTGAACAGACATTTTTTTGCCCCCTTAATAACTAAATTTTTTTACTACGCTAATACTTGCTAATTCAAAAGGTACTAAAATAGATTATAGCACACTTACATAAAAAAAGCAACCTATAAAGTATGGGTTGCTAAAAATTTTGTTTAGTATTAACAGCAATTTTGCTAAACAAACAAAATACAATAAAAAATTCGGCTTCGCCGATTCCCTCGCTTGAGGCTCGGCTTTTTTGGACGTAACATTTCGCTCTGTTCTCAATGACTATAATTCCTAGGTCATTAAATTAAATTTGTTATGCATTACTCTCAAATCGTTATGCATTGCTCTAAAATTGCTACGTATTGGGTCTTTACGCATTAGTACTAGGTTGCTATACATTACTCTCGCGTGTATCATCTGTTGGGGATAGTTGGTCGAATAACTCTTTTACAACAAGTTGCTGAAAGTATTTAGTTTGCATAATTTTTTCTACACGCAAGTTGAAAGACTCAGATGATGACGCCTGCATCAAAACACCCGTAGATGTTTTAACAACTGTTTCTGTCTTTTCTTTAACCTTTACCATAATTTTTCGAGTGAGCGAACTTTAAATTCAGCCCGCCACAAAACCCTCCGAAAAGATTACTTTCTCAAGTTTAAAAAAACTTCCTGTAAAATTTTGTAATTTGTTGTTAGTATTTTAACATTTTTTGTAAATTAGCGCAAGCATTTTAGCAAAAGTTTTTTGTAAAATTTTTTGTTGCTAAAAAAATTATTCTCTAAGCGCATATTCCCCCAAAGCATATTCTTTTAATAAAAAGTTTGGCAATTTATTTTGCGCTACAAGTTTTGTTATATCCCCTTTTAAACTATCACTTAAAAAAATGCCGCGCCCATATTTAAAAACCAAAAAGTTTACATATGCGGGGTCGTACATACTTTCTAAGTCTAAATTTACTTCGCTGCTGTTATCTAAAACCAAAATAACACTTGTGCTTTTAAGCGGAAAAACACATATATGCACAAGAACACCGCTTATTTCTATACTTCCTTGATAAGCATACGGCACAACGTAGTCTAGCCTTGTGTAAAAAATTAGATTATTGTTGTAGATATCGCCTTTTTCTGCACCACCACCTAAGGCACTTTTATCTAAGGCAATTTTATCTACAAATCTACTGCTATACATTTGCTTTAACTCTTGCGCTAGGTGGTTTTGTTTAACTGTTTCAAAATAACCGCTAAGCGCATTTTTAAGCATTATTTGAAAAAGCATTGTCTCAGTTATACTTTTTTCGTAATTTTTGCTATTCTCGTATTCTCTAAACAAACTAGCATCACACCCACAACATATAAGTTTAAATGTATTAATCTCACCCAAACTAGAAGCCGCACCTATACCTGAAGTCGCACCCAAACTCGATGTTACAACCAAGCCTTCGTTTAGTTTTTTTAAGTCTAGATAACTAACATCTTTGCCCAAGTTTTTTAAAATGCTTTGTGGCAGGTGGTGAGAATTACAAAGCCTGCCAACCTCGCCACACCAAAAGCATTGCTTATTTTTTGGCTGTTTATCTGCAATCTCTTTTAGCAAACTCTCTGCCTTAACTCTCTTACTATCATCTTTTGCCATAATTCTTTTTCGGTTATTTAAAGTATCTCGTTTTATACACGCAAGCCCCGTATTTTAGTTACGCGTATATCAGAAAACTAAAGTAGTTTCATACACATACCCTTTCCGCTCAGCCACGTTCTGCTCTGTAGTAAACTCTGTGCTTGCAAAGTGGGCTATTGCTATGCCTATATCTATTTTTTGCATAGTTATTAGGGTTGCCGGCAATTTAAGCACTTTTAAAATTTTAGGGTCTTTTCTGTATACGTGAATTTTGTTTGCCGCCAAGTCTGAGACAAAAAACCAAGGCTGCAAATTCATAGCGCTTGCTGCTAGGCGCGCATTTTCTAAAAGTTGTATGTGCGGGTTATTCTCTAGGTTTTTATCATATTCTGCCACCGCATCTAACTTCTTACGCTTGTTAGCATTTACACCAAAACTCTCATCTTCTGCCTTTCTGCCAAAACCTATGCAAATTATAAACTCCCCCTTCGTATCCGTTTGCTCTACCTTTTGCACAGTTCCGCCAAGCCACACGCTTCCAATATCAATAGCAACCAATTCTAAACACAAAAGTTGCCCCACATAGCCTATGTTTTGCAGGGCTTTGTCGCACGACTTGTCGCCGTAAAACATTATATAGTGCGGAGACTGTATTTTAAACTTGCCCCCCGTAGTTGTATCGTATGTGTGCTTGTCTATAATTTTAAAAGAAAACTCGCCCTCTTCTTTATGAAGCCTAGGCAAACTAACTAACAAGTTTTCTATCTCTGCTAACTCGTCCTTTGTAAGTTGCGCTTTAAAATCGTACTTTCTAATAGAATTTCTCTTTAATACAAGTTCGTTAAAGTTTTGTTTAAATCTCATATAATCTCCTTTTTTCAATTTTAAATTGTAAATGTTAAATGTTTAATGTTTTCACCCGCTAGCGCGGGCAATTATTATGTTTTGTGTAGAACTTTAGCGTATGCTACACCTGCTTCGCTAAAAAGTCGAAAAATTTCCACGGGGCAATTTCTAAATCCGGCTCTGCCTTAAAAACTAGCGTTTGTTTTGTTGTTGGGTGCGCAAACCTTATATAGTTTGCAAAAAGCCCCATCTCACCTTTAATGTACTTACTACCCGCATAGCGTAAGTCGGCAAAAAGTGGTGTGCCTATTTGGGCTAGTTGTACTCTGGCTTGGTGAGACCTACCCGTTATTAAATTTATCTCAAACAAATTAAGTGTTATAATATTATCGCTTGGCTTTACTTCGCTTGGCGGAAGTTCGTGCGGGTTTTCTTCGCTCGGCTTTACTTCGCGCTTAGTAGTCCCACCTTGCTTAACTTCTTTGGCGCTATCACCTTGTCTAGCCAACAACCTAATTTGCTTTGTCTCTAAAACGCTGTACGACAACTCGGCTCTCTTAGCCCCTGTGTCCGTTTGCGGCGCAACAACAACAGTATTATCGTCCCCCTTTTTTAGATAATGCACCAAATGCCCTTTGCTCGCCGAATACCTTGCGTGTATATCGCCAACGCCCACCGCTAGATATTTTTTTTCGAACTCTCTGTCTCTAATTTGCGCAGACAATCTCTCTGCCGCTTTAGATGTTTTAGCAAAAACCATCAAGCCACCCGTTGGTCTGTCTAGCCTATGCACCATACCAACAAAAGCCTCGCCCTTTTTGTTTTCGTTTTTAACCCTATACTGCTTTAGGGCAGTTAATAAGTCTAAGTCGCCCGATATATCCGGCTGAGTAGGCATTCCGCCCACCTTAAGCACTACTATTATATGATTGTCTTCGTAAATAATATTTAAATTCATAATGTTTTCAATGTTAAATTTTATTCAATGTTAAATTTTTAATTTTAAATGTTAAATGATTTAACTCATTAAATGCTTTTACTTTTGAACAGTTGTATTTTACGGTTGTATGCTACTTGCCAAAATAAATATTGCCCGCGCTAGCGGTGAAACCATTAAACATTTAAAATTTAACATTTAGCATTACACTATAGCGCTCCACATAGCCGACATACCGGCTGGTAAGTCTATGCCCTTTTGCTCTGTTGGTAAAATTAATTCGTAACTATCTACCCGCCCGCCAAAACTGTGCATATTAAGGCTTAGCAAATTAGCAAACACAGCCTTTTGCAAGTCTGTTGCATAAGCGTTAAGCAACACAAACAGCGGCTTTTCTAAAAGCTTAATGCTCTCACTAAGCAACACATTTATATGCTCGGCTAACTTCCAAATCTCGCCGTTTGGTCCGCGCCCATACGTTGGTGGGTCTAGTATAATTGCATTATATTTATTGCCGCGTCGTTGCTCTTTTAAAACAAACTTTAAGCAGTCGTCTACCAAAAACCTAACTGGTCTATCCGCCATACCGCTTAGCGCCAAATTTTCTTTAGCCTTAGCCACCATTCCTTTAGAGGCGTCTATATGAGCAACACTTGCGCCAGCCCGCGCGCACGCGAGAGTTGCCCCACCCGTATAAGCAAACAAATTAAGCACCTTGGTCGGCTGTTTACTATTTTTAATTAACTCGTAAATTTTAAGCCAGTTTGTGCTTTGCTCTGGGAACAGCCCCGTGTGCTTAAAATTCATTAACCTTAGGTTAAATTTTAAATTAAGTTGCTGATAATCTAGCGTGAAGCCGTCCGCTAAAGCCTGCCCTTTTTTAGACAAAATACTCCACTCGCCACCACCGCTCGCGCTTCTTGTGTACTTAGCATCTAGCCCTTTGTAAGCAGATAAGTCGAAAGGGGCTTGCCATATTGCTTGTGGGTCGGGTCTTAGTAAGATATATTCACCCCACATCTCTAACTTCTCGCCACCACCACTTGCTATAATTTTGTAGTTATCCCACTTTGCTTTTTCAAAATCGTTTGCCATTTTTAAATTCTCTCTACTTACGCATTAGCCTAATTCTTTAGGTTTTGCAAAAGGTTTTCTCTACCGCGAGTATCAATTTACTTCCCGCAATATCTGTGTCTTTGCTATAACCCTTGACTTGCTCACCACCTTGCAAACTAATTATTTGCTTTGCTAGAGTGTCGCTCGCAATTTGTTTCTGGTGCGTGGCAATAGCACTTTGTATTTTCGTATCTGACGCAAAGTAATAAATGTTTACAAAATCCGTAACTTCAAAGCCAGCCTCTTTTCTAAGGGCTTGCACTTTAGACACAAACTCTCTTGCAACCCCTTCTAAAATAAGTTCTTCCGTTAAGTTTGTATCAAGCACAACAGTAATACTTCCGTTACTCTCAGTAGAAAAACCCTCTTTGTTTATTGGCACAATAATTAAGTCTTCTTTTGTAAGGGCAATCTCTTGCCCTTGTAAGTTAATAGTAACCGCGCCCGCGCCACTATCACCAGCACTAGCACTAGCACTATTCACTTGTAAGACTAATTCTGTCGCATCACTGAAGGCTTGCAGATAATCTCTAATTGCGGGCAACAGTTTAGAATACTTTGGTCCTAACGTTTTTAAATTTGGCTTAACCTGATAAGACACATACTGCGTAATATCTTTAACCTCTTTTATATCTTTAACATTTATCTCGCCCTTTATAATACCTAAAAGTTCTGCGCTTAATTTTATTGGTGTGTTAACAAGTAGCGTTTGCAAAGGCTGTCTGTTTTTTATACTTGCATTAGCCCTTGCTTGCCTTGCCGGAAGCACCACATCTAACACAAGCCTCATATCACTCTCTAGTTTAGTGTCGACCAACTTTTTGTTTGCCTTTGGGTAGTCTGTTAAATGGACTGATAGCGGGGCAGACTTATCTACGCTTTTAACAAGGTTTTGATAAATGCTTTCCGTTATAAATGGCGCAAGTGGCGACATCAGCCTAATCAGCGTCTCTAACACAGTATAAAGCGTGATGTAAGCGCTTGCTTTGTCGGCGCACTCAGTCGGTAGTTTGTCTGTCCAATAGCGCTCTCTGTTGCGCCTTACATACCAATTAGATAATAAGTCTACAAAGTTTGCAATAGACCTAGACGCCTCAAACACATTATATTTTTCTAACGCGCTTGTTACTTTGTCTGTAAGAGAGTTTAATTCAGACAGCACCCAGCGGTCTATCAAAGGCATAGCTTGGGGCATTGGGGGCATTGTTCCACCCTTACCACCCTTATCACTTTTACCACCCTTAAGCATTTTGTCTAAGCAAAAATCTTTAGGGTTAAACTTATCTATGTTTGCATACAGCACAAAAAACGCGTACGTATTCCAAAGCGTGCCTAGCACTTTACGCTGTACTTCTATAATACCCTCGTCCGAGTAAGCAGTAGGCAAATGCGCGTTAGAGCCAGAGTAAAAATGCCAGCGAACGCTATCTGCCCCGTGCTTTTCTAAAACATCTGCCGCATAAACAACATTGCCCTTAGATTTAGACATCTTTTTGCCGTGCTTGTCTGTTACGTGACCAACAACCAAACAATTTAAATAACTTGGCTTATCGAACAAAAGCGTAGAAATTGCAAGCATTGTATAAAACCAACCGCGTGTTTGGTCTACGCCCTCTGCTATAAATTGCGCGGGGAAAAACTGCTTAAATAACTCTTTACTGCCCTTTTTGTGAGGATAGCCAAATTGTGCAAACGGCATAGAGCCACTATCAAACCAACAGTCTATAACCTCCGGTGTTCTGCGCATAGTGCCTTTGCACACATCTTTCAAGCCTTTAGCCTTACCACTATCCTTACCACCTTTAGCACTATCACCCTTATCACTACCCTTATCTACAACCCTAGCCCCGCACTTATAAGCCACATTATCCACATAAGGCTTGTGTAATTCTGCTACCTTTGTGCCAGACTTTTTCTCTAACTCTTTTTTAGAGCCCACCGCTTCTAAAGCGCCACATATATCGCAAACCCAAATCGGAAGCGGCGTACCCCAATATCTCTCGCGCGAAATGCCCCAGTCTACAACGTTTTCTAAAAAGTTGCCCATACGCCCATCCCCAATAGAAGCCGGCAACCAGTTAATTTTTTTGTTGTTTTTAATCAGATTGTTTTTTACTTTTGTGGTTTGTATAAACCAACTCTCTCTTGCGTAATAAATTAAGTGCGTGTCACATCTCCAACAAAACGGATAAGAATGCACATAATCAAACTCTTTAAACAAAAGCCCATTGTCTTTTAAATACTTTAAAATGTGCTTGTCTGCGTCTTTTACAAACTGCCCTTTAAATAAATGCGCAGCCTCTACAAACTTGCCCGCTTCATCTACAAATTGTATGTGCGGCAAATTATACTTTTTGCCTATTCTATTATCGTCCTCTCCAAAGGCTGGCGCTATGTGTACTATGCCCGTTCCGCTATCCATACTAACATAATTATCTGCCGTTACATAAAAGCCTTTCTCTTTATCCGTATCTGAGGCAAACGCAAAAAGTGGCTCGTACTTTGTATGCTCTAACTCTTTACCCTTAAAGGTTTTTAACACCTTATAGACTGTGTCTTCACCAATAACTTTTTCTATAAGGTCGCGCGCTAAAATGATATACTCTTTTTCTGATTTTATACTCTCATTAATTTCCGCTTGCCCCGCTTCCTTTGCTTGCCCCGTTTTCTTTGCTTGACCCACTTCTTTATCCTGCCCCGTTTCTTTCACTAACTCTACAAGCGCATAGTCTTTTTCTGGGTTAACACAAAGCGCTACGTTAGAGGGCAAAGTCCACGGCGTAGTTGTCCACGCCAAAAAATAAACATCTGTATTATCCCCGCCCGTTACACCCGCTTCCAATGCACTAATCGCCTTAAACAATTCTGAATTCTGAATTCCTAATTCTGAATTACGTAAAATCTTAAATTTTACGTAAGCGCTTTTATCCTTAACTTCTTTGTAGCCTTGCGCAACTTCGTGAGAAGAAAGGGCAGTCCCGCAACGCGAACAGTAAGGCGACACCCTATGCCCCTTATACAAAAGCCCCTTATCAAAAATGGTTTTAAGCGCCCACCACACGCTCTCAATATACTCATCACTATACGTGATGTATGGGTTTTGCATATCAACAAAAAAGCCCATACGCTTTGTTTTCTCTTCCCAAAGCGTTTGATACTTAAAAACACTCTCTTTACACTTTGCTATAAACTCTGCCACACCAAACTGCTCTATAGCCTTTTTGCCATCTAGCCCCAACTGCTTTTCTACTTCCAACTCTACCGGCAAGCCGTGCGTATCCCAACCCGCCTTTCTAAGCACGTTAAAACCTTGTAAAGACTTAAGGCGCGGAAACACATCTTTAAAACTGCGCGCCAAAATATGACCCACGTGCGGCACACCATTAGCAGTAGGCGGACCCTCATAAAAACTGTAGGCCTTTTTACTATCTCTACTACGCTTCAGAGTTTTTTCAAAAACTTTATTCTTATCCCAAAACTCTAAAATCTCTTTCTCACGAGCAACAAAATTCAAACTCGTATCAACTTTATTATACATAATTTAAGTGTAAAGTGTAAAGTGTAGAATGTAAAGTGTTTTCACCTGCTTCGCAGGCAAAATTCATTTTGCAAACTGCGTAAACTTTGCACTCTGCAATTTAGCCTTATTGAAAATAAAGTTCTAGGTGCAAGCAAGGCAAGGCGAGATGCGGCTTTGCGAAGTGCCGCGTACTTAACGTACGCAAACGAGCAAAACGTAAATCTCAACGAAGCATTGCGAAGCACATAGGACTTTATTTTTATTTCTTTGCCCTTAGTTTCAGCCCCCCCGTAACTTCCGGGCTTCCTACATCTTTTGCATACCTTTGCATAAATGGCGATAACTCTTTTTGCTTTGGGTTCCACTTCTTTTTTCTGCTTGCTAACTCTTTTGCGTTAGCTTCCATATTTATACGAGCCTTATTTAAGTCTATATCTATTTTGTCGTTGTCTTGTATTAGCGCTATGTTGCCGCCCTCTATCGCCTCTGGGTAGCAAAGGCTTGCAACCACAAGCCCCATATTGTTTGTACAGCGCCCATCTGTAATAACTGCCGCATCAACCCCCAAAGCCGCAAGCGCCGCACACACCGGCGTGATATCTACCATACCCGGTCCGCCCTTAGCACCCTCGTACCTTACAACAAGCACATCACCACTTTTAATATAGTTGCTGTAAATTGCCAAAAGCGCATCATCTAACGAGTTATATACTTTAGCGCGCCCCGAAAAAGTTTGCGCCTTTAAGTTGCTTACCCTAACTAAAGCACTGTCCGCAACACTTCCCCTAATACTTGCAAGCCCGCTAGTTTTAGCAAACGGCGCGCTCACTTTATAAATGGTTTTGCTATCCGCTTCCTTTGCGCCTTTCAACTGTTCTATCAGAGTGCCTTCGTTAACTGAGATGGTTTTGTCTGTAATAAGTTTTGCATCCAACAACTCTTTCACAACTGCTCTCATACCACCCGCGTTAAAAAATGCAAGCATATCGCTAGTCGGGTTTAAAAGTGTCGGCACTTTAGCATTATCAAAACTTGCATAGTTAAGTTTAATACCAAGTAGGTAAGACAAAGACAAAAGGCTTGTAATATGCTCTGTAGAAATACCCAAACTGCTAACAATATTAACGGCAGACTTCAAGTTTTCTGCGCTTAAAATTTTGCGCGGCGTTATATTATTTTCTATAAGCCTTATAAGCCTAGAGGCTGTTTGGCGCGCAAAGGTTAGTCTGCGGCTTGTGTTGTAGGGAATGGTCGAATTGCCCCACATAGACAAACCTAGGGCTTCTAATAGGATACTCGACGCATTACTCTCGTAATCTACCCAGTTGCCGTTAAACGAAACACTTGTGTTTTCTAAATGAGAAAACTGTGGCGGAGACACGCGCCCAAGTTTAGATTTTGCAATCGCTTGTATAAGTGCTGTTGCGTAAATATTCTCGCCCGCCGCGTTGTTCGGACCACAACTTAAAAACATCGTTGGTATGTTTATTTGCGCCGCCGCCAACATATAAGAAGACAAAGCAACATTGCTTTGCGCTAAAATTAGCATACCATCAAAGTTGGTTGTTTGAAAAATGCTTTCTAACTGCTTAGTTGTCACATCGCGTGAGGGCATAAAATATTTACCCGCAATAGAGCCATAGGCATAATCTTCTGAGAGCGAAGAAAAATAAAACCTTATCGGAATAACCCCCTCTGCCGTTAGAGCCGAGTAAACAACATCCTCTAATTTTTTAAGACCACCCTGCCCTACAGCAAGTGGATTGTGGCTAGACACAAGCGCCACAACAGGCTTAGAAAAATCGCTATCCGTATAGCCTAAGCCTTTTAATACTGCCCTTCTTTGAGCATTCTCAATTCCTTGTAAAGACATCTTTAAAACTCCTTGTTTTAATGTTAAATTTTAAATGGTAAATGTTAAATTGTCTCACCTGCTTTTGCATTTAAAATTTAATTTCACTATGTATTTTTGTTACTTTAATTTTACCAAAAAACCAATAAAAAAGCAACCAAAACCAAACAAAAAAAGGCACTTTTACAAACTTTGCACAAACTTACAATTTTAAAGCCTATGCCTTGTAAAAACACCTTTTTTTATTAAAATACTTTTTTATTACACTTTTAAGTGTGACAACAACCTACATTCGCAGGTGGGCTTCCACCCCCGCCAAACCTATCACTTGTTATGGCGTATACCGATAGCGCTACTATAAGCCCCACCGACACTATAGCACCCATTACTATAAGTATAAACCTACCCGTTTTTGGCTTGCTATAATTTTTCCTTTTCTTCGAATTTCTATGCATTTTCTCTCCATACAAATTACAATGTACAATGTACAAATTACAAATGTTAAGTTCATTAATACCAAAACTTTTGAACGGCTGGCATTGCTTGTCTCTTCTTTTAAAGATAAACAAACTGCAGACTGCGCTAAGGCAATAAGCATATGTAGCATTTGTAATTTGTACATTGTAATTTGTACATTAATTAAAATTTACAATTTAACATTTTTTTACCCATAACTCATATCGTCGTCATCATCTATACTGCTAGAGCCTGCTGGTAGTGGTGCTGGCACATTTTCTGTAGTTGTTGTTGGCGAGAAGTCGAAACTTGTTGGCGAGAAGTCGTCGTCCCCAAAGCCGCCCGTTAGTCCCGGTCTGCCGCTACCCGATGTGAAACCATCACCTAGTGTATCTTGAGGCTTTTCTGCACCCATTTGGCTTGTCCAAATCTGATAGTATACACCGCCCTTTGCTAATAACTCGTCGTGCGTACCTTCCTCTGCAATTTTACTGCTATCAACAACAACAACCCTATCACACCTTCTAATAGTAGATAGTCTGTGCGCAACAACTAAAACAGTACATTGTAAACTGAAAAGCGTTTTATAAACTTGATTCTCTGCAACAAAGTCTAGTGCTGATGTTGCTTCGTCTAGTATTAAAATCTCTGGCTCTTTAATAAGCGCACGCGCTAGTGCCAAACGCTGTCGCTCTCCACCGGATAAGTTAGCACCCGCTTCCTCTAAAAACGTACCATACTTTGCCGGAAGTTTTTCTATAAAGTCTGCACAACCTGCCCTTTCCGCCGCCCTTTTAATCTCTTCGTATGTAGCCTCTCTTTTACCTAACTTGATATTATCAGAAACCGTCCCCGAGAAAAGTTCTACGTTTTGCGGAACATACGCCATTCTGCGCCTTAAAAGTTTTTTGTCTAACTCTTCTATGTTATAACTGTTTATTAAAACACTACCCTCTTCTGGCTCCCAAAGCCCCAAAACAAGTTTCGCGAGCGTAGTCTTACCGCCACCCGACTGACCAACTATAGCAACCTTTTCGCCCATCTTAAACCTAGTACTAACATCATTTAAAACCGGCGCTCTGCCACCATATCTAAACGTGATGTTCTTAATTTCTATGTCACCCTTCAAACAGAAGTCTGTAATAAGGTGGTCTTTATCTGGCTGCTCTTCATCTAAGTCGTAAAGCTCACTAATACGCTTCATCGCTATTTGCGCTTCTTGTATTTGTATCTGTAAACCAACAAGCCTTTCAACCGGTCCCATAAAATAGCCCGATAAACTCATAAATGCCATCTTAGAACCAAGTGTAATGTCGCCATTCATAACAGACAGCGCCGCTATACCCATAAGCGCTAAGTTACCAACCTGATTTACAACACCACCGATAGAGCCTTGAATGTTCTGTAAAATACTACCCCTATAGCCAACTCTAACTGTTTGAATAAATCTGTTTTCTAACTGCTCTAAAATCTCTTCTTCTACACCAAAACTCTTTATTGTCTCAACTGCACGTAAACTATCAATAGTCTGAGAACTCATCGCCGCTTGCTTTTCCATACTCTCTATGTTTAACTGCTTGTACGGTCTCAAAAAAGCGTAAACAAGTATGGCTTTAGAAATAGTTATAGCAACTATTATGAAAAAGAGCGTGCTGTTCATTATATAGAGTATAATACCACTTATAACAATTAGCATTAAGTCTATTACTAAGGATAATGTTACTTGCGTAAATATTGCTGTTATTGTTCCGGCATCTTGGAAACGCGTAAGTATATCACCCGTTCGCCTAGTACCAAAGAATTTCATCGGTAGCCCGAATATATGCTTGAAATAACCTAGCATAAGCGGGATATCTATTTTTAGGGATAAATGTACAAGTAAATGCTCTCTGGCTGCCCCGAGTAATATCTTAAATAGCCCCATAATACCAAAGGCAATACAGAGTAACAGAAGTTGGTTTCTAAGCCCGAAAGGTAAAATCTCATCCATCAACATTCTGTTAAAGAATGCGCCCGCAATACCTAAAACAGTTAAAATTATACTACCTATAATTGCTAAAACAAATAGTCTCTTTTGTGCGAATACAAGGCGAGAGAACCTATTAAATACGCTACCCGTCTTAATTTTGTCTGCTACAAAGTCTGTAGTAGGCGCACAAAGTATTAAGTTACCATCAAACTCTTCAAAAAACTCTTCAGCTGACTGCTTAAGTAAACCTTTTGCTGGGTCTGCTATCATAAAGCCCGTTATCTTACCGCCCTTTTTATATATCTCGTGTATAACAATAAAGTGAGCAAGACCTTCCTTAGTAATAATTCTTGCAATAACCGGAAGCGTAAACGTTTCTTTAAAGCCGTCCCTTGTAAGTTTCCACGCCTTAGCCTCAAACCCTAATTTATGTAATGTGTTAACAATACCTAAAGCAGTAGTACCCCTTATGTCTGTACCACTTAAATCTCTTAGCCTTGTTATAGTTGTCTCTTTACCATAGTGTAAACAGATTGTAGCAATAACCGCAGCACCACAGTCTGCTATATCGTGCTGGCGAACAATCTTATATTTTTTAGTGCCAAACCAGCCCCTATCGCGCGAGAGTATAGACCTACCAAGCCCGGTAACAATCTTACCCGCAACTACAACCGGAAAAAATGCAGCCCCTAAAACATCGCCAATAACAGAGCCACCCGCGTCACTTCCAGCAGGTCTGGATACTGCAATACCCTCTTTTGGCGTACACATAACAATTGTGCCATCAAAGAAAGAGAAAAACTCTTTTGCCGATACCCTTACAAGCCCAACGGCTGGGTCTGCAATTAAAAACCTTGTTGGCTTTTTGCCCTTTCTGTCTATCTTATGTATAACAACATAAAACGAAAGACCCTTTTTGGTGGTTATGCCCGCAATTGCAGGAAGCGGAAATTCGCTTTGGAACATCTCTTTAGTAAAGTCCCACACCTTAGATTTAAAGCCTAACTTATCGAATGTATTACTAATACCTAAAGGAGTGTTTTCTGTAACACCTATGCTTTTAAGCGTTTTTAACCCTTCCGCGTGACCATATTGCATAAGGACAGTTGCAATAACCGCAGCCGTACTATCCTTACCAACACCACCTGTATGTTTTACAAATTTAAACTTACTCATAGTTTTTCAGCCCTTTTTACTTTTGTATTTTTTATAATTTTTAATCTTTTGTAACTTTTTTAGTGTAAATTGTAGATTGTAAAGTGTAAAGTGTTTAAACTCATTAAATACTTTTGCTTCTGAACAGCCTGCCTTTAGCTTGTGCGCAGTTTGCAAAATAAATTTTGCCCGCGCTAGCGGTGAAACCACTTTACACTCTACACTTTACACTTTACACTTTACACTTTACACTTTAAATTGTTTCACACAATTTAGTAATTATCTAAGTCTTCCAAATATAAACTCTGCTAGCCATATAAGCCACGTTGTTTGGTCGTGCTGTATGCGGCTGTCGCCAATCATACCAGAACTTAGGTATACCCTTCTGCCCGTTCTGTTACACGTTAGGTACTGCACGTATGGCTCTACTAAAACCCTAAAGAATATTCCGTCTGGTCTTCTTGTTGCGTCTGCGTCTATATGTATAACGCGCCCCCTAACATTACCAAAGTCTTGCTGTATAACACCTTGCATAACTGTTGTAACACTTTGACCTATCTCTAGGTTGTGTCTGTGAGATGTGTCTACCCACGTCTCTAAAACCAAATCGTCGTCGTCTTCCGATATTATACTTGCAAGCAACATACCCGGCTGAACAACCGTACCGATAGTTAACCCCGCAGTTAACTGAAGTATGCCGCCCTCTGTCGCCCAAATCGTATAGTTTTCGCGAGACGCCTCGTGTACTGCTATCTGAGTTTGCTGATTAACAATTTGTTGGTTTATATTCTCTAAGTTATTCGTATACCTATTTATAAAAGTACGGCTAAACTCACCAAGCGTAACCTGATTAAACAAAGCCCTATTAGCCTCTCTCTCACGCCTTTCCAAATACTGCAAAAAATGTTCTACAGCATTAGCCCCAACGCCAAGGTGAAGTTGCCCACTTTCAAAACGACGCTCAAACGGACGCCCAGCAGTAGTTTGCCCTGCAAAAGGATAGCTTGCAAAGATAGCATCTCTATCTATTACTAATTCGTTTGATTGTAAAGGTCTACGAATAGGACCCGTATCACCATCTATGTAAACATTATTTATGAAACGAACTACCCTATATCTCCAATCATAAATTTCCACTTGCGCCGCTATTTGTGCAACTCTGCCTTGGTAACTGCGTGTCGCAGCAGTAATATTTTCATTCAAAGCAAGCCTACCAATCTCACCCTCTATGTCAGAATTAGCAACTGATGTTCTGTGGCTTGCGTGTGCTATGGTAGATAGTGCAATGTGCCTATTATTCGTCCAGGTTATAACAGTATCAAATCTTGATGCTGCCAATTCTCTATCAAATGGACGCGCCCTATAAAAGTCGTATATCAGCCCTGCAACTGCACCAGCCCTACCATTCTGACTATTACCATTCGCAACCGCTTCGGCTCTACTATTGGCAACCCTAAAAGCCTCAAAAGGATTTCTTGGTATGTCAATATTTCGATTAGAATCTATAATTATACTCAACGAGTATCTATGATAATTACAAATCCTAAGGCCTCTTAAATGCCTGTCAAGTATATAAAAAGTGTTCACTCGCCTTTGATAATAATTTCTCTGCTGTATGTGTTCGTTCTTTGAAATAGTCGCATCTACCATTGCACTAATGTGCGGCGCTACAATTGCTGGTCTTCTAATTCTAAGCGCCTCTTGGTTAAATTCAGCATTTTCACTTGCGTCATCTGAAGCTTCTCCTACTGCTCGTATAAACGCTGCAGCACTATCAAAGGCACTTCGCCTATTAGGGTTAAAATCGTCTACTGTCTCTCCTATAACAAGGTTAGGTGCGAAAGGATTTCGGTTATTCATAATCTCTTCCCAATTTGCTGGGTCGTATATGTAATTTCTTATAAAGTTTAGTAATATATCTGTGTAAACGCTTCTTGCTGCATCTTGCTCTATAGACCTTGCTATTTGGTCTATTTGCGCTTGTACTTGAGAATCGTTTAAAACAAACAACTCTTGACCCGCCTCTATAATATCGCCGTCTTCTATAAGTCTGCCTTCTTCCGCATTCCAACCTAAGCGCAGTATTGGGGCAGATACTATAGGCATAACACTTACGCGCGTAGTACTAGTAATAGTACCAGTAGCCCTAACAACAAATGTTCTAGGCGCAAATGCAGAAAGTGTTATAACACCAATTAGGCATATTAACGTGAAAATCGTCATAATAACCCCAAACGGTGGCGGCTTTCTGTCGTATATTAACTTACTCTCTCTTAATTCATTAAAATTGTACTCATCAAAATTTTTCATAAAACCCCCTTTTGCTATTGTAAAGTGCAAAGTGTAAAGTGTAAAATGCCTACACTCATTAAATGCTTTACTTTTTAACAGCCTGCACTATGCACTTGTCACAAATTTGCAAATTAAATCTTGCCCGCGCTAGCGGTGAAACCACTTTACACTTTACATTATCTAAGACTGCCAGTAACTCTACTAAACAGCCACCTTAGCCACGTTGTTTCGTCGTGCTGTACTCGCCCCTCACCTGCCATACCTGTTATTATATTAACTCGTCTGCCGTGTCTGCATTCTAGGTATGTGTAACTAAGTTCTACTACTATTCTAAAAAACGAATCTCCGTCTTCCGTGGTTGTGGCGGTTGCGTCTATATGCCTAACTATGCTTCTAAGCGTACCAAAGTCTTGTTGCATCACGCCCGCTATGTTAATCTCTACTGTTGCCCCTATATATATTCTAGACCTATCTTCTGTTTGTATCATCGCTTCAAAAAGTAAATAGTCTGCATCTTCAGAACTTATGTTTCCAAGCAGCGTACCCGGGCTTATAACCATACCCTCTGTAAGCCCAGCGGCAATATGGACAACGCCATCTTTGCCAGCCCTAATTGTGTATTGCTGCAAATTAGTGTTATGTGTAAACAACTGATTTTCGTGTTCTAACACCCTAATTCTTGTATTCTCTATAGTCGTATATTGCTGCACCCTATATTGCTGAGACCAATTGTTAAAATTTACTTGGTCGAACTGCCCTTGGTCTGACTCTCTTTCTCTTTGCTCTACATAGGCTATAAACTGGTCTATAGCACTACGCCCCGCACTATTTGGTGCAAATGCCCCGCCAGAACCGGTACGCCCTACAAATAAGGGGTGAGTAGTTAAATTATTTGGTCCTGTCCAACTTCTTGCTGTGCCTACTGCGGTAAATGTATCTCCCGGCAACTGAAATTCGTTTATAAAACTAACAACTCTATTTCTCCAATCTCTAATATTTTGCTGCACCGCTATTGTCTCTGAGCGTTGAAGCCTATTACGCCTTGCGCTATCTTCTGCATCAAACAAATTCATACCGCTAACCCTATGGTCTATATCAACTCGTGTAAGCCTAACCCTTTGGTTTTCTGAAGCCGCTAAACCATTTATCTCAGTATGGCGCACCTCCGCCATCGAACGTAGCAACTCAAACCTTTCGTGCGCTAAATCTATATCAAACGAACCACCGCCAGGAACAGGAGAATTCGAATTGTTTCTGTAAAAATCCCATAAAGGTCCTTGTGTTGTTGCGCGATTTGTGCGAGAGCGGTCGTTGTTAGGAATAAAATAGAAAGTACCTGCAGGTCTCGTTGCTCTTCTCCTTATCCAGTAGTCGCCGTTTTGAAAAGGGCTGTTCGGAAAATATATAGTATATCTTCTTCCACTCCTACTACCATATCTACGAAATCTTACAGGATATACGTGATGCCCACCGTTAAAAGCTCCAACCGCACTATCATAAATTGAATCCATTGTATAACAAATACCAATATTTCCAAGCACCCACCTTAATACAATAAAGGTACGCTCTAGCCTCCTGTAATGGTCGTAGTTTCTTTGGCTATTTTCAATTTCTTGTCTTGCGTTTTCTCTTGCTGTTATGTGTGGCGCCATTAGTTCTGGCTTACGCTCGTCTAGTTGCTCTTGCGTAAACTCTACATCTCTTGCAGCGCGCGCCTCTTGCGTTCTGAAAGAATGTAAAAAGTTTTCTACTGTCGTGTAAGCGCTTCTTCTATTAACCGAAAAGTCTGCTATGCTCTCGCCTATAATAGGGCAAGGGCGAAAAGGGTTTTGCATACTAAATGGGTTATTTAAGTTAAAGCCATCTATAAAGGCTACTATCTGATTAGTATACTCGGCACGCTCTGTATAGTGCGCTACCATACTCTCAAGTTGAATTATTTGCGTCTGCAAAGCAGTATCGTCTAAAGTAAAAAGTGTATCGCCTTCTGAAACTCTCTCGCCATCTTCAACATCTATACTTTTTATATTGCCGCCAACATTATTCATTATGTTTATGCGGCTCTCACTAGTTATAGTTCCGCTAGCCCTTACAACGTATGTTCTTGGTGAAAATGCAGCAAGCAAAGTAGCGCCAATTAAAAGTGACGATACTAAAACAATTAAAATTCTGCCAAAACTTGGCGGCCTTTTATCAAATAATAACTTGCTATTTTTCAACTCGTGAAACGAATACTCTCTCAAACCACTCATAATGGTCTCCCCCTTTTTGTTTTTTTAGTGTAAAGTGTAAAATGTAAAGTGGCTACACCCACTAAATGCAAGACATTTGAACAGCCTGCATTACATACTTACAAGCGACTGCAGAATGAATATTGCACGCGCCAGCGTCGAAATCACTTTACACTCTGCACTTTACACTTTACACTATTTTTTAAGCGGCATAAATACATCTGCCAATATCTGATTAGATTCTTCTTTTACTAAAACGATGTAAGTCTCACCCGTTACTTCTAAGTTATTCTCGTAAGAGTGAAGTTGCAATTTCATAGTTGCAAACTTTAAATTGTCTGCATTGTCGTTAAACCTTACAAACAAACAATTGTCTACCTTTAACTCTTTATCAAAAAGATAAGGTGGCTCTAGTTTAATGTTATCTTCCTTTAACTGAACTAGAATTCTGCTGTCTATTACAGGCGAGCCATCTGCCCTTGTTCCCTTAACCCCGCTAGAATACATAATTAAAGGTCCTACCGTCTCGTAGCCCTTTGCCGAAATCCAGTTGTGTAAAAATTCTACTTGCTTGTCCTGCGCAAAAACTTCTTTCTCAGGAACTTGTCTCGCTAAAACATTGTTAAGTTTTAGCACCTTGCTTTCTCTAAATTCTAGTTTAGACATATTTTCTACCTCCTTTACCGCCACAATAAATTTAAATTTAATTTTTTTGTTTACGCGCACATCTTTTTATTTTCTCGCGCATTTGTTTTTTTCACAACCTTACGTAGTTTTTTCTTTACCCTTACGTAGTTGTTTTTTCTTTTGTTGTTTGTTTTTTTAGCGGTAAAAATATATTATTTTATTTTTATATATTTTCATTATAACACATTACAAAAAATAATGCAAGCGTTTTTCATAACTTTTTCATAAAATTTAATAATTTTTTCACATTTGCAAATTACCCTATTTATCTGCTTGTATCAAACTGTTATTCTGTATACGTATTTAGTAATATCTCTACTTATTTGCATTTTAACACATTTTTAACAATAATGCAAGCATTTTTAACAAATTTCTTAAAATAATTAAATTTTTGTTTTTTGTGTCACGGGGACGTGTTAACTGACCCACGGCTACAAATAATTCCCCGCGCTAAGCGGGTGTAACCATTTAACATTTAAAATTTAACATTTAACATTAAAAAAAGGGATGCATAAACATCCCCTTTAATTTCAAAAAAACTGTGCATCTCGCGTCGAGAACAACTATCGATGCGGTCCTTAAGCAGGTGGCTCCCCCAAAGCTTCCCCCTAGCACACGCACGCGACTTGCTTATGGCTGCTGTGTTCCCACCCTGACCAGATTCACAAAACGGCGTTGTAAGGGACTTTAGGCTCAACACTCCTTACTTAAGCCTGCCACCCATAGTTGCTCCCTAAACGAGCATTCAGCCCTGCTATAGCGGCTTGCAGGAATAGGGCACCGCTAACTCCCCGCCTAGCACAGTTTAAATATCATACCACATTTGGCTAAAAAAATCAAGCATTTTGGCACAATTAAATTTTTTTGGTTAGCACCATTACCACCGCCAACCCCCGCAAAATTTAGTTCTGCATAAATTTTAGAAGCCCATCGTGAAAAAACCTACTCTAAAAGATTATTGCTGTTACTTGAGTTTACGCTTTCTGAATTTTCGCTAGCGCTCTCTTTTAACTGCTCCCCCTTGCCGTTTATAATAATGTATATAACCGACACTATTGCTAAAGCCAACGAAGTTATAGCCAACAGCCCGCCAGATGCCACTATTCCGCCCGTGTATTCTACTGTAACACGCTCGCCCTCAACCCTTATTTGCTCGCTCACCAGCCCGCCAAACAGCGGAAACACAAACGCAAATAAAATAATCTGAACAGACAAAAGCACTATGTTTATAATATCTAGCCTTTTGTTGTCTTTAATTACGTTAAGCATATTCAAAACTATTATAGCAATAGGTATAACCAAAACAAGCAAAAATATAGGATAATTCATTATAACATCGCCAAACGTAAACCCTTCGTGAGATTCAACCGCTGCGCCATCTATGCGCGGGTTAAACATAGGGAAGGCTAAAATAAGCACAAAAGACAAGCCCACAAGTATATTTACAAAGGTCAGCCGCGGCAAAGAAATTTTTGTTTGGGTCTCTAGTTGTTTAGATTTATTTATACTGCGGTCTATCCCCGCAAATAATACGGCAAGTTTTTTGTAAAGGTACATAGCCAAAAGCGCGTTGGCTGTTAGTGCAATAAGGTTGAATGGCAAAATCCCCACAATCATAATGTGCCATATTGTGTACTGACCGTTTCTTAAAACCACATTGTCAAACGCAGCCGGACCAAGCACGACTTCCCTATACAGCGGAAAAATTATAAGCGCGTTAGATAATACTGCAACAAAACTTCCTATTAATACGCCCGTTAACAGCGCAATTACTGCGCCTTTAAATGTGCGCATTCGCCTATAAATTAAAACTGACGGCAATACAAACGATATCCCTATTATAAGGCTAGACATCTCACCAACATACATCGTGTTAGAGCCTGTCATAGAAAACAGCCCAACCCTAATAACTTCGATAGCAATAGCCGCAACCGGACCCATCAAAAAGCCACCAATAAGCGCTGGAATGTTAGAAAACTCTAGGCGTATAAAAGGTATAATAGGCAGTATGGGAAAACTCAAAAACCTTAGGTAATACAACAAAAACGCAATAGCGCCAAGCATTGCTATTTTTACTAGCGTCTCTGTACGCAAAAGGCTGCTGCTTTTCTCGCCCCTTTTTCGTGGCGTTAAGTTTGTTGGGTTAGATTGTTGTTCAAACCCGCAATCTGTGTTTGTCTCGAATTGTTCTTTGCTCATAAGTAAAATCTCCTTTTGGAGTTTTTCGGTTGGATATTACATAATTGTTTTGCTTTTGCCTTACCTTGCAAATTGCTTAAGGTTAAAACAAAAAAGCCCCGCTTGGGTTTTTGTTTTAAAAAAAGTTACGCCTATCTTTTTAAAAACAAAAACCCCGTACAAATATACGGGGGCAAATTACTACAAAAATGTAATAAGTTTTTCTTCATACCGGACTATAACCGTTGGTATAGGCGTTACCTATTCGCTCTGTAAAACAGAATCGCAGACTTCTACTGCCAGTGGGGAATCTCACCCCGCCCCGAAAAACAAAAATATTTAGTTTTATTTTTGTAGCGTAAGCCTTAGAAAATTTTTTGCCTACACCACTTTTACTATTATACTACATATTACAAAAAAAGTAAAGCATTTTAACACACTTTTTATCGCGCGATAAATTTAATTTTGAAAAATAGCCTTTCTAACCTAACTAGGTAAAATGCCCGCCCCTTTTATGTGGCTAGCAACTGCTTGCAAACTTATGTAATAACTGCCGGCACTATCTACGCTTATTTGAAAGTGTACGCTCTCGTCCGAGAGTTCTGCGTGGTTTTGAAGCACACCTAAAAGGTCTGACTTTAGCACTTGCAGTATGCGCGTTGGGCTTGCAATTTTATCTGCCATTAAAACACGTTGCAAGCGCTGCAACGATATTTGCGACAAGTTTTTTTTCCGTTTTCTCATAATAATTAAATTCCTAAACTCATTATTCTTTACACACCATACCCAAAAAGTTTGGGAAAGGGGGTTCGGGGGAATAACCCTTTACAAAGGGTTTTCCCCCGACTATAAACCACGTTTCAATCCTCTTCTAAACCTACCAAAAAACCCCCTATACCTATGCGTGCAGTCGTATAAATCGCGCGTGCCGTTATGTAGGTTGCTTGCTAGCATATCAAATATTTGCCCCGTGAAAGATGTAGAATACACAGTCTCGCCTAGTGCGCTAAAAAGTGAGATATCATCGTTATCCGGAATAACACCTATAATCTCTGTTTGCAATAGTTTGACAATATCTTGCACTTGCATCATCTCGCCCCTAACTATCATATCGCCACGCGCTTTGTTTACTATTAAACTTATGCTGTTTAAGTCGTAATTTTTTAATAGGTTGATTGTTTTGTCTGCATCTCGTATTGCCGATATGTGCGGCGTGGTTATAACTATCGCCTCTTCAGACGCCCCTACAGCCCTATGAAAGCCTAAGTCTATGCCGGCTGGGCAATCTAGTATTATGTAGTCGAACGCCAAATCTAGTTTGCTTACAATCTCTTTTATGTCGGCGCCACTTATGTCTGATTTGTCTATACCCCTTGCTGATGGCAAAACAAAAAGCGTTTCTATTTCGTCGTCTTGAATAAGGGCTTGCCGCACCCTACACCTACCCTCTACAACATCTATAATATCGTACACTATTTTGTTTTCCATACCAAGCACCACGTCTAAATTATTCAGCCCAATATCTAAATCTATAAGTGCCACCTTTAAACCATACCTTGCTAATGACGCCCCTAAATTAGCAACAACAGTTGTTTTACCTACGCCACCCTTCCCGCTTGTTATCACAATTTTTCTTGCCATTTTCACCTCAGTTTTAAATGTTGAATTTTAAATGTTAAATTGTTTTACTCAATTTAAACACTTACTTTTGAACGTCTTACTATTAAATTCTGTGTATTAAAGTTAATTACTGCACTTCAAAACAAAAAGCCCTAGCAAAAACTAGGACTTATATTATACATTCTTTTTATAACTTTTGAACCACCTTCTACAAAATAAGTCTTTAACCGCAATTCTTTTTAATGTCGCAATTCTTTTTTGTCGCACTTTAATATGCCGTGGTTTTATCCGCACCACGCTCGCACGCAAGCACCTTATAAATATTGCCCGCGCTAGCGGTGTAACAATTATTCAATATTCATTGTTCATTATTCATTCGCGAAGCGCTAGCCGCGAAGCGTTAGTCGCTGAGCGCTACCGTTGCATCAAAATGCTCTTTACTATCCCACAGCCTACCAGCGCCTATAACCACCGCGTTAAGTGGGTCGTCTGCTAACTTAATGTTTAAGCCTAGGTGGTGCTTTATAAATATATCAAGCCCGTGAGTCTGAGACAAACCGCCCGCAAGATATATGCCCGTTTGCGCAAGCCACTCTTCCGTTTTTTTGTCTACAAACTTTAGCATCGTATCTATAACTGTACATATTTGCAAAAAGTAAGGCGTGATTGCTTCCCTTATAAGAAGCGAGTTTAAGCGCATCTCATCAGAGCGCGAAGTTAGTAAATTTCTGCCATTTATTATTAAACTAGACTGGTCGTTTTGCTGAAGCGTGCCTATTTCTTGGCGCGCAATGTCCGCGGTACGCGAACTTATCTCAAAAAAATTATGCTCTGCAACATAGTTTGTAAGGCTTGCGTTTAGCAAACTACCCCCTATGTTTATAGTGCAACCAGTTAAAATCTCTTTCCTGCCCCTGTCGTACACATCTTTTAACACATTGCCTATAATAGCAAAGTCGGTTGCCCCGTGTCCCATAGATATAGCAAAGCACGGCACGTGAGAGTGCAACAAGTTTAGATAATTAGCAAGCGCTAGAGAATGCGGTAAAAGGTGAACTTCATCTGCCCCCGCTTCTTTTAAAGAATGAAAATATGTAGCCTTATCTTTTTCTGAAGCCCCTGTCGGAACACAACAAATTACTGCAAATTTCGCACCAAGCGTACTACTCTGCGCTTTGCTTACGGCACTTTTGCTAGCCTTTTTAGCGCCCTTACTTGCCTTAGTGCCACTACCCTTAACACTATTACCCCCAACTGCGCCACTACCAATAACCTTTTCAAAAAAAGCCCTAACAAGCGCTGTAAGTTTGTCGCGACTTTTAATTTCTGCTTCTTTTATAGGCGAATAGATTTTTACATTTGCAATAGGAAATTGCATAAGCTCTTTGGCTTCGTCGCCAACTGCTTTTATCATCTCTCCATTTTTCGTCTCTTCAATAGCAATAAGGGTGGACTCTTTAAGCACGAGACCACGCCCTTTTTCATAAATCGTAGTAGTTGACGAACCTATATCAATTGCAAAATAAATCATAATTTCAATGTACAAATTACAATGTACAATTTACAAATGTTAAACTCATAGTAACAAAACATTTGAACAGTTTGCTGTAGTGCCTTTTTAATATTTTTATTGTGTGCAAGTAGCAAATTAAAACTGTTCAAACGATTAAGCATTTAGCAAATAAAATATTTGTAATTTGTACATTGTAATTTGTAATTTTTTAAAGTATGTCCAAATTTTTTCTATATACTTTTCTGAACTCTGGGTTGGCTCTGGTTGCTTCCCTAATTTCTAAACTTGCGTCTGCTTTTACTTCTGTTTTTAAAATAACGCTATCGCCCAAAACATCGCACACAAGCCCGGTAATCACACCTTGCATACCCCTATCTAAACCCTCTGCTATTCTTATTAAAATGCCTAGGCGCTTAACCGCCTCGAAGTCTTCTGGCAATAATAAATCTTTAAACTTTGTAAGCCCCGCAACATCAACCTCACCCTTTCTGTGCGCACCCGCAATAAACGCCGCAAGCACAATCTCTCTATGGCTAAGCCCGTACAATTGAGAGGCTAGTATAGAATAAGTAGAATGGCGGTGGTGGTCGTAATACTTTACATTAAGCCCTATATCGTGCAGATAGCCCGCAACGCGCAAAACCTTTGTGTATGTGCGCGGAAGTTTGTGCAAAACCCTAAGTTGCTTAAACAGCATCATACAAAGCGCCGCCGTATGCTCTGCGTGTTCGAAATTAGAATTTGTAAATGCAAGTGATGTATTCACGCTGTACATCAAAATATCAGACATCGGCTTGTCTTGCGTGTTTCCGCTTGCGTGATATAAAAGCAAACCTTCCCTCTTTCCAGCCCCGCTTATAGTTAACGACTTTATATTTACATAGTCCATAATAGACTTTAGTATAGACACAGCGCTAACAAACGTATCTGCACGACCAGCAGTTAAACCCTTAAGTTTTTGGCGCTTATCTATATCTAATACTTTCAATAAGTCGTATACATTTTTTATATCTTCTTCGCCCATTTGATAGTTGTGGTTCATCTCTAGTGGATATTTTCTTGCAAGCCTACTTATCTTAGATAAGTTTCTGAACGAACCCCCGACACCAACAATCTGTGTATCGTCTTCTATATCTTGCAACCAATCTACTTGCGTTAGTTGCTTTGCAAAAAATGTCTCTGCCTTTGTAGCATTAACTTCGCCCGACTTACCGCTTTCGTTAAACAGCATATTAACAGTTAGCGCACCAAACGGCAAAATAGCCGAATTTAAAATGGTTCGGCGATTATAATAAGTTAGCGAAGTGTAATTAGCCTCTATAGAAATAATGATGCCCTTTGGGATATCCAAACTATTAATAACACCCCTATATAAATAGTAGTGTTCTTCTTCTTCGTTTAAAATTTTAAACCTAAAACCTGTGGTTGCGTATGCTTCGTCTAAAAAAGATTTCTGATTTTTTACGCGCATAAAAATGCTGGAGGTATACGCCAAAGTTTTAGTTACTTGATAATAGTCGCAAAGTTTTCTGAAGTTTTTTAAAACCTTCATTGTTTCCGCTATGCGCTCTGGGCGGAACATTCCGTCTCTTGCTATATCCTCGCAAAGTTTAATGCTGTCTGAGTAATCGTCTATAATGTTATAATAAGGTCCTTTATCGGACACTTGCGCTACAACCAATCTTGCCATAGCGCTTCCTAAATCTATTATCGCTACTTTTTCCATAACTCTTAATTTTTTACCCTTTGTTTTTTTCTTTAACCTAACCTAATGTTTTTTGCATATGTTTTTTTGCCCATATGCTTTGTTTTGCTTACCTTGTATTACTTCTTTTTTGCTTCTATAATTTTTACAACATCTGCAATGGTCTTAATCTCAGAAGCCTCTTCCGTTGGTATTTGAATGCCTAAGTTCTCTTCCATTGCCGTTAATAATTCTATTAAGTCTAAACTGTCTGCGCCTAAATCGTCTTGCAGATTAGCCTCCGGCACAATTTTATCTTCTGAGATATTAAGTTCGCTTGCTAACAATTTTTTAACTTGTTCTAAAATGTTTGCCATAAATTTTCTCCCGTATTTTTAAATACATAATATATTTTTAAATGTTCTTTATCTATACTAAAATTCTATTCTTACTTATTATAAACCATAAACGCAATTTTGTCAATACTAATTAATGTTAAATTTTAAATGTTAAATTTTAAATTGCTTCACCCGCTTAGCGCGAGAAAAAATTTATTTTCTTTAATGCACACAAAAACACATCGCAAACTGTTCAAAAGTTATTGCCTTAATGAGTTAAACCATTTAAAATTTAACATTCAACATTAAAAATTGCATCTAGCCTCTAACTTCAGACAAGCCCTTTTCTTTCTCGCGCTCTTCTCTTATACTTGCTTGTGCTGCTGCTAGGCGCGCTATCGGAACTCTATAAGGCGAACACGATACATAGTCTAGCCCCAACTTATAGCAATACTCTATACTTACCGGGTCTCCGCCGTGTTCTCCGCAAATTCCTATTTTTAAGTCTGGCTTTGCGCGCTTGCCTTCTTTAACAGACATTTCCATTAAAAGCCCAACGCCCGACTTATCTAGTGAGGCGAACGGGTCGTTTGGATATATGTTATTATCTAGATAGTCTTGCAATATTTTTGCGCCATCGTCTCTTGATATTCCGTAAGTTAACTGCGTTAAGTCGTTAGTGCCAAAACTGAAAAAATCTGCTTCTAGCGCTATATCAAAAGAATGTAGCGCCGCCCTTGGTATTTCTATCATCGTGCCTACTGTATAGTCTACTTCTATGCTGGTCTCATCTAAAACTTTTTGCGCTTCCGCAAGCACAATGTTTTTTACAAAGCGCATTTCTTTAACATCGTTAATAAGCGGAATCATAATCTCTGCATTTGCCTTAAGCCCGTTTTGCTTTAAGTATACAAGCGCCTCTATAATTGCGCGCGTTTGCATTGCGGCAATCTCTGGGTAAGATACTGCCAAACGACAACCCCTATGACCCATCATTGGATTAATCTCGTGAAGGCTAGCCGCCCTTAACTTTAGTTGCTTCCAATCTACTTTGTCGCGCCCCCTTGCGTTTAACTGCTTTGCTAGAAGTTTAAACTCGGCGTCTGTTTTTGGTAAAAACTCGTGAAGCGGTGGGTCTAAAAGCCTTATGGTTACAGGGCGTACACCCATCGCTTTAAATATTCCGATATAGTCTGCGCGCTGATAACCGATAAGGTCACGACACGCAATAAGTCTCTCTTTTTCCGTTTCGGCAAGTATAAGTCTTTGCATTTTTGGTATGCGCTCTTTATCAAAAAACATATGCTCAGACCTTACAAGCCCTATGCCCTCTGCGCCAAACTCTATCGCCTTTTTAGCGTCTTCTGGCGTGTCTGCATTTGTTCTGACTTGCATTTTTCTGAAGTTATCTGCCCACTCCATAAAGGTTGCAAAATGCCCGCTAATTTTAGGCTTAACAGTTGCAATAGCCCCCTCGTAAACTTTGCCCGTAGAGCCATCTAGCGAGATTACCGCGCCCTCTTTATACACCTTGCCACCAAGCGTAAACCTTTTGCCCTTTTCATCTATTTGAAGTGCCTCTAACCCGCACACACAGCACGTACCCATACCGCGCGCAACTACCGCCGCGTGAGAGGTCATACCACCCTTTGCTGTTAGTATACCCTCCGACACGTGCATACCGCCTATATCATCTGGCGAGGTCTCGTTTCTTACCAGTATAACCTTCTCACCCTTTGCCGCCGCACGCTCTGCATCTTTAGATGTAAAGTAAATTTTACCACTAGCAGCCCCGGGCGACGCCGCCAACCCCTTTGCAATATGCTGGGCTTTTGCAAGCGCCTTTGTATCAAAAACTGGGTGAAGCAAAGCGTCTAACTGCTTTGGGTCTACCATTAAAACTGCTTCTTGCTTTGTTATTAAAACTTCGTCTACTAAATCTATCGCTATTTTTAGGGCAGCCGTTGCCGTACGCTTTCCGCTTCGCGTTTGCAAAAAATAAAGTTTGCCTTGCTCTATAGTAAACTCCATATCTTGCATATCTTTATAGTGGCGCTCTAAAAGGTCTGAGAGTGTTAAAAACTCTTTATATACTTCTGGCAGTTCTGCCTCTAATTCAGAAAATGGCTTTGGCGTTTTTAAGCCCGCAACAATATCCTCGCCTTGCGCATTCATTATGTACTCGCCGTAAATTTCTTTGTCGCCGGTAGATGGGTTTCTAGAAAACACAACGCCCGTGCCAGACTTATCGCAAAAGTTTCCATACACCATACTCTGCACGTTTACAGCCGTACCCCAGTCGTGCGGGATATCGTACATACGCCTGTAAGTGTAAGCGCGCTCGTTCTCCCACGAATCAAACACAGCCTCTACCGCGTTAAAAAGTTGTTCTTTTACACACGTCGGAAAGTCGCGCTCGCGCTCGTACTTGTAAGACTCTTTAAACATATTAGCAATTTTTTTATAATGCTCTGCCGTTAGGTCGGCATCATCTGCTATATTATTTCTTGCTTTAAAATTATCAAACGCGCTCTCAAAAATGTGCTTATCTATACCCTCAACAATGCTTCCATACATCATTATAAAGCGGCGATAACTATCATACGCAAAGCGCGCGTTGTTAGTAACCGCGGCTAAAACTTCTACCACTTCGTCGTTTAAGCCTAAGTTTAAAATGGTGTCCATCATACCCGGCATACTAGCCCTAGAGCCAGAGCGCACAGATACCAAAAGCGGCACAGCCCCTTTATCACTATTACTTAGCCCAAATTGCTTGCCCGTTAGTTTTTCTAAATTTACAATTGCGCTGTCTATTTGCTGTTTAATCTCACTAGACAGCACCTTGCCGCTCGTGTTATAGTTAGTGCAGCCTTCCGTGCTAACAATAAACCCTTGCGGGATAGGAAGCCCCAAGCGCGTCATCTCGCATAGGTTTGCGCCCTTACCACCCAAAAGGTTAATCATAGAGCCATCGCCCTCGTTAAACATATAAACATACTTGTGCGCCCGAGCATCTACCGCTGTGGCACTTGCCGACTTTTCTGCCTTTGCCGCATTACTCGACACTTTACTATCTGCTTTTAATTTCTTAGCCATATAAATTGCCCACTCCTTTATTTGCTTTGAAAAACCACCTTATAACCTAAATATAAGTTTGCTTGCATATGTTTGCATATGTTCAACGAACTACCGCAAACAATTTACAACCTTATACTAAGTTTTGCAAGATGTTTACTATAAAAGCCTATTTTTGTATATTTAGATATTATACCACAAAACAAAAAAAAGAGCAAACAAAAACAGCACATTGCTCAAACTACTTCTCACTCTTTCGCTCTAAACCTTGCCTTATGCTTGCTCTGCACAAGGCACGCTACCTGCGTTTGCTCTGCATATGCTTAATACCATACACGCTACCTGCATATACTTTTGCACTCGCTCTACATCTGGTCGTCGTAAGAGTTGTAATTTCTATTTGTGCTGTTATACTTTTGGTGCTTCAATGCGGGCGTTACTTTAGTTTTAGACTTTAATGCATTTTTTGTTGCTAGTGCTAATCTGTGCTTAAGGCAATGCTGGCTACTAACGTCCGTTACATCTATAGCCCTAACACACTTAGTTAACCACGGCATCGCCTTGGCTAGTTTGTCAATTATATCTGAAACTTCGCTATCATCTAACTTGTAGTTAGATGTGTACACAGAGCCTTGCCTATGCGCCCACCTTTCTTTAATAAAAAATCTTTTTAAATCGTAATAAGCATTTTTATAGTGGTCTGGGTTTAGAGTTATAGCAGGTTTTGGATAATACTCTTTTAACCACTCTTGCTTTAAATCGAACGCTATTTGCTTACGCGATTTATCTGTCATTTTTATTTTAATGGGTATATCCCCCTTTTGTACTTATCTTTTACCTGCTTTAAAATATCCCCATATGTGTTTTCTGTTTCTAATGTCCAATGAGTTGCCGTTTTTATAAACCACTCCTCGTTTTTAAATGTGCTTAATAAAGTCAACATTCCAGAATAGTCATCTTTTTTACCTGTGCCAAATACTACTAGCATATTGCCTTCTATTTTGCACTTTAGATTTACTTCGCGCGCTTGCTCTGCTATACAATCAAACACACTTTGCATTGTAAAACCATAGCGGTCTACTGCACCCTTATCAAACTTAAATTCCATTCTCATAGCGGTAATTCCCCCTGTCTGTATTTCTCTCTCACTTGTTTTAAAACATCTTCAAATGTGGTTTCCGTTTCAAATGTCCAATGAGTTGCTGTTTTTAAAAACCACTCTGAATGACTTAAATCGTGCATCAAACCTAGCATTCCAGATAAGTCATCTTTTTTACCCGTGCCAAATACTACTAGCATATTGCCTTCTATTTTGAACTTTAGGTTTACTTCTCGTGCTTGCTCTGCTATGCACTCAAACACACTTTGCATTGTAAAACCATAGCGGTCTACTGCACCCTTATCAAACTTAAATTCCATTCTCATAATAATAATTTTCTCCTTATTTAATTTCTGTTTTAATTGCGCCCGCTAGGCGAAGCACTTATTAGGGCAAAAGTTGAGTGGCTTGGATATGTTTAGATTTTTGAACCTTTGTTTGCGTAGCAAACAACCGAGAAAAAATCTAACATATCCAAAAAGGCTCAATTAATTTCTCTTTTATTATAGCACAAAACTTTTTTGTACGTAAAGCCATTCTCATACAAATTGCTTATTTCTAATACAAACTTATTGCTCTATCTCTAAAACAAATTTGCTATGCCTTGCCAATTATAAAAAAGGCGGCTTCGCCGCTTCCCTCGCTTGAGGCTCGGCTTTTTTGGACGAGGCTTTTCACTCTCTTTCAAAAAGCGATATTTCCTAGGTCATAAAAAAAATCAGCGCATTGCACTTTTGAGCAATACGCTGATTTTATACCTAATTTGTTTTTAAGTTGTCCACAGAAGTTTTAAAAGTTTACTGTGGTGGCACTAGGTGTGTGCGGTCGAAAATTATGTCTCTTGGACACTTCTTTACGCACTCCATACAAGAAGTACACTTTTCGTAGTCCCACACTGGTAGGTTGTTTTCCATTTTGATAGCGCCCGTAGGACAAGCCCTTTCACATAATGTACAACCGTGACAGCCCGTTTCACAGATTTTTGTAACATCTGCCCCTCTGCAATTTGAATTACACGCAACAAAAACTGGTGCTTTTGCCGGTATAATTTTGATAACCTTGTTAGGACACTTCTTAACACACAGCCCACACGAGATACACTTGTGGTCTATATCTACTACTTGGTTGTCTTGTAAAATTATAGCATCTACAGGACAAACAGCAATACAGTCGCCAAAGCCAAAACACGCTTTAGAACAGAATTTGTGACCACCACTTGTTGCAGCAACCGCCACACAAGTCTCATATCCCACATACTCGAACCTATCTTTTGCACGCACTCCGCCATTACACGCAACTACTGCAAATGTCGCCTCGAAAGAGCCTTCTTTACCTAATATACCAAAGATTTTCTCTTTAGCAGACGGGTCTGCCGGACCACATTCTTTTAAGTCTATTTTTTCTTCCGCTAGTGCTTTTGCAAAACCTTCGCAACCTGCAAAACCACACGCCCCGCAATTAGCCCCCGGTAAAAGTTCGTTAATTGCGGCTACCTTCTCATCTGCTGGTACGTGAAATCTAATAGCCAAAACTGTTAGCAATACTGCAAACAACACGGCTACTAAAACACCTACCAAAAGTGGCCAGAAAATGTATTCGAAGGTAAATTCTGGGCGTCTTTCAGGTTCCGGCAACCCCGGAACGTACGCTAAAATGTTATATAAAAATGCATTCATTTAATTTACCTCCTTTTACAACTGCAGTAACCCAACTAACCCTAAGAACGCAAGACCAATAATACCTGCGGCTACTAAAGAAATTGGGAAACCTGCGAAAGGTCTCGGAATTCTGATTCTTGCCATCTTCTCTCTCATACCTGCTAGTAATACAATAACAAGTAAGAAACCTAGTCCACCAAACAAGCCGTGTAAAGCCGCCGTTAATAAGCCATACTCGTTAAGCGGGTTAGTAATTCTGATTGTTACTTGTAAGATTAAACAGTTAGTTGCTAGAAGCGGTAAGTAAATTCCTAAACTTGAGTAAAGTGTTGGAACAAACTTTTTGATAAAAATTTCTGTGATTCCAACAAAACTTGCTATTACAACAATTAATATAAGTATATCTAGGAACATAAAGCCAGCATCCGTAACAGCCCCCGGAACAACTACGTTAGTAAATAACAAGTACAATAATATACTAGACATTGTAGTAACAAAAACCGTTGCAAACCCTATACCTATTGCACTCTCAACCTTTCTAGATACCCCAACAAACGGGCAAAGACCCCAACCTTGTGCAACAACATAGTTAGCACCAAATAATAACGCAATGGTTACAACTACATATTCTGCTTGGAAAGTTTCAAACATTTTATGCTACCTCCTGTGCTACTTTTTCTGGTCTCTTAAAAGGTGCTTTAGGTTGTGTAGCCTTTTTATAGATTTGATTGAATGCAGCCATAAGTATGCCTAATGTTAGTAAACCACCAGCAAGTGTAGAGATAACCCCGATAGGCGCCATAAAGCCACCGTCTTCTATTACAGGTGCTAGCTCTATCTCAAAAATAGTACCTAGACCTAAAATTTCTCTGATAGCACCCAATATAACTAGCGCGCCTAGTAAACCTAGACCCATAAATATACCATCTACCACAGCGTGACCCGGGTTGTTTGCTTTTATTAGATTACCTTCTGCATCTCTTGTTCTTTTTGTTGCAAAACCTTCTATTCTACCGAATATGATACAGTTAACAACAATTAAGTTAATTGCTACTGCTATAGGTGTAAATACAGGAATTCCTGTTGTGTCTTCTATCCACGCAAAAGACATTCTAACAACTATAACAAGTGTAGCAACTATTGCTAAATAAATTGGTATTCTTACCCTGCTGTCTATAACAGGTATAAGTAAGTTTGTTATTAAAGTAGCAAGCGCCAAAACAAGTAGTGTTGCTAATCCCATAAATAAGGCGCCGAATGCTGTACTTGTAACAACTACGATTGGACAAAGTGCAAGAGCCATTCTGAATAAAGCGTTTTCTCTTAAAAGACCACCCATCATAATCTTTTTATATTTTCCGCCTTTATCCTCTGCCTCTACAGTAACAACCTGCGTTTGCACTTCTTCTGTTACGAAGTCTGTGTCCACTGCGAATTCTGTGTTTTCCATAGAATTTTTACCTCCTTTTTGGGATTAGTTTATGTTTGCCCTTGCCCACGCCGCCACTAAGTTAAGTGACATAGCAACTTGGTTAACAGTTGTTGTAGCACCAGTATGCGAAATTGTATGCTCGCCCGATGGTCCTGCTGAAGTACCGCCAAACGTTGGTCCCGGGTCAGCATTAATTGGTGGCATTGCAGCTGAAAGCGCTAAATCTCTGAAAGCGTGAATTGCTTCCTCAGGCTCGTGTACGCCTGCTTGCCTTGCAATTGTACTTGAGTCTGGGTTATAGTACATACCTACTAGTCTGCCCGTGTCATTATTAATTCTGAATATTACTTGGAATATTCTGTTACCCCAGTCTCTTGGAGACCTTGAAGCATCAGAGCCTATTGTTTGTACTAGTACATAACTGTGGTTATCCCTTTCTGCTGTTGCTAAAACTTGAGAGTTAGCAAAGTCGTCCGCCGTTACATTTGCCGCCGTTATGTGCGTTAAGTCTGCCGCGTCGAAGTTTGCTAGCCTTTCGAATAAGCCTCTAGCAATCTCAAACGGGTCTTGCAAGCCGTTTCTGAATGCAAGTAGCGCACCATTTAAAGCCCTTATAAATGCGTCGTATGTCTGCGTTGCGTTTGTTACAACAGTAATGCTTGGGTTAGCAGAACCTCCGCCCGTTACGTTTGGTCTAGATGCTGTACCTACGTTTCTAAACTCCATTACAGTACCTACAGTCTCGCCCGCAATAACGCCCGCTCTGTTTAAAACCATATCAAACGCTTCCCTCATTCTATATTGTCTCTCCATTGGGAAGAAGTTGTTTAATATACCTTCCGACCACAAGTAGATGCCTTCCATAAGGTTTGTGTCTGTGTCTATTGCTATAGTTACATAGCACTCTCCGCCACGGAAGCCGTAACTTCTTGCTATGATGTATATCATAGAGCCAAATTGTGGCTCTGCCGCCGTACCTATGTTGTTAAAAAACATACGGCTTACTATAAACTGATTTGTTGGCTCGTAATAATTCCAGTGAAAATTAAGTTCTTCTTGCTCGTTGTATAAAGGCATATTTGGCCACGCGTGAATCGCGCCCGTGTCTGCGTTATGGTTCCATAACCACGCACCCGCTCCTTGCGCTGCCGCACCCGGAACATACCTAACCCCCGGCGCATTTCTGTCTATCCCTCTGCCCTCATCTATAAAACCCCTAACCGGAACTCTTATAAAGTTTTCTGGGTCGTCCGCACCACTTTCTATCTGTGCTGGTCTGCCCCTATCGTCTAAGCCTACCATAGATTGTGCCATCCATCTGTAGTATCTAGCCTCGTCTGGTGCTACCCAAAATACTACGTTTAACACAGTTAGTAAGCCTACACAAATGGAAACAATAAGCACAAGTGTTAAAGTGTTAATGCCCAGTCTTCTCCACGTATTCTCTACCATTGTTTAAATCTCCTATTTTTTTAATTTTTAATGTTAAATGTTTAATGTTAAATTGTTTCACCGCTTTACGCGGGTAATTATTTATTTTTGCAAATTGTAAGAAAGGTCTAAACTCCGACTGTTCAAATGCATTTGTTTTAAATGGCTGAAATCATTTAAAATTTAAAACTTAACATTTAACATTTCTGAATTCTGAATTTTTAATTCTGAATTCGTTAAGCCGGTTTAACTGGCTTAACATAGCCAAACGGCTTGTGAATAAAGTACTTATCCATTAGTGGATTAACTAAGTTCATTAATACTATTGCGAAAGATACACCCTCAGGTAGCGCTGTAAATAGTCTGATTAATACAGTTATAAGCGCAAGACCCGCCGCGTATATGTAAATGCCTAAGTCTGACTTTGGGCTAGATGCATAGTCTGTTGCCATAAATATAGCACCAAACACAAGTCCACCACCTAGTAAGTGTATAACACCAGCATTTAAAGAACCCGTTAGTAGTAAAATTAGTAAGAACGTACCGCCCATATATATAACTGGTATTCTCCAGTCTATAATGCGAAGCACACCTAAGTACACACCGCCAATAAGCAATGCGAGTACGCTTGTCTCACCAATAACACCACCGGTTCGACCGATAAACATATCCCATAATGCAACCGGCGCAATAGACGACATCGGGTCGTCTCCCCAACTAGAACCCGCAAACCACTCTGATACAGCCTGAAGCGGCGTTGCGCCACCTAGTACTGAAATTGTTTGGAAGTACTCGAATGTGTTGTGGTAGATAGGGTATAAAGCCGCCGCACCAAATGCAAAGAATACGAATAGCCTTGCAGTTGCCGCCGGATTGGCAAAGTTTTTACCAATTCCACCAAAAATCATTTTTACAACAATTATAGCAAACAAACCACCAACAACTGGGATATACCAGTGTGCAAACGGGGTCGGGTCGCCAGCCTCGTTAACAAAAATAGGTAGGTTTAAACCAAGTATTAAACCCGTTACAACAGCAGAAAAATCGTTAATAGTTAACTTCTGCTTTGCTGCTAAATTAAATAATAATTCGCCAACAATACAGGCAGCCACACATAATAATACTATAACAAGCGATGATGGTCCGAAAAATAGTACGCTTGCAATTAGTGCTGGTATAAGCGCTATACATACGTGCATCATTATGCTTTGTGTTGTGTGTGCCCTGAAAAAGCCTTTATTGGTAAAATGCGGGCTTGGCGATACTATAAGATTTTGTCTTTCCATAATTTTTTAAACCTCCACGGACAAATTACAGCCCAAGCTCCCATATTTTATCTTTTGCTATACGCATACTTGTAATTAAAGCACGCTTAGCCGGGCAGATATACGCACAACAGCCACACTCTATACAAGCGTTAACGTGGTATGCCTTTGCACCTGCATAATCTTCAAACTCTACACAGTCGTCTATCATAACCGGCATAAGTATCATAGGGCAAATAGATATACACTTTCTGCACGAGATACATTGTGTAGGCTTGTCTGTAAATGTTTCAGCAGGCGTCATAAAAATTACGTTAGATACAAGTTTAGACGCTACCGGCTCTAAGTCTATCATAGCAGAACCCATCATAGGTCCGCCCGCGATAATCTTAACAACCTGCTCGCCCTCTTTAATTCCGCCGCAATGTGCTAAAACTTCTTCTAATGGCGTACCATTACGTATCCAAATGTTTGCTGGTCTGGTTACACCGCCACCCGTTATTGTAGTAACGCGTTCGTAACTTGCCTTACCTTCTTTAACAGCCAAGTAAACTGATAAAGCGGTATGAACGTTAGTGATAATAGCACCAACATCACCCGGGAATTTTCCAACAGGAACTTTACGCCTTAGTGATGCATAAAGTAACTGTTTTTCTGCACCCTGTGGATACTTCTTTTTAAGTTTTACAAGTATGAAGTTTTCTGTCTCATACTTTTTAAGCGCGTGGTAAGCGTCGGGTTTGTTAACCTCTATGCCTATGTAGATTTTTTCTACACCAAGCGCCTTTGCCATAAGCTTCACACCCTCAACAAATTTCTCTGTTAAGTCTTGCATAATGCGGTCGTCACACGTAATATAAGGCTCGCACTCTGCCGCGTTGATTAATAAAGAATCAACTGGCGAGGGAGGCTTTAACTTTACGTGAGTTGGGAAGCCGGCACCACCAAGTCCAACAACCCCTGCTTCTTTTACGCGCTCTATAATCTCGTCTGCACTTGGGTCGTTTAAAATTGGCAACAGCACTTCATCTTCCTTGCCATCGTTTTCTATAACGATGTGGTCGATTTTAATGCCATTAGGGTTAGACCTTTTTTCGATGCCCTTAACTATGCCCGATACGCTAGAGTGTACATTAGCAGTATTCCAGTTTGTAATTGTCGCAATTACTTGCCCTTTTTTAACAGCTTGTCCTGCTTGTACAACTATTTCTCTCTTAGCCCAAACGCCACCGCTATCTTGAACAACAGGTATGTAAACTGTTTTAGGGGCAGGCATAAGCGAAATTTCTTCATCTTCAGAATAATACTTAGATGCGTTCGGATAGGCACCACCCGGGAATGATTTTCCCCCAGAAAGATACTTCTTTTTTGCCACCTTTCTCTCTCCTTTCTAAATGGATTTGTTTTTGATTTTTATATATGTTTAATTTTAATGCTGTTTTACGCAATTCACAAATAGATTTTGCCCGCGCTAGCGGTGCAACAACCTTTACACTTTACACTCTACACTTTACACTATCTAACATAATATTACATTGCGTAAAGTAAAAGAACATACACTTCCCCATATTACACTATTACATTATATATAATAGCATATTTTTTTTAATAACGCAAATGTTTGAAAGCGGTTTTTCAATTTTTTCAAAATAAAAATTGTTAAAATTGTTAATGGTTTTTTAATAAAGCAAAAAGCAAGGCTCTTTTCTTGCCTTGCTTTTTGCCCTAAGGTGGACCTCACGCTGATATGTATACCGACACATATCTAGAGAATAAAAACCGGTGGTTTTTATTGCTTTGGTTTTAGTTTGCCCAGCCTGGTTTGTACATTGCTGTGCCACCAGGACCCGTAATTACTACCCACTCTTGGCTAGTATCTTGGTTATTAACCACCAATGCGGATAGTAACCTATTGTCGTCGTTATCCATTACCCTTTGACCGCCATCGATATGTTGCGCCTGAGCATCAGTAACCAGATTACCTGAATTAGGTAAAACCAAAAAATTTGTTTGTGTTGATGATTGTGCCATCTTAAAAAACCTCCGATTTTTGAGTAATAAAATTCTAGTAAATCTCTCGACTTATAGTATAACACTTTGCTAGTGATGTTGTCAAGCGTTTTTCACGTACTTAATTTTTTTCTTCTATGCTGAAACACTACTATGGTTTGACTATCCAGTATATTAAACACTACACTATATTATACACAAATTCTTCAAAAAAGGTCAAGTCGTAAATTATTACTTTAATCTCTTTTTTTCTAACTTTGCCGCCTTATCTATTGCAGATATTACCTTGCCCTTAGATAGCCACCAGTCCCTTGCCCATACTCTTATAATAGTCCAACCGCGCGACTCTTTAAATTTAGACCTAAATACATCGCGCTCTAAAACGGACGACGACGAATTAAACGCCGTAACATCACACTCTATACCAACTAGATATCTACCCAACTCTTTATCGTACACACCTAGTGAGACCTTATATGCGTTGTTACCTAAATTAGCATCTACATCGTAGCCCATTTTTTCTAGCGCCTCTTTAAGTTCTAGCACGTAGTTAACACTATCTGCACCAAGCCCTATAAAACTAGAGAAGCCATCTAGTATAATTTGCGCCTCGTTTTTGTTGCCAGTAGATACAGCGCGCGCATACTCTAAATACTTTTTAAACACTTTAGGACCCAAGTGCTTTGTGTTTTCTACGTTTAAGTCCTCCGGCTCTATACTTGTTACTACGTAGATTTTCTTTTTAGCCCTTGTTATAGCAACGTTCAGTCTGTTCTCACCGCCCTCTAAGTTAAGCGGACCAAACTGCGCAACAACCTTGCCTTGCTCGTTTTTCGCATAGCCTATACTAAATATAATTATATCGCGCTCGTCACCCTGAACATTCTCTAGGTTTTTTATAAACAAACTAACATCTTGCCCATCTTCTTTTCTGTTGCGCTCTTTAACAATTGCATCTCTGAAATTATTATCCTTAATGCACTCGTCATCAATTAAGTCTGCTATATAACTCTCTTGCTCTGAGTTAAATGTTATTATACCAATAGTCTCAGACGCCTTTCTGTTTTTCAGAGTTTTTTTAAGAAGTTCTAAAATCTTTTTGGCTTCCTCTGTGTTTTTTCTGTTTATCCACCTGCCATCTACTTTTACCCTTTCTATTGGCTTGTCGTTTTTGTTGTTTGTTAAGTTTGGCGCAATTTGCAGTTTCGTGTCGTAAAACACATAGTTAGAAAAACTTATAAGTTCTTCGTATGCGCTTCTGTAGTGATAGTTTAAGTTTGCGCTACCATATCTGCTTGTTGCTAAGTCTAGCAAACTTTCTACTTCTAGCGCTGCTTGAGTGTTATAGTCTTCTTCATCATCTAAGTCGTTACCCATATAGCGCCTTACAAACATCGCTGTTGGGCGAAGTTGCTTGTTATCTCCCGCAACGGCAATGTGCTTGCCCCTATATATTGTAGGAAGCGTACTTTCTATAAATATTTGCGAAGCCTCATCAAACAAAATAAGGTCGAACAAGTTAGCCTTAAGCGGCATAAGCGTAGATACATTCTCTGGCGATAGCAACCAACACGGAAAAAGTTTAAGCAATAATTCGCCGTAAACATCTACTAGCCTTCTGATAGGCCACAGGTTTTGCTGTTTGTTTATTTGATACAAAAAGTTGTTGCTCTCTGGCGTTTTATCGTAGAGTTTTTTATATTCGCCCTTAAAGTTTTCGGTAGACATTTTTTGAACAATCTTTTTTTGTTCTGCCCTTAGGGACACTATCCTATTTTTTATATTCTCGTATTCCATTATGTTGGATAGTTGCACTTTATATTTTTCCTCCAACAAAACTATCTCGTGATAAATTCTGATTGGAAGTACAGAGTTTATAACCCACTTAAATTCTGTTAGGTTGCTAGAATTTTCGTACGCAAAGTCTAGTATGGTTTTTTCTATATGCCCTAAAAATTCTAGGTTTATGTTCATATCCCTTATGTTTGCATAATTTTCTAGCGCATTTAAAAGCAACTTGATATAAACCGCGTTGCCGTTTAAGATGTTACTAACAATAAACCAAAGCCCGCGCCTATCTAAAACTTTTTGCAAAAGCGGATACTCACCGATATAAGCCTCAACCTTAGGTAGTGTTGCTAAAAAGGCTTCGCTAATTTCTTTTTCTCTTTTTCTAAGCGCAGACCCGCTTGCCCGTGGGTTTTCTAGCGTAGCAATATACTTTATAAGTGGCGCTAGTTCTTTCGCGCTTTTAAGATTGTTTTCTATATAAAAGCCCAGCAGTTGATGTAGGTTTGTGATTTGCCCCATATCAAAAGGCGCAATTCGTTTAGACAGCAAGTTTTGCAAGTAAGACATTATGCTGTTAAGTGTGTGAACATCTAAATCTGTAAATATGTGATTAACAAGCGGGTTGTTTTTTTGCATCTCAAGGCGGTTGTAATAAAGTTCGCACTTTTTTTTCTCGCCTATAATTCTAACGGCGTCGTTTAAATCTTTATAGCCTAATTCCATTAATCTTGGGTTTTTTAAAATCTCTTCGTAAAGTTTATGCTCGCCCGTATTCTTGTTTATAAGGCGCGACTTTGCATACATCTTTTGTAGGCTTATACCAAAAGTTGTAGGCTTTGTAAGTGTGTTAGATATATCCTCTAGCAACTTAATCTCTTGATTTATTCCATCTAAAATCTCGCCGTAAACGCCTTGTAAAGATTGCCCCATATTTAAGGCCACAAGCCCAACATCTTGTATATTTACATTTTCTTGATGCGCTACCCTAACTTTTTCGTAAAAGTTGTTTCTGTTTTTTTCTGGGTCGTTTATATACATAGCCTTATTGTTTAAAACGCCAAGCCTATTATAAACAACATCAAGTGCAGACTTTTTTTGCGAAACTACCAAAACGCGCTTGCCTTTACAAAGTGCGTCCGCAATAATATTAACAATAGTTTGCGACTTTCCAGTTCCGGGCGGACCATATATAACCAAATTGCCGCTTTGGTTAAGTCTTTTAATTGCGCTCTCTTGTGCGTAGTCTAGTTGGCTTATTGTGTATGTGTTTTCATCTTTAGTGGTTTTAGATTTTGTCTTACTTTTTTTAGGCTTAACTTTTTTGTTTTCTAGTAGTAGCCTTATTGCATCTGTTGTTAGGTTTAGTTTTTCTAGTTGTGTATAGTCGTTATAAATAGAGTTTGCAAGCGGGAAGCGACCAAGCACGGCATAGTACTTAACTTCTATCTCAGAGTTTAGTTGTGGCAGTTTTGGTTGCTCGAAGTTTTTAAGCCCTCTATCTTTAGACTTATTATTTATTTTAAAGCCGTTGTCTTTAAGCATTTTTAAAACGGCATCTACATTTTTTAAATTAGCGCGCGGCAGGCTTTCAAAATCTAGTTGTACATCCTCTATGTTAAGTCTGTGGTGTTTTGCGTATGCAAATGTAAAAACCTTGTTTATTTGTATATTTTCGTTTTCTTTAAACTCTAGCGTAACTGTTTGCTCGTCCTCTATGTTTATAACTACCGGAAAAAGTAGTAGTGGCGCTTTAACAATAGACTCCCTACCAATACTGCCCTCAACAAAAGGGTAGCCAACAAAAAGTTCGTACCTGCCCGTCTCGCGTGCAAAATCTTCTATCTCGCGCTTTAAATATCTAAGCGCATTAACTTGCGTGCTAATAACATTTTTTTCGTTAGCAACTTCACCCTGTAAATTTTCCCAAAGCCTTTTTTTATGTTTGCTAGATACAAGCGTAAAACTAGACTTTTTACCGCGCCACAAAAAATCTATAAATTCGGCAACAATATCATTATCACCCTTCAAAATTTTTCCAATATCGTAAGAATATTTGCGGCTCACCTTTTTAGAAAACAAACTTCTATTCTTACCACTAATCTCAATTAATCTTTCCTTATAATATTTATAAATCTTTTTCATATTTTTTTGTGTTAATCTTTGCCCCTAAACTAGTTTGCCGACTTCTGTCTCGCCGTGGCGGACAGTTAAGTTTGGACACCCGACTATTTTTGTATTTTTGTATTTTGGTCTGTTATATTTTTTTATCTAGCACTATAATTATTATTGACCTATAGCATACCATATTTAACAAAAAAAGTCCACTTTTTAAAGCAGACTTTTTTCAAAAAGAATGTCAAATTAACTAAACAGTTTTGCTAAGTAATTTTCTTTAGAATGAAAAACGCTATGTATAACTATGTGAGTTTCGTAATGCTCTGTTATAACTATGTACGGCGCAACAACAGAGCGCCTAAGTTCTGTATCTACATCAAAAAAGTTTTTTAACGGAACACATATGCCGGGGAAATAACCAATATTTTCAAAATGATTTTTAAGTTTATCCGATTCTGCTTCAGCATTTTTTGGACTGAACCTATAAATGTAACTAAGTATATTATAAACATCTAAATCCGCACCAACAGATACCTCTACTCTTTTCATTCCTTTTCTCCTTGATGCTTTGCCCTAACTCTTGCCATTACATCATCTGTAAACTTACCAGCCCTTAATTCTTCTATTGTATAACTTGTGTATCTACCATTTTTAATATCTTCTCTAGATTTTTCTACTTTCTCCATAAGCCATTGCCAAGCCTTAGCCTTATCCATTTCCAAGTTATATTCTGCCCTAGACAAAACAAAAACTTCATCACCCTTAGACTTTACAATTTCTACAATGTTTTGCTCCCAATTGCTATCGCTTGCTATATTTAACTTTGTCATTAAAACCACCCCTATATTGATTTGTATGTTTTTATTAATATATTTGTACGCTTCGTACAATTTTAGTATACAGTATTTTTATAAAAAAGTCAACCCTTTACTTACTAAAATTTTTCAGATTTGCCACTTTACTAATGCTCTGCTACGCGGGTTTGATTTTCGGTGTTTTGGTTTTCGCTTTGTGGGTTTACTTGCCCCGTATTGCTAGACTTGTTTTTTCGCCACTTTATTATTATGGTTGTTAGTTGGTATATGCCTAGTCCCATTATAAATAGCCCGAAGTAGCCTGACAGCCTTGCGTCGTCTAGACTATTTGCTAGCACAGAGCCTAGTATTGTAAAGGCAAGCGCGAATACAATTATAACCCACACGCGCTTAAACTGCACAAGCCCATTTTTGTTATGGATATAAAGCGCAACCAACGCCATTGGCAAAAACGCCACCAAATTAATAGCCTGCGCAGACTTTTGCCCCATTGCAAAAAACAAAGTTAGCATAGGTATTAAAAGCGTGCCGCCGCCCATACCCATACCAGCAAAAATCCCCGCAATAACCCCTGTTATAAAAAGTAGTAATTCCATAATTTATTTTGTAGTGTAAAGTGCAGAGTGTAAAGTGTAGAGTGGCTAAACTCATTAATGCAAAAACTTTTGAACAGTCTGCATTTTGTGAATGTACGCAATTTGCAAATCAATTTTGCCCGCGCTAGCGGTGAAACCACTTTACACTTTACACTTTACACTTTACACTTTACACTTTACACTTTACACTTTAATTTTACATTTTACACTTTACATTATCTAAGAAACATATATGCGCCCGCCACCACCATCACCACCGCAAACACTAGCCTTATTACATTGTTAGATAGTTTTGATAATGCGTATGCGCCCAGCAGTCCACCTGCAATAATTCCTATAATTGTGGGCATACTAGAGTAAAAATTAAAAGCCCCATTTGCAATATACACAACACTACTAGCAACACTTAGTGGCAGTATAACCAAAATAGCCGTTGCGTGAGACTTTTTTGCTTCTAGCCCCAAAACGCTTGCTAGTATAGGAACAGCAATAAGCCCGCCGCCGCCGCCAAAAAAACCATTTACAAAGCCAACCAAAACGCCAGAGATAGCAAGCAGTATAAAAGTATAAGTGCTTAATTTGCTTGAGCCACCAACACTACCTTCATCATTGTCAACACCAGTAGAAGCACCACCAGCGCCAACATCAGTACTAGCAACACCACCCCCAGCCCAAGCCTTGCCCATATCAGCAGATGTACTATCAACTAATCTATCAACTGTAGCGGGAACATTCGAGACATACACCCCAGAATTTTGATAATTTTCTACATTTTGTGCTATAGTTTTTGCCATATAATTTAATTTGTGCAAGTGTGCATATAATTATGTACTAACACTAAAAGAGTACTATGTATTTTAATAACCAAAACCTTGTACGTAAAATGAAAATGTTAAATTTGTAACTTCACAAAAATTGCTTGCTTTTTTTTACAGTATATTATATAATAGAAAGATAGCCAAAAACACATACTAAACTTAAATTCAAAAAATAAACATTTAAAACAACTTTAAGCAAAAAAATTAAAACAAAAAATACATCTAAATAATTTTATTTAAATAGGAAAAACAAAATGAGAACACAACAAGCAAATCAAAAAAGGTTCAAAAAAACAGTACTACTATCACTAGCACTTGTGCTTGCACTAGGCGCGCTTTTTACTGCGCTTTTGCCAACTAACCGCGCGTACGCAAACCCAAACCTTGTAACAATCAGAAACTCAGATTTCGAAAACACAGGCTCTACATTCCCATCTGCCCCACAACCTGTAAACGCGTGGACACAACACGCGGGTGGCGCAGCGGAAGGCTTTCCAGCAAACCACGCGGGCAATCGTTACGGTGTTATAGACACAAACGTAACTCGTTTTCGTGCAGACACTTCAAGCACGGCAAACATAGGCGGTGTTAACAGAAACACAACCTTTTACGAGGGATACAGACTAGGAATGTGGGAAAACCCACTATCCCCACACTTGCCAGCAAACAGAGACACTAACCGCCGCGTTTTAATGCTTAACAACCTAACGCCAAGTTCTTACTTTTTTCAATCGGAAAGCGTTAGTTTAACAGCGGGCAGTTTTTACAGAATTTCTGTTTGGACGCAAACAAGAATACGCAACTATATGTATAGGTGGGTAGATGCTTATATAAACATATTCGACCACAATATTTTCGATGGCACAAACTTTATTCATAACCAGTCTGAGTGGACAACTTCGCCAAACGCGCCAATACTTCGCACAAACTCTTACAACCAACTTATGCCGGTTTACGACCCTAATATGCAAGCAAGTGTGTACAATCAAAGGCATAGCCATTGGCACAGCCTAGGCGCAATAGATGCTAGTAGCGGGTACAGACACATATATAACCTAGACGGCGAGCGTGCATACACAGAGTTCGGCACAGGAACAAGCCTTGTTAGACAATACTACGCAGTTAGACCAGATGGCTACGCGTTTGTATACGAGACGCGCAACCACGAGGGCAACCCTATAACAACAGGCAGACAAGACCCGGGCTTTAGAATAGGCTCTGAAAATCGCCTTATAATTTTTGAAAGAGACCTAAGTGGCAACTTTTGGAACAGAAACGGAAACAGAATAAGAACAGCAGATGCACCGCTAGATCGCCCAGTTGCTGTGACGGGCGTTGTCGGCGCGTGGACAGGTACGTGGAACGAGAACATAAACTGGTGGACACTTCAAAGAGGCGCGCGCGTGCAAGCGCAACGCAAAGTTTACGTTATACCAAACGCTAATTTACCAGAGCAACAACACCTGCCACAAGGCTACAGATACAGAGACATTGATGGACAACTTTACGCATCTAACAGGCGCATACCGCTAAGCACACAGGGCGGCGCTATGTTCACACTAAACATAGCAAACCAATACTTGCCGTTTGGCGCAGATGCTAGCGCATTCAGAGCAAACCAATTCACAAATATAGACACACAAGCGACAAACCCAAACATCGTAGGCAACCCACCACTATTCCCGCAAGTTACAAAAACTAACGACTACGTTCAACTATTCTACTATGTGGCGGCATCTACTGTAAGAAACACACCTTTTAATATCAGATTAGGTCTAGGATACGGAAGCGCGCTTAGCCCACAAACTCACGCACAAGGACAAGCCTTTTTTGACGATGTGAGAATGGAACGCATTACTGCCGAGCAATTCTCCAGAGCGCAAACTAATGTAAACCACAACACTACAAGAGTATTGTCCCTAAGGGCAAGCGCAGATGGCTTTGCGGGCGTACACAACGCGAACGCGGGTGACTACCTTACACTTGCCGGGTTCGACACTCGCTTTACAGACAACAGACCAATATCTAACTCGCAATTCTCTCAGTCTAACACGTGGGAGACAAACGCAACGCGCCCGGGCGTTTTAAACGCAGGCGTAATCAGTTCTACAAACCAACCTAATATAATACCATCGCCAAACCCAGTAACTGCAAACCACACAAACCTACTAGCAATTGCAACAGACAACAACAACAGAGTCTCTTTCACATCGCAAACACTAGAATTAAGCGCGGGCTATACATTCCAACTAACATTCTGGGCTAGGACAATCGGCTTAACCGAGGGCATTAGCGGCTTTGCAAACATAAGGCACTTACACCTAGGCGACAACGGACACATAGATGACGACTTAACTACAGACGCTGGCACACACTCTATCAACACAAATGGTGAATGGACACGCTTTAGTTTCGGGCTACAAGCAAGTTCGCGCCAAAACTCTTTAATTCAACTAGAGCTAGGGCTAGACCACTCAGCAGGCACAACAACTCACCAAAACATCATACTATTCGACTATATCACGCTTGATGTAATATCTACTACAAACTATAACGCAATCGGAATGGCTAACAACCAAAACGTAAGCTTGCAAGAGAGTGTATCCCCTTCTTTCACAAACGGCTTTTTCGACAACATCACCAACAACAACCCAGACAGACTGTGGCAACCAAACGGCTTTACTGGTCCGCAAGCGGCACACCACAACAACCAAAACCTTTCCAACGTACACGAGTCTATAGTAAGGGGCGGTGTTGTTAACAGAAACATTCACGATAACTGGCTTCCAAGAACGCCACACTCTCACACACCAAACTTACTAATGCTAGAAAACCTAGCACCAACTGCAAGCGGATATGTATCAGACAATGTTCACGTTGGCGCTAACTCATTTGTACAATTCAGCATATCTCTATTTACACGAAATATCACCGGAAGCGGCGCATCAGTTGTTCTAACACATAACGGCTCACCAATTGCCGCGTTTGATAACATCGGCTCTTCTACTTCTATGAACTGGACACAGTTTTGCTTCTTTATTCATACGGGGTCTAACAGCGTAGATTTACGCTTAGAGATTTGGCTAGGGCGCGGTGCAAGTTTTGACATACTAAGGCACGCAAGCGGACAAATTTTTGTACAGTCTGTAAGGCAAGAAAACCACGGCTCTTTCTCGGCAAGTTACGACGCTTATCTAAACTCTGTAAACCGCCTTGCAATAAACTTTGCTGAAGATAACTTCTCTCCTGTGTTTGCCTCGTCTGACTTTGAGATATTTACAGACCCACTTAACTGGAACGCAAGCCGCCCATATAACATAGTAACAAGCAACAGCGTAACAAGAGGCATTGTAAACACTTCTCGCGTACCTCTTATACAAGTGCCAAACCCAAATGGCTCTCACCTACCGCCAATAATGATACCAGACCCAAATGTTCAATCTAGAAACCCTAACGGCTTTTTCAACTCGGGTGAGAATATACGCCCAAGGGTGCAAGGCTATAGCGGTGCGGGCGCGCTTATGCTAGAGACAGAAAGGCTAACGCAAACAAGCCACCAACTACCTTCCGGCGCACAAGCCTACAACAACGCAACCGTATACGTATACACATCGGCAACGCCAATACACTTGTCACCAAACACCCACTACGTGTTTGAAGTATGGCTTCAAGGCAGATTCCAATACGGCGGGGCTTCAATTGCGCTAATCGGTATAGATGACGCGGTTATTAAAAACATCGGCGCACCTATTGCGCCAGCGACTATAGGCACAACACCTACAGACCCACGCACACGTAACGGCTTTACACCTCACCATATATTCATATTTACGGGCGATAACTCGTACACAGCGTATATACAAATAGGTCTAGGCTTTGTAAGACACCAGCACGACGCGGATAACGTATACGATATATGCGAGTTTGACACACGTGGCTACTGCCCTCGTATTGTTGTTAACACAGCAAGCGGCGTAGTATACTTCGATAGCGTGTCTTTCAGACAAATCACGCAGGCAGAGTTCGAGTTAGAAACTTCGTACGCAGCACTAGCGCTTAACAACCAAAACGGCATAACAAGAATAATGATAGAGCGCGAGTTGACAGAATACGAAGAGGAAGAAGAAACTACTCGCCGCGGGCTAGACTACTGGGCAATGGCTTTCGCACTTCCAACACTTCTAATAGCAGCAGCGCTACTAATAGCAATGCTAGCGGTTATCTACAGAAGATACTTCCCTAAGTTTGGGCGCGAAGTGGTAATAGAGCAAACGTACGAACGCGTAAACAACGAAGAAGAATTTGACAGACGCGAAAAAAGGCGTAAAGAAGCAATCGAACCAGTCCACACCCTAAAATCAGAATACGAAGACTACGAAGACTAGAAAAAAATCCCACCACAAAAAACTTAAAAATCCCGCTTACAATAGCGGGATTTTTTAAATGTTAAATGTTAAATGTTAAATGGTTTCGCCTTGCTGCGCAAGAAAAAAAATATTTGTTTTGCATTAAAACTGCATTCGCAAACTGTTCAAATGCTATTGCAATAATGATGTGTAAACATTAAACATTTAGCATTTAAAATTTAACATTAAATTATTATCTGTTGTCCTATATAAACTATCTCTGTAAAGTTAGCAGCCTTTAAATTATTAACATCTACGCTATACTCTTTTGCTATAGAATAAATTGTCTCTAAAGGCTTAACTATATGAAGCCTGCCACCCATTGGAATAACAAGCCGCTCGCCATAATCAACATAAGCGCCACTTAAATTATTAATGCCAATAAGCACACCAACACTAACCCCATACTCTGAAGCAATAGCCTCTAGAGTATCACCCTTTTTTACCTGCACAACCCTCATATTCTCTCACGTACGTAAACGAATGCTTTACGTATTAATTTCTACAACAACCCCTAACCCACATATTAGTTTACTTGCCATATTTACATATGTCCACAAAACTAGTATACAAGCCAAACCTCTAGAATATTCTATATATTATGGGCTAGTCCACACGACAAGCAAGCGCTAGCAACGCTTTGCGAAAACAAAAGTCTGATTTGCTAAACAAAAATTTATGCAAGCCCTAATTTAAGACACACAAAAAAATGAAGAGAAGTATATTTCAAGCGGTTGTGCTTATAACAATTATAACTGTACTTAGCCGTGCATTAGGCTTTGTATTTAGGGTATATATATCGCGCGTTATCGGTCCGGAAGGGGTTGGTATTTATCAAATTGCAATGTCTGTATTTTGGGTACTTGCAACAATAATAGCAAGCGGCATTCCGCTAACCGTTTGTAAACAGACTGCTAATCACAAAATTATAAACAACCAACTAGCCATTAATAAAACAACCACAGCAGCACTTGTGGTCTGCTTAGTTGTAAGCGGGATACTAATTGGTATATCTCTTGTATTCCAAAACTTTATAAAAGGCTTTTTTGCAGATGAAAGAGTCTTTCCAATATTTTTAATTTTGTTACCATCACTAGTTGGCACATCACTACTGTCTGCTTTTAGGGGGGCGCTTTGGGGTGAGAAACGCTACTTTGCGTTTTCTATTACAGAGTTTATAGAAGATGTATTGCGGGTGGCACTTGGCTTTTTAATGGTAGTTGGTGTAACAAGCGCGCTTGATGGCGCACTTAAAGCGGGCTTGTCTTTTACAATTGCTACTACAATTGCGGCATTTATATCGGGCGGATTTTTCTTTTACTATAGGGGCAGACTATCTAACCCCAAAGGCTATATCACACCCATTATACAAAACAGTTGGGCAATTACGGGGATTAGGGTGTCTTCTAATCTAATTAACGCAGGGATAGCACTTATAATTCCGCTTAGACTAATGCACGGCGGGCTAACCGCTTCTGAGGCTATCTCTCAGTTTGGCATACTTATGGGTATGGCAATCCCGCTTATGTATCTGCCACTAACACTTATAGGCTCGCTTGCAACAGTTATTATACCAGAGATGGGCAAAAAAGATGCAGAGCCGGAAGAGTTAAAAAAATCTGCAAACGATGCAATCGCCTTTTCGGTTTTGGTTTCACTTCCTTTTATGTTTTCTTTTTTGGCACTCGGCACACAAATTGGCACACTACTTTTTAATTCACCACAAGCGGGCGATATGATGAGAGCGGCGGCGTGGATAGTACTGCCCGTGTCCCTATCGCAAATATCAAACTCTATGCTAAACAGCCAAAATTTAGAAGAACGCTCTTTTGCAAACTTTATAGCGGGTAGTGTGTTTTTGTTTTTGTGCGTATGGTTTTTACCGCCACTTTTGGGTGTACATAGCCTAATACTTGGGCTTGGGGGCGGGGCAGCAATAACAGCGGCACTAAACTTTGTAATGCTTAAAACGCGCATAGACTTCTCACTTGGCTTTATAAAACAAATAGTGGTAGTAACCCTACTAGGCATACCACCACTATTAGTGTCTGTGTTCAGTTATAACATAATGTCTTACAAATTTCATACTATTATAGCAATAGGGCTATCTGGGTCTGTGCTGATGTCTACATATGCCCTACTGCTGATTTGTTTTGGTATAGTACAAATACCAGATAAAGTACTAGAAAAACTAAAACTTAAAAAGGTAGAAGCAATAGATGAAAACAATCTAGCAGAGCGCCAAAAAACCAACACACGTAATACAATAAAAAATCAGGTGTATCTAACGAGAATGCTTATTTGATTGAACAATGAACAGTTAACAATGAACAATGGTTGCACCGCTAGCGCGGGCAATATTAAAAATTTAGCGAATGAAAATTGTAACGTTCAAACGTATTGCATTTAATGCATACAACCATTGTTCAATGTTCAATGTTCAATGTTCAATGTTCAATGTTCAATAAACATAATCATCTAGCATTTCTGCGGTTGTTGTTTCTTGCAAAAATTTTAGCAAATAATATATTAAATTTGCCTCGTAAGAATTAAGCGTAAGCGTTACGCATAATGTATTTTGTTGTTCTTTCGCTTCTATCAACTTTTCTAAAAGCGCCTTTGTTCTTTTATCCATACATATATTATATAACAATCTAAAAAATAAGTCAAGCGTTACACGAAAAATATTTCGTGTAACTTGCATAATTTATATTTTGGTGCTAACATAGAAAAATGGATACAATAGGAAAACGAATTGCGTGGTTAAGAAAAGATGAAAACCTTACGCAAGTACAACTAGCGCAAAGTATTAATGTTACTGAGCGGTCTATACAAATGTGGGAAGCAGATGTTGCTATACCGGGTGGGCAATCTTTAATTGCGCTTGCTAACTTTTTTAAAACTTCTAGCGATTTTATACTTGGCATAAAGCCACACTAATTTTTGCCATACAACTCTAAATGAATATAAACACAAAAAGTTACCATACTACTTAGGTAACTTTTTTATTTAGACACTCAAAAATTAATCTTGCCCGCGCCAGCGGTGTAACCATTTAACATTTAAAATTTAACATTTAAAATTTTTACCGCGCTAGCGGTGTAACAATTCATAATTCATAATTCACAATTCATAATTAAAAAACTATGTTAACTTCATTTTTTCGTTCAATTATAATATTTTTAATATTGCTAACAATAGTTAGGCTTATGGGCAAGCGCCAAATTGGCGAGATGCAACCTTTCGAACTTGTTATAACTATTATACTAGCAGAACTAGCGGCAATACCTATGGCGGATAATTCTATCCCCATTTATTATGGTATAATTCCCGTGCTTGCTGTTTTTTTGTTGCACGTTGCGCTTACAAAACTTGGAAACCGCTCTATATTTATGTCGCGCCTTATAAGTGGCAACCCTATGATAGTTATAGACAGAGAGGGCATAAACATAAAAAATATGAATGCTATGGATATGTCTTACAACGACTTAATAGAAAAACTAAGGGTTGCGGGGCATTTTGATGTTAGTGATATCGCGTACGCCATATTCGAGACAAATGGACAACTGAGCATATTACCAAAAGACAAGCCACCAACACTTGCTGATATGAACGAATTAACATCTAAGCAAAAGCCCATAGATACGCCACCCCCTGCCCTACCTGTTGTGCTAATATCAGAGGGCAAAATAAACAAAAGCAACTTAAAACTTACTTTAATAGATGAGTGTAAACTAAAAAGTATTCTAGCCTACAAGCAAGTAGACAGCATTAAAGATATTTATTTGCTAACACTAGACAACAACGGCAAAGTAACCTTGCAAACAAACACGGGCGAGTTTAAAACCTTTAACATAAATTACTTTAGCGACAAATGGTAATTTGTTAGTGTAAAATGTAAAGTGTAGAGTGTAAAGTGGTTTCACCGCTAGCGCGGGCAAGATTTTGTTTGCAAATTGTGTGTTGATACAAAATGCAGACTGTTCAAAAGTTTTTGTATTAAAGAAGTGTAGGCACTTTACACTTTACACTCTACACTTCACACTAGTTTTAACTACTCTACACTTTACACTAGGAGAGAAAATGCGTAGAACAATTGCAGTTATAATAATAGCGTTTATATTAGGTGGTGGCATACTAGCAGAACACATTGGGCTAGTGCGCTTTTTAGATGGCTATATTGCTAATGCACAGACTTTGATGATTGAGCTTCAGCAATTAGAAGACGGCGATACACCACCACAAATATTAATAGACAAAGCAGAATATTTAGAGAAGCGATTTTTAAAAAGAAGCAAGGTTTTAGAAACGCTTGCTTCTCATATAGAACTTAAAGAAATTAAAGTGCATCTTGCGCAAATGCGCGCGGCACTATCTATGAATGCCATTAACGATGCCGTAATATTTACGTCCGCCGTAATAGCATTCTGCGCCCATATGCGCCACGCGCATACACCGCAAATACAACACTTGTTTTAAGTATGAAGTGTAAAATGTAAAGTGTAGAGTGTAAAGTGGTTTCACCGCTAGCGCGGGCAAGATTTTATTTGCAAATTGTGTGTGAATACAAAATGCAGACTGTTCAAAAGTTTTTGTATTAAAGAGTGTAGGCACTTTACACTTTACATTCTACACTTTACACTCTCTCAACTTTTATCTCGTTAAATCTCTTACCATTTTCTCGTACTCTTCCGCTAGCCTTACTTGGCGGCGGTATTTTCTTATCCTGTGGTCTACACCGCTGAACAATGCTTTATAAACTGCGCCGTAAACAAAAACGCCTACCGCGCCTATTATCACGTATATGTGTATGTTATCTCTGAAAAGCGGGTTGTTCCAAAAATCTAGATAGTCGTCGTTAAAGTGGTTGTCTATGTGATAGAACATAAGCGCCCCAATCATAAAAACTACGTAAGAGATAAAGTAAGCCATTTTAAGCCCATAGCGTGGGTTTGGCTTTCGCGGTGTTACAAAAGGCAAAGTACGCTGTGCGCCGCCCGTGTTTACATTTGGTCCGAGTTCTGGTGTGTTAGTCGGGTCGTCGTATGTCATTAAGTCTTTTGCGCCCGCTTTTACTTTTTGTTTTGTTTTTGTGGCGCTGTCTAAACGCTCGTGCTTTTCTATTGTAAGTTGCTCTTTTGCAACTGGTTGCCCCGTTACTATGTCTGAGTGTAAGAAAATTTGTGGTTGCTTTTGTGGCGCGCTTCCGTCCGTTCTGGCTAAACTTCTGGTGTATGGGTCTACAAAAACCACTTTGCCGTTAATGCCGTTAACACACAGATTAAGCGTGTTGCCTTTATGTATAAACGTTATGTAAAACACGGGCAGGTTGTAATTAACCAAATTAACATCTTCTAATTCTACTTCCGCTTTAAAATCGTACTCTAGCCCCGGCATAACTTTAGAAGCAATTACTGTAGCGCTAACCTTTTTTAGTCTGGCAGTAATTGTGTCCATACAATCTGAGACTAGTGCCGCGTGGTTTGCGTAAGGCACGTTTGTAACAAGGTCAGAGTCTAACACGCCCATATCCAAACTTTTGTAAAGGTCTACAAGTTCTAGGTGAGAGTTACCCGAAATTACGCATTCTAAATTTCTGGTAATATAGTCGTACATAGAAGTAGACATAACGGCAATATCACCGCTTCCGTTTGCTTTAGCAACGTAAGAAGCGCTTGCCGTAAACGTAGCCCTTAAAACAGGGAAAAACCTGCGCTCTGTGTTAAGTTGAACTGGCTGTTTAGAATATCCAAAATTTGCCGAGATAAATTCAGAAAGGGCATCGTGAATTTGATGCTCTGTCATAACAAATTTTACATATTTTTGTTGGATATTCATAACTTTTAAAATTGTAAATTTTTAATGTTAAATGTTAAATGGTTAAAATCGTTAATGCAAAAACTTTTGAACAGTCTGCATTTTGTAACTGTACGCAATTTGCAAAACATAATATTGCCCGCGCTAGCGGTGCAACCATTTAACATTTAAAATTTAACATTTAACATTAATAATTATAGCATATTTTGCGAAATTTGTAAAGCATTTTTTTTCAGCCTAGGCTTTTAAAACTTCTTTCAAAAACTGACCTGTATAACTGGCTTTAACTTTAGCAACTTGCTCTGGCGTGCCTTGTGCTACTACTTGCCCGCCCTTGTCCCCACCCTCTGGTCCTAGGTCTATTATATAGTCTGCAATTTTAATTAAGTCTAGGTTATGCTCTATAACTATAATGGTGTTGCCACCGCTTGCAAGGCGCTGTAAAATAGCCACCAAACGCTCTACATCGGCTATATGAAGCCCAGTAGTTGGCTCATCTAAAATATATAGGGTTTTGCCCGTACTGCGTTTAGATAACTCTGTTGCAAGTTTAACACGCTGAGCCTCACCCCCACTAAGCGTAGTTGCCGCTTGCCCAAGCCTTATATAGCCAAGCCCCACATCCTCTAGCGTTTGCAATTTGTTTTTCACGCTTGGGATATTCTTAAAAAAGTCTAGCGCGCAAGTAACAGTCATATCCAAAACCTCTGATATATTTTTGCCGTTATATAAAACCTGTAGCGTATCCCTGTTATAGCGCTGACCCTTACAAACTTCGCACGGCACGTATACATCGGGTAAAAAGTGCATCTCTATTCTGATTATACCATCGCCCGAGCAATTCTCGCACCGCCCACCCGCAACGTTAAAACTAAACCTGCCCGGCTTGTAGCCACGCGCCAGCGCATCTTTAGACGCGGCAAAAAGTTCTCTAATAGGCGTCCAAAGCCCCGTGTAAGTTGCGGGGTTAGAGCGCGGCGTTCTACCTATGGGGGACTGGTCTATCTCTATAGACTTATCAAGCGCCTCATAGCCCGTTATAGCGCCAAACTGCAAAGCCTCGGGCTTTTTAGACCTATTAAGTTTGTTAGACACATACGGCTCTAAAATATCGTTTATAAGTGTAGACTTACCGCTTCCCGACACGCCCGTTATGCACGTAAGCACACCAATCGGTATAGACACATCTACATTTTTAAGGTTGTTTTTATGTGCATTTGTTATGGTGATAAATTTGTCTGTAATTGCCCTGCGCGCCTTAGGCACTTCTATTTTGCGCTTACCGCTTAAAAACTGCCCCGTAATGCTCTCTTTACATTTCGCAACAGTATCAAGCGTGCCACCCACAACAAGCGTGCCACCCTCTGCACCAGCACGCGGACCTATATCTATTATCCAGTCTGCTATGCGCATTGTGTCCTCGTCGTGTTCTACAACTATAACTGTGTTGCCCAAGTCGCGTAGGCGAAGTAGCGTAGTAATAAGTTTTTGATTGTCGCGCTGATGTAGCCCAATAGATGGCTCATCTAAAATGTAGAGTACACCCATAAGCCCAGAGCCTATCTGTGTTGCTAGGCGTATGCGCTGTGCTTCACCCCCGCTAAGCGTACCACTTCGCCTTGCAAGCGTTAGATAATTAAGCCCAACGTTAATTAAAAAACTCAGTCGCTCTTTAATCTCTTTAAAAATCTGTCGCGCTATAATCGTATCTTTCTCGCTTAGTTTCTCTTGCTCTCTTTCAAAAAACTTTAAGCAGTCTTCTATGCTTAGCAAGCACACTTCGCTTATGTTCATACCGCCAAACTTAACGGCAAGCGCTTCTTTTTTAAGCCTATGCCCGTTGCAAACTGCGCAATCTTTTGTGGACATATATTTTTCTATTTCGTTTTTTGTCCAATCCGATGAAGTCTCTTTATATCTGCGCTGTAGGTTGTTTATAATGCCCTCAAACGCTTGCTTGTATGTTCCAGAAAACGAGTGCGTGTTGTACACAATATCTAATTTCTCGCCGCCCGTTCCGTATAAAATTGCGTTGTAAGCCTCGGGGGTCAACTCACTAATGCGCGTATCTATTTTAAAACCATAGCGCTTTGCAAGTGGCTTAAAATACATATCCGTAACTTTACCGCCATCTATATTCCAACCCGCTATGCCATTTATAGCATCTGCCAAACACTTGCTTTTGTCGGGAAAAATTTTATTCTCGTCTATCACACTTTTATAGCCAAGCCCCTGACACTCTGCACAAGCGCCGAAAGGCGAGTTAAAACTGAACAGTCGTGGCTGAACTTCTTCTATAGAAATGTCGCATTCTGCGCACGAATACTTGCTTGAGAACAGCGTCTCCACTCCTTCGTTGTCTATCAGCACAAGCCCCTCAGCAAGCTTTAAAGACGCTTCTATGGCTTCTGACAGCCTGTTTTGAATGTCGCGCCCTACAACCAGTCTGTCTATAACAACACTTATGGTGTGTTTCTTTTGCTTATCTAACTTAATTTCTTCATCTAAATTATATATGATTCCGTTAACCTTAACGCGCACGTATCCGCTTTTTTTGTAACTCTCAAGTTCTTTTTTATACTCGCCCTTGCGCCCCCTAACAACCGGCGCCATAACCATAATTTTAGCGCCCTCTTTAAGCGCCATAACCCTATCTGTTATTTGGTCTACCGTTTGCATTGTAATAGCCTTGTCGCACTCTGGGCAATGCACTACGCCAACGCGCGCAAACAAAAGGCGCATATAGTCGTAAATCTCTGTTATCGTACCAACATTAGAGCGCGGGTTTTTGCTTGTGGTTTTTTGGTCTATAGCAATTGCGGGCGACAACCCCTCTATATAGTCTACATCTGGCTTGTCCATCTGCCCCAAAAACTGACGCGCGTATGCAGACAAACTCTCTACATACCTACGCTGCCCCTCGGCAAAAATAGTGTCAAAAGCCAAACTCGACTTGCCAGAACCCGACACACCAGAAAAAACCACCAACTTATTTCGCGGTATCTCTACATCTATGTTTTTAAGGTTATGCACCCTCGCACCCTTTATAATAAGTTTATCTTGCATAAAAAACTCCGTTTTTTAAGTGTACAAATTACAATGTACAAATTACAAATGTTTTATTTGCTTATTGCCCTAACGTTTGAACAGTCGTAATCTGCTACTTTAACTTAGTTCAATTTTTGTAAATACGCATTGCGTACTGTTCAAAAGTTTTTGCTAATATGAGTTTAATATTTGTAATTTGTAATTTGTAATTTGCTTTCTACTTTCTCATTTTCACCAGCCTCTTCTTTAACACCGCTATATGCTCTCTTATCTCAATCGCCTTTTCAAAATCTAGTGCGTTAGAGGCTAGTTGCATAAGCGCCTTTAATTTTTCTATTTCGTTTTTAATCTCACCAGCACTTAGAGTAGACGCGTAGTCTATTTTTTTAGTTATCTCAAGCGTGTTAACAACACCCTTTTTAATTGTCTTTGGCGTTATGCCGTGCTTTTTGTTGTATGCTTTCTGAATCTCACGGCGCTTAGATGTCTCGCTTATTGCTTTGTCCATACTTTTTGTAATTTTGTCTGCATACATTATAACCCTGCCTTTGTCGTTTCTAGCCGCCCTACCTATAGTTTGTATAAGGCTACTCTCACTTCGCAAAAAGCCCTCTTTGTCTGCATCTAATATTGCCACAAGCATAACTTCCGGTAAGTCTAGCCCCTCTCTTAAAAGGTTTATTCCAACAAGTACATCAAAGTCCCCGCGGCGCAGCCCGTTAATAATATCTACGCGCTCTAGCGTATCTATATCAGAGTGCATATACCTAACCTTAATGCCTTGCTCTGCTAAATACTTTGTAAGGCTTTCTGCCATTTTTTTTGTAAGCGTAGTAACAAGCACGCGCCCCTCGTTTTTTACAACGCCCCTTACTTCCTCTATCAAATCTAACACTTGCCCTTCTACTTGGCGCACTTCTACAATTGGGTCTAAAAGCCCGGTAGGTCTAACAATTTTACCGACTATGGTGTTATTGCTAAGTTGCTTTTCGTAGTCTGCCGGCGTTGCCGATACGCAAATAAGTTGAGGAATGCGCGCGATAAACTCGTCAAAGTTAAGCGGTCGGTTGTCGTAGGCGCTTGGCAAGCGAAAGCCGTGTTCAATAAGGTTTTTTTTGCGCGCATAGTCCCCGCCGTACATACCCCTAACTTGTGGCAAGGTTATGTGGCTCTCATCTACAATTACAAGCATACCTTTTGGGAAATAGTCTAACAGCGTGAAAGGTGGTTGACCGGGTAGCCTACCATCAAAATACCTAGAGTAGTTTTCTATACCCTTACAACTGCCAGTCTCGCGCATCATCTCAAGGTCGTACAACGTGCGTTGCTTTATGCGCTCTGCCTCTATTAGTTTGCCATCTTCTTTAAACTGGTTGTAAGTAAGCCACAAGTCGCTCTCTATTTGGCTCATTGCAGCCATCATTCGCTCGTACTCGACAGCATAGTGGCTTGCCGGAAAAAACGTTATGGTGCTAAGCGTAGCGCTTGCAACGGAAGTTGCCGCATTAACTTCTAGTATGCGCTCTATCTCATCTCCAAAAAACTCTACCCTATAAAAAATTTCTGTTTTGTGCATCGGAAAAACATCTACAACATCGCCCTTTACGCGCACAATGCCCCTTGCTACTTCGTAGTCGTTACGCTGGTACTGAACCGCTACAAGCCGCCTTAACAAGTCGTCCCTACTAATTTTCTCACCTTGCCGTATGTGTACGCTTAGGCGGTAGTACTCTTCTGGCGCACCTAGTCCGTATATACAACTAACAGAAGCAACAACCACAACATCACGGCGCGTAAGTAAACTGCTTGTTGCCGAGTTTCTAAGTTTGTCTATCTCATCGTTTAGTAGTAATTCTTTTTCTATATATAAGTCTTTGCTTGGCACGTAGGCTTCGGGCTGATAATAGTCGTAGTAACTTACAAAAAACTCGACAAGGTTATGCGGAAAAAATTCTCTAAACTCGTTACAAAGTTGTGCCGCAAGCGTCTTGTTATGCGCAACTATAAGCGTTGGTCGCCCTAATTGCTGTATAACATTTGCCATAGTAAAAGTTTTGCCACTTCCCGTAACACCTAAAAGCACCTGACAAAAATTGCCATCGCGCGCACCCTCTACCAAACTAGCAATAGCCTGCGGCTGGTCTCCCGCAGGCTGATATGGCGCTATAACCTTGAAATTTGCTTCAAGTATATTTTGTTTAGTCTTAGATTTTTTCATAAATTTTTTTGAGTGTGTGCGATGTAAAATGTAACTTTTAGAGTGTAAAATGTAAAGTGTAAAGTGTAGAGTGGTTTCACCGCTAGCGCGGGCAAGATTTTTTTTGTGTGTGAATACAAAATGCAGACTGTTCAAAAGCTTTTGCATTTAAAGAATATAGTCACTTTACAATTTACACTCTACACTTTAAAATTGCCACCTTTGCCCGTGCAAGTTCGTAAGGGGCTAGGTGCAAGAAAGACAAGGCAAACGGCGGATTTTCAAGGGAGCGTACTAAATGTACGTGACCGCAGAAAACCGTAACGTTTAACGCAGTATTTCGCCGTACATAGCCCCTTACGAGACACTTACGAAAGGACTTGGCGTATGGCTAAGCCTATCAACGTCGATATCACAGCGCCTATTATTGTTACTGCTATCCACCTTACGCGGCTTCTGCGCTCGTTTTCTAATTCGCGCTCGAACGCTATGCCCTTGTGTAGCAAATTAAATACAAAAACTACTTCGCCCTTTTTTTCTGCACGCACAAAGTCTATATACTCTTCTAGCACTAGTTTTTCTATAATATCTTCTAGTTTGTTGTTGTCTACATCTAGCCGTGGGTTAAGCCTGTCTAATATATAATCGGGCGCTAAAACAGAGTTGCCTGTCGCCTTGCTGGCTTTGTATATAATTTTCATAACAGCCCTTTCGTTTCTCTTAAGCATAATGTTCTCCTTATTAATGTTGAATTTTTAATGTTAAATGTTAAATTGTTTCACCGCTTCCGCGAAAAAAATTTTTGCATATTGCTCTAAACAACATCTTGCAACTGTTCAAAAAATATTGCATCAAATGAGTTTAAACATTTAAAATTTAAAATTGAACATTTAGCATTAAAATAATAAATTTGCTAGTACTGTTCCTATAAAGCCGCCTATTACAGAGCCTATTATTGCAAAAAGTGCAACATAGATGTAAGAGCGCTTTTGCCTTTTTTCTTCCCTTTCTTTTTCAGAATAAAGCCTGCCTTTAGGAAGCGGCATTAAAGAAAAAGAGTTTTCGTCTTTATACTTACATTCTAGATAATCGCGCTCTATTAAATAGTTTACCAAAATTTTGGCAACTTGCGCATCTATTTTAAACTTTTTAGGAAAAGCCTTAACAATATCATCTACTTCTATTATTTTGTGAGAACTATCACCACACAAATTAATAATAGTCTCAAGCATTGCAAAAGTCTTTTTATCTAACATAAAAACTCCAATGTTAAATTTTTAATGTTAAATGTTAAATTGTTGCACCGCTAGCGCGGGAAAGGCTTATTTGCTAATTTTATGAGATTTAAAATTGCGATTGTTAAAAAGTTAGTCTATTATGAGTTTAACCATTTAACAATTTAAATTTAACATTTAACATTATAATTATAGCACAAAAGGCACTAATTGTATAGTAATTAGTGCCTTTTTGTTTAAAATTATCTAAGCTAGAGATTCGGGTTAGCCGACTTTTTTACGCTCTGTTACGCCTTCTTAGTATAAAGAATATTGCAAAGCCCGCTACAACCGCAACACCTAGAGAGCCTAGTACTATCCATACCGCTACGTGTACGCCCGAGTCGTCCATACCCGGACCCGCTTCCGTGCTAGTTATTGCTATAGTAAACATATTTTCTATTGTTGTTCTGTTGCCGTATCTATCTGCTACTTCTATAGTGATGGTGTGCGTACCAGTTTGCGTTGGAGTAAACCTAAAGTATCTGTCCCCCGCACCAGTAACTATTGGCTCTAACTCTATCACCGAGCCACCTATTCTGATAATTGCTCTCTCTTGCGTTGTTATGCCCGCTGTATGCTCTACAGTTAGTCGTGGGAACCTTACTTCTGCGTTTACTGGTCTAGCCGTTAGTGTTATTGAAGCGCCACTTGTAGCCTCAGAACCTTCATCGCGGAAGCCAAAGCCTGTTGGTATTCTTGTAACTGGTTCTGTTGCGTGACCTACCCTAATCTCGTAAGTTCTTGTGCCGATGTTACCAGTTGCGTCCCTTGCTCTGAACGTTACTTCGTATAGCCCCGGTCTCATAGTTGCACCCGCCGCAGACATTCTGATTACATAGTATTCTCTTTGGTGTGGCAATAGGTTTCTATCCCTTATGCCCTCTTGCACTACATCTAGTGTGAAAGCCGCCGCAACCGAGCCGTGCATAATAGTTTGTCTAGGCGCGAAGAAGTCTAAGCCCGTGTCACCCGGCGCTGTAATAGTTAGGTCGTTTTGCCAAGCAAACTCTATGTGCGGAGCCGCAGGGTTTGAGTCGTTAACAAATGGGCTTGGTATTCTGATTTCTGTAAGTGCGCCCGCTCTATCTGGCGTAATTGTTTGAACAAACTCGTTGTTTACCCAGTTGTGCGTAGCGTCCGGTGCAAGTTCTACACCCTCGTCTGCCCACCTTGCGTGAATAGACGGCGGAGTTCTGTCCCTTACATTAACTGTAAAACTAAACTCTCTATCAAACTGTGGTGTCCACTCTGCTAAAAGTAAGCCGAATGCCGCGTCAATTTCACTAACCAGCGGGGTAGCAATATTTGCGAACGAACCCGGGAACATATCTAGTAATGTGCGTACAGAAACTACACCAATAGTAATTACCGACTCGCCATCTGCACCACCAGTTAGTTGATAAACTAAATTCTGATTTTGAGATACAGAAACCACGCCCGGCGCTGAAGATAATATTGCTACGCGATAAGGCGCATCGTTAGTCACAACTGGTAGTGTGTCGTAATGTATTGTAAATGGCGGTAAGTTAGCAATTTCTGATGGTTGAAGTTCTGTTGGTAGTAACTCTGGGTTTATAGAAATTACAGGTACAGCATCTTCCGCTAGTACTTCTATCGTATATACGTGGTCATTTAATATTGCCCAATTACCCGTTCTGTCTGTTGCTATAACAACAACTCTGTAATAACCGCTTATGTCTAGTGTGAAAAAGAAATTTGTACGGGCTTCAAATGTATGCCAGTATGCTGGGTCGTTAATACTTGGCGTACGGGCTTCTACTTCTATGTTTGTTGGTAGCCAATCGTCTTCATATGCTGCGCCCGGTAAAAGACCAGACCTTAGCCTTTGAACTTCTACTGTTATGTTAATCTCGTGTTCATCTGCTACATTATCATCTAAATAGTATCTTGAAAAATTTGGTAAGTTTACACGCCTTGTTCCCGCACCTTCCAATTGTTGAACATTTGGGTGTTGTGGTGTATTTACTGCGTTCAAAGTTATATTTGCTGAACCCGCAACTGTTAGAGTTGGCGCAACAGTATCTAGGTAAACTTCGAAGTTGTGCGTTATTTCTGTAACTGGCGCTACATTGTGTAAGTGTGGGGTAGACTGCAAAACTCTGAAAGTTAGCGTATGTCTGCCCGCTTCGCGTAAAAAGAATGGTACCCACTCGCCTGCCGCGTTTCTTGTTCCGAAAGCAGTTTTATTCGTGTGCATTGTGTATGTTGTAAAAAAGTTATCTGGTATCGGGCCATTTGTTGGTCTGTTGTCAAGCGGATAATTATACGCTGTTTCTAACCTGCCATCTAGCGTTATACCAGAAGGCGTTGTAAGGGATACTTCTAATTGAAATCTGTATGGAACAAACACCCAGTCTGGCTCTGTTGCTGTGCCTCTGTTTATTCTCATAGCCGGCACAAGATATTCTGGGTCTGCTGTGTTAACCGGCGCATCAGTTTCGTTTGTTGCTAAAGCGTGTACGCGGTAATCCATATTAGGTCGTGCATTATCTGCCGCTGCGTGTATTATGCGCGGGGTTGGAATTGTTAACTCTATACCCGTGTATAGTCTGCCACCAAATTGACTTCCGCGGTCGTTCAAATAATTTTCTACCGCGTCGTAGTTTATCTCAACATTTCTTACAGCGCGTGTGCCTGTAAAGTTTGCTTGTGGGTTAACAAAAATATAGAAAGTCTCTACTGCTTCTGAAGTAGCAACACGACCATCTCTAGAATTTGTCAAATAAAACTCTACTCTCCACACACCATCTACGTGTAGGTTGTGTCTGTTATGAGTTATATTTCTAGCCTCTATAGGACTTGGGTTGTTTGGTTGAAAAAGTCTGAAAGAAACTAAATTTGTAACATCTTCGCGCCTTGCAAAATCGCCCGCAAGAGCCTGTGTTTCGCTATATGCAAAATAATGATAACCCCTAGCAGAAGCCACCGCTCTTGATAAATCTAACTGGCTACCCCTTACAAATTCTGAGGGTATTGTAGAGCCGTCTACAACTAGCCTTGGCGTTACGTGATTAGCAACCGCCGCGCTTGCTGGAAACGTAAAACCAATTGCTGTAAACGCAACAACTACTGATAATAAAATTGACAACAGTCCTATTTTTTGGAACCTTTTCATTGAGTAATTCTCCTATTTTTTTAGAGCAACAACTTTTGGTTTGGTTTAGCGCACAAGCAAAACCTAGATATACACTCAAGTGCCTAACCTAACTTGCCTTGCCTAACCTAATTTGCCTTAGCATAGTTGTTTCTCTGATACATTTCTCTGTTATAGTTATTTTTTTTCAAAAAACAAAAATTATGCATTCTCTCGCCACCATAAAGAACAAACGTGCCACGATAATTCTTATAATTAAACGAAAAAATGCTAGGTTTGTTAAACCATATAAGATATATGTTACACTATATAACAATAAAAGTCAATTGTTTAACGCAAAAATTTTCAATTTTTTTGACAGAAAATATTAATAGCGCTCTACTACAGTATTAAACTGTCTATTATTGTTCTGCTGTATTCCCATTCTTTTATGCCTTGGTCTGCAATTTCTTTGCCTAGTTCTGTAAGCGAATAGTATTTGCGCCTACCACCCCTAGCCTCGCCCCCACCCCAGTAAGAGTTTATACAGCCCTTTTGCTCTAGCCGAGATAACGCACTATAAATTGTTGGCAACTTTGCCGGAAAGCGCCCACCAGAGCGCGCATTTAAATATTCGAAAATTTCCTCGCCAAATTTATTACCATCAAGTAAAGAACAAAGAATAATCGTATTCATATAGCCCCTGAAAATATCAGAACCCATAACAACTTCTTTTTCTACATTATTATCCATATTTGTATTTTAACATTTTGCCAAACATTTTGCAAGCAAATTTCTATTAATTGTAAATGTTAAATTTTAAATGTTAAATTGTTGCACGCTAGCGCAAACAATTTTTTTTTGCAAAATACTAAAACACAAAAATTGCAACTGCTCAAAAGTAATTGCATCTAATGAGTGTAGCCATTTAACAGTGAACATTAAAAATTTAACATTTATAAAGTAACAAAATTCGGCTTTTGCAAATAGTATGGTAATAGGGCAACCAAAATATACAGCAATTGCGTTGCCTTAATATGTACATATTGGAGGTATTAACTTATTATGTTTAATTTATTTGGTAGAGGTGGCTGTCACGAGATGGAGCATAGAGGACATCACGAAGGTGGCTGCGAGTGGATAATATGGATTTTAATCTTACTTTGTCTTTGTGGCGGACAATTCGGACACATCGGCAGAATGTTCACTGGCGGTAACTGGGAGTGGATAATTGCTATACTAATAATCTTGTTCTGCTGCCGTAGGTAAAGCCTAAAACAAAAATTACATAACGCATATATATAAACGTCCAACACGTGAAAAAAAGAGGCTGTCGCAAACCAGCCTCTTTTTTTAATGTAAAGTGTAAAATGTAGAGTGTAAAGTGTTGTAACTCATTAAATAAATTCACTTTTGAACAGCCTGCAATTAGCACTTATACAAATTTGCTAGTAAATATTTCCCGCGCTAGCGGGTGTAGCCACTTTACACTTTACACTCTACACTAACTCAACTCTCAACTCTACACTCTCAACTCACTAAACTCTGTACTTAGCCACTCTCGCCTGTTACGTAAAAAGTTTAGCAAAAATTCTACTTGCCCGCTAAAAGTGTCTATTTGTTGAATGCTTGAGGGGACTGCCCACATCTGCGTGCCTAAAATATCCCAACGCTTGAAGTTTCTCTCAAAGTCTTGCTTGTAGGTTGTGCTTAGATACTCTATTAGTTGTAGCGTATGCTCTAGGTGGCTGTCTTTTACTTCTGACCACCTTTGGTTTAGTAAGTCTACAAATTGCGGTACGCGAATTAAGTCTCTGAACCACACGTGATGTGTCGCCCAAAGCCCCCTATAACTTGTAGCACTTTGCCTTACGCAACTACCGCCAATAAATACGCAATAGTCTGCAACCCTATCTTTATTGCCAGCCGCAACATCAAAATCCCAAATATGCCCAAGCACTAACCTTTTGTTGCCCGCTTCAGCACTACCCGCTGAATGCTGTCCGCTGTTCCCTGAACGCTGTAGCGCTTCAGCGCTACTCGCTGTTCGCTGAACGCTGTTCCCTGCAGCGCCGTGCGTAGCAACGCGCGGCGCTGCTATATTCATAAACACACTTGCGCCGAATACATCAAAGTTTTTATACCACTCTTGCACTATATAAAAATCTATAAACGAGCCTACATCTATAACATTATTAATTGCGTCCCAATCCCTTGTGGCTATAACATCGTGCACGTTTTGCAAAAAGTCGCGCGCGTACTCTTTATGCGCGCGCGTAAGGCGCGACCCGCTCGGGTACCTAATCTCGTACGCTCGCATTCTAAGCGAGCCATTTGTGTTTTGTTGTGGCTCACCGCGAGTATTGCGCGGGTTAACCAAAATGTAGTCTTCCCACTCTATATAGCCGTTTGTGGCTCTGTTGTCGTGCGCGCGCGTGTTAAGTTCTATATAATACTCAGATAAAGTCGGGTCTGCGTTAAACTGTGCTTGCACGCGCCCGGGCGCAACTTCTCTATGCTCGGCAAGCATATAAATGCCCATATAGTTTCCGTTTACGTAAACGTGCATATGGCGCGCCTTTGTTGTCCACGCTTGATACTCTAACAGCCCGCCCAAAAAGTACGCCGAGTAGTTTCGTAAAAGACTTAAGTCTTGGTAATTTGCAATAAAAAGCCAATCTCTGTAAACGTTGCCGTTCCCAACCCCTAGCATATCTCTTGCTTGTGCAAACCTTATTCTAAAAGGCTTTTTGCCGTAGCGCTCGCCCTGCCACCACGAAGAATTTCCGCGCCCTCTAATCTGCCCCAAAGCACCCTCAAAGTTATGTCCCTCGTGCGCGCCCTTAACAGAAAAACTTATGCCACCTTGCCAATCTCTTGTAACAAAATCTAGATGCCCATTCTCACGGCTTGCATTAGGGTTTGTAGTAATGTTATTCGGCACATCTATATGAAGCGAAGCAAACGCATTAAAGTGCTTGTAGCGCGAAGCAGGATTCCAAGCGTCGTCGTTGTCGTTATTGTTGTCATCACCCTTGTTATCGTAGCCCCCATCACTATCTTTATCGCTTCCACTACCGCTATCGTTATCGTTGTCGCTACTACCACTTCCACTACCGCTATCATTATCTTTGTCACTACCGCTTCCGCCCGTACCGCCGTTCTCTGTGCTTCCATTCTGATAGCCATTATCACCACTACCATTGTCGTTAGCCAAACACGCAACTAACGAAAAAGCAACAACCAAAATCAACAAACTTGCTAATAACTTTTTTTTCATATATACCTCTTTTTTTAATGTTAAATGTTAAATGGTGAATGTTAAATGTTTAAACTCATAAAGGCAATGACTTACGAACAGTCAGAGTTTTCAACTCTCTACATTTTGCAAAATGTAATATTGCCGCGCTAGCGGTGCAACCATTTAACACTTAAAATTTAACATTTAACATTTTAAGCAAAAGCACCTTAATACGCTAAGGTGCTTTTGTTGAAAAAATTCTAATTAAGCATTTGTTGGGTACGTTGGTCCGCCCGGTGTATTACCACTTGGGTAACCCGGTGTAGTTCCACCCGGTGTTGTAGTACCCGGTCCACCGTTTGTAGTTCCACCCGGTCCGCCCGGCGTTGTAGTACCTGGTCCGCCGTTTGTAGTGCCACCTGGATAGCCCGGGGTTGTAGTACCCGGTCCGCCATTCGTCGTGTCACCCGGTCCGCCCGGTGTCGTAGTACCCTGTCCGCCATTAGTTGTGTCGGTAGGGTAACCCGGTCCACCATTTGTTGTGTCTGTTGGGTAGCCCGGCTTGTACTCTCTTACAAACTCTTTGCTTGCGTTTACAATTGCAGACAAGTAGTTTTTAGCCGTAAGCGTTGTTCTTGTTGTTGGAAGTATAACAGGCGTCTCTGCGTTGGTTCTTGCAATGCGCTGAGTTGCTACCTGAGATTGCATTTTAGGCTGAGAACTCGAGTGCATTCTGCCCTGACTTCTGCCCTGACCGTGCATTTTGTCTTGCCCTTGCATTTTCATTCTGCCTTGTCCGTGTGCTTTAGCCTGTCCTTGACCTTGCATTTTAGGTTGAACTTGCTTGTCTCTACCAGCAACACCAGCCATAGCAGTAGGGGTAGTCGTTGTAGGTGGCGTTGGTCTGTAAAGCATATTTCTTTGGTTTGTGTCAGCGTTGCCCGGTCCTAACCCTGTGTCGTTGCCGCCTATTAACTGACCACCGTGAGAGTAAATCTCAAACTCTGCTACATCACTTGCAAACCTACCTACAATTTGTGCATCTAACTCTGGTCTGCCTCTATCTGATGTTCCGCCCGTTCCGAATAACCAACTGCCTAACCAAGCAGTCCTTGTTGTAGATACATCTGGTGTAAATGTGTATACGATGTCTGCTATTCTGCCCGTGTCTTTTTCGAATACAACGTATAACTCTATAGCACCCATATTTGCTCTGTCTGCAAACGCGTTGTTTAAGCTTGCGACAGGGTTTGTACCCCCGCCCCAAGTAGACGTTAAGCCCTCTACATAAGTCTTACCCTCAATAATTACATAATGCTCTGTTGCAAATCTACTTTTTAAAAGTGCATTTCTTGCTGTTTCTAGCCTTCTGTAAAAACTTAAAGCATTCTCACCTGTTGGGAATGCAAGTGTGTAGTTATCACCACCCGCAAATTCTGCTCTCTGTGCATTAGATAGTGCCACGAAAGAGCGCCACGCTCTGTCTATCGCTGCTCTCATATCTGCGCTCTCAAGTGCTGTAGACATTTGTTCCCCGCTCATCTCTTCCCAGTTACCTAGCGCTACTACACGCTGTCTAAGGTATGCAACCGGACCCGGCTGTTGTCCACCACCAGCAACCTTGCTTGCGTTTATAACAGCAGATACAAAGTTACGCGCTGTTAGTGTAGCAGACGTTGTTGGAACAATCGCGTTAGGGTTAACCAACTGCCCCGCATTTGTATGACCTGCCCCGTGGCGCGCTGGGTTACCAATCTCGCCCTCTAAAAGCCTCGTGTTTGTTGGGTGGCGTGGGTCTTCTACACCCGGCGGATTAGAACCACCTGCAGGGTTCGCGCCAAGCGCACTTCTAGCAACTTGCCAAGTAGACACCTCTTGTATCGTATGCCCCTTAATGTCTTCTATTAAGTCGTGAACATTTCTGTGCGGGTTTGCTGTCCACGTACGCAAGTTGTTACCAACAACCCAAATACCTGCCCAGCCTGCAGTAGTGTCATTTCCGTTTCCGTTAAACGTGTAAATTACATCTACAATCTTGTCTGTTGCTTTTTCTACAACAATCTCTAAGTGAATTGCGCGCATACTGTGGCGGTCTGCAAATACGTATGGTCCGCCAGAGTTTGCGTGACCCGTGTGAAACTGCCCTGAAGGTATGCCCTGAACAAAAGTCTGACCCGGCGTAATTAAATACATATCCGTGTTGCTGTACTTGTGGCGTAGATATGCGTTGTGTGCAGCCTCTAAGCGTGGATACATACTCTCGTAGTGGTGTGTCCAGTTAAGTTCGTTATAGTCTATGCTGCTTCTTGTATTTCGTGCATTCCTTGCATTTTGTGCCGTTGGCGTAGCAGGCGCACTACCTCTGTAAGCAACAAACCTTGCGCGGTGCTGTGGCGTTAGCCCCCTAAATTTTGCCCACGACTCTGAAATTGCTTGTCTGTTTTCTGCATTGTTTAAATGCTCTGTAACTTGGTCCGGCGTCTTTTCTAAAAAGTTTGGCTTGCCGTGAACCCTTCCGTGTAAAACTTGGTAAGCCGTGTGCGTCGGCTGTACATTTCCGTTGCCATTTCCATTCTCGTAACCATTATCATTTCCATTTCCGTTACAAGCAACCATAGCAACAGCCATAACAGCCAAAAGCCCCGCTACCAACAAAACCCTAAAAAGTCTCATAGTGTTTTCTCCTTGTTTTTTTATAATGTAAGTGTGTGAGATGTAAAGCGTAAAAGCACCTTGCCAGTCGTTAAATGCAACACTTCACACTCAATTGTACACAATTTTACTATGTGCAAAACACCAATTTGTATACACACCAAAACCCCACAAAACAAAACACTAAACAAAGAAATAACAAAACTCACAACGCAAAAAACCTATCAACAAAAAAACAAAACCACCAAAAACAAAAAACCTATCCACAAAACAAAAAGCGCAAACACCCCAACACTCACAGAACCCAAAAAGCCACCAAACAAAAAACGCAGCCTGAATTCTCAGGCTGCGTTTTTATAAATATTAAGTTATTAATTAAGGCGCTGGCACTTCTACCGGTGTTGCGTTTATAGCATTTACTAAAGCATTAGCAACAGCATTTAAAGTGTTTGTTATTCCAGAACTTGGTGTTTCAAATGCTGTAAACCCAAATGCTGTTAAGTTTTGTCTGTGATACGGATCTGTAGAAGTTGCTAAACTTAATTCTTGCCAATGTGTTATGCTTTGTAATTGTATGTGCGCAAACATATCAGTTACTGCTGTTTGTATATAATCAATAAATTGGTACCAACCTGAAGTTACCGCATTACTTACGCTAAACCAATTATCAGTTGCAATTGTTATGTTTGTTATTACATTACCCGTTGTGTAGATTACTACAGTTACATCAGAAACTGTAGCATCAACATCCGGTATTGTGCTTCCACCAGTTCCCGTTCTAGTGTGGTTCTGTGGGTCTGGACCATCTTCAAACGCTAGGTCTATATCAAATGCGTTTATAGCATTTACTAAAGCATTAGCAACAGCATTTAAAGTGTTTGTTATTCCAGAACTTGGTGTTTCAAATGCTGTAAATCCAAATAATGTTAAGTTTTGTCTGTGATACGGATCTGTAGAAGTAGACAAACTTAATTCTTGCCAATGTGTTATGCTTTGTAATTGTATGTGCGCAAACATATCAGTTACTGCTGTTTGTATATAATCAATAAATTGGTACCAACCTGAAGTTACAGCATTACTTACGCTAAACCAGTTATCAGTTGTGATATATATTCCTGTAATTGTGCTACCCATTGTGTAAATTCTAACTGTTACATCAGAAACTGTAGCATCAACATCTGGTATCGTGCTTCCGCCAACTCCATCCCAGTACCTTGGTAGCCCTACTTGACCGCCCGGCAAGGCCAATAGCATATATGCCGTATTAAGTGCAGAATTCGCTGGTGTTATCGTTGCATTCGCTGCTGTAATTTGCGCTAGTAGTGCTTCTGCATTGTCATACACAAGTTGTGCTGCATTTCTAATTGTAATTGCATTAGCCAAAGCAGTAGCAAGGTTATCTCTAGAAGCCTCAGTAAAGTCTTCAAAATTTGGTGCTTGCTGAGCTAGTTGAACTCTTGTTATAGTAGCAGAAATAGTTTCTAATGATGCCCTTAGTGTATTTCTTGCTGTCGTAATCTGACCCTCTTCTGCCGCTTGCGCTCTTCTTTGTGCAAATATGTTGAAGTCGTGCGCGCCTTCTGCTGGTCCGTGAGTGTTTGTTATATTTCTGATTGCTGTAAGCTGTGCCGAAGCCACCGCTGGAATTTGGTCTCTTAATGCTTTGTCTAAAGAAGTTGCCGCACTTGCCGCTGCTAGCATATTGCTGTACTCTTGATAGTTTGCTGTAGTAATATGGTTTTCTAGTGCTTCGCGCCACGCTTGGTTGCCCGCTGCACCTGTTGCTGTAATGTCAAATGCTGCTCTGCCTAAACTGCTTTCTAACTCTGTTATAAAACTAACTGCGTTTGCTATAACTTGTTCGTCTGTAAAAGTATTTAAAACATATGTTCTTGCCGCATAAACAACAGAACTCGCAAAGTTTCTTGCTGTTTGCGTAACTTCACTAGTAATACCAGCAATTTGCATATTTAAAAAAGCGGTACCTTCCATTATGTTTCCTACAAGTCGATGAACATCTCTACCATCTATGTGGAAATTCGTTGCTTGGTTAGCGTAAAGGTCTCTTGCATCTAAACCTATAAAATGAGGCACCATATTTTGCCAACCGTTTTGCCAGTTTGTCATCCACGGGTTGTCGATTGCGTGATTATATCCAAAAGAATAAGCAATTTCTTGTATTCTGTGGTGCTGAGCAGTAGTTGGATGCCCAGTGTTAGCAAAAACAACAGTTACTGGAAGTTCTGCTAAGTCTACAGAACCTGACCAAGCTTGGTAGTAATTACCTGGCGTACTCCACCTAGAACCCGTTGCTGTTATAACAGTATAGTGCGCTCTGTTACCAAAGTTAGACGCCCTTACTTCGAAATAGCCTACCGCCGCGTCTCCTCTAACGCGCCCTTCGTTTCTGCCCGCTGCTCTTACAGTTGCACGAACAGTTGCAACAGTCTCAAGCGCTGTGTTTGGCGCTACACTTACTACGCCGTCTGAGTTGATAGAAAAACCAGTAGGGACAGCACCTTCAAATGCCCACTCTACATTTGGTCTTGGTTCTGTAATTTCTGTTCCGCCAGAAAAAACAGCCGCTTGTAGCCTTGTGCTTTGCCCCGGAACTACAAACATAGAATAGCCTTCTTGCGGTGTAATATCTACACGCTGGTCTAGGGCTACAGGGTTGTCGTAACACGCGGCTAAAACTAATGCAGCAACTGCAGTAAGCGCCATTATTAACATAACCCTAAAAGTGATTACACGTTTTTTAAGATTAGACTTCATTGTGTTAATCTCCTTTTCAGAACACCATTGCCATATTAAGCGCAAGTGTTCTAAAGCCTGTTTAAAAAAAGCAGACTTTTTTTAACTCTTTTAATTTTATTTTTTTGTTTTTGTTTAATAGTTTGTGTGAGAACAATAAACTTTATGCAAAAAAAGATTATACTTTCCCACTATACAATATATAGTGTAACACATTTTATTTTATTTTGCAAATGTTTTCAACCATATTTTTGAAATTTGCAAATAAAATCTTGCCCGCGCTAAGCGGTGTAACCACTTTACACTCTACACTTTACACTTTACACTCTACACTTTACACTTACAATTACAACCCTACATTCTTAACCCACTACTTCATACTAAGCGATATCCTTTGCTTTTCTAAATTTACGTCCATAACCTTTACTTTAACCACATCGCCTACTTTTACAACTTCTGAGGGGTGCTTTATAAATTTGTTAGATAGTTGAGACAAATGCACTAGCCCGTCTTGTCCAACGCCTATGTCTATAAATGCGCCAAAGTCTATTACATTTCTAACAACCCCCGTTAGTTCCATATCCTTTTTTAAATCTTTAAGGCTCATAACATCTTTTCTTAAAACGGGCGGTGGCAGACTATCTCTTATATCGCGCCCCGGCTTTATAAGTTCGTCCGTTATATCACTAAGTGTTGGCACACCTATGCCAATCTCGCCCGCGACACGCGCCTCGCCTTGCTTTTTTATAAGGCTTTTAAGTTGTGCCAACTTACCCTTTTCTACATCGTCTTTTGCAAACTTGAAAAAGTCTAGCAGTTTTTTTGCCGCGTCGTAACTCTCTGGGTGAACCGCCGTGTTGTCTAGTATGTTCTCACCACCAATAATACGTAAAAAGCCCGCCGCTTGCTCGTACGCTTTTGCGCCAAGCCCGCTCACTTTCAGCAACTGCTCTCTAGTTTTAAAACCGCCCGACTTCTCTCTGTGCGTAACTATAGCCTTTGCAGACTTTGCATTAAGCCCCGCTATGTGCTTTAGCAAACTTACACTCGCAGTATTTAAGTCTGCCCCAACGCTGTTAACGCAGTCTTCCACCACGCCCTCTAAAACATCTGTCAGCCTTGCTTGCGGCATATCGTGCTGATACTGACCAACGCCTATGCTTTTAACATCTATCTTTATAAGTTCTGCAAGCGGGTCTTGCAGCCTTCTTGCAATAGAAATCGCGCTTCTAATAGCCACATCATACTCGGGAAACTCTTCCGCCGCCAGTTTAGAAGCCGAGTAAACCGACGCCCCGCTCTCATTAACAACTATATAATTAATATCCAGCGCGCTATCTTTAATCAGTTCTGATATAAAAATCTCGCTCTCTTTGCTTGCCGTGCCATTACCAATTGCAACAACATCTACCTTATGCTTTTGTATAAGCCCAAGCGTTATGTAAGCCGCTTCCTTTGTTTTGCTTAGGGGCGGTGTTGGATATATCACGGCTGTGTCTAAAACCTTGCCCGTTGCATCTACTACCGCTAACTTACAGCCCGTTCTATAACCCGGGTCTAGCCCCAACACCACATTATTTTTAAGCGGTGGCTGAAGCAACAACGGCTGAAGGTTTTCTTTAAACATCTTAATCGCTTGCTCACTTGCCCTGTCCGTTAACTCTGCCCTTACTTCGCGTATAATAGATGGCTCTATCAGTCTGTTATAACTATCTTTTATAGTAGCGCGTAAAATCTCATCCGTGTGCTTATTAACCTTAGTGTCTGGCTTAACCCCGTGTAAAAAGTTAAACTTAATTGCTTGAAGCGCAACAATCTCATCTTGCACAACTTTTACTTTTAAACAATCTTCTTTCTCGCCCCTATTCATAGCCAATATTCTGTGAGACGGAATTTTAGAAACAGGCTCTGAGTAATCTTTATACATCTCATAAACCTTATGCCTTTCTACCTTTTCTTTAAACGAAGCCTTCTCACCACTACCGCCCTTAGCCTTTTTAGCCTCCTGCTGTTTTGCTATACTTTTTTCGTCTAGCGCCGTTTGTATAAGCGCTTGCCCAAAAAACAACTCTCTAAGCGCTTTTCTAATATCAGCATTGTCTGATATAATCTCGGCAATAATATCACACGCGCCCGCTATAGCATCTAAGATGTCCTTTACGCCCTTAGGCTCGCCCCCATTTTTGCTGATAAAGTCGTCTGTATACTCTATCGCAATTTGCTCTAGTGGCTGATTTAAGTTTTGCGCAAGTATAATATCTGCAAGCGGCTGCAAGCCCTTAGCCACAGCAACAGTTGCGCGCGTTTTCTTTTTTGGCTTAAATGGTCTGTAGATATCCTCTACTTCTGTAAGGGTGACCGCCTTGTCTAGCGCCGCCCCCAAATCTTCTGTGTAATTGCCTTGCTCTTTTAGTATGCGACTAACTTCTTCTTTGCGCTTTTGTAAATTGCGCAAATATGTAAGCCTGTCTGCAAAATCTCTAAGCGTTTGGTCATCTAAACTGCCCGTTTGCTCTTTTCTATAACGCGCAATAAATGGTATTGTGTTGCCCTCGTCTAGCATAGCAATAATGTTGCTAACATACTCTGGCTTTAGCGCAAACTCGGCTTGCAAGCCCGCCTTTGCCTTTTGGTTAATTACAGTAATAACTGTCTCATCTAATAAAACCAACTCTTCATTTATTACCGCTTCTTGTAGTAATTCTTTCTCTGCCATTTTTTTTATGTACTCCTTAAATTAATGTTAAATTTTAAATTATCTGATGCCTTGTATAAAGCAAATGTTTAAGTGCTTCTTAAAAAGTCGCCCGCCGTAGTGATTATGTTTTTATCTAATTTTATGTAGTATATATTTGCTGCTTTGTTTGCCGATTGTTGTGCGCTTCCGCTCTCATCTAATATATCTATTACTTTTGCTTGTTTGTTGTGAGACTTAGCGTTTGGCGAGAGTACTTCTAGGGTGTCGCCAACTAAAAATTTATTGCGCTGAATAATTTTTGTATAGCCCTTAAAGTCTTTATTACCTTTAAAGCCCTTACAAATGTCAGCCTCGACTTGCGCTAGCACATCAATCTCAACTTTAGGCAAAGATGTATCAAAGTTTTCTGTGTCTGTATTGTCCCCCAAATAAAACGCAGTCGTGTAGCCTCTGTTAGACACTTTGTGTAACTCTTTTTCTAAACTCTCAGTTTTTTTGAAAAAGTCTGTGTCTGCATTTTTACCGCTATCCTTGCCACCTTGCTTTTTACTCTCTGCCTTACAATCGCTATCTTTTCTGCTCTTAGCCAAAAGGTCTAGCGCACCCCTATAAGCATTTGTAACCGCCGCCACATAATATGCGCTTTTCATTCTGCCCTCTATTTTAAAACTAGTTATGCCCGCGTCTGCCATTTTGTCTAAATGCCTTAGCATATTTAAATCTTTACTGTTAAGTATGTAAGTGCCACGACTATCCTGCTCTATCACAAGTTCCCTACCACTCTCTTTAATAACCGCCTGCATCAATTCTGAATTATTTTTGCATTCAGTAAGTAATTCCGTACCCGCACAAGTTTTTTTCAATAATTCCGAACCCGCGCAAGTTTTTTTCAATAATTCTGAATTCTGAATTCTGAATTCATAATTCGAAACACCATATTCCCACCTGCAAGGTTGAGAGCATTGCCCCGAGTTTGCCCCCCTATTATTTAAATAGTTACTAAGCAAACACCTACCAGAATAAGCAATGCACATAGCGCCGTGTACAAACGCTTCTAACTCAAGTTTGGGCGTATAAGCCTTTATATCGGCAATCTCACCTAGAGATAACTCTCTTGCTAGCACAACGCGCTTTGCACCCATATCAAACATAAATCGCGCCGCATACTTATTTGTTATGTTAGCCTGCGTAGATATATGTATGTCCAGCCCCGTATGCCTTTTAGCAAAATCTAAAATGCCAAAGTCACTCACTATAATAGCATCAACTTTTGCGCTTTCCAAAAACTTTAAGTAATCTACCAAACCGCCAAAGTCAGCGTTTCTAGCAATAACATTAACTGCCACATAAGCTTTTTTACCGCCAGAGTGTAAAAGTTTTACAGCGGCAACAATCTCATCTGTGCTAAAATTATCAGCATATGCCCGAAGCCCCAACTTGCGAGACGCAAAATAAACAGCATTCGCACCATAGTGCAATGCTGTTTTAAGTTTCTCAAAATTACCCGCCGGGCTTAATAATTCCATAATATTCAAAATTACAAATTACAAATTACAATGTACGAATGTTAAACTCATACAGGCAAAACTTTTGAACAGCCAGCAATTCAATTTACAAAAATTGAATTAAAGTAGTGAATTACGACTGCTCAAACGATTTGGCAATAAGCAATAAAACATTTGTAATTTGTACACTGTAATTTGTAATTTTACTTAAGTTTTTGCGTAATACTAACGCCTGTTCCTACATCTAAAATGCTTGTGCGCAGATTTTTGTTTGTGGTTATATGCGTGACAAAAAACTGCATCTTTTTCTTTATGCTCTCTTTCCCCTCATACAAAACATTATCCGCAAACAAAATTCCGCCTACTCTAAGCGCCTCAAGCAAATAAGGCAAATAATTTATATATTGCGCCTTTGGTCCGTCCAAAAAAATAAAGTCTACATAATTTGTTTTCTCGCCCGCCAAGTAAACCTCTGCAAAACTCGGCAAAACATCTATAGCATCTGCCCCTATAATTTTAACACTTTTACTAAGCCCCGCATTAAAAAAGTTTCTGTTAGCCTGCTTTACTCTATCAGCGCACTTTTCTATAGTAAAAAGCCTAGCCTCAGACTTATCGCCCCCGGCACTAAGCATAGCAATACCGCTATACCCAACGCCCGTACCAACTTCTAAAATAGTCTTAGGCTTATGCTCAACAACAACTGCAAGCAACTCAGCCAAAGCCCCATCATCTATTATCGGCACACCCTGCCCCAAAGCCTCTTGTTTTATTTCGTTTATTATCATAATATTGTAAAGTGTAAAGTTGTTAAACTCATTAACACAAAACGTTTTAACAGTCTCCAATTTATATTTGCTTAAATCTGGAATAAATCTTGCCCGCTACGGTTTGAGAGACTAGGCACAAGTTAGACAAGGCGAACGGCGGATTTTCAAGGGAGCGTACTAAATGTACGTGACCGCAGAAAACCGTAACGTTCAACGAAGTATAACGCCGTGCATAGCCTCTCAAACCCCCTTAGTTGTCGACTACGATGGTTAAAATCATCGGATTACGCTTTGTCTTTTTATACAAAAAGTTTTTCAGATATTTTCTTATGTTGTTTTTAATAAGGTTAAAGTCGTGCGTTGCCTTTAAGTCTAGGTACGATATTGCGTGAAGCACAACCTCTTTGCACTCTGCCAAAAGTTCTTCACTCTCTTTCATATATACAAAGCCCCTAGATATTATATCCGGACCAGTCGTAACCTCGCCCTCGTCCGTATCTATACCCAAAACAACAATCACAAGCCCATCTTCTGATAGTAACTTCCTATCCCGCAAAACTACGCTTCCAACATCGCCAATACCCGCACCATCTACAAGTATATGACCCGATGGCACGCTACCACGCTTTTTCATATTAGTTTTTGTAAGTTCTATAACATCGCCCACATCGCACAGTTGTATGCGCTCGCGCGGTATGCCCATACTCTCTGCCAAATCGCCGTGGATTTTTAAATGCCTATACTCGCCGTGAACTGGGATAAAATAACGCGGCTTAAGCAAAGCAAACATAAGTTTTAACTCTTCTTGACACGCGTGACCCGACACGTGAATATCAGAAATCGCATCGTAAACAACACTCGCGCCCTTCCTATACAAATTGTTTATTACTCTGTAAACGCTCTTTTCGTTACCCGGAATGGGCGACGCCGATATAATTATAACATCGTTCTCGCCAAGTTCTACCTTTTTAAAATCGCCACTTGCCATTCGCGTTAGGGCAGACATCGGCTCGCCTTGCGACCCCGTAGTTATAATTGTTAACTTGTCGTCCGTTATGTTAGAGATTTTTTCTATATCTATAATTTTGTTTTTAGATATATCCATCGCGCCAATTTTAGAAGCCACATCTAAAACGTTAATCATACTTCTGCCAGAAAAAGCAACGCTTCTGCCGTACTTAGCGGATACATTTAAAATTTGTTGAATGCGATGTATGTTTGAAGAAAACGTAGCAACAATAATTCGCTTGCCAACATTAGACTTAAATATTTTGTCAAACTCGACCCCAACAGTACTCTCGCTCATAGCATAGCCCGGGCGCTCTGCGTTCGTACTCTCGCCCATATAAAGTAATACGCCCTTTGCGCCAATCTCAGCAATACGAGTCAAGTCGCCCCCCTCGCCATCAACCGGCGTGAAGTCTATCTTATAGTCCCCAGAGCAAAATACTGTGCCGATAGGTGTGTTTATGCTTAAACACGCGCTGTCCATAATAGAGTGGCAGATTTTTACCCACTCGCACGTAAAGTGCTTGCCAATTTTAACAACCTGCTTGTAAGCAACTGTGTTAAGTTTAGCGTCCTCAACTTGATGCTCTTTAAACTTGTGGGTAAGCATAGCAAGCGTTACAGTAAGCCCGTAAACTGGCACGCCCGGCAACTTTTTCAAAACAAATGGTATCGCACCTATGTGGTCTTCGTGTCCGTGAGTCAAAACAATACCCTTTACTTTGTGGGCATTCTGCTCTAGGTAAGTTATATCGGGTATAACTAAATCTACCCCCGGCATATCCTCCGTTGGAAAAGTTAAGCCCGCATCAACAACTATAATCTCATCTAAATACTCTAGCACAGTCATATTTTTGCCAATCTCACCTACGCCACCCAAAAACTTAACCTTTAGGGTCTCTTTAGGGTTGTAGGGTTTTGCATTGTTAGCACTACTTGCACTCGGCTTTATCTCAGGCTTAAAATTGCGCCTTAAGTTACTGCTTGCGCCAATACCAATTCTAATCGGCTTATCTTGTGCAACCACAGCCGCGCCTTTATCTTGCGCTTGCCTTGTATTACTCGCACCCTTATCAACTGATTGCCTTGCATTAGATGCACTTTTATCAACTGGTTGCCTAGCGCTAGTTTTGCCCACGGCTTTAGTTGCAGGCTTTTCACTTAAATTTGGGCTTCTAGAAATTACACTAGCCGCCACAGGTTTCTCACTAACCTTAGACTTTTCTCTAATCTCGCTCTCATCTAAAAAAGCGTCTAAATTAAGCCCATACTCTTTCGCTTTAGAAAGATTAGGCTTTTTGTTCAATTCATTTTTCTTGTTCATCGTAAAAATAAAAACTAAAGGACTTTGATTAACCGGCAGAACAAAGTCAGAACATTTAATATAAGTCAAACCCCGCCAAAAAACCAAAACTCCAATAAACATCATCTCCTTATTAGATTTTTTGTATGTAGAATTTTAAATTTTTTTCAAAAACACAACCGCGAATTTTCAAAAGCACATTGTTTTTCAAAACCGCGCTAGATAATTATTTTTTCAAAACACTATTCAAGAATTCAATAGTCGTAAATCCGTGCTTGCAAACACACACCAAAAAGGACAAACTGGCAACTTACAACTATCAACCTTTAACCATTATACTACATTTAAAACAAAATTACAAGCAAAATTCCAAAACTTGCCAAAAAAACAACCAAAAAAGTACAACCAAAAAAGCAGTATGGAAATCCGTACTACTTTTTTGGTTGAATGAATAATGAATATTGAATAATGAATAATGGTTACAAACCATTAAATGCAATTACGTTTGAACAGTTAGAAATAAGTGTTTGGGTCACGGGGACGTGTTCACTGACCCAAAATATTTGGTCAATCTAACTTTTTAAATGTCATTCTGAGCGAAGCGAAGAATCTAGGCGTAGCCGTATTTTCGCTTCGCTAGACCCTGTCACTTCGTTCAGGGTGACAGTTACATAAGTACTCTCATCAATTCCCCGCGGTAGCGGGTGAAACA
>Ga0209755_10000231_pt1 | contig 108812 bp, 93 predicted proteins | sample TergutCo191P1_FD_187301 | JGI IMG/M metagenome (GOLD analysis project Ga0209755, IMG submission 187301) | Cornitermes sp. P1 segment gut microbial communities from Petit-Saut dam, French Guiana - Co191P1 (SPAdes) (version 2) | ecosystem: Host-associated > Arthropoda: Insects > Digestive system...
TCCTTCAGTACCTCTTGCAGATCCAACAAGTCTTTTGGCTGATATTCGGATATCAATTCCTTTACCAACCGGTCGCGCTCTGGATTTCTTGCTCTCTTTGCCATTGTGTCATCTCCTTTTCTTAATAGTATATTCAGATTCGGAGTTTACACAATCTATATTACACTATCGGCAGTTTTATGACCATGCACTCATGGTAGCGATTCCACTTGACCTTCCTACTTCCTCCGCTTTGACCTTTTATACAAATCCGAATCTTGGAGAGCCTTCATCAGCACCGCAATCTCATCGTCCGTCAGTTTCGTTATATTCAACCCAATTTGCTTCGCCAGCAATGCTAGCTTTGCCCGCTGCGCCCCTGCCTTCTCTTTGTTTTCCATATAGAACCTATATCCATCACCTATTTCCTTCACGATGTCCATCTGCTCGCCAGACAGGGCATCTTTTTTATGTGCCTCAAACATCGCTTTCACCAACACGCCGAACCGCTCTGTAATGCGAAACCGCAAATACTCGTCTTCATCAACGATAGCTTCTTGCAAAATTTTCAGATTTTGTTCATCATCCCCTGCGTCCACATGCTCCCGGAGCTTTTCTTCCGCAAACTTATATACAGCATTCAACGCATTCATCTGCGGCAGCATCTTGCGGTCGATGTATACTTCCATCGCACTGAACAACTGTGGCGCATCCAGGCTCGAAAGTAGCTCGCTTACCAGGCGGTTGTTGAGCTTCTTATCTTTCAATACCTCAACCGCCGCATCGGTCAGTCCCAATTCATCAATGGCAACATTACGGTGCAACCTGTTATCGGTCAGCCCAAACAGGTAATCCGTTGACACCTTATAATAATTTGCAAGTGTTACAACATCCTGATACCCAACACGGATATCCTCGTCGCTCTCAATCCGTTGCAATGTGGATATGGGAATTCCTGTAACTTCCGCCAAGTCTGCCAGCTTGAGCTTACATTCATCGCGTAAATCACGGAGCTTTTCCTGCAAGGTTAATTTGCATTTCATAGCACATCACATTCCCTCAGTATTTGCAAAGATTTTAGCACATAATACTGCTGCCCGACAACAACCGCGTTTTCATATTTGAGAAATGCGGTCTTTTTGTGCCCAAATCCCGATATTGAGACATACGGCGTGAATCCAAAATACTTGTTATGCTCGTCTCAGTCACCCGCAATCTTTATCCGTCACCACCGAAAGCATTGGTATCGCAATGATTTTTCTCGTGGGTGACAGATAAAAACAGAGAGGGGATAATAGCTGTTTGTCACCGACAGGCACGGTCTGTCACTAACAATTGAATAAAAAATCAAAGGAGATCAACATCATGCAGAAACATATACCACAATTAGACAGCATCAGCGCAAAAGAACTACCCACGCAATCGCTAGGGTTGGTAGGTTAAAGGAGGGTCTTATGCAAAACTTAAACCGAAGCATCGCAATGACCTTTCGCGTCACGGAAAAAGAGCGGGATTTGATACGCTGCAGGCAGAAGCAATCAGGCATAAGAAATATGCGAGCGTATCTACTAAAAATGGCCGTAGATGGACGTGTTATTTATGTCGAGTTGGATAGTGTGCGAGAGATGAACCGCTTGCTTTCCAATGCTACAAATAACATCAACCAGATAAGCAAGCGGGTCAACGAAACTGGAAACATTTACGCCGCTGACATCGACGAGATAGTGGCTCGGCTAGACGATATTTGGAGTCAGCAAAAAGAGATACTCCGCCGATTAAACGCCATATTGGAGATTGCAAAATGACGGAAATACTACAAAATGCAGGCCACCGAAAGGCGGGTGCAGCAGACGGCGAAGCCGGCTTAACGGAAAGGGAGCGGCAGCGAATTTTCCGACTGGGGGTTTGGGGGCAACTTGGCCACCAACAGGCGGCTAAAAAATGCAATAATCTTTGATTATGCAGTCTTTAGCCATTGCTTGCCCAAACGGTAATCGGCTTACGCGCAAATTACAGCGTTATGCAAAAAATCTAAAAACCGAAAGGATGTCAGCTTATAAGAAAAAATTAAACATCCACAACATTTCGCACCTTGAAAACTGAATATAGCAAGCGTAGCTGGAGGAACCCTAACCCATGAAGAAAGCCAGTACAACAAGCACGGCACAGCTCAAATCAGCTCCCACCGATTTTGCTCCGACCCAAGAGCAAATTGACGCACTGGCACGGCGGTTGATGCCGGAGATAAAGAAGTTTTTTGCTGATACGCAAGTACAACAGGAATTTGCAAACTGGCAAAAAAAGCAGGCCGCGGCTGATTAGCCGCACATATGGAATAAGCGTAGCATTAACCACGCCGCTGCGCTTATTCCACACAAAGTAAGGCATGAGCCATTTATGCTATAGCATAATTGTTATGTAAATATAGCCTTGATTATTATGCAATTACGAATTATAATGAATCTATCATCTCTAGGAGGTCACGCAATGGAAATTGTAGTAGAAAGATTAAAGCAGTTACGAGAGGGCGCTACGCTATCTCAAATGAAGCTCGGCGGCTTGAACGGAGTTAATCAATCCAATCTCGCCCGATATGAAAATGGTAAGGCAGTGCCACCATTAAAGTTGTTGTTATGGTATGCCGATTATTTCGATGTGTCGATGGATTATATCTTTGGCCGCACGGACAAACCGCAGGGCAGATTATATGACTTCAATCCCAAGATTACCGCCGACAGCGAACAGCTTAGGCAGTTTATAGAAATGTGCTTTGACCCCGATTCAATAGTGAGCGAAAAGATGAAAAGCACGTTGATGGAAATGTTTTTGAAAGAAGGTGCCGGAGAATGAATATAGTGTTCTACGGGCGATACAGCGACAGCGGGCAATCTGAGCAAAGCATAGAAGGTCAGCGCAAGGTCTGCTATGATTTCGCCGAACGTAACGGTTACCGCATAATTGCTGAATACATTGACCGTGCCATCTCTGGCACAGGGGCAGATAACCGCCCAGAATTTCTGCGCATGATTGCCGACAGCGCCAAGCGCCAGTTTCAAGGCATTCTCGTCTATCAGCTTGACCGATTTGCTCGGAACCGATATGATTCTGCGACTTACAAGGCAAAGCTAAAAAAGAACGGCGTCAAAGTTTTGTCTGCGCGAGAAAATATAACAGACGATGCTTCCGGGGTGCTTATGGAATCCGTCTTAGAGGGAATGGCCGAATACTTCAGTGCTGAACTTTCACAGAAGGTAAAGCGCGGAATGGCGCTCACCGCTGAGAAGTGCGAATTTACAGGTAGCGGCGTTCCGCTCGGTTACAAAATCGTAGACAAAAAGTTCGCCATTGACGAAGATGAAGCGCCGATAGTCAAGCGCATTTACGAGATGTACTTGGCAGGCAACACAATGGCTGACATTAGGCATTTTCTCAACGATAACGGCGTAAAAACAAGCTATGGCAATGCGTATAATAAGGACTCCATCCGGCGTATACTGACCAACAGGAAATATCTCGGAATCTATATCTACGGCGACATTGAGATTCCCGACGGCATCCCCCGCATCGTCAGTGACGAAGCGTTCAAGGACGCTCAGATTCTTCTGGAAAAGAACAAAAAGGCACCAGCCAGAGCCAAGGCCGTCGAGGAGAACTATTTGCTGACCACAAAGCTGTTCTGTGGTCACTGCCAGTGCGCTATGACAGGCATGAGCGGCAAATCCGGCACAGGGAAAATCCACCAGTATTATAGTTGTGTATCACAGCGCCAACATAAAGGCTGCAAAAAGAAGCATGTGAAAAAAGCATATATTGAAGATTTAGTTGTAAGCAATGTGCTCTCAGCGCTAACCGATAAATATATTGACGGCATAGCTCAGAAGATATCCGACCTATCCGCAAAAGAAAGCAATACCAGCACCTTAAAGCGGCTCAAAAAGTTGCTCAATGAAAACGAAACTGCCACGGCTAATCTTGTCAAAGCAATCGAATCCGGCAAGGCGGTCGATGTGCTGAGTGCGCAAATTGAGAAGCGCCAAGCCGAGAGAACTGACCTTGAAATAGAGCTTGCCAAGGAGAAGATGGTACGGCCTGTACTTGCTTTTGATGAAGTAAAATTCTTCTTCGAGAAATTCAAAAACGGCGATGCAAACGACAACTCTTTCCGCACAGCACTGATTGATACCCTCGTAAATAAAATTTACGTCTACGACGGCGACAACGCCCGTGTCGAAATCTATTGCAACGCAAGCGAACATAAAATTAACTGCGCCACAAGCGAACTTTCTAATAGTTCGCCTATGGCGCAGTTGGCACGCCGGAGAAGATTCGAACTCCCGACCTTCTGGTCCGTAGCCAGACGCTCTATCCAGCTGAGCTACCGGCGCATGGTCTCGCAGACTTCGCTCCGCCAAAACTGCCCCATTTTACCAGCTTGCCGTTGAGGCTAGGCGGCAGATGCGACATCGAGCGTGAAGCGCTCAGCTATACTAGCACACCCAGCAAAAAAATGCAAGCAGATTTTTCTCAATTTTGCCTCAAAGCACTGTTGGCGGCCTCGTGCTCATTCACAAAAATTTAACGGAGCAAACGCCATAGTTGAAAAAAATTCTTCGAAAGCCATTGAATGAAAGCCTCTGATTGGTTATAATGAAGAGAGCTATATTATTAAACAACTCGTTTGGAGATATCATAATTATGCCGAAAATTCGCTTGATGATCATTGATGACTCTTTGTTTTTCAGAACTTTTCTTAGCAAAAACCTTGGAAACGAGCCCTCCATAGAAATAGTGGGAAGCTTTGGAGACCCTGTTCTAGCCTCAAAGAATATTGCGGAGCTCCGACCTGATGTAATTGCAATCGATATGGAGATGCCGAAAATGCGAGGCAACGAGTTTTTGCGCACATTTCTGCCTAGGCATCCCAATGTCAAAGCGGTCGTTATAAGCTCGCTTTCCGGGAACGTGTTTGACGCTATGCACGCCGGAGCTATAGATTTTGTCGGGAAGCCAGGCTCACAACCAGGATATGATGAAAAACAATTTGTAAAAGAAATTATACAAAAAATCAAGATAGCAAGCACAGCGCACGCACGCACGCGCCCTCTGGTTGTTAAAGGCACCCAGGCGAAGCCCGCTCCCCCGAGGTTAACAGTTAGCGGCGCCACCTCAAAGAATCTCATCGCCATCGGTGCGTCAACAGGCGGAACTGAGGCGATACTTGAGGTCGTTAAGCGGTTTCCGGCAAATGCGCCAGGTGTGGTTATAGTGCAACACATGCCGCCTGTCTTTACCAGAATGTATGCCGAGCGCATCGATAAGATTTGCGCCATGAAGGTTAGCGAGGCCCAAAACGGAGATCGGGTAGATCGTGGGACTATACTCATAGCGCCCGGAGGCGATATGCAAATGTACTTGCGCCAAGATGCAGGGGGCTATTATGTCTACTTGACGCCAGGAGCGAAGGTCAGCGGCCACTGCCCTTCGGTTGATGTACTGTTTGACTCCGTTGCCAAAGTTGCAGGAAGAAACGCCGTTGGCGTTTTACTGACAGGAATGGGCGCCGATGGGGCTACGGGCCTCACGGATATGAGGAAAGCCGGAGCTCACACAATTGGGCAAGATGAACAGTCCTGCGTCGTTTACGGGATGCCTATGGAAGCGTACAAGAGAGGGGGCGTCTGTGAACAGTTGCCGGTTGGCTCAATAGGCGATGCAGTAATGCGTAGGTTTAGCAAGAGGTAGATTATTGCCTAGGGTGGGGAGTTAAGGTGACGAAGAGCAGTATAATGACGCTCTTATGTGTATGCCTGATTGGCGGGGCATAGACATATGAACATGAATATATCTAAAAAATGGTACAAAAGGATACAGCTGCCTCGCGGCGTTGTCATTGCTCTGTGTGTTCTGCCGGCAGTGATAACGGCGCTGTTCTATGCGCTCAGAGGTTTTCCCAGCGTTATGGGCTGGGCTTCGCTCAACATATCGGCACCTATACGCAATTTCTTGGGAATGCTTACATCTGTATACCCATTCTCTATGATGGAAGTGGCCATCGTAGCTACAATAATCGGGCTGATTTACTATACAGTCCGGACAATTATGGTAACGGCAAGAAGGCGCGGCAAATGGAAGATGTTGGGGAAGCGCATGATCCCCATTCTTGTTGCGGCACTTTATATCTGGGGCGTGTTTTGCTGGCTGTGGAACAGCGGCTACCACGCACCTGGCTTTGCCGAAAGAAATGGATTTACCGGACAGGGCGTCAATGCAAAGAATCTTGCCGCAGTTTCTCAGATTTTCGCAGACAGGGCAAACGAACTTTCCTTGCAGGTCGAAAGGGATGTTCAAGGCAACTACGTGGGAAACCGGCGTCAGATTTTTGCCGAATCTATGTACATATTCGAAAATATTTCCCAAGAGTTCCCATGCCTCGGGGGGAGAATTTTCAGGCCGAAACCCATGATGTTTTCTTGGCTTATGAGCATAACTGGATACGGCGGAATCTATTTTGCACTCACCGGAGAGGCTAACATCAACACTTGGCCGCCATATGTTCTTATGCCTGCGACTGTGGCACACGAACATGCGCATACCCTGGGGGTTTTTGCAGAAGATGAGGCGAATTTTGTCGCAATCCTTGCGAGCATTACATCAGAAAACGTCATATTCGCATACGCAGGATATCTCAAGGGACTTATGTACTTGCTGCCGGCTCTCGCAGGCGCAGACCCGCAAGCGTGGAGTGGCATAAGCGCCGGACTGTATGAAGAGGTTCTCAGGGATTGGAACGAAGTTTTTGAGTTTTGGCAGTCCCAAAGGACTGTAGATACAGGAATAGGAATTATCGACACGGTGCTCACAGCCGTAACCGAGACGGTGCGGGAGTCCGTTGACATAATTTATGATGCCTTTCTAAGGGCGCATAATCAAGAGCTTGGATTAATGTCATATGGTGCCTGCGTGGATTTAATAGTTGAGTATTTTGTGACTAGAGGGCTGGTTTGATTGAATGGGCTGCACCTAGGGCTGTTGCGAATTCAGCGTTGGGTGGGATAATAAAAGTCATGTCAGAAAGCCTTGAAAAAGCCTCCAGCATTGTGGATGCCTGCGGGAAGGTTGTGAGCGTTCCTGTGAGGACGACATCGCGAACCGGGTCATGCCTCATCGCAAAAACGGCGAGCATGCCGATTGTCTGGAACACCATGTTAATTACTCCAAGCGCAATGTCTGATTCAGATGCTGTGCTTTTTACTTTGCCGAAGTTCGCAGCAGTCAGGTTGGATGACAGCGAAGGAATCTCATTGCCGATAATGTCTTTTACCAGCAAATCAACATTTTCAAGCTTTCCGTTTTTGGCCAAGGCCAAAATCGCATCTATATCGCTTTTGCCAAACATTTGCGAAGCGAGCCCAATAATCGTCCCACCCCCTATGCCGGAACCGCCAATGCGTTCGGATTTGTCCTTTGCAGCCCTAACAAACGCAGTCCCCGTACCCATGCTGACAACCAGTGCCTCAGAAAGCCCGGACAACCACAGCGCACCATGTCCAATGGCGGTAAATTCGTTGACCTTGCGTGTCTCTATCCCATATATTTGCTCTTCAATAAACGACGAGCCAACACCTGTCAGGGCGAAGGAGGAGACCTCGCCGAGCCCAATATTCCGGTAACGGAGGAAATTTCCAATTGCCCCATAAAGCGATGTTACCTGATCTGCGGCTCTGACCTGCAGCATCCCGATTGCTGCACCATCACGCAGCCCAACGACCTTGGTCGTCGACCCGCCAACGTCGATGCCCAAAATTATACCCATACCACTTCAATGCTCCGCATAAAAAATTTTATGTCCAACACACAATTTCTCTACCTATTCTATGGCAGATGGTGTATAATAGTCAAGAAATATCGTTATCGTTTCTTGAGACACAATGAAAGGGGAAGTGTCATGAGACTTTTTATGAGTGCAATACCTTTTTTCGACTCGCACATGGCAGTACATGCTTACAGGATGATGACGCACGACGGCGACAAGCTGATGGGGGCGGCGGAGGATTTTCGTATGTTAGGGGGAGAACTGCTGGCTCCGGCTCTCGAGTTTCTCAGGTCAGTCGGGACAGAGCCCTTTGCTGGGAGCAACGATTTTTTTGTGCCAATCAGCAAATACCAGCTTCTGATTGGGATGCCAATAAGCATACAAATCCCGCCGACCAACCTAGTCTGCATTATCGAAAGGGATACATTGACCGACAATGCTGCATATGCTAAGCTTGGGATATTAAAGCGCAGGGGCTACCGCTTGGCTGTAGAAGGAATTCCACGCGCTATTAGCATGGATACTGCGATTAAAGTTTTTGACTACGTTTTGCTCAGTTATACCTCAGAAGAATTTAATGAGGATTTTAAGGAAATCCGCCAGTATATTTTCAAAACAAAACTCGTTATAACCGATGTCCCAGACGTGGAGAGCTTCAACAAGTATTCTGGTGCGCGTGGCGTATTGTTGTCGGGTGATTTTTACAGCCAGCCCATCACAAAAGGCGCAGCTGAGATTTCTCCAATCAAAATGAACGCACTACAGCTTCTAGGTCAAATCAATAATGCCGATATGGACCTGGGCGAGACAGCGGATACCATCGAACGAGACCCTGCGCTATCGGTCTCGCTGCTCAGGTTTTTAAATTCGATGAATCCCGACCGTAGCAGAAATATCGATTCTATTAGAAATGCCGTCGCCATATTGGGGCAAAATGAAGTTAAGAGATGGTCTACGGTGGCTATTTCGGTCGGCATAGGAGAGGACAGGCCAAGCGAAATAACGAGGCTGTCACTTCTTCGGGCTAAGTTTGCCGAAAATTTGGCTCCAGCTTTTGACATGATGCTCAAATCCGGCTCGCTCTTTATTGCAGGGTTATTCTCCCTGCTGGATGTCATCCTCCAAATGCCGCTCCAAGACGCTTTTGACGAGGTTGCTGTTGATACTGAGATTAGCGATGCCCTTCTCAACCGCATGGGGCGCATTTATGAGGTGATGTCGCTAATTTTCGCTTATGAGCGCGCAGACTGGCATAACGCATCGATAATTATGGTTCGTAATGGCATAGACGTTACAGAGCTCACGCAGGCGTTTTTGGATTCGTTGAACTGGTACAGAAATCTTCTCGATGCAATTGACGATGACAAAGAAAACCCCATCGAAGCAGATTTACAGCATGTCGAGTAGTTGGTGGCTGCTGTGAGGATAATGGCGGTTGACTTTGGAGATGCCCGAACAGGTATTGCGATATCTGACACGTCAGGCACGATTGCTGGAGATGCGTGGGTTATCCATGAGCGAAATCAAGAAAGAGTCGCTCAAGCCATAGTTAAGGAGGCTGAGTTGCGTGATGTCGGCACTATTGCCATCGGCTATCCAAAGAACATGAATGGGACTATAGGGCTGAGGGCAGAAAAAAGCGAGCAGTTAGCAGAGCTCATCAGAAGCCTGTGCAGCCTAGAGGTCGCACTATGGGACGAGCGCCTGACAACCTCCGATGCACACCGGATCCTAACAGACACGGGCAGGCACGGCAAAAAGCGAAAGAAAACCATAGATGCAGTAGCCGCCTCACTTATACTTGAGAGTTATTTGGCTTATTTGAAGAAATAGGGTGATGGCGCAAACTTCAACCCGCCTCTGTCCCCTACCTTGCATAGAATTCGAAAACTACGTCAGCTACGCCCAAAAACGCCTATCGGTGGAAATGCCGATAGGCGCTTTTGCTTGTCATAGTGTCAACAACTTGGCCAATTCGCGAAAAGCACCCCTGCGCTTACCCCGCCCATCCAACCTTTTGTTTAACTCTCGGGGCCGCAACCAACCATCACAACCTGAACACCGACATTGCAATCCCGAAAAACACCAATAGCGAGCTAGCGTCAACAATTGTAGTAATGACCGGAGCCGCCATAACTGCCGGATCTAGGCGGAGCTTCTTAGCGAGCAGCGGCAAGGTACAGCCAACGATTTTTGCAAGGAACACTGTAACCCACAGCGCACCCGAGACACTGAGCCCCAACAAAGCGACGCTAAAACCAAGCTCGGCTGCATCATACATAATCACAACCCGGGCAAAATTCACAACTGCCAGCGCCGCCCCGCAAACGGAAGCAATGCGCATTTCCTTCCACAGCACCGTTAGGATGTCCCTCAAAGCAACCTCGCCCAAAGCCAAACCGCGGATAACAAGCGTGGAGCTCTGCGACCCACCTGCGCCGCCCGTATTCATGAGCATCGGTACAAAAGCGACAAGGGCGGGAATTGCGGAAATCGCTTCCTCGAAGCTATGCAAAATGACCCCGGCTATGGTGCCTATCAGCATAAGGATTATAAGCCAGGGGAGCCTGTTTTTAACTAGTACCCAGACGCTGGTTTTCAAGTATGGGTCGTCGGACGGCGACATGGCAGCCATTATTTCGAAGTCTTCTGTCGCCACTTCTTCTTGAATCTCAAGGATGTCATCGACGGTTACGATGCCCACGAGCCTATTTTCGTTGTCAACGACAGGCATAGCAAGCAGTCCATATTTCCTAAAATCGTTGGCAAGGGTCTCAACATTCTCGCCCGTCGTTGCAAACCTTATATCGCGCAGCATGATGTCCCCAATTTTATCATCAGGCGAAGATAGGAGCAGCTTTTTTGCAGAGACAGCACCCAAGAGCCGCCTCTCTAAGTCAATGACATAGCATGTGTAAATTGTCTCTTTGTCGACACCGTCGCGCCGTATTCGGGCAAATGTTTCTGCAACGGTCAAAAACTCTTTAAGCTCGACAAATTCGATAGTCATAATGCTTCCGACACTATCATCCGGATACTTTAGGAAATGATTGATCATATTCCTTTTTTCCTTAGGCAGATTGTTGAGGACCCTTTTTACCACCCCGGCAGGCATTTCCTCTATGAAGTCAACGGCATCGTCCAAGAATAGGTCGTCGATTATATGGGTAATTTCGTAGTCTTGAATGACGTTTACGACACTCTCCTGCATATCCCTTGACAAATATGCAAAAACCTTTGCCGCAGTATCCTTTGGCAGCATCCTAAATAGCCGTATTGCCTGATGAGCCTCCATGCTTTCGAGCATCTCGGCTATGTCAACTGGATTTGTGCCCCTGAGAGACTCCTTCAGACCATGAATCTCACTAGCGCTATTAATAGCATCTTGTTGCATCACAACACCCCTTTGGTATAATTTTGCACAAAATATTAAATATTGTCAATAGCTTAATGTGGGTGTTATAATGATACATTAAGCAAACGTTACGAGTAAGCACTAAGGAGGCTATCAAATGGATCGAAAGGATAAGGATAACTACTATCTCGATATAGCAGAGACCGTAATGATAAGATCTACTTGCGCAAGGCGGAAGTACGGCTCGATAATAGTTTTAAACGATGAAATTATCGCAACAGGATACAATGGTGCACCGCGCGGCAGGAAAAATTGCCTTGACAGGGGCGTCTGCATGAGAGACGAGCTGAAAATACCCAGCGGGGAGCGTTATGAGCTTTGCCGGAGCGTCCACGCAGAGACCAATGCAATAATATCTGCCGCCCGCCGGGACATGATTGGCGCAACCCTCTACCTAGCAGGGCGGGATGCCAAGGAACGCAAGCTCTTAGCCGACACGACGCCATGCAGCATGTGCAGAAGGCTCATTATAAATGCAGGCATAGTCAGAATCGTCTGCCGCATAGGCGAGGGCGAATTCACAACCACAAATGCAAGAGACTGGGTATTTAACGACGATTCTATAATAGACATACCCGAACTGAAAAGCCGAACGTTATGAAACCTAAAGTAAGATGAAGCGTCTGATTGAAGAAATTAAAAACAACGTACCAGCAGTAGACCCGCACTACCGCATTGGGATGCGTGTCGTAAAGACGGCCGCAGCCGTCGGGATTTGCCTTATTTTCGCTCTTGTTGCAGGGGGGATTGAATCCATCCTGATAACGGCTGTCTCCGCTATTGTGACAATTCGGGTCACGCAGGAGGAAACGGTTGTGAGCGGAGTATTCCGCATTCTGGGGACAATCATCGGCGGAGCACTGGGGGCGATCACCGTGCTCATAAGCCTATTTTTGCCTTATTATGACGAGGGTCTGTTCGTTGTTGTGATACCATTGGTGCTACTGTTGAACCTTTATATTTGCAATGTTCTGAACATGCAGGATTCCTGTGCGATTTCGTGCGTCGTCACCGTTATAGTCGCAACGCAAATAGCCCCATTAGACGACTCGATTAGCGAGGCTCTGGCATTCGCACTAATGAGGGTGCGCGACACCTTCGTAGGCGTGACGGTGGCAACGATTATGAACATAGTGCCATACCAAATTTCGAGGTATTTTAAGAAGCGGAAGGATAATAGCTGAAAATTCAGATCACGGTAGAAATCCATCCCATACAGGTATGCCTGTATATTCTTTTGTTTCCACTTCTCCACAAAAAGCCCTGAGCGCACCTGCCGCCAGCGCTTCTAGCTCAAACTCGCCGGGCATTACCACAACCTCGGCAATCCAGCTAATATAGCTCGTGAGCATTTCGGTAAACCACTTGCTATGTGCGATGCCGCCGGTCAGGATTATTGCGTCAACCTTTCCTTTCAAAGCCGCTGCCATAGCAGCGACGCACTTCGCATTTTGATAAATCATGCCGTCCAAGATAGTTTTGGCAAAAGTATCGCCTTTTTTTTCAAGAGCCAAAACCTCCTTCAAGTCCGCAGTGCCAAAATGGTCGGTCAATCCGCCATGCCTATTGAGTTTGGTTATCAGCTGCTCCCTTGTGTACTTGCCGCTGTATGCCAGCTCAATGACATCCATATAAGGCAAATCCCCTGCCCTGGTCGGCGACATGGGCCCAGATCCTTTGATTATATCGTTGGAATCAACCATCCGGCCCCTTTCGTGGGCAGTGATGGATATGCCTCCGCCTGTGTGCCCGATTATAAGATTCAGCTCCTCGTAAACGAGGCCCCGCTCCATACAAAAACGCAGGGCGGCCTCCTTTTGGTTGAGAGCATGTAAGTGGCTTTCGCGATATATGCCTTTAATTCCCGTAACGCGGGCGGCATCGCTAAATTCGTCAACATCTGGAGGGTTTACAATAAATGCGGGCTTGCCGAACTTATCCGCAAATTTCTTCGCAATCTGAGCACCAAGCTGCGCAGGGTGCTGCGTGCCCCTCATCCCTGACGATGCGTGGCTTGCAAGCAAATCGCTGACCCTATAGACGCCCCCCGTCACGGACATCAGCCCGCCGCCGCGCCCGGCATACACGTCCACATCTTTCATTGCATAGCCTCGCTCGGCCATGCTCCTTTCTACCATTTCAGTCCTGTACTCCAGCTGCTCCTGAATGTCAGGAAACACGCTGAGCTCTTGTGGGGCGTGCATTACCGCCATGTCAAACAATTTTTTAAAATCATCAAAGAGGGCAATTTTCGTTGACGTAGAGCCGGGATTAATAGCCAACACCCTAATATTTTCACTCATCCAAATACCGTCTCCTAAAAAAAGTAGTTATCAAAAGCTAACTATTCCCCAAACAAGCCGCCAGCGCAATCGAGGCGTATTTATCATCCGCCGCCGCACTTCTCGAAGTCAGAATGATGGGAACCTTCGCACCCAGAACCGTACCTGCCGTCTGGGCGCCTGCAAAGCCCGTGAGGCATTTTGCGAGAATGTTGCCCACGGCTAAATCAGGCACTATAAGCAAATCAGCGTCTCCGGCAACTGGGCTGGTATATCCCTTTATTTTAGCGGACTCTGAGCTAGTCGCAAGGTCAAATGATATTGGCCCCTCGACTATGCAGTTTTTTATCTTTCCTGACTCACTCAGCCGTTTTAGCGCATCTGCATCTACCGTATCGGGTAATTTGGGGTTTAACCTCTCAATGGACGAGAGTATCGCAACTTTAGGGCGGGCGTTCCCCAGCGCATTTAGCATACGGACGGCATTTTCGACAATAGCCCGCTTGCAGTCAAAGTCGGGATAAGTGTTTACCCCCATATCGCTGACAGCAAAAAGTTTGTGATAACTTGGAGTTTCAAAAATTCCCGCAAGAGACAGCCTTCCGCCTGCGAGCAATTCGTTTCTCTCATGCAATACGGCTTTCATGAACATAGATGTTTCAATGCTGCCCTTCATAAGTACAGATGCCTCGCCTGCGTGTATAAAATCGACAGCATTTTTGATTGACTCCTGCGCATTGTTTGATGAGACTATATCGAAATCCATAGGGAATGCCCCTGCTTTTTCGATTAGCTCCCTGATTTTCATTCCATCGCCAATCAGGATTGGATGGACAATTCCATCACCCGCAGCAGATAGCACAGACTTGATAGTGGATTCGTCTTGCGCTTCAACTACGGCTACCCTAGACTTTTTTTCGCTTGCTTTTGCGCAGTCTGCCAAATCGTTAAAGCAAGAGATATGCATGAACCCACCCCCTATTTTCTGGTTCCTATGATAAATACTATCACTTTCCACGGCATGTTTCAACAATTTTTGTCGTTAGCGCACAGGAGCGAGGACGCATCTCAACTTTCGCCTTGATGCGTCCCTTTGTATATGAAAATAGCTTACCCAATTGCTGTCGCGATTGCCTCTACTGCCTTCTCAAAGGTGCAGTGCTCAATCAGGTTGCCATTGACCACGAGAACCGGGCCCTTTCCACATTTTTTTGCACAGAACCTTCCAACAAACTCGGCATTGGCCTCTATACCCTCCTTGCGTATGTGCTGCATGAGCCTGCCGTACAATTGCTGGGCTCCCATCTCGAAGCAGCTCTTGCCGAAGCAAATTGTCAGGCTGAGCATTTTTGCGCCAGTCGCCTCATTAAGGACGAAATCGTCGCTCTTCAGAAGCCTGCGATTTTCATACCTAGTGTGAAGCAATTCATGGGCCCTGTGCTCGTCAAGCTCGTCGTCGTACAGTTTTTGAAGGAATGGGTTTTCATGCGAGGCGTGGAACTGGAGCATCATGTCGTTGTCGAACAGGCCTTGGGCGCGAAGCCTGTTGCCATCGCTGTCGCTAAGTGGCTGACCTGCGCCGTTGACGCAGCCGCCCGGACACGCCATAACCTCCACTAGGTCGAAATTTTCTTCCCCGGCTTCAATTTTTTCAATCAGCGCCCGCGCATTTTTTAGGCCGCTAACTACTGCAAGCCTCAGCGTCTTATCTCCAATTTCGATTTCTCCAACCTTCACCCCATCCTTGCCCCGGAAATGCTTAAACTCCCTCGTCGGCCCATTTTCCAGCTGGGCGGCAGCAAAGCGCAAGACAGCCTCTGTAACGCCGCCCGTCGAACCGAAGATGATGGCTCCCCCAGTCGCAAAGCTAAGTGGCATATCGAGCGAGCTGACGCCCAGCTTGCCAAACTCAACGCCATGTTCCTTTATCATCCGGGAAAGCTCTTCAGTGGTTATGACATGGTCTACATCGGGATTGCCGCCTACACTGAATTCCGGCCTACCCGCTTCAAATTTCTTGGCGGTGCAGGGCGCAATGCACACAACGGATATTTTATCGCGCGAAACCCCCATTTCCTTGGCCAGCTGGTCCTTGCACAGAGCCCCGAATATAGACATCGGGCTCTTGACTGTAGATAGATTGCCAATGAGGCTCGGATAATGCTCCTCGGCAAACTTTACCCAGGCCGGGCAGCAGGAAGTAAACAACGGCAGCTTCTCGCCTTTTTCGTAACGGGCCAAGAATTCCCTGCCCTCTTCGACAACCGTAAAATCTGCGGCGAAGCACATGTCGTAGACTCGGTCAAATCCCATAATCTTGAGCGCCGAGACCATTTTGCCCAAATTGTTTACGCCGGGCTGCTCGCCAAATGCTTCGCCAATGGCTACACGGACGGCAGGCGCAACTTGAGCGACGACGATTTTATCCTTGTCGTAAATATCCTCCCAAACCTCAGTGATGTTTGTTTTGATAGTCAATGCACCGACGGGGCAGACCTTGACGCATTGCCCACAGCCTACGCATTCGGTGTCGCCTATGCCCTTGCTGCTGCAAGTGACGACACGAGCCTCGGCACCCCTGAATGCGAAATCCAGCGAACCGACCGATTGAATCTCACTGCAGACCCTGACACAGTCGCCACATAAGATGCACTTTGCGGGGTCGCGAGCTATGCAGGGGGAGGATAGGTCCTGCTCTTCTTCAGAAGGCATCTTTTTAAACCGTATATCCTTGACTCCCAATTGCTGGGATATGTCCTGGAGTTTGCAAGTGCCGCTTTTTGGACATGTCGTGCATGACTGGTCGTGACTTGCGAGCATCAGCTCGATAATCATTTTCCTCATAGCGCGGATTGTTTTCGTATTGGTATGGACGACCATGCCGGGCTCTGCCTTTGTTGAGCAGGCAGGTATGATGCCTACCGGATGGTTTTCCACCTCGACCATGCACATACGGCATGCGCCATAGACGCTGATATCCGAGTGGTAGCAAAATGTAGGCAATTCGATACCCGCTTTTCGGATGACCTCGAGCAGATTCCTTTCGTCGCCCAGCGATACCGGGATGGAATCTACAGTTATCGATTTGCGGTTCATATTCGTATTCATAGTCATGCCCCCCTAACCCTTGGTAACTGCGCCGAACTTGCAAGCCTCTGCGCAAGCGCCGCATTTTATGCACTTCTCGCCATCAATCACGAAAGGCTTGCCTTTTTCGCCCGCTATGCACTCGACAGGACATTTCCTTGCGCAAAGAGTGCAACCCTTGCATTTTTCGGGGATGATAACGTAACAGCAGAGCGCTTCACAACTGCCTGTAGGGCACCGTTTTTCAACTACATGTGCCATGACCTCATCACGAAAATGCTTAAGTGACGAAAGGACGGGATTTGGCGCTGTTTTGCCTAATGCGCAGAGCGAACCGATTTTGACTGTGTTTGCAAGCTCCTCGAGCAGCGTTATGGTTTCGACCGTAGCCTCGCCTTCGCTGACCTGGTCTAGGATTGCGAGCATCTGCCTCGTGCCCTCACGGCATACGACACATTTGCCGCAACTCTCATTTTGGGTAAACTGCATGAAATACCGCGCAATCTTTACCATGCAGGTCTTTTGGTTCATAACAACGATGCCGCCGGAGCCGACCATAGCGCCAACTGTCTTTAGGTTATCATAGTCCAATGGCAGATCAAGGTGCTCCTGTGTCAGACAGCCGCCGGATGGGCCGCCGATTTGGACGGCTTTGTAGTCGGTTGGGGCGAGGTCTCCCTTTGCGTCCCTAACGAGGTTTCCGTCGTCATCAATGACTCCGCCGCCAATGTCTTTGACGATTTCACGAAGAGTAACTCCAAAGGGCACTTCAATGAGGCCGGTGTTTGCCACATGCCCCGTGAGGGCAAAAGTCTTCGTACCCTTGGCATTTGCCGTGCCCAACTTAGCATATTCTTTTGAACCCATGCGCATGACAAGCGGAACTGCGGCAAGGGTTTCGACATTGTTGATAACTGTCGGTTTGCCAAACAGGCCAACTTCGGCAGGGAAAGGAGGCTTGAGGGTAGGCATGCCGCGCTTTCCCTCGATAGAGGCGATAAGGGCAGTCTCTTCGCCGCATACGAATGCACCTGCGCCCTCCATAATATGAATATCAAAACGCTTGCCCGAACCAAAGATATTGCTCCCTAAAATCCCCGCTTCACGCGCCTGCGAAATGGCAAGCTTCAAACGCTCGCAAGCAAGCGGGTACTCCATTCGCACATAAATGTAGCCCTCTTCGGCATTCACAGCCATAGCTGCAATAATCATACCCTCCAAGACAGAGTGCGGATTTCCCTCAAGCAGGCACCTGTCCATAAATGCGCCGGGGTCACCTTCGTCACCATTGCAGATAACGTATTTAATATCCGCTTCATTCTTGCGGGTGATGTCCCATTTTGTCCCCGTTGGGAAGCCGCCTCCGCCGCGCCCCCTCAGCCCGGAAGCCAGTATCTCGTTGCAGATTTCGACGTCGGTCATCTTTTTTACTGCTTCGCGAGCTTGGAAGTAGCCGCCGTGGAAGATGTACTCATCCATGCTGCTGGCGTCGATGTTCCCGCAAAGCTGGAGCAAAAGGCGCTTTTGGCGTGCATAAAACGGAATGTCATGCTCGTCGGCAATTGCTTCCCCGGTTGAAGGTAGCCTGTAAATCAGCCTGTCTATGATTTTTCCGCCCAATAGCGTCTCGGTCACAATCTCCTCCACGTCCTCGGGTTTGACGCGGACATAGAGAACCTTTTCTTTTACAACATGCACAAGCGGTCCCATTTGACAAAAGCCCTGGCAGCCGCTCATCGAAAGAGCCACATCGCCGCCAGCCTCCTTCTCAAGGGCGACATCAAAAGAGAAATCATGCTTCTCAGCAAGCTCCATGAATCGACTGTAAATTTTTAATGCACCATTAGCAATACAGCCTGTACCTGCGCAGATTACAATGCGATTTTTATGTGCCGCTGCGTTTTTTTCAAACTGTTCGCTGCGGGCTTCGAGGGATGTAAGGTCAAGCATCGGAGTTTTCCTCCTTCCGATATTTCTCTATCAGTTCGATGGTTTTTTCCTTTGTCATTGCGCCGTAGACATCGTCATTGATGGTGACGACGGGCGCCAGGCCACATGCACCTATACATGCGACCTCCTCTAGTGTGAATAGGTTGTCGTCTGATGTCTGTTTTTTGTCAGAAAGCCCCAATTCATTTTGGAAGGTCTTGATTATATCAACTGCCTTTCGAACGTGGCACGCAGTGCCGTTGCATACTCTGATGACATACTTGCCCTTGGTGTCCAAGGTAAAGTGCGAGTAAAACGTAGCTACGCCGAAAACAGCACCGGGAGTTATGCCCAGAGCCGTTGCGACATAGTTCATTACATCCTTCGGCAAATATGAATATGCCGATTGAATTTCCTGCAAAATGGGTACAAGCATATGCGGATTGCATTTGTACTTTTCCAGAATTGCGCAGACATTCTCAAATTTTGTGCCGAACTCTTGCACGTTTTTTTGCATTTCTTGATTCCTCCAATTCCATACCAGTGTTCGTCAACTTTTACAACCTCACTATTATATCATACAGAAGTTTTGTTTAAAAGTGGCAGTTTCCGATTTTGTTAACATTTTCAGACTATATGCTTAGTGTCCAGTGCCTGCAATCGGTCCGGCATTGATAAGCCTGCACACGCCTATACATTCGGTGGCGTTTTCGGGAATCACGACTCAGAGGATGTTCGAAAATCAGGTCGTTGGAATCCCCCTGGGGCAAATCGCTCCAAACCATTTTTCCGCACACCCTCTGATAACTTAATCTTACAAGATGAAGGCTACATCATATGCTAGGCAAGTCCAGAAGAGCGTTGCAACTAGTTGCTCTTAGCTTGTGCCACGGCATCTTCGATGCTCGTGACTTGCACCCCTTCTAAATCCAGATATGCCGCAGTCGGCAGCTTTGCGACCGCCTTGGGCGTCAGCGCCCCGACCGGGCACGCAGATACGCACAGGCCGCAGTCGATGCAGTTTTTCTCTTCGCCGAGCGGGCGCGAGAATGACGGCTCTACCGTGGTGTCGAATCCACGGCCCACGAAGCCCAAAGCTCCGACTCCGGCCGCAGCGCAAATGCGCACGCAACACCCGCAGAGGATGCATTTATTTCGGTCACGGACGATGTACTCGTGGCTTTCGTCAATCGGGTGTGTCGTCTGCTCTCCCGCCATTGCAAACTGGTCTGCACCGTATGTAGTGCCCAACTGCCTCAGCTTGCATTCATCTACGTCTGCACAGCCACAGGACAGACATCGGGAGGCTTCCAGCTTTGCTTGCCCCTCCGTGAAGCCGAGCTCCACCTCGTCAAAGCTATGGTGCCGCTCCGCTTTCGAAAGCGAGGGCATGACAGCCTTTGCGATTTCTTCTTTCTCTCCAAAGGATGCGACGTCAAGCTCGTCATTGCTACCCCGAACATGGTTGTATAATTTAATGTCCTTGGGCAATGGCTGACCCAGCATGTATTTGTCCATCGCAAGCGCCGCCCGCTTGCCCCCGGCGATTGCCAGAATAGCCGTCTGCGGCCCGGTAACCGCATCTCCTGCTGCGAAAATGCCGTCTATGTTTGTCGCCATTGTATGGCTGTCAGCCGCCAGGCAGTTCCACTTATCCACCGCTACCTCGCAATCAGGACCGACGAAGCTCAAATCCTGCGTCTGGCCTATTGCCGCAATTATATAATCATATTCCACCGAATGCTCAGAGCCCTTTACAGGCTGTGGGCTCCGCCTGCCCGATGCGTCAGGCTCGCCTAGCTCCATCTTGAGAAGTTTGAGCTGCACAGTGCTTCCCGCCTGTGACACGCCCGATGGATTTGTCAGGATATTGAACTTAATCTCCTCGTGCTGGGCTTCCTCAATTTCCATATCATCAGCCGGCATCTCGGCCACAGTCCGGCGGTAGATTATCTCTACGCTTTGCGCCGCAAGCCTTAACGCTGTACGCGCGCAGTCAATGGCCGTATTTCCTCCGCCCACTACCGCAATGCGCTTTCCTTTGAGGTCAGGCTGTGTCCCCCGGGTTACGGAGCCAAGAAAATCGACGCCCCGAATCACGTTGGAGCAAGCCTCTTCTCCCTCGACGCCCAGCGATGTGCCGACTTGCGACCCCACGGCCAGCAGAATCGAATCATAGCCCTCTGATTTTAGGCTGTCTACGGTGATATCTCGGCCAAAGTCAACGCCGTAGCGAATTTCCACGCCGAGCGACCGGATGACGTCAACCTCTGCATCCAAGTCCTCGCGCGGCAGACGGTATGACGGAATCCCATATCGCAGCATTCCTCCAGGGTTTTCCTGCCGCTCGTAAATTGTCACGCCATGGCCCATCTGCGCCAAGAACCACGCCGCTGAGAGCCCTGCGGGCCCTGCACCGATAATGGCCGCTTTCTTGCCCGTCGCAGGCATACGCTCCGGCAGGTAAGGCTGCTCTTTTTCCATATCCAAATCTGCAACAAAGCGCTTGAGGTAGGCTATTCCCACCGGTCCTTCGAACGCTCCCCGACGGCACTTCTTTTCGCATGGCCTCGTGCATATCCTGCCGCAGACCACAGGCAGCGGATTTGTTTTCTTAATCAGCGGTATAGCCTCGTCGTAACGCCCTTGCGCAATCATATTGACGTAACCCATGGCATCCATGTTCGCAGGGCACTCCATCACGCAAGGCGCAACGCAGTCCCCATAGTGCTGGGATGCCAGAAGCTCCAAGCAGACTCTCCGAGCCTCGTTGATTGCTGCAGATTCCGTGGTTATTACCATGCCCTCCGCCACTTGCGTGCCGCAAGCCAAGGGCACGCCCCGCTGCCCCTCAATCTCCACCCGGCAAATCATGCAAGAGCCAAAAGGTACAAGCCTCGGGTCGTGGCAAAGCGTAGGTATAAATACATTGTTTTCTTTGCAAGCCTCCAGCACCGTCTGGTTTCCCTTGGCTTGATAGGCTTTCCCATTAATTTTAATATTCAGCATCACACGCCCCCCCTTCTATGAAATGTCCACGGCATCAAATTTGCACATGGATTTGCAAATTCCGCACTTGGTACATTTGCCTTGGTCTATGGCATGGACTTCCTTGGCCTTTCCGGAAACAGCGTCCACAGGACATTTTTTTGCGCAAACGGTGCAACCGACACACTTGTCTGAAACTATGTTGAAGCTGATAAGTGCTTTGCACTGCTTTGTCGGGCACTTTTTGTCCCTGATGTGCGCATCGTACTCATTCCGGAAGTAGCGTATGGTCGTCAACACCGGGTTCGGCGCCGTCTGGCCTAGACCGCAGAGTGCGTTGGTTTTTATCTGATGTGAGAGGGTTTCCAGCTTTTCAACATCCCCCTCTTCTCCTTTGCCCTGCGTAATCCGTTCCAAGGTCTCGAGCATCCGCTTGGTGCCGATTTTGCAGAATGTGCATTTTCCGCAGGACTCCGACTGCGTGAACTGGAGGAAGTAGCGCGCGATATCAACCATGCAGTTATCCTCGTCCATCACAATCATCCCGCCTGAGCCCATGATTGCCCCCGTCGCGGCAAGCGGCGCATAGTCGATTACGGTGTCCATCATATTTGCAGGAATACATCCTCCTGACGGCCCACCCATTTGTACGGCTTTGAGAGCCTTGTTGTCCTTCGTCCCGCCTCCGATTTCGTTTACTACCTCGCTGATAGTCATGCCTATCGGGATTTCCACCAGCCCGCCTCGAGTGACTTTCCCTGCCAGGGCAAATACCTTGGTGCCGTTGGATTCTTCAGTGCCATACGCTGAAAAAGCATCTGCGCCTTTTCGGAGTATCCAGCCGATATTTGCAAGCGTTTCCACATTGTTTATGTTCGATGGCTTGTCAAAAAGCCCGCGCTCGGCGGGGAATGGGGGTCTGATACGCGGCATGCCCCGATTGCCCTCGATTGACTCGATTAGTGCAGTTTCCTCGCCACAGACGAAGGCGCCCGCACCTTCTTTTATTACTAGCTTAAAATCAAATCCGGAGCCAAGGATGTTCTTGCCCAAGAACCCTCGAGCCTCGGCCGCTTCAATGGCAATCTTTAGACGCCGGATTGCGATGGGGTACTCCGCTCTGGCATATATGTACCCATGAGCTGCTCCGATAGCATATCCTCCGATAATCATCCCTTCAATCACGCTGTGCGGGTCTCCCTCCAAGATGCTTCGGTCCATAAATGCCCCAGGGTCGCCCTCGTCGGCGTTGCAAATGATGTACTTGCTTTCGGCAGCATATCCGGCGGCAAATTTCCACTTTTGCCCGGTTGGAAATCCTGCTCCGCCCCTTCCCTTGACGCCTGCTCGAAGCACCTCGTCCACGACCTGCTCCGCAGTCATGGTTTTCAGAGCCTTCTCCAACCCGGCGTAAGCATCCATGGCGAGCGCATCGTCTATTGATTCAGGGTCTATCGCCCCGCAGCGTTCAAGCACAATCCGTTCCTGCTGCGCAAGAAAGCCCTGCTCGCTTCCACCACCGTCAGAATCCAGCGCAACGGCGTCCGCCACGGGCTTTCCTCCGAGGGCATGGTTCTGAAAAATTTCTTTAGCGCGCTTTTCGTCCACGCCGCCATAAATCGTCCTATGGCCGTCCTCTAGAATTTCGACCATGGGTTCTGCATAGCACATTCCCATGCATCCGGTCTCGCTGACCTGTATGCCTGAGTCTGCTTCGGCTGCGAGGTTTTGCAGCGCTTCTTTGACCTTTAGCCCCCCGGCGGCTATTCCGCACGAGCCTAGCCCGATGATGATTTTCTTCATACTGCCACCGCCTTTCGCGCCTTAAAATCTCGAATGGCGGCGCGGGCGGTGTCGGGGGTCAGCCGTCCATGAGTCTCTTCATTAATCGTAATCACGGGCGCAAGTGAGCAGCAGCCGAGGCACGCCACCGACTCAACGGTGAACAGGCGGTCTTCCGTCGTCCCGCCCAACTCAATGCCCAGCTCGCGACAAATTGCATCGGCTATATTTTCCGCCCCAATTACGTGACAGGCAGTACCAAAGCATATCTTGACAATATTCTCCCCGACCGGTTCCAATCGGAACTGCGAATAAAACGTGGCCACCCCCATAATTTGTGAGACAAAGATACCTGTCCGCTGGCTCAGGCGTTCGATGATGTCCTCCGGTAGGTAGCCGTAGGCGTCCTGGAGTTTTTGCAAGAGCGGTATCAGCTGGGATTTATCCCCGCTGTACCCCTCAAGGATTTCCTCAAAACAGTCCCAATACTTACCGCTTTGAGCGCAATCTTTACACATTTAATCACCTCAAGAATTTTTTTGTGATTGCCATTATAGCATAAAAATCTCATTGTTGCCATTTTTTTCGGCGCCGAGCCCGCAATGGTAGCGACTTAGGGGTAACAATTCAGTGTCAGCCAAGAAAACCTAGGAGCAGGCATTGAGAAGCCTGTGCGCTCATCGTAGAGAGGGAATTCCGGCTACTGTCACGGAACTGACCGAGCGCAGAGGAGTGTGCAGGCTTCTCGATGCCGGACTGATAGCAGGCACGTGGGTAGTAACCGCCAAATCGACAAATCATTTACCTAAAAGATGCCAAATCGTTGACTTATAAAATGTTTCTGGTATAATAGACATATGAACATAGCAGTATGAAAGATTAATTGAGCTATGTTTATTCTCTATAATTACTGCAAAAGCATGCCTAGAAATTGAGAGTGCTGCGAGCGGAATAAGTGGTTTGAGGTGCCACTCAATGAATGAATGCCTGAAAGTTAAAAAGAATAACTGCAAAAATTGCTATAAATGCATTCGCAACTGCCCGGTCAAGGCGATTAGCTTCGGCTCAAATCAAGCCAGCATCGTGCAGGAGGAGTGCATCTTGTGCGGAAGGTGCCTGGTCTGCTGCCCACAGCACGCAAAGATTATGCGCGACGATGTGCCCATTGCGAAGAAGCTCCTTGAAGGGGAATCGCCCGTCTACGCAAGCGTTGCACCCTCTTTTGCGGCTAATTACCCCGGCGTGAGCATCGACTCCATGAAAAAAACGTTGCTGGAGATGGGCTTTGAAGGCGTCGAAGAAACCGCAATAGGCGCAACAATAGTAAAAACCCATTACGACGATATGATTGACGCAGGCAAGCAAAGAGTCGTCATCTCATCTTGCTGCCACACTGTCAACATGCTCATTCAGCGGTATTACCCGGGCGCACTGCCCTACCTTGCAAAGGTGCAATCCCCCATGCTGGCGCACGGCGCCGCCATAAAAAGGTTGCGCCCAGATGCAAAGGTTGTATTTATCGGCCCTTGTATATCAAAAAAGAATGAGGGCGATCAATATCCCGGCATTGTAGACTGTGTCATCACATTCGAAGGCCTATCAAAATGGTTATCCGATGAAGGGCTTGAGCTTCACAAAGACAGCTCAACTGAGCTTGGGGGGAGGGCGCGCCTATTCCCCATAGCCGGCGGGATTATCCGCAGCATGCGCGCCGACAGCAAAGATTACCGCTACTTGGCCATAGACGGCATGGAACAATGCATGACCGCCTTGAAAGATATATCCGAGGGGAATACTGACCGTTGTTTTATTGAGATGTCCGCCTGCAAGGGCAGCTGCATCGGTGGACCCGCAATGGGGCCTGAGAGAAACATGCCGATTAAAAGCTATGTGGCGGTGGAAAAGCTGGCAGGCAGCGAGGACTTCCCTATTGAACCCCCGGATGAGGAGCTGCTCTATAAGGCTATGCCGCAGCAGACTGTCCGCATCCCAAAACTGGATGCGAAGACGTTGGAGGAGGCGCTGCTCCGAATAGGAAAATCCAAGCCCTCTGACGAACTCAACTGCGGAAGCTGCGGTTACGATACATGCAGGGAAAAAGTTGCGACGACTATTTCTGGAAAGTCAGACGAGACCATGTGCATGCCCTATTTGATGGAACGCGCACAAAGCTTCTCCGACATTATCATCGACCACACTTTAAATGGCGTGATGGTGATGAAGGAATCGCTCGAAATACAGCAAATCAACGCCGCCGCAGGCAGAATTTTAAACATAAAGAACCAAAGAGATGTTTTGGGCATGAACGTATCCTGCGTGCTTGACCCTGCGCCCTTTGTTGAGGTGCTGGAAAGCAGGCAGACAATTAAAGAGCGTAAGCTCTTCCTTGCCGAGTATGCAAGGCATGTCACGCTGACTGTAATCTACGATGTCAGCTTCCGTGTCGTCATAGCCATCATGCGGGACATTACCGAAAACGAAACAGCTAGGGAAATAAAAGATGCGCAAGACCGCAGAACTATTGAAATCACGGACAAAGTGATTGAAAAGCAAATGACGACCGTGCAATTAATCGCCTCCCTTCTTGGCGAGACTACCGCAGAGACAAAAATCGCCCTCACAAAACTGAAGGAGACGCTGCGCAATGAATAATTTCTGCACGGACATAGGCACACTCAGCCTGAACAAATTTGGGGAAATACTTTGCGGAGACACAGTAGAAGTTGTAGAAAACGAAAATGGCGAAACAATCATAGTCCTGACCGATGGTTTGGGCAGCGGAGTCAAGGCCAATATACTTTCCATACTCACGGCAAAGATAATAGCGACCATGATGGCAGCATCTATGGATATCGAAGATTGCGTTTCGGCAGTAGTTGCGACGCTCCCTGTTTGCGAAATTCGCAAAATCGCCTACTCGACCTTCACTATAATTCGGATAAGAAGCAACGAAGAGGCTGAAATTTTCCAGTATGACAACCCTCATGTAATTTTCATGAGAAAAGGCCGGGCAATCGACTTGCCGGAAACCTCAATTGTCATCGGCGACAAGACCATCTACAAATCGCGGGTTCCGCTCGTGGAAAACGATGTCTTCGTGGCCGTCAGCGATGGCGTTATCCATGCAGGCGTCGGGAGAACGCTAAGCTTCGGCTGGCAGCGCCCCGATGTCATAAAATACTTAGAGAGCAAATACAACCCTAGGCACACGGCTAAAACACTTGCAGCCATCCTCGTTGAGTCCTGCAATGAATTATATGGTGAAGAACCGGGGGACGACACAACCGCATGTGTCATCAAAATCCGTGTGCGCAAGCTCGTAAATCTGCTGATTGGCCCACCGGAGGACTCTTCTGACTTAGGCAAGATGATGTCACTATTTTTTTCTAAGGAAGGCAAGCATGTCATTTGCGGCGGCACCACCTCAACTCTGGCCGCAAGCCATCTGGACAAACCCCTCAAGCCCTCTCTCGACTACGTTGACCCCCAAATCCCGCCAGTCGCTCAAATCGAAGGGGTCGACCTGGTGACGGAAGGCATAATCACAGTCAGCCGAGTATTGTTTTATGCAGAGGATTACCTTTTAGATAATAAGCACCACCGAACATGGAGTGTACAAAAGGACGCAGCTTCCTTGATTGCCAAGTTGCTGTTTGAGGAAGCCACCGACATAAATTTCTTTGTGGGCAAGGCAGTGAATCCTGCACACCAGAACCCAGATTTGCCAATTGGTTTTAACATAAAAATGCGACTGATCGAAGAACTTTCAGCTGCCCTAAAAAAAATGGGCAAGCGCATTAAGGTCAGTTACTTTTAAATAAATGAAGGAGGACACAAAAATAATGAGTGAAGAATTTGACCCGCGCGTAATCGACAAAATCTTGGACAGTTACAAATGCGACCCCAGCTCGGTAATCTCCATATTGCAGGACATTCAGGACGAATATAAATACCTGCCCAAGGGGATTTTTGCGCAAGTTTCTAAAGCCGTGGGGCTCAGCCAGTCGAGGATTTTTTCCGTTGCAACATTTTATGAAAATTTTTCCTTGGAACCAAAGGGGAAGTACATTATCAAAATTTGCGACGGCACAGCATGTCACGTCAGAAAATCCATACCCATTTTGAATCGGATGAAACAAGAGCTGGGACTTCCGGAGAGCGAACATACTACCGAAGACCTGCTCTTTACCGTGGAAACGGTGTCGTGCCTTGGGGCATGTGGGCTGGCTCCGGTCATAACGGTCAACGACAAGGTTTTCCCCACCATGACCCCCGATACGTCGGCACAGCTGCTATCCGATCTGAAGGAGGGAAAAGTGAATGCTTAAAAATCGTCAAGAATTAGCCGCACTGCGCGATTCGTGCCAAAAATCGGCGAGCCTTCAAAAGAAGCAGATAAAGGTTTGCGCTGGAACAGGCTGTATCGCAACTGGCTCTCTTGAGGTGCTGGAGCGCCTGAAGGCCATAATGAAGGAAAAAAACATTGACTGCACGGTGGAGCTCGACGCAGCCGCCCACTCTAAAGACGGTGTTGCTCTCAAAGAATGCGGTTGCCACGGCTACTGCGAGATGGGCACGCTTGTCAGGGTGGAACCGCAGGGGTACCTCTATGTGAGGGTCAAACCGGAAGACTGCGAAGAAATTATAGAGGAAACAATCGTCAAAGGCGGCCACGTTGAGCGGCTTGCCTACAAATACGAAGGCAAATCCATCCAGATGCAATCTGACATCCCTTTCTACAAAAAGCAGATGCGCGTGGTGCTGGAGCATTGCGGACATATCGACGCAAACTCCATTCACGAATATTTGTCAGTAGGCGGGTACGCAGCTTTTGAGAAAGCCTTGTTTGATATGGAAAAGGATGTGGTAGTAGAGCAGCTGACCGAAGCAAACCTTCGTGGCAGAGGTGGCGGCGGTTTCCCACTTGGCAGAAAATGGACACAGGTGCGCCGCCAGAAAGCTGAACAAAAATACGTTGTCTGCAACGGCGACGAGGGCGACCCCGGCGCATTCATGGACAGGAGCATCATGGAGGGCGACCCACATCTTGTATTGGAAGGCATGATGATAGCCGGGCTTGTATGTGGCGCCAATGTGGGATATATCTACGTCCGCGCCGAATACCCCATTGCGGTCAACCGCTTGCGCAATGCCATTGCCCAAGCCGAAGAATTTGGCCTGCTTGGCGACAACATTCTGGGCACAGGCTTCTCTTTCCGCATAAAGATAAACCGCGGCGCAGGCGCATTCGTCTGCGGCGAAGGCAGTGCGCTCACCGCCTCGATAGAAGGCAAGCGGGGGATGCCTAGGACAAAGCCTCCAAGGACCGTGGAGCAGGGCTTGTTCGGCAAGCCGACCGTAATGAACAACGTTGAGACATTTGCCAATGTGCCCATGATAATAAATAAAGGGGTGCAGTGGTTTAAGAGTATTGGTACTGAAGGCAGTCCGGGCACCAAGGCGTTTGCCCTTACCGGGAATATAACCAACACGGGCCTAATTGAGGTGCCGATGGGCACAACGCTGAGGGAGATAATCTTCGATATCGGCGGCGGCATGATGGACGGTGCAAAGTTTAAAGCCGTGCAGATTGGCGGTCCCTCCGGCGGCTGCCTCACTGAGGAGCATCTGGATCTTCCGCTGGACTTCGATTCGCTTACAAACGCAGGAGCGATGATTGGCTCCGGTGGACTTGTCGTCATGGATAACAACACTTGCATGGTGGGCATTGCCCGTTTCTTTATGAACTTCACACAGTTTGAGTCCTGCGGTAAATGCGTGCCGTGCCGCGAGGGAACAAAGCGGATGCTGGAGATTTTGGATCGCATCGTGAGCGGGGAAGGCCAGCTGGAAGATATCGACATGCTCCTTGAGCTGTCGGATACCATAGCGTCCACATCCTTGTGCGGCTTAGGCAAGACAGCGACATTCCCGGTAGTCAGCACGCTCAAGTCGTTCCGGGATGAATATGTGCAGCATATCGTCGAAAGGCGCTGCGGCACTGCGAGCTGTGAGAAACTAAAACGCATAGTGATTGACGAAGCGCTGTGTAAGGGCTGCACCAAGTGCGTAAAAGTCTGTCCTGTGGACGCAATTTCCGGCAAGGTCAAAGAGCCGTTTACAATAGACCAGAGCACATGCGTGAAGTGCGGCGTTTGCATAGACAGCTGCCCATTCAAGGCAATCAAGGAGGAGTAAGACATGGAAACAAAAGAGTTTATGACGATTGACGGAATACCCGTTGAAATAAATGGCGAAAAAAACCTGCTTCAGATGATTAGGAAAGCGGGTATAGAACTCCCCACCTTCTGCTATCATTCTGAGCTTTCCATCTATGGCGCTTGCCGCATGTGCATTATCGAAGACCATAGAGGGAATCTGGACGCAGCGTGCTCCGCACAGCCTTGGGCAGGGATGGAAATCCGCACGAACACGGAGCGCCTGCGCAAATACCGCAAGATGATACTTGAGCTTCTCCTGAGCAACCATTGCAGAGACTGCACAATTTGCGAAAACAACGGCAATTGCAAGCTCCAGGATTTGGCAAAGCGCTTTAATATCGAGGGGGTGCGCTTTCCCAACACTGCAACAGAGCCTGTGCTTGACAGTTCGTCACCCTGCATCGTCAAGGACCAGAGCAAGTGCATCCTTTGCGGCGACTGCGTGAGGATGTGCGACGAGGTTCAAAACGTCGGTGCTATTGATTTTGCGGGGCGCGGCTCCCATATGACCATAAGCACGGCTTTCGACGAGCCTTTGTCGGAGTCAAACTGCGTGGGCTGCGGGCAATGCACCGCCGTTTGCCCGACCGGCGCCCTTGTGGCAAGAAACGATACCCAGAGGCTTTGGAAAGAGCTTGATGATAAAAATACGAAAGTAAGCGTTCAGATAGCCCCTGCGGTCAGGGTCGCCTTGGGCAAGCAGTTTGGCCTTTCTGAGGGCGAAAATGCAATGGGCAAAATTGTCGCTGCTTTGCGCCGCATGGGGTTTGACGAGGTGTTTGACACCTCCACCGGCGCAGATTTAACTGTGCTAGAAGAATCTAACGAGCTGCTCAAGCGCTTAGAGTCTGATAAGGCTAAGTCAGGATTCCCGCTGTTTACTTCATGCTGCCCTGCTTGGATTAGCTATTGCGAACAAAACCACCCCGATTTGCTGCCCCACTTATCCACATGCCGCTCCCCGATGCAGATGCTGGGCGCAATCATTAAGGAGCATTATTCATCCAGTAGCCGGAGACTGGTTCATGTGGCGGTTATGCCCTGCACCGCAAAAAAATTCGAGGCGACGCGTCCGGAGTTTAAAAACGGCGATTCGCCGTATGTGGACTACGTAATCACAACACAAGAGTTAATGCAGATGGTCGGGGAATCGGGGCTGGTGTTCGAAGAGCTCGAGCCTGAAGCCGTGGATTCTCCGTTTGGAGTCATGACGGGCGCCGGAGTCATATTTGGAGTTACCGGCGGCGTCACGGAAGCCGTGCTGCGCCGCCTGTCCTCCGACAAGTCCACGGCTGGGCTTCGTACTATTGAGTTCAGAGGCGTTCGCGGTATGGAGGGCGTTAAGGAAACGACGGTTATGGTCGGTGAGCGCGAGGTTCGTATCGCTGTTGTCAGCGGTTTGAGGAATGTTCACAATCTGATAACACGCATCAAGGGCGGCGAGCATTTTGATTTCGTTGAGGTGATGGCATGCCCCGGCGGTTGCGTGAGCGGCGCTGGTCAGCCATACGTGCCTGAAAAGGAAAGAGGAGAGAGGGGCAAGGGCTTGTATTCTGCTGATAAGCTTAGCAGCATAAAGCGTTCGGAAGAGAATCCCTTGATGATGACCCTATACAACGGTTTGCTCAAGGGTAAAGTCCATGACCTCTTGCATGTTCACTACACGGGCTCTGGGAAGGAGAAATAAGTTGTGATGAAGCTTTCTGTTTGCGTTGGCAGTTCGTGCCACCTCAAGGGTTCTTATAATGTTATACAGGCTTTTCAACAACTGGTGGAAGAGGAGTCGCTTCACGACAAAATTGAGATGGAAGCACAATTTTGCATGAAGCAGTGTCAGAAAGGGGTTTCGGCCTCCATAGACGGCGAAGTATTTAGCGTGTCTCCGGAAACAGCGCGCGAGGTGTTCCGCACCACTGTTCTACCCAAGACAAAATAAACAAGTACGATGTGGTTAGGCGCTTTGACGCGAAGGTTGTGTCGCTGCCCCGCCCTTCAGCTTCAGGTCAAAAGAAATGCGGGAAAGGGGCACACCACCCCGCCAAAGTGCCGAAAAGAAAGACCGGAAACGGTCTTTCTTTTCGCTTTTTACACGTTGTTACTCAGTGCCTGCAATCGGCCCGGCATCGAGAAGCCTGCACGCTACTCAAGCTCAAAGATGCTCGTATTCCCGCTCAGTGTTGAAAACACAAATTGCGCATCGGCACCGTGCATTATCACAGGCAGCTCGCTATTGAACCTGCCGGAGGTTGACGAGTGGCTTACCGTTACCGGGCCTTCATTTGGGACAGTGAGCCGCAGTGACCCCGAAGTCGACCTCAAGTTTAGCGAAGCAGGCACTATGGCGCTCCTAACTGAAATGCCCCCGGACAGCGTGTTTGCAGCTACACTATAGAATTCGCCGGATAAGCTCAGAGTGCCTGAAGTGGATTCCGCATTTACAACAGTCCGCACTGCGGAATTATCCAGCGAAATCGCTCCCGAGAGACTGTTGAGACTCACCCTGTCAAATGCGCCTGAAGCGCTCACTGCGCCGGAGGTTGAGTCGAGGTCTATCTCCCCTGCCGAAGCCCCCGAAACGCGAATGGCTCCTGATAATGTGCCTATATCCATTTCGCCGGCCTGTGACGACGTCACCGCAACCGCTCCGGACGTGCTGCTAAGCGACATATCTTCTGCCCGGACTGACGTGGCGACAATCCTGCCGGATGTTGAATTTGCATCGAGGCTCTGTGAAGTCAGATTTGAAAGCTCAATGGCTCCGGAAGTCGTACCAACATCAAGTCTCGCAATCGACATCCCATCGACGTTCACCCCGCCCGACACCGAGTCAACATTCAAGCTATCAAGGTTTTCGCTCAGGCTGCGGGGCACCAGCACCTCAAGCCTCTTTTGAGGCATTTGCCTCATGAGTCCCCTGACATTGTTGGCTACGAACCTAATATCCAACGTGCCGCCGGAAATATTTATAGAAAACCTCTCGTCGTCGTCCAACTCGCGCTGAGCCAGTTCCGTGATTTGAATCTCGCTGCCGGCATGCGGCATTATTGTTATTTCGCCCGCTACCCAGTCGACGCTTATAGAATTGATGCCCGACGGGTCGGCGCTGTGCTCGCCGACGACGTTGAATGGCCCTGCAAGTGCCTCGAACCCACCAATGCCAATCCTAAAGGGCGTGTGCCTGTCCAGCCAAGCCGGCCTGGCCCCCAGCACAGTGCCTGTGAGGAACCAGCCCGCCAGCCCGAGCAGCACAATGCCCACCACGACCCAGCAGATGATTGTAACAATTCTAATTGCATTCATTTTAAAACCCTCACTTCTTTACTGTAAAAAATAAGTTTATAAAAGCCTCGATTGCGCCAGCGATTATGAATATAATCCACGTCACATGCCATGCGAAGGTCATAAAGCTGATAATGAAGTATACCGTGAGTACAACTGCCCACAGAGCTGAGGAAATCGCACGGCGCAATGCCCTGCGGTCTTTTGTATCCGCCTGCCACTCGCGAAACTCGGCTACCATAGAGCCGGAACCTGCATGATACCTCGGTTTTGTCATTGAGTTGTACACAAGAAGCCCGGTGGCTCCCGCTATCATGACGAATAGGATTGGTACGCCAACTCTGGCAGGGTCGCGGTTGCCAAGCATGGCGAGGATGATGAGCGGCAGCGGGCTGAGGATGTACATCATGACTGAGATTGCAGTAAACATTGCCGACTTCCGGCGGTCATACTCAGTTTCGAACAGCCCCGGTGCCGCTGACGCAGCGTCTTCCTGAACCTCAGAAAGCAATGCGCTTATATCTCCGATACCTGCGACTACTATGTTGTACGCCGCTTCCTGCGTCTTTCCCTCTGAAACCAAATCGTTGTATTTGTCATTTAGGTTTTGTATCATCTCCTCTTTTAGCTCGATAGCCTTTTTTGTGGGGGCTGTTTCTGCAAAAAGCTCATCAACATGCCTGCGGATTTTGTCTTCCATCTCATTCTGCCTCCGTTTCGATTAATTTGTCAATCATTATTTTTGCCCTTGCCCATTCGCTGATGAGCCCAGCGTATGTATCGCGGCCGACGTCAGTGATTTTGTAGTACCGCCGCCGCGCCCCGGTCTGTTCGTCGCCCCAGTAGGACGAAATACATCCGGCCCCCTCCAACCTTCGGAATGCTGTATACAGGGTCGCTTCCTTGAGTTCGTACTTGCCGTCTGTTCTCTGCTGTATGGACTTGTTAATTTCGTATCCATAATTATCGCCGTCCATCAGCCTAGCAAGGATGATTGTGTCGGTGTGCCCCCTTATTAGGTCAGACGCTATAGACATGTCGCACCTCCTGTCTTGAAAATCGCCACCATGTTGGCGTGCGCTTGATTCAAGTATACGCTAACACAAGATACCTCGTCTGTCAATGTATATTAAACATTAAAATATCATTAAAAACAATATATACCATTAAAAACCTTGCGCCACGCCCCAGGAATAGTATATAATTGCATGACTGCTCAATCTTAAAAACGAGCATTGAAAGAAGGCTGAAATGAAAAATAATTTTGAACGCGCAAAATGGTTGCCAATATTCTTTTTGGCAATAATTTTGATGCTCATATACAACACCCTGATGAACTTCGCCAGCGTCACATACGAAATCGGCAGATTCTTGAGTGTCATATCGCCACTGCTATACGGAGTCTTGTTTTCGTATTTTTTGTACCTTCCCCACCAGCTGTTCGAAAAAATCTTTGGTAAATTCAAACTAAAATTCATTGTTAAAAGGGCACGGCTCTTTGCGACACTTGTGACATTCATACTCCTTATCGTGCTCGTCGCACTAATCATAAGCTATGCTTTGCCAATACTTTTTACCAGCATAATTGATTTGGCAAACAGCATTCCGGGCTATATTGCTTTTGTCACAGACTTTGTAGACGACATTCCGGACAATACCTTCTGGAGCTCGCTAGACATCATAGAGACAGTTACTGACAATGCCGGCGACATGCTCAGCCAAGTGTTTAATGCGGCGACGATTGAACAATTTGCTATGGGCATAGTAAGCTTTGCCAGCGAGCTGCTGAGCCTGGTGCTGGGTCTTGTCATAGCGCTGTACCTGCTGCTTGACAGGGAAAGGGTAGTCGGGTTCCTCAGAGGTCTCAGCAGTGCGGTGTTTAAGAAAGAAAAAGTGCGGCGCAGGGTAAGCCGATATGTTCACCAAGTCAACAAGGTGCTTTTTACGTTCATTGCGAGCAAAGGGCTCGACAGCATTATAAACCTTGTGGTTGTAACTACTATACTGCTAATCTTCGACGTGCCCTATGCGCTGCTGCTGGGCATGATGGCGGGTGTATTCAACTTCATCCCATATCTGGGCTCATTAATAGCGGTGATAGCCATAGCTCTCATAACCGTTATAACAGGGGGATTCGCCCAAGCAGTTCAAGTCCTCATACCGCTGTTTATTTTCCAGCAGCTCGACGGCAACTATATCGAGCCGAGGATTATGAAGTCTTCCTTAAAAATCAGCCCGATTCTGGTAATAATTTCTGTCTTGCTTGGGGGGGCATATTTTGGGGTCCTTGGAATGTTCATGGCAGTGCCGATAGCTGTAATAATCAAGCAAATCCTGCTGGAGTACATCAGTAATGCAGAAAGCCCCGAAGCGCTAAATGAAAATCTCGACGATCCGGATTAAATTATTTAGGAGGAAAACCAATGCTATACAACCCATTTGACCCCCTTTTTCTTGTGCTGGTGCTTCCTGCAATGCTGTTTTCAATGTGGGCGCAGCACAGGGTGACGAGCAGCTTCAAGAAATACTCTCAGCAGCCAACCACAAAGAGACTGACAGGTGCTCAAGCGGCGCAAGCAGTTTTACAAAACGCTGGCGTGACAGGTGTTGCCATCGAAAAAGTGCCGGGCAGCCTTACCGACCATTTTGACCCGCGCACAAATGTAATCCGCCTGTCCGAAAGCGTACACGGCTCTACGTCCGTAGCGGCAGTTGGTGTCGCAGCGCATGAGGCAGGGCATGCGATACAATACGCCAATAGCTATGCCCCTATGAAGGTGCGGGCGGCTATAATCCCAGTCACCAGCATAGGCTCAAAGCTATCCATGCCCTTGGTTTTAATCGGGCTTATAATGAGCATGCCCGGGCTAATCAATATTGGGATAATCCTCTTCGGCGCAGTCGTCCTGTTCCAGCTCGTGACCTTACCCGTTGAGTTTAACGCCTCAAGCCGCGCAATGAAAATCCTCGACAGCTCTGCAATGCTTACAAGGGAAGAAGTCCCTGCGTCAAGAAAAGTGCTATCGGCTGCGGCGCTCACATACGTAGGGGCGCTTGCTGTGTCGCTAGCACAGCTGATTCGTTTGATAGCCCTGTCGCGCAGCCGCCGCTAAACCGAAAGACGGCTCTAGACCCTTTGGAGGAAGGCGCCAATGATTAGAATACTAATTGTGGAAGATGACCCAAACCTGCGCAAGCTTATGTCAGATGTCCTGCAAGATGAGAGGTACACCGCAATCCCGGCAAGGGACGCTCAGGATGCCCTTGATATCTTGGAAGACCAACACATTGACCTGATGATTACCGACATAATGATGCCGGGTATGGACGGCTACACCCTGACAGAGCAGCTGCGTGATGCAGGTTTTGATTTCCCTATCCTCATGGTGACGGCAAAGGAAACAATAAAGGACAAGCGCAAGGGATTCATTGTAGGAACAGACGACTACATGGTAAAGCCCGTCGATGAAGAGGAGTTGGCCTTGAGGGTCAAAGCCCTTTTGCGTCGGGCAAAAATTATGAGCGAGCGCAAAATAACCATAGGGCAAGTCTCGCTTAGCTATGACAGCCTAACGGTCAGCAGAGGCAATGAGCGGGTGACGCTGCCACAAAAAGAGTTCATGCTGCTGTACAAGCTCCTTAGCTACCCAAATGTTATTTTCACTCGCTTGCAGCTCCTAAAAGAAGTTTGGGGCGCAGATACCGAATCAACAGACCATACGGTGAGCGTCCACATCGGGCGGCTGAGGGAACGATTTGACAGCTGGCCCGAATTTTCCATTGATACAGTGCGCGGGATAGGGTATAAGGCGGTAAGAAATGATGAGGGATAGTAAAAAAAGGCTTTTCAAAGAAAAGCTCTCCTTGCTGGGAGTCCTTGTAGTGATGATTTTCGCCATATTGTTGGTAAGCAGCTTAATTGCTGGGCTTGTATCTTATACACTGGTTACGCGAAACATCATACCATTCCAAACGGGCCATGCGCTGGAAGCCGCCGCAGTTTACATTGCGATTATCAGCCTGCTAATCGGCACGGTGCTGGCGAGATTCTTCGGCGTGCGCTTTCTTCGCCAGATTCATGAACTTGCCGATGCGACAAAAGCAGTGGCTGCAGGCAATTTCAACGTACGCCTAAAGAGCGGCGGCGCAAGGGAAATAGAGTTCATCAGGAGCAGTTTTAACGACATGGTGAGCGAGCTATCAAACATAGAGACGCTACGCTCAGACTTTGTAAGCAATGTCTCCCACGAATTCAAAACCCCTGTTTCGTCAATCCGAGGTTTCGCAAGGCGGCTGAAAAAGGATTCGCTGACCGATGAGCAACGCAATGAGTATCTTGACATAATCATCTCGGAAAGCGAGCGCCTAACGCGCCTTTCAAGCAATGTGCTGCTGCTTACAAGCTTGGAGAACACGGAAAAGATTTTTGAAAAAGCGGAGTTCCAACTGGACGAGCAGCTGCGCCGGGGCGTACTGCTGTTGGAGCCGCAACTTAAGAAGAAAAATCTTGAAGTAGACATAACTCTGGCATCAGTAAAAATTTTAGCAAACGAGGAGATGCTCAGCGAGCTTTGGATAAACTTAATAGGGAATGCAATTAAATTCAGCCCAGAAGGCAGCACAATAAGGATTGCTTTAGCTAGTGCTGGAAACGATGCCGTGGTGACGGTCTCAGATGAGGGGTACGGCATGGACGAGGATGTAAAGAAACGCATATTCGACAAGTTCTACCAAGGCGACAAATCAAGGTCAACTGAGGGCAATGGTTTAGGCCTGACACTAATAAAAAGGATTTTAGAACTTGAAAAAGGCAAAATAAGCGTCAACAGCGAAGTAGGAAAGGGTGCAACCTTCACTGTATCGTTGCCCATTTCTGCGGATTTGGTTGGAATAAAAAAGATGTCATGAGAATTTTATCCCACATTCCCGCCTGCAGACGGGGGTTCTGCCAAAATTTTCGTTTGATAAAGAGCAGCTTGCGACGTAATTGACAATTGAATTTTTCGCATTTGTTTGATATACTGTCCAGGCAGTTTTTGCGAGAGAGGATGAAAGCACACATGTCACAGTCACAACGCAAAATAATAATTATCGGCGCAGCAGGGCGGGATTTTCACAACTTTAATGTCTTCTACAGGGACAACCCCGACTATAAAGTTGTTGCGTTCACAGCGGCGCAAATACCCGACATAGCGGACCGAAAATACCCCGCATCACTTGCGGGTGGCCTGTATCCCGAAGGGATACCCATCTATGAGCAAAGCGAATTGGAGTCGCTAATAAAAGGGCTGGATGCCGATGAATGCGTCTTCTCCTACAGCGATGTCCCATACAGCTTCGTCATGGGGCTGGGCGCCAAGGTAAATGCTGCCGGGGCTGCTTTTTCGATGCTTGGGCTAAAAAATACAATGCTGAAAAGCACTAAACCCGTGGTCGCTGTCGGCGCGATCCGCACTGGATGCGGAAAAAGCCAGACCTCGCGCCGCATTGCGGAAATCCTCATGGCGGCAGGCCTGAAGGTTATCGCTGTTCGCCACCCAATGCCATACGGAGACCTTGAAGCACAGAAAGTCCAGCGTTTTGCAACCATTGAAGACTTGGCAAAGCATAGTTGCACCATAGAGGAGATGGAAGAATACGAACCGCACATCGCGCGCGGGAATGTCATATACGCCGGGGTAGATTACGAGGCCATACTCCGCGCTGCAGAAAATGACCCCGATGGATGCGATGTCATTTTGTGGGACGGCGGCAACAACGACTTCCCATTCTACGAGCCGGATTTGATGATTACCGTAACCGACCCTCATAGGCCGGGCCATGAACTTTCGTACTATCCGGGCGAGGTAACGCTGCGCATTGCAAGCGCCATCGTAATCAACAAAATCGACAGCTCCGATTTTGAAAACATCCAAATCGTAAGGGAGAGTATCGAAAAAACTAACCCGCAAGCCGTGGTTGTGGATGCGGCATCCACAATAAGCGTAGACAATGCAGATGTCATCCGCGGCAAGCGTGTTTTGGTCATTGAGGATGGCCCGACGCTGACTCATGGTGACATGAAAATTGGGGCGGGAATCGTTGCGGCGAAACGTTATGGTGCAGCTGAAATCATCGATCCGAGGCCATATGCAGTAGGGAAACTAGCTGAAACTTACCGTATATATCCGGACATTGGGAGCCTGCTTCCGGCTATGGGTTATGGCGAGGAGCAAATGCGCGACTTGGCAGCGACAATTGATGCCACTGATTGCGACAGTATAATTATAGCCACACCAATCGACCTTGGGCGCGTGATAAAAATAAGCAAACCTCACACGCGCGTTGCATACGAGCTGCAAGAAATCGGAAGTCCAAACATGGAGGATGTATTGAAGGCTTTGATTGAGAAAATCAAAAGGTAACTGCCATATGTCCGAAATGAAATTTACGCTGCCGGGTTCAGAGACCGTGACGCTCACCGGGCAGGCCATTGATAAGTTGATATGCGCAGGAGACGGGGACGCGGCCCTACTCTACCTATATATACTAAAGACCCGAGGGCAACGCTCATCGACAGAAGCGGCTGTTGCACTTGGCAAAAATGCCGGGGGAATTGCGTCTGCGATGAATGTTTTGTCGCACCTCGGTTTGGTTAACATGGATGAAAGAGCTGACAATAGTGCAGCATCCAAAAAAAGCCCCGGAATAACCGGTAATAGCGGAGTGCAGGCATCCAGCAATAGTGGATTGCGACCAGTCAACAAAACAGAGGAAGTCGGAGACGCCCAACGTCGGCGCACAGTAGGAGACATGAAGCGCGAGCTCGAAACCGGCTCTGTTTTCTATGCAATTGTTGAAGAGGCCCAGCGCCGTCTTGGAAACATGCTGTCGCCGGAAGACTTGATGAGGCTCTTTGGTATGTACGACAACCTCTCGCTGGAGCCAGAGGTAATCCTTCAGCTCATTACACACTGCATATCAGAAAACCGGGCAAAGAATGGTGGGCGCATGCCGTCGATTCGCTACATAGAAAAGGCTGCTTACACATGGGACCGCGCAGGCGTGCATACACTTGAAAACGCCGAAAAATACTTAAAAGCGCTTGATGTGCGCAGGAGCGTCCAAAGCGAAATAAAGAAAACTCTGAACATATGGAACAGAGAGTTCACTGAGACGGAATCGCGCTATGTAGATAATTGGATTTCCATGGGCTTTGGTGCGAGCGCAGTTGCAATCGCCTATGATAGGACTATTTTGAAAACTGGCAAATTGGTTTGGAATTACATGGACACAATCATAAATAGTTGGCATAGCAAGGGGCTACACGCACCGCACGAAATCCAAGCGAAGGATAAGATGCCCGAAAGAGGCGTTACGGAAACAGCCACAAAAGCAGCCCATGGGAAAAAATTCGGCGAAGCAAATCACGAAGAAGTGCAACGCATGCAACGGCTGCTAAATAAAATCAAAGAGGGCTAGACAGTGGCAATTGACGGAAGGGTGCTGGCAAGGGCAAAAGTCCTGCTGGATGAAAAGCGGAGGCAAAAAGACGAGCGCTATGAGCGCCATTTGGAAAACGCTTATGCGGCAGCCCCGCGCATTCGTATATTAGACACCGCCATAAGGGAGACAATGACAGACTTAGTAGGCGTTGCCCTTGGTGTGGACGCAGGCCAGCAGGCGGACGACATCCGGATGAGAAACCTCGATTTGCAAGAGCAGCGCTACGTGGAGCTGCAAAAGGCGGGGTTTCCTGAAAACTATCTTGATGATGAATGTCTGTGCCAAAAATGCAATGACACTGGATACGCCAACAACAAAATCTGCCAGTGCCTTATGGAGCTATACAAGTCAGAGCTCAGGGAATCCCTGAGCAGCTTGCTGAAGCTGGGCGACGAAACATTTGATAGCTTTAACCTTTCGTATTACGACAACACGCCCTCACAGGAAACCGGAATATCCCCGCGCAGGACAATGGAAATCATATACGAAACATGTGTGGAATATGCGCGCAAATTTGGCTCAAAGTCCATGAATCTATTTTTTAATGGAGCCCCAGGGCTAGGAAAGACCTTCCTGTCGGCATGCATAGCAAGGGTCGTTGCCGACAGTGGCCATTCAGTAGTCTATGACATGGCCTCATCTATGTTCGATAAATTTGGGGATGCTAGGTTTGGCCGGACTGATAATCTCGAGGAAGCACGAGCAGAGGTAAGGCGGTACCTCGAGTGTGATTTGCTGATTGTCGATGACCTAGGCACGGAGATGACAAATGCTTTCACCATCAGTGCGCTATACGAGTTGGTAAACACAAGACTCGTGACGGGGAAAAAAACGATTGTAAGCTCAAACCTAACGCTCGGAGAACTGCGCAGGCAATATTCAGAGCAAATAATGTCGCGCCTCGAAGGGGAGTACCAAGTTCTCACATTCCGAGGCGACGATGTGCGCCGCAAAAGAAATATAGTGTAGCGCATAAGCACTAATTCACACTTATTGCGATGTGCGGGCGGCTTCCGTTAGTGAAAAGCCGCCACTCAGGCACATTTTTTACGACTTAAAAAATATGTTGCATTCATCCTTTACATTGTCGTCGGTTTTTGAAGCATGAATCAAACTGTTTGCAGAGCTCATGGCAAAATCCCCCCTGATTGTGCCGGGCAGAGCCTCTTCGATTATCGTTGGCCCAATCAGGCGGCGCATACCCATAACGGCGTCCTCCCCCTCTACAACCATGCCAAGCACCGTGCCGGAAAGCATATAGTTAAACACCTTAAGGAAATACGGTTGGTCTTTTATGTGCTCATAAAATGTATAAAGAAAAGCCGGCTCTAAAACCCTCATTTTTGCATCGACAATCCGCCAACCCTTTCTTTCTATTTTGCTTATGACTTCGCCCACAAGACCGCGTTTTATGCAGTCTGGCTTCAACATCACAAATGTTCTTTCTTTACCCATTGCGAAAACCTCCAAAAAAAACTAGTAACTACTAGCAAGTATAACAAAGCAGAACAACAAAAGCAATAAAAAAGCAACAGAAAAAGCGGTGGGAATCGATTTTCCCACCGCTTATAATAAATCTACGATTTTTTGAAAAACCGTTCCCCGCATTTCGGGCAGGTTACCTGAAGCTTGCCTTTGCCTTTTGGCACACGCAGAGTGTTTCCGCAGCTGGGGCATTTAAAGTATTTATATATTCTCCTGTCCTTAATTTCGGTGAAAACCCGCTTCAGCCTTGTCCTAACCGGCCACCAATAACGTATGAATTTATCGTTCTCGGCCCGCCGACGAGGGATGTTCCTCGAAAGCACACGAAACACTGCCAGGGCTAGCACTATGTACGATATGTATAAAATAGGAGTGAACCGGGTTATACCATGGACTATAGACAGGACAAACGAGAAGATGATCATCGCTATGTTCAGATGATCGGGACCATATCTGCCAATCATGAAATTGCGTAGAAAGTTCCTTATCACTAACGTTGCCCCCATGAGTAATATGCACTTAACTATACCACCATTTCATGAGTGAAAACGCAAAAGTCACATTAATTTTACATCTAATACTTGTACATCCCGCCGCCGATGAACTCACGCAGGATAGAGTCCGTTGGCACTAAAGCGGGGTCAACCTCCTCAAATTTTTCAAGCGCCGGAAGCAAGTTGCGCAGCTCCTCAAGCCTCTCTATTCCATCGGGGACCACGTTTAGCGCCTTGAGCGCAAACTGCTTCATCACAGGAACCTCATAGGGCATCGAGGAGTCAAAAAGCAAATCAGCTTTGTGCTTAAATGGGGAGATGAACTTTTTTTCGCCATGGCGGACATTTGCCCACATCTTCAATGTCTCCGAGGCGTCAGTGCCACGGAAAAGCTCATCCCTTACGATGCGACGCAAAAGGCGCGTCCAAGTCCTCTTAAACCAAATTGCTCCCCCGCATTCAATATCCGAGCGGGCGCTGATATACAGCTTGAACGCCTTGGGATGTGCGTCGGCAAGCATATCGTTAAGCGCATGGATCCCTTCAAAAATAACGATTTCGCCCTCAGCGAGCCGAAAGGGCTTTGCCTTTGCATGGTCGCGATCTTGTATTTTGAAATTAAAGTGCGGCACTATGACCTCGTCTCCCCGGTCAAGCGCATAGAAATGCTCATTTAGCATCTCAAGGTCGAGGCAATGCGGAGACTCCCTGTCAAACTCGCCATCATCCGTCTTGGGCGAAGCCTCCGGGTCAAAAGGCAGATAATACTTGTCCAATGACACTGTAATCGCACAGATGCCAATTTTCTCAAGGGCTGTGCAAATCTTGTGCGCAGTTGTGGTTTTTCCCGAGCCGGACGGGCCGGACAAAAGTACGACGCTGCTGAGCGGAGTCCTCTCCTTTATCATTGCGGCGGCCTCCATAACCTTCCTGGAATAAATTGCCTCGCATTCTTGAGCAAAGCCCTTCTGGTCGCTCACTATGCGGCTGTTTATCGCTTCGATATCATACGGAAATGGCATACTACTCCTCCTGTTTGTGCGTCGGAGAAGGCTCTCCGGACACAAATTTTTTGATTTTATCATATTTTTCACTTAGCTTGTCAGCATATAAAAGGTATTCCCGCGGATACTTTGCATTGAAAATCCGTTCAATCCTTCCCTCTGGGGAAACCAGCTTTGTGACTCCTCCTCCGCCCAGCGCCAGGACGGTGCAAAGCTCCTCCATCATGCAGATGTTATAGACCCCCTCATGCCCTGGCAGACACCAGCCCGTGTTTTCAAAGCCGCCCGTGGTAAACTTCTGCCTATAAAGATAGTATGGCCGCCAACCTCCGGACGAAAGCTGCCTAAACGCATAGTCAAGCATTGCTCCGACGTCCTCACCCGCCGGGACTTCCGTGCCCTCGAGCATGATTTTAGCTCCCTTTTTCAGCGACAGGGTATGGATGGTGACATTCTCCGGATTAAGCGCCAAAATCGAGTCTATCGTATTTTGAAAGCCCATGGGGGTGTCGGCAGGAAGCCCCGCTATGGCATCCATATTGAGCGCAGCCCCACTTTGCCGGACCATCCGCACTGCGTTTAATACATCACTCGCAGAATGCTTGCGCCCTATAGCATTGAGGACATCGTCCGACATGGATTGGGGGTTTACACAAATGCGCCGCACCCCATATCGGGTAATTATATCCAGCTTTCCCTCTGTGATAGTGTCGGGCCGTCCCGCCTCAAATGTGAACTCACGAACTCCAGCGAGGTCAAACGAGGCTTGTAGCGCCGACATAACGGCGCTTAACTCAGGTTCAGGCAATGCAGTTGGCGTCCCCCCGCCGACATAAATCGATGTTATTCGCAGCCCTGCCCCCCGCACCATTGCAGCAGCCATTTCTATTTCTCGGAGAAGCAGCTCCACGAAGGGTGCAATCATCCCGAAGGATTTTTCGACGCTGTTGCTGACGAAACTACAGTATGCGCACCGGGTCGGGCAAAAAGGGATACCTATATAGAGTGCGATGTCCGAAGGCAGGAGCTCCTGTTTGAGGGCCAGCGACGCTTGCGCCGCCTGTATGCACATTTCGGCACGCTCGGGTGAAACGTAATATTCTCCAGTAAGCATCCGCTTAGCCGAACCTGCGCTGCGTCCCGCTTCCATAGCAGAAGATGCAATGTGGGCGGGGCGGATGCCCGTGAGCGAACCCCACACAGGGGGCACACCAAGCAAGCCCTTAGCTGCCCTGAAAAAGGACTGCTTCACAATCCTCTGCAAGAGTCGGTCGGCCACGAGCTTGTTTGCCAGCTTTTTGCGGCTCACGCGCGCTGCGCCGCGAAAAACCTTGCCTCTGTAGCGGATAGCAGAGGCAGACAGGGCGGTGGTTTCGGAAAATGTGAGCCGGGACTCTGCAGAAAGGTCAGCGGAATCTATGCTTGCATCTGCATCGGACAAATACTCCGGCTTCTCTCCTGGAAAAAGCGACAGCATTATCTGCTCAACAGCATATTTGTACTCATGCCCGACAAGCCTAAGCTTCATGTGCCCACCACATAATTATCGTCCCCTATTCTTCGCCATTTGCATGCTTAACGTAGTAGTTAAACTTCCGCTCGCGGCTCAGCGTAGACGACTCGGCATGGCCAGGGTAGATTTCATAGTCCCCATCTAGGTCGGACAGGCGCTTTAGCGAAGCCAGCAAAATCTCCATGCTTCCCCCGCCAAGGTCTGTACGCCCACAGCTGTCCCGAAAGAGTGTGTCTCCGGTAAAGAGCGCATTTTCGCATTTGAGCGTAACGGAGCCGGGCGAATGCCCGGGCGTTTCAAAAACAGTTATCTCAAGCCCGCCAATGGCTATGACGTTGCCTTCGGAATACCACTGAAGCTTCCCTCCGTCGTCCAGCTTGTGCTGGTCGCTCGGGCCTCCGTCTGTGGCGTCGTTTTTGTTTATGTAGGCAGGCGCTCCGGTAGCGTCCATGACTGCCTCAAGCGCCATGTGATGATCGAAATGCCCATGCGTCAGCAAAATCGCCTCGGGCACAAGCTTGTTCGACTCGATATAGTCAAGAATAGTGTTTGAGTCACCACCGGGGTCAATTATCGCACACTTGAGCGTTTTCTCATCAGTGACGACATAACAGTTGGTCCCAAGCATCCCAACGGGCAAGGTTTTTATCAGCATATAAACATCTCCTTTATAAGCAGCAAGCTTTTACTGAAACGTTACACTTCACAGGGTAGCCCGGAATGGGCTGTTTGCTATGCTTTTTTCGCGTATGTAGGGCGACAAGACCCGTTCTAGCGGAAAAAGCGTAGTAAATTGACCATTTCGGGCGGTTGGCAAGCGACGTGTGAACTGTAACACTGAAACGTCGCATTAGTATATCACTTTTTTACTCCACTTGCAATCAGTGCAAAACAGGAATATAATGTCTTGAATGAATGTGTGGTAGCATTGAGGGCCTGTTCTGAGAGAAGGAGACGAAATATGCCAGTGCTTTTTCCTGTAGAAGAATTCGCCAAACTAAAAAAGAAAATGCGTGTATATGAGTGGGGGCAGAAAATCCTTTTGACTAAGCTGGACATCATGTACGAGGATTTCAAGAACTTCCACAGCAACAACCCTATTGAAAACATCAGAAGCCGCATTAAAGCGCCGGAAAGCGTTGCGCAAAAACTGCACTCGCTAAGCTTTGAAATCACCGCTGACAATGCCCAAAAGCATATCAAGGACATAGCGGGGGTTCGGATAATATGCACGTTTGCAAAGGATATATATTTCTTGGCCGGCATAATCAGGGAAATGCCCCATACGAAGGTGCTGGGCGAAAAGGATTATGTCAGCAACCCCAAGCCCAGCGGCTACAGGGGCTACCACATCCTTTTGGAGATACCGGTGTATTATTCCGGTAACATTGAGAGCATTCCCGTAGAAATCCAGTTGCGCACGGCGGCAATGGACTTCTGGGCAACGCTGGAGCACAAGGCGAAGTACAAATACCATGAGCACGTGCCTGCGCTGCTGAGCGATGAGCTGGTTTTCTGCGCAGAAAAAATCGCCGAACTGGACAGCAGAATGTTCAAAATACACGAAACAATCCTCAAGCTCAATGAGGATAAGTAAAATAGTGGAGGATTTATTTAATGCTTAGGATTGAAAAGCTCACTAAGGCGTATGGAGATAAGCGGGTGGTCGACGAGGTCACTATTAATATAGCTCCGGGCAAAATTTGTGCCTTCATAGGGCATAATGGCGCAGGAAAAACGACGACTATCAAGTCAGTCTGCGGGATTATACCATTCGATTCGGGAGATATATATATTGACAACCTTTCAATCAAGGAAGATCCCATTTCCTGCAAAATGAAAACAGCTTACATCCCGGACAATCCGGACTTGTATGAATTTTTGCCGGGAATAAAGTATCTTAACTTCATTGCGGACGTCTACGGCATTGCGGCGGATGTGAGACAGGAGCGGATTAGGAAATATGCAGACCTATTTGAGTTGACCGGCGACTTGGCCCAGCCTGTTTCAGCTTATTCGCATGGCATGAAGCAGAAGCTTGCGCTCATCTCCGCCCTTATCCACGAGCCTAAGCTGATGGTGCTCGACGAGCCATTTGTAGGCCTTGACCCCAAGGGCGCGCGCGATTTGAAGCAGGTTATGCGCGAGGTGTGCGACAGGGGGGGCGCTATCTTCTTTTCGACGCACATACTGGAAGTCGCCGAAAAGCTTTGCGACAGGGTCGCCATTATCAAAGGCGGCAAGCTCATAGCCTGCGGCGGCATGGAAGAGGTAAAGGGAGACTCGTCCTTAGAGTCCGTGTTCTTTGAATTGGAGGGAGACAAATGATTTGGACTCTCGCAAAAATAAATATCAGGGCGTTGTTTGCAGGCGTATTCAGCAGGTATGGAAGCAAGAGGAAAGCCAAAAAAACAAACCCCATCATAATTATACTGATTGGGCTGTTCGTCGCCTACATCGTGGGCGCCCTGGGATTCACGGTGGGGATGGTTTTTTATCAGCTGTGCCAAGCCTTCTTTGATGCGGGAGTCGGCTGGTTTTACTTTGCCCTTGTGGGGATACTGGCATTTGCGCTGTGCATAATCGGCGGCATATTTATGGTGCAGTCGCAAGTATTCTCCGCCCGGGACAATACGCTTTTGCTCTCGATGCCGATAAAACCGTCGGCGATTCTCGCCGGGCGGCTCTGTGCGCTTATAATCATAGAATACGTATATGCCGCAATTATCTTCGTACCTGCACTTGTTGTGCTGCTGATAAGCGGGTATATAGCATACGTCCCTGTTTTGGGCGCTGCGCTGTTTTTGCTCGGCTTCCTGTTCATACCGCTTGCTGCGCTTGCCGTGGGGTGCTTCGTTGGCTGGCTGGTGGCATTGATGTCCACACGCATACGCAATAAAAATATCCCAACGCTCGTACTTTCTCTTGCGCTCCTGGGGGCATACTTCTGGTTTTACTCCCAAATGATGAATAATCTGAACATGCTCATCGCAGAGGGTGCGCAGATAGCGGAGGCAGTGAGGCGGGCAGTCTTTCCGGCATACCATTTTGGAACCGCCGTTGCTGATGGGAATTTCCTCAGCTTTTTGATTTTTACCGTGTGCATGGTTGCGCCATTTCTTCTTATGTACTACCTCTTGTCGATTAGCTTTGTGAAGCTTACCACAGGCGGGCGAGGGGTAAAGAAAATCGTGTATAAAGAAAAGGCTTTGCAAGTATCGGGCGCAAAAATGGCTCTGCTCAAACGCGAGCTCATGTACCTGTGGTCGCAGCCTATGTACATCCTAAACGCTGCGCTGGGTTCGATTGCTGCGCTCATTCTGGCGGGCATATTATTCATACACCCTCGCATCCTGCTAGATCATCTTGAGCCGCTTGCGGCATTGCTGCCCGATTTTGACATAGGCTTTGCCGCCGCCATCGTGCTGTCGGCTTTGACAGTTATGAATGCCGTTTCTGCGCCATCCATTTCGCTTGAAGGAAAAAAGCTGTGGATTGTAAAGAGCTTACCCATTAATGCAAGCGACGTACTGCTATCGAAGGTTTGGATGCACATGACTGTGAGCGGAATCCCATTGGCGCTCGCCGCTATCGCATCAGTGGTCGCCTTTAGGATGGATGGGCTCCAAATTGCGCTCGCATTCATTCTGCCCCTTGCGGCAACACTGATGATTGCCCTGCTCGGAATTACGTTTGGCCTAGCTTTTCCAAGGTTTGACTGGATAAATCCCCTCCAACCGGTAAAGCAGGGAATGGCGGTGATGCTCACAATGTTCGGGAGCATGGCTTTGGTGGGCGTTCTGGCACTGGTGTTCGCGCTGGGCGTCTCCCGCACCCAAGCCGGGGCACAGTCGCTGGGCGCATATTTGGTGGCATGCACTATATTTTTCCTGGCAGTATCGGCAGGGCTATACATTTATGTCGTCGGCGCAGGCAGCAGAAAATTTGAGAGTCTATAGGAGGATACCCAATGAAACTTATTTACAAAGGCAAGACAAAGGACGTTTATGAGCTGGAGAATACAAATTATTTGCTGAAGTTCAAAGACGATGTGACAGGAACCGACGGTGTGTTCGACCCCGGAGCAAACACAGTTGGGCTGTCGATAGAGGGCGCAGGCAAGGGCGGATTGCGCCTAACGGAGTTCTTCTTCAAAAAGATCAATGAGGCAGGGTTCTCCACTCATTTTGTCGGCGCAGATATCGAAAAGGCTGAAATGACCGTCCGCCCTGCAAAAATATTCGGAAAGGGCGTGGAGGTAATCTGCCGCTACCGCGCAGTCGGCAGCTTCTTTCGGCGGTATGGCGACTATGTTGCGGAAGGCCAGCCGCTGGATGGGCTTGTCGAGGTCACTTTGAAGGACGACGACAGGGGCGACCCTCTCATAAACAGCGATGCACTGGAAATGATTGGCGTAATGGCCGTAGAAGAGTACGGCACGCTTAAGGATCTTACAAAAAAAATCACCGGAGTAATTAAAGCCGCAATTGCGGAAAAGGGTATGGAACTCTACGATATAAAGCTGGAATTCGGGCGCATTGGGAGCGACATAGCCCTAATAGATGAAGTATCAGGCGGCAACATGCGCGTGTACAAAAATGGGGCAATAGTATCGCCGCTCGATTTAGTGAGGCTGATGCTCGATGTGTAATACCCCCCCGGCACTACCCCTCGTACCTGATTGACTTCGATATCTCCTTGTTGCGGCAGACCAAATCGGTTCTCATCGTAAAGCCAAGGCTCTCCCAGAATTTGTTCCCACTTTCGTTTTTCTCATAAACGACAAGCGCAACCTTGGTTACCCCCTCGTTTTCAAGCGCCGCCATTGCGGCGTTTACCAGCTTAGCGCCAATGCCCTGGCGCTGAAAATCCTGCGCCACGGCAGCATGGTGCATATAGCCCCTGCGCCCATCATGGCCGCTCAATATCACACCGACAATCTTTCCGCCTTGCTCCGCTACAAAGCAGGTGTTGGGATTCCGCAGAAGATACTTATGTATGCCGTCTTTTGAATCGTCGATATTATTAAGCCCCATATTTGGGGTGTTCTTCCAAAGAGCATAGACTTGCCCATAATCCCCTATGCCCATAACCCTTATTTTCATCAGATATCTGCTCCTTGCATCAAACAGTATATATATTGCATTTTTTCATATGGCCGCTGAGCTCTTCGTCAGTAGCTCATAAATGCCACCGCATCTTCGATGCAGTCCGCACCCGTGTCAATATCGGAGCATTGGCAGACCCAGGTATTGTTCTGGTTGTCCCTAAAACGATATTTTTGCCCAACTCTGACAAAAACCCCAAGGTCATGGCCATTTCGGACAATTGTATAAGAATCGTCCCATTCGCCCTTGACAAGCTCTCCGACAGTCAGGTTTTTTATCCTTGAAATGCTCTCGTTCATTGCGCACCAACCCCTTTTATTATAAAATACATCCTGATGCTGGATGTAGAGTATACCACACGGCGGCTTCCAGCCGCAACAAAATCAAACATATGAGAGGATATAAAAAAGTTGAAGATATATAAAACGCTCCCCGATGGGGTGCAAATTGTGGAGTACGAGGACTCTCTGGCACAGGCCGTCTCTAATATGTGGAACAGGAGCACCGAAGGGTGGGGCGGCTCGTTTGGCTATGTCTATACACCAGAAAAAGTAATCGCCGACAACGCATCCGGCTCTTTCTTCAATATCTACGTAGCAATGAAGGACGGCGAGGCGCTGGGCTATTGCAGCTTTGACAGATACTACAAGGATGCGGACACCGCATATGTCCATGTGCTAAATGTGCGCCCGGATTATCATGGGAAAGGCATCGGAAAAGAGCTTGTGCTTATGTGTGTAAACGAGACTATCGCCAGGGGTTTGCCAAGGCTCGACATACACACTTGGCCGGGCAATACAAAGGCTGTGCCCATGTACAAGAAATGCGGCTTCCAATGGGAGGACAGGACTGACACCACCCATCTGTGCAATTTCATTCCTACCGTGCTTTCCACGCCGCTGCTAAAGGGCTATTTTGAAAATGCCGACTGGTATGGCGATTCGGTGCGCAGCATTGAAATAAAACCTGACGGCGTAAAATCAGACAAATTTGAGTTCTTTGAATATCAGTGGGAAAAAGACGGGAAGCGCCTGCGGGTCGGCTTTGAAAAAAGCGGTCGGCGTATGAGGCTCATCGAAACAGATGATTACAAGATAGAGCTGACCGCTGCAAACCATGAGGCGGCATTCGGGATTGCATATCAATGCAAATTCAGCGTAGAAAACAAGAGCGGCGCAAAGCTCGATGTGGCAATCACTTCCAAAAGCGACGAAGGCGTTTCATTCAATGGCTCATGGGAGCGCAGTGTAGAAAAAACGGCGGAGTTTGAGGGCAGCTTCTTTGCGGAGGCAATAAGCGACGACTTTGACCCGCAGCGTGTACACCCATGCGTGCTGGCCGACGTAAGCGTAAATGGCAAGCGCGCCGAATTTGGGCTGGGGATAGAGCCTAAATTTCCGGTCAGGATTAGCCTGCATAGGAAGCAGGCCGTCGCAAAGCCAAATACGTCCGAAGATGTCTACATAAACATCAAAAACAATCTCCCAAGCGATGCGGAGCTAAAATTCGCAATTGTGGAAAACACGCTTTTGCGCTTAGGGCAATCGCAATTCGAAACCAAACTTGAGAAAGGCAAGGATGCTATGCTTACGACTGCCGCCCATATTTTAGATTGCGGCTATCAGAGCATTCCTTTGGGCGTGAAGATATTGATGGACAATGGGGAGGCTCTCGATTTTTCGCACCCGTTGCACCTGCTCAACCAGGGTCTTGCCGGGCAGTTCCGATTTGAGACTGCAAACAGCTATGGCGCCGCAAATGGGATGTGGCGGATTAGCATGGACAAAAAAGACAATCACATTAAATTCAATAGAAATCCCCAGGCGGGGTATGGCGACATGCCCGTGTCAAAGCTTGGAAAACCGTATGACGATGAATTTAACATCACGAAGCCGTCGGACGTGCGGGTGCGGCATTCCGGAGCGTTTACTACATTCGAGGCAGACTTTGTTTCAGAAAAATTCAAGGGTGCCATCCTCACGGAAGTATATGAGTTCGATGCGTCGGGCACGTTAAGGCGCAGCCATCGGGTTGAAAACAAAGGGGACAAGCCGCTGGAACTGTTTTTAGAATCTACCATTTGGACAAATATTGGAAAGAGGCCCGTATTCCATCATGACGGCGCATTCCACAAAACGGCCGACAGCATGAGTTTTGGATTTTCGAATATCGACACCAAGAAAGTAGACGAGAATTGGATGTTTGAAGCCGATGATGAGAATCCGACAGGTATTTCCTGGCCTTTGGGGTGCAAGGCGCTTCTTGAGCATGATGAGCTGCTGCTTGAATTTGAGCTACCCGGCATTGCTCCCGGCGGTAGTTATGAGACAGAGCCGCTGGAGTACATGTGCGGCGTGTTCAAAAACTTTAGGGATTTTCGCAACTATGCGCTGGGGCTCTGCGACGAGGCTTTCCCGATTGCCAAAAATCATCTGGAGTTTATTGCAAATGGCGGCAATCCGGTGCTATCGTCCGATGCTTTGCGGCTTGCCGTGCGGAACAACCGCCTGCAAATCCGCACAGGCACGGTCACGGTGTCGTCGCCAGATGGGCTGTTTTCCGGAGCATCGCAAGAAAATCCTGACGATGAGGTAGTTCCAGAAAATGCCTTCACCGTAGCCGTCTCGCCGGATAAGACAGGCATAGGCATAGCCGGGGTCAAGTTGCACTTGGGCGCATATGAAAAAGAAATAAAGCGAGCATTGCTGATAAGGGGCGATACCAGAGTTCTCACGGAAACGCATGGCAAAGCCCTCGCCGTTACCAATGGGAAAGTGAGCTTTTCGGTGGACCCGAGCCATTCAGATGCGCTGTGTTCTCTGAAGTTTGAGGACAACCAGTGGATTTTCTCTAAGTACCCTTCGCTGGAGCCTTATTCATGGTGGAACCCATTTGTCGGCGGGCTTAAGTTCTGCCTTGACCGGATGAGCAACAGCCTTGTTTTGCGGGAGCGAATAACTGCTTCCTTCGTTTCCCACTCGGACAAATTGGGCAACACATGGGAGGGAATTCGCACAGATGTTGAAGTGGAGAAGTTTGACGAGTATAAGGGCGTGCGTTATTCTCAATATTATCTGACATTGCCCGGGGTGCCTGTGATGTGTCATTTTGTGGCGCTCCATAATGATTCGGGCCGGTATCTCGATACTGCGATGCAGGGAGTTTTTGCCCTTGTGGGCGAGGATGGGTTTTCCGGGTTTCATGCTTCCTTGGCGTGCTGCGGAAATATGCAGTACCATTTGAGCTTAGATGGCAATGAGGAGCATGAGCTGGAGTATGACAGGCTCGCCGTATTTTCGCACAGGGGTGATAAGCCAAGGAAGGAGAGGATGTATGTCTATAAGGATTCCGTCAGCGACAAGGGCAAGTCGGAGTTCTGGTATGATAATGGTTCGGCGAGTTGCGACTTCAGTGCGAAATGCGCCATCCCAAATGGCTCCAGTTATACAACGAGGCCTATCTTTTGCATACTTACCGAAAAGGAGCTGGATGCAGATGAGCTAACCGACTTGGAGCGGATCTCATTTTGACGCTGTCCCAGTTAAAAATCAAGATTGGAGATTTGATAAGTGAAAATTATTGATGCGCATGTGCATTATTCTAAGCTTACAGCATTTTTAGATTGTGCCGGGCAGACTTCGGATGTTGATTATTCTTTCGAAGGCTTTTCGAAAGAGACTTCGGAGCACGAGGTCGTCAAGGCTGTCTGCATGGGGCTGAGCGAGCGCACGCCCGGGGCGTTTCCTGACAAGAGCGCAGCAACTCCGATGTTTGCCGACCTGACGGAAAAGCTGCCGCCTGGCATGCACCTCTGCCTTGGAATCAATCCGAGCACGCTGGATGAACTAAGCCTTGCCGAGATGGAGGAACTATACAAAAGCAATCCCAGGGTAGTCGGTACTAAAATTTATGCCGGATATTACCATGTGCATGTGTATGATTCTGTCTATGACCCTGTGTATGCGCTTGCAGAGAAGTATGACAAGACTATCGTTATCCACACGGGGGAGACTTATTCAAGCAGAGGCCTGCTTAAATATTCCCATCCGCTGAATGTGGACGAGCTTGCGGTCACACATCCGGATTTACGTATAGTGGCTTGCCACATGGGCGTCCCGTGGGTTTTTGATGCCTGCGAGGTGGCGGCAAAGAATCCTAACGTGTTTCTCGATATTTCCGGGATGCTGGTCGGGAATGCAGCGTTTGTGCAGGGGATGAGCGAAAATCAGCTTTTGATAGACCGCTACCGCCAAGCGATGCTGTACTTGGAAGGGTACAGCAAGCTCCTGTATGGCACGGACTGGCCCTTGGTGCCAATGGGCGCATACATAGATTTTTGCAAAAAACTAGTCCCTCCGGAGGCGTATGAGGATGTTTTCTACAATAATGCGGCGAGGGTTTATAAGCTGGGATAGGCAGGGCATGCTGAACGATTGCTAGTCGCACCCCAGTATATCGACACTTCTTTAAGTAGCGCTAATTGGGGTTTGGCCTCCGGCGTGGAACGGCCTCCGGCGGGTCCCTTTTCTGCTAGTGCAGAAAAGGGACCAAAAGACACGCCAAGGGGATACCCCTTGGAACCCCGGGCTTGCTAACTCGCTGCGGCTCGAACAGAGCTCGCCTAGGACGAGGGAGGGGCGCTGAGCAATTACACACCGCTGCTATAGAGATTGCTTTTTCAGTGCATATGCTCTTGTTTTCTTGCTTGTTCGGTGGTATAGTTAGCATAATGTTAACATACAGCATTGAATTGAAAAGGAGGATTGTTAAATGCCTGATTTAACCGGAATCAACGGTCTGAGAGAAGACTTTAGAGTAGTCGGCAAGCCTAATTTGCCCGGCATAGTATCAAAACAGCTTGCTACGGGAATTGCAAAATTCGGCTCAGACTATGTTGTGCCAAATATGCTCCATGCAAAATTCCTTAGAAGCCCATACGCAAACGCCCGAGTCCTCAGTGTGGACATCTCGAAAGCAAAAGCGCTCCACGGGGTTGTCGACATTGTAACGTGGGAAGATGAAGACATCAAGAACTTAAAGCCGGAAGGCCGGCCGTGGCTTGATAACTATGCGGATAAAGAAGGCGTTGAAGTCGCGGTTATCGTAGTTGCGGAAGATGAAGATATCTGTGTGGAAGCTATTGGCCTTTTAGACGTTGAGTGGGAGGTGCTCCCGCATGTTGTGGACATCCTAAAAGGCAAAGAGCCTGACTCCCCGGTTATCCGCCCGCAGGAGCAAATTTATCCAATGATGACTCCGAGCGGCCCGATATATGAATCAAAAAAAGGCAACGTGACATATGCCGAGACAGTTCAGGGCGACGTTGACAAAGCACTGAGCAATGCTGAGAACGTTATTGAATACAGTCTTATGCTACCGGGCTTTGCTTCCACTATGCCAAACCCAACCGCCACTGTCTCGTGGTGGGATTCTGACCCATATCGCAATAAAGAACTCCTGTTCATTGAGGGAGCTGTCCAACGTTTGGCGAATTTTCTCCCCATGTATCGCATCCCGATTGAACAAACTGTGCAGAGGGGGCTTTTCCAAGGCGGCAAATACTGTGACTGGGGCATGCGCAGATGCCAAGAAATCACCCCCTTATTGGCTAGGCGCACAGGCCGCCCCGTCAGATGTGCAGACACTCGTGAGGAGACGTTTGATTTCCTGATGACCCAGCGCTATATGTACATGAAGATTGGCTTCACCAATGAGGGGCTTATCACCGCCATTGATGATTATTCCGTTGCGGACGGAGGCATTATCGGCACCATGATGTTTGCAACGCGCGGCGACCAGGCCTATGGTCCGTACTATACCATGAAGTGCCTTGATATACGCCAGCGGATGGACATTGTAGATTCAAATCGGGGCAGGCTGTTTCTAAGCGGCCAACACTGCCCCTTTAACTGGGACTCCGGCACGATGGCGATATACCTTATTGCTGAAAAGCTTGGAAAAGACCCTATGGACATTGCGAAGCTTAACCTTCACGGACCGGATTCTCAAGAAGACATGCGCCCTGTGCCTAGCTTTGACGAGTGTCTTGAGGCTGGCAGAAAGCTCATGAAGTGGGAATGGCATCCGAGCGGCGCTAAAAAGCTCCCGGATGGGCGTTACCACGGCTCGGCATTCCGTTATCAGATGTGCCCGCGCCACGCAGTTTCCGGCTATGAATGTAAGCTTGAACTCCGCAAAGGAAAAGTGTTCTTGCCTACTCAGGGGCCTATCACCGGCATATTTGCAGTTGAGTGCAATGTAATGGTCATTGCGGAAGAGCTTGGCCTTGAATATGAAGATATTGAAGTCGAATTCGACTACAGAGAGGCGTTCACACCTGTCGGCGGCGGAGCGGACGGCTCTACGGCTTCGGCTTGGGCGATGAAGGAGTGCACGCACAAGTTTAAAAAGCTAATTCTTGAAGCGGCGGCACAGGAAGCCAACAATCCATTCCCCCCCGCAATGAAGGGCCCGCAATCCTGGCAGGGTGACAATCCCCTTAAAGGGTATGAGGCTGACGCTCTTGAGTTTGACGGTGGCCGAGTTTTTGTTAAAAACGACCCAACTCTCGGCATCCCGCTTGCGCATGCGGTTACCCAGCATGTTGTTGCGACGTATACGGGAAGGCCGCCGGCTGCTATTTGGAACATTGGTTTTGGAAAAATGCTCGACACGATGAACACCGCCTACTGCGATGTCGCCGTTGATGTTGAGACCGGTGAGGTTGAAATCCTGCGGTTCAGCGTAGTTGCTGATCCCGGCAAGGTTTTGCGCCCGACGTCGCTCGAAAGCCAGATTGACCAGGTGATGTATTTTAGCCAGGGCTGTCAGCTGCTTGAGGAGTACGTATTTGACGAGAGGACAGGCGTCAAGCTAAACAACAATATGTTAGACTACAAAAAGCCGACGACGCTTGACGTGCCGTTGGTAGAGAAAAAGTTCCTTGAGACACGCGCCGGCAATGCTGCTTACGGCGCCTCCGGAATAAGCCACTCGCTAGCCAACACGCATTTGGTGCTCATTGCAATACATAACGCTATCGGTGTTTGGGTAGACCCACCTGCTACACCGGATAAGATTTTGGCGGCACTTGGGAAAATCTAGCGAAACTAGCTGTACCCAGACCGCAGCGCAAACCCGAACCGCCTCGCCGACTGCTTTTGTCGTCTGCGGGGGGTTCGGGTTTGTTCCTTTTGCACATATTTCCTGCGCCGCCACACTCTTGGGCTCAGTCAATTCCTTTTTGCCATCTCCACGTATCGACACAGGCGTCGTATAAAGTTCTTTTTGCCTCCCAGCCAAGCTCCCGCTTTGCCTTCTCTGTTGAGGCACACTGGAGCGGCAAATCCCCCGAACGCCTTCCAGCAGTTTTTTTTGGAATGCTCACACCGGTAGCTTCCTCAAAGGCTGCGACAAACTCAAGCACGCTGACGCCCTTGCCTGTGCCAAGGTTAAACACGCTAACGCCGGAATTGGAATCAAGATGCTTTATGGCAGCAACATGCCCGGCAGCCAAATCCGACACATGAATATAGTCGCGGACACAGGTGCCGTCGGGAGTATCATAGTCGTCGCCAAAAACGCTGAGAAACGGCAGTCGCCCAGCGGCAGTTTGCGCTATATATGGCATCAAATTGTTTGGGATATCTTGAGGGTCTTCGCCAATCAGCCCGCTGGGATGTGCCCCGATGGGGTTGAAATAGCGCAACAAGACTACGGCACACCCATTTGCCGCATTTGCATAGTCGCACAGAATCTGTTCGCACATGAACTTAGTCCACCCATAAGGATTCGTGCAGCCGCCCGTACGGGACTCCTCCGTGAGGGGCATTTCGTTATCTGCGCTGTAGACAGTTGCGCTGGACGAGAAAATAAATTTTTTGACATTGTGGGTTTTCATGGCGTCGATCAAGACCATGGTTGATTCGAGGTTGTTAGCATAGTATTCCAGCGGCTTGCTGACCGACTCTCCAACCGCTTTGAGCCCGGCTAAATGTATAATACTATCGATTCTGTACTCACTGAAAATCCGGCCAAGCCCATCTGCATCCCGGATATCCATCTCATAAAAAGGGAACTCCCTTCCGGCAAGTCGGCAAATACGCTCAATAACGCCTCTCTTGCTATTTGAAAAATTGTCAGCGACAACAACATTGTGCCCTTGCTCCAGCAACTCAATAACTACATGTGAGCCAATATACCCCGCACCGCCGGTTACGAAAATGGTCATGCCTACTCCTTCAAATGTGGGACGGCTCCCCCATCAGCCCAAAAGCTGACAGAGAAACCGCCCTGTAAACTTCACTTAGAACATCAGCTGCACCGGAGGGCGCTTGATGTCTTTTTTGTTTATTCCAAATACTTCTTCGCTGTAGTCGTCGATTTCGTCAATCAACGCTTGGTATGTCCCCTCGTACAGCGAGCCAGGGCCGCCTTGGGTTATGCAAGGAATATAGTGCTTTGAGCCGCAAGCTTCGCAGAGCCTGCGGACGACCTTCCTTGCATCGTTTTGCGTCCAACCAGTAAAATCGACAGCTTTATTGTCCAAGCCGCCCATAAACGTGATTTTGTCGCCATATTTCTTTATAAGCTCAGGAATGTTGTTGGATTCCATGCATCCCTGCCAGACATCGATGCCCATCTCAATCATATATGGGACGAGCGTGGCTGAATAAGCGTCGTTATGATGGATAATCAGCTCTACTCCATGGTCATGGTAGTATTTGTAAATTTCTTTGTACGGCTCAAGGAAAAACTCCGCAAACATCTCCGGCCTAAGGAATGTGCTTATCTCGCTGCCCCAGTCGTCGTGATGCAGGATTGCATCGGGCTTAAGGTGCTTGCATATACCCTCGGCAAGCTCAAGCTCCCAATCTTTTATAAGCTTAATCATGTCGTGCATTTCATCGGGGTCGGTAAGGAAGTACTCCAAGGCCCTTGACATTTCACAGAGGTAGTGCGTCTGCTCGAAAATGCCGGGCGCTACAAAAGCGGCCTTGTATGCTTGGGTTCCATCAACCGCATCATACATCGCCTTTGCTTGCGCCCACTGCTCATCGGTGAATTTAAGCGAGGGAGCCTTAACGTAGTCTGACCAATGCTCAATGTCCTTAACGACTATTGCATCCTCAGTGTGAATCGGAAATGCGCCGGGAACATGCGAGGGAAATGACATTGTCACTCCCCAATTATTGACGACATCGGGGTCGCCTTTCCCGGGCTGTGGGTTGGTGAGAAGAAACGGGTGAAGCAGGATTTGGATTGCTTCATATTGGTTCACAAAACGGTCTGGGTTGCCTCCACGAATGCACTCTTGCATGTTTTGTTTTGCTGTTAGCATAGTTTTTCCTCCTTTTATTTTAGGGCTACAGTCCACGGATGAACTTCACCCAGAATTTCTCTAAGGGGTTGCTGAATTCATACACCTTTTCAGCGAATTCTACCGCATACTCAACTACTGCCGAGCGTTCCTGTGAAGAGATCCTGTGCTGGCTAAAGCGAGCCTTCATAGCGATATCCTCTATGCCTTCGGGCAACTTATCCCAACGCCTGAAACGTGAGAGCTTGCCCAAGTACCTCCAAGCGAAGACCACAGCAGCATTGCCATCCTCCTGTGCGAATCGCTGTGCCCGCTTCTGTGATGCAACACCCCGATGTACAAGCGGCGCCAAGATAAGCACCAAGACAATAGCTCCAATTAAGACCCATCGGACAGCTGAATCGGCATGGGGAGCGGGTGCGCCAAACTGGGCAAAGTCGTCAAACCCCATGTCATGCCCAAGTTCAAACTCATCCCACCAATCGATATAAAGAAACTCATCCTCCGGAAAGAAATGCCCTGCTGGTGAAAATGGGTTTGGAACGCCCGCTCCAGGCCGGCCGTCCCCTGGCCCGAATCCGGTCGCCGGAGGGGTGACTTCAAAGGGGAGCCAACCGATATCGTCAAAAAACACCTCAACCCACGCATGCGCATACCTGTCGGTGATAACAATTGTCTCATTTGTTTCATGCGGCATAACCGTGACGACAAAACCGCTTGTAAATCGGGCAGGAACATCCAAAGCGCGAAGCATCATTGTCGCAGCGGTCGCATAGTGTATACAGTAGCCTTGGCGGGAGATATTAAGGAAAAACATGACAAAATCTTCGTGGGCAGGGATAACAAACGGCGCCAAGGTATAGGTGCCAAATCCGACCATGAACGCAGCGACCTGATTGGCTATATTCTCACGCGAGTCATACGGATTTATCCCAATTACGTCCACTGCGTGCGCCCGGAGTAGCGCAGCGGACGAGTCGTCAATTTGCAGGTAAGTCGCGCGGCTGTTTATAGAGGCGTTGACCTCATCCATACTTGTGGCTGCGCCAGCGAGCGCGAAGTTTGGGAACTGGAGTTCCTGTGGCAACCGCTCATGCAGGCGCAGAATGCTCTCTTCGACTTTTTGAAAAGCAAAGTAGTATGGGGAACTGAGGAAAACATGTGGAAGGGCAAAATAAGGCGTATATGTAATACCCCTGGTGACATCGCCCGTGACGTAAATGCTGATGCCCGCCGGCGGAGTCGAAACTTCAGGGAACGCTATCCCATAGGCTATGGATATGAGCGCAGGGGCTGCCCTGGCCAGCCAATCATGAGTATAATGCTGCATTGCATCGGAATTGACAGTCCAGGCACTCCCATCAAAATACTGCATCGAGTATCCCCTCAGGTAGAATACCCCGGGCGTATCAACCATGACCTCAAGAACACTGACATCGTGAATGATGCGCGTGCCCGCCTCTGATATGCCGACAACATCAGTATTAAACCCCCAGCGTTCGTCATAAACGACCGGCCACCCAACTCCCATTTTGAGCCTTGCGATGCCAAGCCTAGATGCGACAGCCCTAATTTGATGGTCAATTGACCTAATTGCATCCCCACGAGAATAGTCCCCAGGCGGCGATGCGACGAAAGTGGCTCCCATTAGAATCAAAGCCATCAGAAACGCAGGGAATACTGCAAAGCTGCGATTGACGAAGCTGTCCGGCGATAGTCCATTGCTAATAATTATTGTTAAATAAACTGCCAACAGACCCATGAGAAACAGGGGCTCTGAATAATTGAAGATTATCACAAAAGTGAGAGCCACAATCGGAACTGTAAACAAAATCGTAAGAAGTGCGCTCCGCCGCAAGCAGATTGCGACACTGAGCAAAAAGGAGAGCGCTACGCCCGCTGCCGTAAAAAAGAGCGTCAGCTCATACGCATATGCCTCGGCATCAGGGAAAAGAACCGTCACATAAAGCCACCTGCTATACTCGGTCGTGATGTAGTTTATCACCCATCTGGCGCCGTCCAAAATCTGCGGCATCCTCCAGATGAACAAAGCGAGCGTCGGAACCAACAAGATTAGCAGACCCTTGATGCGCCAGAATGCGAAATTTAGCGCAATAGCCAGCGATGCAATAATCCAGACAAAAATGACAATTGTCCCATCTACATGGAAAGAAAACGCACTTATAAGCGCTCCCAGCGTACAAACAACGGCGGCAAAAATGAGTGTGAAATTCCCAAAAATAGAAAGAAGGTTTTTCATGAAATATCCTCAAAAAGAAATAGCAAATGGCAAGTGACGAATGCCTCCGCACACAATCTTTGTACCCTACTCTCCAATTCCCGTCCCCTGCTCCCTAGCTCTTGGCCCCTGACCGGCATCAATGCGGAACACCCAGGCGAAGCGGATAGGGATGGCGGACAATACTGGCAGATCGTCGATTGAGCCGCCGAGCACATTATAGAGGTAGTCCAGTAGATCGGAATTGTCCCTGACTTCGGCTATCGGACCATCATCCCCGAGCCGGATATAGTACGCAAACTCCCATTTAAGCAAATAGTCGGAGACCCATCTAAGTCGGGCGAGTATCACGTCGCGCTCCTGCGCATTAGACCACTGCGCCGCATGGAGCAGGCGGCTGTGCGATGGCGGGATTAACGGCTCGCGAATAATCAGCGAATCAAATTTTGCAGAAACCTTCCAATGGACGCTTCTGATTGGATCCCCCAAACGATATGGCCGCATATCATAATCCTCAGAAAACCCGCCGCCCGGTTTTGGCCGCAAAATAACGCCTCGCGGCAAAGCCACGGTATACGGCGGCTTTTCAGGCTGGGGCAAAACCAACACGGACGCACTCACGTTGACATTTGCAGGCAAACATACTAGCCCGATGAGGCTTACCGTCCATAGCCGCTTAACTTCGAAAACCGTTACCCCGGTGCGCGATGTGTCAATGGACACCTCTTGCCGACTACCTCCACTCGCACCAAATACAAATCTCCGCCAAATCGTAAAATCGTCGCCGGCAACCTTAATCCAAAGCTTGACGCACCTGGCCGGAAATTCAGGGAGATGCGATTTTTGGTGAGTCGTGATTACTACAAGTCCCTCATCACCGCTTTGAAGTATATTCGGTGAATACATCGTGATATTTCTGGTAAGCATTCCAGGCAGGCTTATAAGCAGGTCGAACGGCAACAAAAGCAAAAACAGCAGAAAAAGATACCAAGAGAACCAAAGCGGGTATAGCACAAAAAAGAATGCCGAACCTGCCAGAGCACATGCATATATTATCCGCCTCACGCCCATAATATGCGTCTATACGCGCGGAGCTTGGACTGACGCAAGCACATCGTCCAGAATCTTCGCTGCTGTGATATTTTCGTTTTCGGCGCCAGGCCGCAAAATAAGCCTATGCGATAGCGTATCGTGAAACAAGGGGGAAATATCCTTAGGAACAACATAATCCCGCCCCTGCAAATACGCCAATGCTTTAGAAATGGCTGTCAGGGCTATGGAGGCACGCGGGCTTGCGCCTAAGAGAAGGTCTGGGTGTTGCCTAGTCGCGCCGATAAGCTTGACAATATAGTCCAAAAGAACCTGATCCACATGCACCTGATCAACCTCGGAACGCATATTCTCGAGCTCGTCATTTGCAAGCACAGGCTCAACCAAGTCGAGCAGAGTGTTGCCCTGTTTGCGTTGGAGCAAGGTCAGCTCGTCAGAGTGAACCGGATAACCCAACGACAAGCGCACCATAAATCGATCCATTTGCGAATCGGGCAAAAGCTGCGTTCCCGCTGCACCCACAGGGTTTTGTGTGGCTATGACCATAAACGGCTGGGGAACCAGATAAGAAACCCCATCTACAGTCACCTGCCCCTCCTCCATGGCTTCAAGCAAGGCAGACTGGGTGCGGCTTGTGGCTCGGTTGAGCTCGTCAGCCAAGAACAGATTGCAAAGCACCGCTCCCGGCGTATATTCCATTTTCCCTGTGTCCTTATTGAATATCGAAAAACCCGTAACGTCAGACGGCAGCACGTCCGGCGTGAATTGAACGCGGTTGTAGTCCAAGTTCAGGGCTTTCGAAAAAGCGATGGCGAGTGTAGTTTTCCCCACGCCGGGGATGTCCTCGATGAGGATATGCCCGCGCGCCAAGATTGCAAGCAGCACCCTCAAAATAACATTGTCCTTTCCCACGATAGCATTGGCTACGCTGGCAAGCACACGGCGCCCAGCCATATTGTCCCGATTGATAGATTCCATTGTTTTTCTTCCCCACTGTCTACTTTTCGTTAACCAAACAACCTATGGCCGAAGCTCTCCAAGGGATTATACCCTAAGTTTTCCAAAAATGCCACAAAAAATATTAAAACTTCCATTAATCACCGAGAGCTTCCGGCAACATGCAAAACGAAGCGCAGATTGTTCATAGCAGACCTTTGGATTTCTGCCAAGCTTATGCCGTCTTCCTTAGCATAAGATTCAAGCAAAGAACCATCGCCACCGGTGCCTACATGGTCTGCCGCACCAGGCATCAGCACATCCACCTGCGCCCTTACCCTATAGGCATCGTTGAAAACATCCGGGAAATCCGGGTCCACTGACGGCCTCATCCACCAGTCCGTGACTACATTGCCCTCATACCCCCACTCGCCGCGCAGCACTGTGGTGCATAATTCATAATGGTAATGCCCCCATACACCGTTAATCTTATTATAGCAGGTCATCAGGTTTTTGGGTTTTGCATCTTTTATGCAGATTTCGAAACCCTTGAGATAAACCTCACGCAAAGCCCGCTCGCTGATACGCGAGTCATTGATAGTCCGGTGCTCTTCTTGGTTGTTGGCCACAAAATGTTTGGGACAAGCGGAACTCCCATGCTTTTGCAGCCCCATGACCATTGCGGCAGCTATCTTGCCCGACAGGATTGGGTCTTCCGAATAGTATTCAAAATTGCGCCCGCAAAGAGGGTCTCGCAAAATATTCATGCCCGGCGCAAGCAAAACATGCGAACCCTTTTCGGTAAGCTCTCCCCCCAAGTGAGTGGCAAGCTCTGTCACTAAGGCCGTGTCCCAAGTCGAAGACAGTGCCAATCCGCAAGGGAGAAGCGAACAGGTCGCAGTTAGCCGTATTCCTGAAGGGCCATCGGTGGTAGTGACAGGCAACACGCCTTTTTTCCTCAAGGCTTCCGTGACCCCGCCAAAGGCTCCTGCATTGCCCGGCGCCCCTAACGGGCTCCCCATAATATAGTCCCCCCTGGTAAGCCCCTCAAGCTCTTCGATACTAAGCTGTGCCACGAACTCCCCGAGACCGACCTTGCCCGATACGACATCCGAGAGCACATATCCCTTGTCGCCTGTAGGCGGTATTTCTTTCGGCAAGCCTGCGAGTATACGCTCCTTGAGCCGAACAGTCCGTGTCGGCACATCCTCCAGGGCCTTCACTAAGCTGCCGTCAGGAGATTCCTTGGCAACCACCCTCATAAATTTGCTCTCCGGCACAGGTGCCGCAGCTTCCTCAAGCTGACTGTAAACGGTGAGTTCGCCTACATCAAGCTTGCCAGCCTTCTCGGCGGCGCGCACGGAACTTCCAATATATATTCCATACTCGCCTTGCTCTAAAACATAGGCAGATTTATGCCCAGTCTTTCCGGAATCGTCATAGGATGTCATAAAATAGATTGGGAATTCAAGCTTTACCGTCTGCTGAGCGCCCGGAGCCAAGCTTGCAGTTTTGCCAAATGCAACCAAAACCCTTGACGGCTTTCCCAGAGCCCCTTGGGGTGCGCTGCAATACACCTGAACAACCTCGGCGCCGCTTGATGCCCCAACATTTTTAACGCTAACATTAACCGACACGTCCCCACCTGTTTCTATAACTGCGCCGTCCAATGAGATTTCAAAATTCGTATAGCTCAGGCCATGTCCATATGGGAAAAGCACTGCGTCCTTCGTAAAGGTTTCGAAATACCTGTACCCGACAAAAATATCTTCCACATAATTATTGTGTTCTTTGTTGCCAAAGTTCCCCGATGTCGGATAATCCTCGTATTTTCTGGCTATTGCGGTCGGCAGTTTCCCGCAGGGGTTTACGTCACCGCACAGAACGTCACAAATGGCATTTCCACTCTCCATGCCGCCCTGCCATACATAAAGCAATGCGTTCAGCTTACGCCCATACTTCTCATACCACGAGAAGTCGATAATATTTCCGCTGTTGATTAGCAGGACGACCTTGTCAAAAGCATCAGTTACAGCGTCAAGCATGTCCTCCTCTGCTTTTGTAAGATAGAAGCTGCCCTCGCTAAGCAGGCTGTCCCTGTCTTCACCCGCACAGCGGCCTATAACAATCACAGCGGTGCCGCTTTTGGCTTTGGCGGCTTTTATAACGCTTTCGGACAGCGGCATCTCCGGCTGATTCCTTGCCCATTTCCCCCATTCCTTGGTGGTATTTGCTGGGTTTTGCCCGCACCACTTGGCATATACCTCAGCCAGCTCCTTGTTGCAATTGAGTTTGGAATTGTTTTCAAAGCCCTGCATTAGGCTTACCAGGTAAGGAGGGTTGACATCACCGCCTGACCCACTGCCCACGTAAAAATAGTCCAATTGTATACGTCCAAAAACTGAGACGGCCTCAGCTCCCAGAGGCAAAACCCCATCATTTTTGAGCATGACAATGCCCTCAGCCGCAGCCTTCCTGCAAAGCCTGCGATATTCCTCCGATGGCTCATAACTATCCATACCACTCACATTGCTGCGCCCAATATCCTGAGACAATAAACCAAAATCCGTCATTGCGCTCCCCCCTCACTCGGTTACCTACAGATGCAGGTGTTTTTCATACGTGCAGTGTATCATATTCACGAAGGTTTCGCCATATCAATTATTTATGCCGCTAACGTTTTTCATAATTTAGAGCTGCCCCATGCAATGCAAAACGTGCATTGTCCACAAAAACATGGTATGATGATCAAAATGCATATGCCACTTCGATACTTTGCGCCTGTGGCACAACGATTACACTAAAATACTACAACTTGGAGGATTGGACATGGTTAACGCATTTGAAACATTCCCGCACCTGCTATCCCCGCTCAAAATCGGAAACGTTATGTTCCGCAATAGGATGTTCAGCGCACCGATAAGCTCAGCCGATATAATCGCCGACGGGCAGCCTGCCATTGACGCAGTAATGTACCATGAGAGAAAAGCGATGGGCGGCGTCGCAATGATCGCTTATGGCGAAGTAGACACCGATCCATCTGATTATCAGGAGGGGCGGTACCCGCGCGAAATCACAAGGATGAACAACTACAATTACGCCCGCCTTGCAAGTGCCATAAAACGGCATGGTTCAGTCGCAGCACTGGAGCTCTGCTTTGCAGGTATTTACTCCCGCTTTTACATGAGTGGGGCAAAACTCAATGAGCCGGCATGGGGGCCGGTGGACATGACGATGCCAACTGGGCAAAAGGTTGCCGCAATGCCCGAAGAGCGCATACTTGAAGTCATAAATGGATTTGCAAATGCAGCCGCAGCCGCAAAAAATGCGGGCTTTGACATGGTCGTGCTGCACGGGGCGCACGGCTTCGGGCTTCAGCAATTCATGTCTCCGATTTTTAACACAAGGACAGACAAATGGGGCGGAAGCCCGGAAAACAGGTGCCGCTTTGCAGTTGCAGCAATTAGTGAAATAAAAAAGGTTTGTGGACAAGATTTCCCTGTCGAAATCCGCATAAGCGGCACTGAAATATTGCCGGGCGGTTACGGCATTGACGAGGGTTGTCGCATCGCTGAGCAGCTCGACGGGCATGCCGATATCATACATGTGTCCGTCGGCGATGTCAGCCGGTTTGAGCCGGAGTCATTCTCACGCACGCACCTGGGCATGTTCTTCCCGGATGGCAGAAATGTTGAATACGCCGCAGAAATAAAAAAGCATGTAAAAAAATCCCTCGTCGGCGCCGTGGGAGGACTGACTGACCCATACCTCATGGAAGACATCCTCGCCTCGGGCAAAGCAGATATAGTCTATATGGCAAGGGCGTTAGTTTGCGACCCCGACCTGCCTAACAAAATCCGGCGCGGGCGTCCGGAGGATGTACGCAAGTGCATGCGCTGCCTGAGCTGCTTCGCTGAAGGCGTTGGGCATGGCGACCTAGTCTGTTCCATAAATCCGGAAATAAGCCGAGAAAGGGAGGTTTACTATGCCCTACCTGAGCCAAAAAAGCAGCGCGTCCTTGTTATTGGCGGCGGCATAGCCGGAATGCAAGCGGCTCTAACTGCGTTTCGCAATGGTCACGACGTAATCCTGTGCGAAAAGAGCGAGGAGCTCGGCGGGCGCATCCTATGCGAGGCTAAAGTACCTTTTAAAAAGAACCTGCACGGATATATCTTGCAGCAACGCGAGCTAATAAATAAATCTTCTATAGACCTCAGGCTGTGCGTTGAGGTCACTCCTGATTATGCAAAAGGTGAGCGACCGGACGTCATTATCGCCGCAATAGGCTCAAACCCCATCACGCCGGACATCCCAGGGGTGGACGGTGGGAACGTCTACCATGCCGCCGATATATTTTCCAAGCCCTCGCTTGTTCAGGGCAAGGCGGTGGTTCTTGGTGCCGGGCTTGCCGGCACTGAGCTGGCGATTTATCTCAAAGAAGTGTATGGCACCGAGGTAGAGGTCGTGGAAATACTCGGAGCGCTCAATACTGGAGGCAATAGCACACATGGCATGGCGGTATCTGACGCAATTGCGCGCAGCTCCATCCCTGTGCATTTCAATATGAAGGCGGTAGAGATAAGCTCCAAAGGCGTAAAGTGCCAAGGCCCAGAGGGGGATGCATTTTTTGATGCCGACACCGTAGTTCTGGCAACGGGTATGACCCCCCTCCAAGAGGAAGCCGTGAGTTTCAACCAGTGCGCCGAGGTTTTCCACATGGTAGGCGAATGCCGGAAAGCGGCAAATATCCTCTATGCCACAAGCACGGCATACACTGCGGCAAAGTTTATCGGCAGGCAGGGCTAAATGCGCAGGCCCTCAAGCGTAATAAAATAGAACCATTAACCGAACAGCAGCTCGCCGACAAGACTTGAGAACTCAGCCGGATCCTCCAGCGGCACGCTTGCCATCAGCAAGGCCTGCCCATATAGAACCTTTGCGTACTTGGCTGCTTTTTCCTTGTCGCTCTCAAACGCACTCTTCAGCGCAGCAAAGGACGAATGCCCTGCATTTAACTCCAGCACCCGCTCTGCTCGCATATCGCCTGGCATTCCCTCCTGGCGGCCTTGCATCGCCTTGAAGTACTTCTCCATTTCAAGACTGATTTCGCCCTGCGCAGCAAGGCAGCAAGGGTGGGACTTCAATTTTTGGGACAGCCGAGCGCTTGCGATTTTGCCGTCAAGCGACTCTTTTACAAACTCCAGGAGGTCTTTGTTCTCGGTTTCCTGGCGCTCGGTTTCCTTCTTATCCTCGTCACTCTCAAGCCCGAGTTCCTCGTCATTGACGGAGCGGAACTCCTTCTCCTCGAAATTCCTGAGCATGCGGATAACAAACTCGTCGATTTCTTCAGTGAGGTAGAAAATCTCATAACCCTTCTCGCGCACCTGCTCCGCCTGCGGCAGCTTGTCTAGCAATGCGGCATTATCGCCACTGGCGTAGTAAATGTACTTTTGCTCCTCCGGCATATTTTTGACATACTCGGTAAGCGGGATAAGTTTTCCTGCCTTTGACGAATAGAACATGATGAGATCGGCGAGCATGTCCCGGTTCATTCCGAAGCCATTTGCGATACCATACTTGAGCTGAATTCCAAAGGCCTTGTAAAACGTTTCGTATTTTTCAATATCTTCGTCCATTAGCTTTTTCAGTTCAGCCTTGACCTTTTTCTCGATATTGGTCGCTATGACCTTCAGCTGGCGGTCGTGCTGGAGCATTTCGCGCGAAATATTCAAAGAAAAATCAGGTGACTCTACTATGCCCCGCACAAAACGGAAGTGCTCAGGCAGCAAATCGGCGCAGTGCTCCATTATCATTATGCCCGACGAGTACAGCTGCAAGCCAGCCTTGTACTCCCTTGAAAAATAGTCATATGGCTGGGCCGCCGGGATGAACAACATCGCCTGGTAGCTGACCAGACCCTCTGCCGAAACACGGATTACCGTAGTAGGCTCGGTGTGGTCAAAGAATTTTTCCTTATAAAACTCAGCGCAATCTTCATCCGTGACCTCGCTCTTCGGGCGCTGCCAAATCGGTATACGGCTATTTATAACATCAGTTTCGGTATAATCTTCCCAAGTTTTTTTCTTGTTGCCATCGTCGTCAAGTTCATCAGTCTCAACTTGGCGACTCTTTGTGACATCCATAAAAATCGGCCAGTGTACATAGTCAGAGTATTTTTTGATTAAAGATTGCAGCTTATGCTCCGCAAGATAGTCACTGTATTTTTCATCTTCGACGTCTTCTTTAAGTTCGATGACAATTTCCGTTCCTGCGCCCTCGTGCGGACATTCAAAGGGCTCTAGCGTGTAACCATCTGAACCTTCTGAAACCCACTTGTTCGCCCCATCCTCACCGTATGCGCGCGAAGTCACGGTCACTCGTGAGGCAACCATAAAGGCGGAGTAAAAGCCAACGCCGAATTGCCCGATTATGTCAATATCCTCGGGCTTATCCTCCATGTCTTGTTTAAACTGCAGTGAACCGCTCTTTGCAATAACGCCGAGGTTTGCCTCAAGTTCCTTGGCTGTCATCCCAACGCCATTGTCGCTGATAGTGAGCGTCCTGTTTTCCTTGTCTGCTTTGATTGTAATCTTAAAATCCTCGCGAGACAATCCGACCTTATCGTCGGTCAGCGAGATATAACAAAGCTTGTCGATTGCGTCAGAGGCGTTCGATATAAGCTCGCGCAAAAAAATTTCCTTATGAGTGTAGATTGAGTTGACCATCAGGTCCAGCAGCCTTTTTGACTCCGATTTAAATTGCTTCTTAGCCATTGCGTGAAATAATCCTCCTTAAAATTTATTTAAATTCTCATTTGCTTGCGCCGTGCCAAATTTATTGTGCCCTCTGTCATGTCTCCAATCCAGTTAAGGGCTTTGCCAAGGCCGTTTGCCACGCACAAGTCGGCATCGTCGGCAGTGTGCGTCGCAATATTGGTCCTGCTCGATATAAGCTTGTCAAATCCCCAAAGCAAACAATTCCCTCCCGTCATGATAATCCCATTGGCAGAAATATCCGAAACCAGCTCCGGAGGGGTGCTCTCAAGCACGCTATGCACAGCCTCGACGATGCGTTCGGTAAGCTCTTGGAACGCTTCAAGTATATCGGTCGTGCTTACAGCCACGACCTTGGGAAGCCCCGTGTGCAGGCAACGCCCCTTAACCTCGACCGCAACAGACTCGGGCCTTGGAAACACGCAACCAATTCCTTTTTTGACTTCCTCTGCCGTTGTCTCCCCAATAAGAACATCATGCTTGCGTTTTATATATTTAATTAGCGCATCATCAAAAGCCTCGCCTCCGGCCTTTATTGATTCCGACTGCACAACGCCAGATAGCGATAGCACTGCAACATCGGTCGTGCCCCCTCCGATATCTATGACCATATGCCCATCCGGCTTCGTTATCTCGAGCCCCGCACCAATAGCGGCAGCAAGCGGCGCTTCCATAAGGTAAACCTTGCGCGCCCCGGCAGCGACGCCTGCGTCAATTACAGCGCGCTCCTCAACCTCCGTAATGCCAGATGGGATAGAAATTATTATCCTTGGCTTGAGCAGAGAGAACGACAACGCCTTTCGGACAAACTCTTTGAGCATACGCTCTGTCATGTCATAATCGGAAATAGCCCCGCCGCTCATAGGGCGGATTGCGACAATGTTTCCCGGAGTCCTTCCCAGCATGCGCTGTGCGGCCATTCCGACATTTAGAAGTCTCCCTGTATTTCGATCCATTGCGACAACAGCAGGCTCACGCATAATAACACCCTTACCCCTAGTGGATATGAGGACGGAAGTTGTCCCAAGGTCAATGCCGATATCTCTGCCTAAAATCATTATCTATTCTCCTCGCGCCAAAGCGGCACAGACAACATTGGTTGCCCCCGCAGACCGCAGTACCTTGGCGCACTCAGACAAAGTCGATCCGGTCGTGACTACGTCGTCGATAAGCAGCACCGTTTTGCCCACGATGAGCTCCGAATCAAAAACCTCATAAGCGCCGTCTATATTTGCGCTACGCTCAGACCTGTCGCCCAGCTCCGATTGAGCTTGAACATCGTGTGGCTTTATAAGCGTTTGGGCAGCGACATCATTAAGCTCAAGCGCCGTCGCAAGGGCGAGCAACATCGCCTGATCATACCCGCGCGAACGCTTGCGCTTGCCGCTAAGCGGAACCCATGAGATTATATCATACTTCATATCAGGGCAGCTTTTTATACAGTCTGCGAGAAGCTTGCCATATATTTCAGCATATGCCGAAACCCCCCTGAATTTATAACGGAGTATGGACTTTCTCACGGAGCTGCCATAATAAAGGGGAGATATGCAAAATTCGTAGAACTCCCCGCTCTGCCTTCCGCAATCGTTGGTAAATGGCAGCGACTCCATGCACCTGCTGCACCATCCTTCGTCGCCGCTATTAAGCACCCTCCCACAAAATACGCATCTTGGAGGAAATAGGAGATCCAAAAGTGAAGAGAAAAAACCCATAATGCAACCTCCGGGGAAATTAAGAGTTGTGAATACGGAATTGAAATTTGCTACTGGCCGACTTGCTTGCTCTGACTTAAAAAATAGGGCGTCAATTGGGAAATCACATTCTTATTCTTAATTTCGAACCAGCCTTGCCCTCAACCCGCTATAGCGTCTGAGCTTTCTGTCATTGCTGACCATTTGCGACATAATCTCCTGAGTCCCAACAATGACAAGCAGGCTCTTTGCCCGGCTCATTGCGGTATAAAGCACCCCGCGGGTCAGAAGTGGCGGAGCGGCAGAAGTCATCGCAAGGATAACCGCATGATATTCGCTGCCCTGCGATTTATGGACTGTCATAGCAAAGGCAGGCTCAAGTTCAGGCAGCTGTTCAAACAAATAAGTGACCAGCTTGTCGTCAAAACCGACAGTCAACGTTTCCTCATCGTGGTCGATATCCCTCACAACCCCGACGTCTCCGTTAAAAATGCCCATACCTTCTAATTGCCCATCGTGTGTCTTCCAAATTATATCATAATTGTTTCTGATTTGCATCACTTTATCACCAACCCGAAACACAAAATCACCCGACTGTTTTTCCTTTTTGGCTGCATTTTGCGGATTAACGGCTTCCCGCAGCCTCTCATTGAGCATAAGGGTTCCCGCCGAACCCTTCCTTGTTGGCGAGAGCACTTGAATAAGCGAGGGTTCAATCCCCATATTTTGGGGAAGCCTCTGCCCATAAAGCTCTGCAACCGTCTCCGCAAGCTGTTCCTCGGACTTGCGCCGCATAAAAAACAAATCGGTATATTTCTCAGACAAATCGGGCATAGCTCCGCTATTTACTATGTGCGCGCACCGTACAATTCCACTATCGGCAGCCTGCCTAAATATTTCTGACAAAACAATCGTAGGAACAACCCCGCTTCTCAGAGCATCGGAAAAAACATTTCCGGGCCCCACAGGCGGCAATTGATCAGCATCGCCAACCATAATTAGGCGGCTGCCATGCTTCATCGCCGCGAGCAGTGAGCGCATGAGCAAAATATCTAGCATTGAGGATTCATCTACAATCACAGCATCAGCATTTAATGGGTTTTCCTCATTGTGGTCAAAAACGAGCTCGCCCTCGTCGCGCGGGCTTGCTCCCAAGAGGCGATGGATAGTGGCCGCCTCGCGCCTACATGCTTCCGACAGCCGCTTTGCAGCTCTCCCCGTTGGCGCGCACAAAACGGTTTCAAGCCCCAATGCATCAAATAGCATCAAAATGCCGTGCACGGTAGTCGTTTTTCCAGTGCCCGGCCCCCCGGTGAGCGCCATAACGCCATAATGGGCAGCAATATCAAGTGCCTCCCGCTGCTTCTTAGCAAATTTTATACCATCACTCTGCTCAATGTCGGAAATTATGCCTTCTATTGAAACTGTGGACAACCCTTCTGGAGCGCTGCTGTCATCTCCGCCCATTTGAATCATCTCCGAAAGCCTCAGTGCGATATAATGCTCAGCATCGTGCATGTGCCTAAGGTAGCAGGCTTCCACCCCTGCGATTTCCTCAACAACGACGTCTCCACACTCGCATAATGTATCAAGCGCATCGCAAATCGCATCAAATCCTGCGCCAATAAGCTGCACGGTTGCAGCAGAAAGTTTATCCTTTGGAATAAACGTATGCCCATTGCTCAAATTGTGCACAAGCTCGAACACAAGCGCAGCGGACACCCGCTCGGGGCAGTCGCTTTCAAATCCTAAATTAAGCGCAATCGCGTCAGCCTCTGCAAAATCTGCACCATAAAAATCAGCGGCGATAATATAGGGGTTGTCCCTGACCGCTTCCACAGCACCATCACCATAATCCTTAAACACGCGCGTGGCAACAATGGGCTTTACTCCATATTGTCCAAAAAAATCGATAAGCCTGCGAAGTCCGGCTTGGCGCCGGTAGCCTTCCCCGATTTGGCGGGCGCTGCGAAGCGATATGCCTTTAATCAAAGACAGCTTATCAGGATTGTTTTCAATTACCTCAAGCGCCTCTCTACCGAATTTTTCGACTATTTCCCGGGCTTTTGACGGCCCGATATTCTTTATAGCGCCGGAAACCAAATAACGGAAAATCTCGTCTGTGCTGCTTGGCGGCCTCATTTCAAAGGATTCAACTTTAAACTGCTCGCCATATTGCGGATGCGTCGTCCAAGACCCAGAAAGAATCAGCCTCTCCCCCGGCGAAACTCCCGGGACATTCCCCGCCGCAGTAACAAGCCCATCGACAGTATCCAAACGTAAAACAGCATATCCATTTTCAGGATTAGAAAAAACAATGGAATTAACTATGCCCTCAATCATAGGTTCTCCGTATCAAAAATAATCGTAACCGGCCCATCGTTGACAGAGGCAACATCCATCATAGCCCCAAACTCGCCTGTCTGAACCATATGCCCCGCCTTCTTGCATTCTTCGATAAAAATCTCATAAAGCGGGACTGCCGTGTCTGGCCTCGCCGCCTCAGTAAAGCCCGGGCGCCTGCTCTTGCAATCAGCATAAAGCGTAAATTGCGAAATCACTAAAATGCTGCCCCCGGCAGCCTTTAGGTCAAGATTCATTTTTCCATCAGCGTCGCCAAACACCCGCAAATTACAAATTTTGGTGGCAAGCCGGACAGCCTCCCCCTCAGTATCCCCATTTTTAATGCCAAGCAATATCAAAAAACCCTTTCCAATCTCTCCCGTAACGATTCCATCAATCTCTACCGAAGCGGAAGAAACCCGCGTAACAACAGCCCTCACAAGCACAAACACCTCCAAATAAATTGTCCATTGCCAGTTGCAAATCACCCTTCCCCCCTGCGCACATCCGTGACTCCAGGCACGGACATTATTTTCGCCATAGCTGAAATAAGCTCATCCCTGCTTTTCACGCTGATGTCAATCGAAACAAAAGCATTGCCGCTACTGGAGTCTCGCGCGGTAAAGGACGACATCTTCACGTTTAGCACATTTAACACGGTGGCGATATCAACGACTATCCCCTTCCTGTCGCGAACCTCAATTTGGATAGACGTCGTGTAAGTCTGCCCCTCGGCATCTGCCCAAGCAACGCGCACCCACCGGCCGGCCTCCCCCTCAGATTTTTCAGCTTTGATATAATTTGCACAATCCTGCCTGTGCACGGACACTCCAAAGCCCCGGGTAATAAATCCAATAACAGGGTCCCCCGGAACTGGAGAGCAGCATTTCGCAAACTTTACAAGGCAATTGTCCAAGCCCTCGACCGTAACGCCAAGAACGCCCTTTGCCTGTACTGCTTCTTTCTTTTCGAGCCTTGACAGGAGAGTGTCCTTTTTCTTAGTCCTTTCAGCCGCCCGCAGGCAATCGCGAACTTTATTTACAACCTTTTGCGCAGAAATTCCACCATACCCGATTGCGGAATACATGTCCTCCATTGAATTAAATGACGTGCGGATGAGCACTTTTGAAATAACATCTTCGCTCGTAGCTTCCTCCTGCGAGATATTCGCATGGCGCAACTCTGCTTCAAATGACATTTTGCCATGGATTATATTTTCCTCGCGTTTTTCCTTTTTAAACCATTGGCGTATCTTATTCCTCGCCTCGGAGCTACGGATAATATCCAGCCAGTCACGGCTCGGCCCCTTTGCCGAGTTTGAGGTGTGAATATTGACAATGTCTCCATTTGTCAGGATATGCGCATATGGAACCAGCCGCCCATTGACAATCGCGCCGGTCATTTTGTTTCCTACCTCTGAGTGAATGCTATACGCAAAATCGATAGGCGTCGAGCCTGCCGGAAGGTTTATGACATCGCCGCTTGGGGTAAAGACAAAGACCTCGTCGGCAAACATATCGATCTTGAGCGCCTGAAGGAAATCTTGTGCATCGCTGTCTTGCTGCGATTCCAGCAAACGCCTGACCCAAGCGAATTTCTCTTCGTCTGCGACCTTTCCGCCCTTGCCCTCTTTGTACTTCCAATGCGCAGCGATGCCGTATTCCGCAGTTTGGTGCATATCCCATGTGCGGATTTGAACTTCAAAAGGCAAGCCCTCACTACCAATGACGGTGGTATGAAGGCTTTGATACATATTTGGTTTCGGCGTGCCGATATAATCTTTAAATGTGCCCAGAATCGGGCGGTACATGTCATGGATATAGCCTAGGACATTGTAGCAATCTGTGATGTCGTTGACAATTACGCGAAATGCGTAAAGATCCAGCACTTCGGAGAGCACTTTGTTATCACCGTACATTTTTCTGTAAATGCTATAAATATGCTTAATCCTGCCGTTGACGGCACATTCGATGCCATGCTCGCTCAGGCGCTCAGTTATTTTGGTCTGCACCCTGCGGAAGAAGCTCTCGTCCTCAGCGTGGCGAACTTCTAAATCGTCGGTAATCACTTTGCACCCTGCGGGATCCAAATATCGTATGGATAAATCTTCCATCTCCCACTTTATTTTTTGCATCCCAAGCCTATGGGCAATCGGCGCATACATTTCCATAGTTTCAAGAGCCTTTGCCCGCTGACGCTCCTCGGATACATGTTCAAGCGTCCTTAGATTATGCAGCCTGTCTGCAATTTTGATGAGAATAACCCTAATATCCTGCGCCATTGCTATGAGCATCTTACGCAGGTTGTCCATCTGCTCCTCTTCTTTGCTTGTGTAGTTGACGCGCGAGAGCTTTGTGACTCCATCCACAATCTGGGCGACATCTGCGCCGAAATGCTTCTTTATATCCTCAAACGTGACATCGGTGTCCTCGATGCAGTCATGGAGCAGCGCCGCACATAGGGAATCCTCGTCCAAGCCGATTTCTGCAATGATTTCGGCAGAAGCAAGAGGGTGCGTAATATACTCTGTTCCATCCTCGCGCAATTGCGGCCCGTGGGCGTTTCTGGCAAATTCAAAGGCGGCCCGGATGCGGCTCATATCTGCGCCGGGATGGCTTTCCAGTACGACATCTTCTAAGTTAAGATATTTTTCAATTACGTCATCCATTTTGTCGTCGTGAGCCACATTAAGCCTCGCTTCCCACTTTCGTTCAACGCTCTGCACGCCTCGTCACGCCTCCTGTCCGATACACCCCCTGCCTCGGGTAATTATATGGTAGTTGGCCTTATGTCAATCAAGTGCAACTGCACGCTGCTGCGACCCCTAAATTCATTAACCTGCGGCTCGAAAGCCGCATCTACAACCGACCCTACACTAACCCCCAAGTCCTCCGACGGCATCGAAAAGAAAATGCAATCCAGGCTCTTGCCTGATTTTTCAAGCCTAAGCCGCGTATGCTTTCCTGACCCGATTGATTGGGTCGAGGAAATTTCAGCTCCCCTCATGCACAAGGTGGGGGAAGGGTTGCCATTGCCAAAGGGCTCCAGCCTCTCCAAGGCTTGGATGTTTTGAACCGTCAGCAATTCGGGCTTTTCCACCTCAAAATCCAGCTTGAGCTCAGAGGAGGGGGTTTTTTCTATGTTATCTAAATATATTTCCGTCATGCGCCGCCGCAGTTCAGCTATGTTTCCTTCATTGATGGACAGCCCGGCAGCCATCTCGTGCCCGCCGAAATTGCCGAGGAGGTCGGCACAGGAGCGCAAAGCGTCAAAGATAGCGAATGAACCAAAGCTGCGGCACGAGCCGCGCCCAAGCCCATCTTCATCAATGCTGATGATAATGGAAGGGGTACGGTGCCGCTCAGCCATTTTTGCGGCAACAATTCCGGTAACCCCCTGATACCAGCCTTTGCGGGCAAGTATTATAGGTCCTTCTGGCGGTGCTTCTTCCAGCATTGCCATAGCCTCTTCAAAAATCTCGCCTTCTAAGTCGCGCCTCTGCATATTAAGCTTGCACAGCTGCGCTGCGATTGTATTGGCTTCCTCGCAGCATTCTGTAAGCAAAAGGTCTAGCGAAAGCCCTGCTTGACCCATTCTGCCAGCTGCGTTGAGCCTGGGGGCGAGCGTAAAGCCCACCGTAGACGCTGTCACTTTCCCCAACTCCACGCTCACCTCGCCCAGCAACCGCAAAAGCCCTGGACGAGGGGACTTGTTCAAGAAAAATAGCCCGCGCTTGATTAATTCGCGATTTTCCCCAACCACGGGCATAACATCCGCAATGGTGCCCACGGCAACGAGGTCGCTGTATAGGCGCAGCAGCTCGTCTAGCCCATGCTCCCTCTCAAGAGCGCAAACCAGCTTAAAGGCGACGCCAACACCTGCGAGACATTTGTTTGGATAGCCGCAGTCCGGCCTTTTTGGGTCAATTACAGCATCCGCCTGAGGCAGCTCGTCCCTGCATTCATGATGGTCGGTGATTACCATTGCTATACCAAGCGACTTTGCATAGTCCACTTCCTCAATGGCCGTTATTCCGCAATCGACTGTGATAATAAGTTCGATGCCCCTTGATTTCAGCGTGTCCACGGCCTTATTATTCAGCCCATACCCCTCGCCAAACCGGCTGGGGATGTATATTTCAAAATCTGCCCCCTGCGAATGCAACCAGCGCGCCAGCACTACGCAAGAGGTCATCCCATCCACATCGTAATCACCATAAACCGCTATGCGCTCGCACTTGTCCAAAGACTCGCGTATTCTAGCAACTGCCTTGTCCATATCTTTAAGCAAGTAAGGGTCGAAAATCTCGAACCCGACATCGCCGAGGATTTCATGGACCTGATCAATATGTTGCGTGCCTCTTGAGGCAAGAAAAACGGATACCAGCGGGTTGATTCCATGTCGGCAAAAATCTACAGCCGTGTTCCTGTCAAAGCCGCCAACCACCCAATCCCTAAACCTCATCTACCAAAACACACCCTTCCGCAACGCTGTCTCATTGTATTTCGACAGTATACCAAAACGGCAGTGTGTAGACAATATATAAACGAGAAAGTTTTCGCCAAAAAGCGGAAAATTTCTTGCTCATTTTTGGAGCATATCTGTTAAAAATTGCCAAGCCGCTTCTGTACGGCATAAGCATTCGAGCAGCACCCCTTCAAATAATTACCTCTGTTGTTTTTTGAGAGAGTATCGGCATGCTCGCTATCTCGGCATTCGCCCGCTCTAAAATCCGCCTTTTCTCGCTTAATGTGAATTTTGGCTTAGGGGTGTCGTCTCAACCTACCGCCACCATTGCATTTCCCGAAATGCTCTGAGAAGCTTGGAAAACCAATAGTTTACACCAACAAAAAGTGGCAAAGCTGACTCGAATGTGGTATTCTGATATGGGCTGTCGCCCAACCTTAACTAAAATTTTGCCGTCGCACTCGGCGCCCTTTATGCCGAATTCTTTATCAAACAAATATTTGGGGGGACTTTTTTTGAAAAAAATTAAGATGTTTGTGTTGGCACGGTGCCCGCACTGCAAGAGGGCTTTGGCCTGGATGGACGAGTTGTTTGCTGAGAAGCCTGAGTACAGGTCTCTCTCTATCGAGAAAGTTGACGAGGATTTGCAGCCCGAGATTTCTGATAAATATGATTACGACCTTGTCCCCGCTTATTATGTCGACGAGGCTAAGGTGCATTCGGGCGTTGCAAGCAAGGATCTAATCCGCGATATTTTTGAGAATGCTCTAAATTGACGATGGGGGGACGTTTTGGAATGATTCATGATTTGACTATTACTTTAAACGAAAAGACTTTGCCATTTTTGCCCGGAGGTGACCCTTATTTAAAATGGTCGCCCTTGGCTACTCATCTTGAAAACCAGGTGCAGGTCAACTATGTCTCTATGAGCACGCATTTGGGCACTCATGCGGATACCCCACTGCATTTTATTGACGGTGGGAAATCCACTGCCGAAATTGATTTGAAAAAATACTCTGGCCCGGCCGTTTGCCTGGACGTTCCTGGTGTCAAGGCGGGGGAATTGCTGGACTTTTCCGACACCTTGAAGGAGAACAAGGAGCTCATAAGGGCTGGAGATATTGTCATTTTTCACACAGGTTGGGAAGATAAGGTCGGGACTACTGAATATTTTGAGTATCCTGAATTTGCGCTCAATACGGGATTTCTTCTGGGCTTGTTTAGCATCAATGGGATTGGCATGGATTTGCCATCTCTGGATTTTGGCGGCCCGATTCACCGGGATATCCTTGGGCGGGACATCGGCATAGTCGAGTCGCTAATTAATTTGAAGCCTTTAATTGGCAAGCGCTTTTACTTCAGCGCCGTGCCGCTGAAGTTTGAAAACGGCGACGGAAGCCCCGTTAGGGCTTACGCTGTAACGGACTAGAGCGCACACCCCCCCTGCGCTTGTTGCCGGGAGAGGGCAAAATAGTCACTTTCTTTGCGGTAGCAGCGCCTCAATCGCACCTATTGCACAGGCGATTGCACGCTCGTTGCTCAAATATTGGGATTGGCTGACCCCTGCTTTGTGGAGCTCGGGATTCCAGACGGCGGTTAGCACGCACCCCACCCTTGCTCGCCGGACAAGCCCTACCGAAAAAAGCGAAGCGGCCTCCATTTCGGACGCAAGGCAACCCGCGCGGATGTAAGTGTTCCAACTGTCCTTTAAGCGCTCGGCGACCGGCATGCTATCCGGTTCTGTCTGCCCATAAAAATTATCCTTACTGTGGACGACCCCGGTGTGAAAGCGCAGCCCGGCGGCTTCGGCGCTTTTTTGGAGCGCCACTGTCACATCTATACTGGCGCACGCCGGATAGCCGAAGGGCAGGTATTCATTGCTTGTGCCCTCGGCGCGAATTGCAGCTGCCGCAATGACTAAATCCCCCGGAAGGACATCTGACTGCATCCCACCGCAGGTACCGACTCGGATAAAAGTGTGCACGCCACACTTTATAAGCTCCTCAATGGCAATTGCTGCGGACGGCCCCCCAATTCCGGTGGACATGACACAGACTGTCTTGCCTGCTATCTCGCCTGTAAATGTCCGATATTCCCTTTTTTCTGCAACAAAAATGGGGTTGCTTAATTTTTTTGCAATTTCCTCCACCCTGCCGGGGTCTCCGGGCAAAATGGCATATTCTCCCACCTGCCCCGGCGAGATGTCTATATGATATTGCTTGCGCATCTCATTTGCGCCAAGAGCCATGATATCCGGCATTGCTATGACCACTCCTTCCATATTTCAGGGCAGAATCCTATGGTAGCTTTTTTCCCATTTCGGACTATCGGCGTTTTGATGAGCGCAGGATTTTCAAGGAGTTTGCCCTCTTTGTCAGCATCATAAGCCAAGTACGCAAGGATTTCTGCACCATTTGCCTTATCATCGACCATAGCAGCTAGTCCAACGGCATTTTTGACACTTGAAAATTCCCCCTGGCTCATGCCATACCGGGCCAAGTCAATCCGTTGAAACTTGACCCGCCGCTCCTTAAAATATCGCTCAGCCTTCTTAGTATCAAAGCACTTGGATTTACCAAAAATCTGAATATTCATAAAGACCTCACAAAGACAGGGGAGGCGCATCCCGCCTCCCTGGCTGTCGATTGTCTAAATTTCCGTTATAACCGTCAATATCATCGGGTTGCGCTTCGTTTTTTTGTATAAGCGCTCCGACAGCGAGCGTTTGATTGAGCCTTTGAGCGCAGTCCAATCGGTGACGTTTTCCGATAAAGATTGGTCAATCGTGTTCATGACCACCTCTTTTAACTCTCGCATCAGCTCTTCCGATTCCTTGACGTAAATGAACCCCCTCGTAAGTATATCCGGGCTTGAAACCAAGCTTCCGTCCTCGCTCGAAAGGTTTACTATAACGACAAGCATGCCATCCTGCGCCAAATGCTTTCTATCCCTAAGTACCACGGCTCCCACGTCCCCGACGCCGGTTCCATCAACTAAAACCCTGCCCGATGGGACGGTACCGTTTCTGCTGATGCTTTTGCCCGACAGCTCGACAACCTTGCCAATATCGGGAATCATAATGTTCTTCGGCAAGATTCCCATTTGCTTAGCTAGGTTTGCGTGTGTGCTCAAGTGCCTGTATTCCCCATGGACTGGCAAAAAGAATTTAGGCTTGGTCAGGGCAATCATCATCTTTAGTTCTTCCTGATATGCGTGACCCGAAACATGAAGGTCAGAGATTCTGTCATACATTACCTCTGCGCCCCTGCGGAACAGTTCGTCAATTACTCGGCTTACCATCCGCTCATTGCCGGGCACGGCAGACGAGGAAATAATGACCCTGTCCCCCGATTTTATTTCAATTTGCCGATGGCCCGCAAAGGCCATGCGGTATAGTGCGCTCATAGGTTCTCCCTGGCTCCCGGTTGTTATTATGACAATTTTTTCAGGAGGCAGGCTCTTTATTTGGCTTAGCTCCACCAAGAGACCTTCGGGAATCTTGACACATTCCAGCTCCGTGGACACGCGCATTGCGTTTTCCATGCTCCGCCCCGTAACGGCCACTCTCCTGCCATGCTTTGCAGCGCAGTCAATAACTTGCTGGACTCGGTGGACATTTGAAGCGAAAGTTGTAACTATAATCCGCTGCATGCATCCATCGAAGAGCTCGTCTAACCTTTTCCCCACATTTCGCTCGGAATGCGAGTAGCCCTGCCTCTCAACATTTGTTGAGTCTGACAACAGCGCAAGCACACCTTTGTTGCCAAGTTCGCCAAACCGTGCAATGTTTATCATACCACCGGAAACAGGCGTTGTGTCTATTTTGAAATCGCTTGTATGGATTATCATGCCGACTGGGGTCCTAATTGCAAGTGCCACTGCATCTGGGATGCTGTGATTTACGTGTATGAGCTCTACTTTGAAGCACCCAAGCGAAATCGTTTCGCCCGGCTTTTTTATTACAAGCTCAGTCTTGTCGAGCAGCCCGTGTTCTGACAGCTTCAGCTCAGTCAGCCCGGCTGTCAGCGGGGTTGCATAAACTGGCGCATCTATGTTTCGCATCACATATGGCAGCGCCCCGATATGATCCTCATGCCCATGTGTAAGCACGATCCCGCGTATTTTCGAGTGGTTTTTGACGAGATATGTCACGTCGGGTATGACGATATCGACACCGTACATGTCATCGTCGGGAAAGCCCAGTCCACAGTCCACCACTATGATGTCCGCACCATATTCGAACACTGTGAGATTTTTGCCGACCTCGTTGAGGCCGCCAAGAGCGATAATTTTCAATTTTTCAGCCATGAGATATTTGTACTCCTTTTACTTTGTTGTTACTCGTGTTTTGAAGGACACACGAGCTTGTCCTTGATAATAAATTTCTGAAGACAACCGAATCGCCACCTGTCTTCATATCTCCATTCGCCCCTCTAGCGCCCGCATCAGGGTTGCGTCGTCGGCAAACTCGAGACTTCCGCCGACAGGTATCCCATACGCCAGCCGGGTTACCTTTATCTCAAAAGGCTTAAGCAGGCGCGAGACATATCTCGCTGTCGTCTCTCCCTCTGTGTCAGGATTTGTCGCCATGATGACTTCATCAATGCCCCCATCCGCAATTCGGGATATTAGCTCTTTGACCTTGATGTCATCCGGGCCTACATTGTTCATAGGGGAAATTACGCCATGCAGGACGTGGTACCTGCCGTTGAATTCATGCGAACGCTCGATGGCCAGCACACCCTTTGGGTCTGAGACTACGCATATCACGCCAGTGTCCCTGCGCTCATTTTGGCAGACTGCGCAAAGCTCGCCATCCGTGAGGTTGAGGCAAATGGAGCAGCAGCGGACGCTGCCTTTGGCAGCTGTCACCGCATCTGCAAAAGCCTCTGCCTCACCATTGGGCAGCGAGATAATAAAAAACGCAAGCCTCTGCGCTGTTTTACGCCCAATACCCGGTAAGGTCGCAAATTTGTCGATTAAATTTTCTAATGCAGATGGGAAAAAGTCCATATTACCTCTTTTGTCAGTGCGCACAAACCTTGCGGAGTTCCGCTATTCTCGCCGCCCTGTCTGTTCTGCCGAAAATATCACTCCCCGCTACGAGGACATTTGCACCGGCATCCGCACATAGCTTTGCCGTTTCGACATTTATGCCGCCGTCTACCTCAATGTCACACTTCAGCGCGCGGCTAGTAATAGTCTTGCGCAGCTGCGCTATTTTTGGCAGGGCTTCCGGAATGAATTTTTGCCCACCAAAACCCGGCTCAACTGTCATTACAAGCGCCATGTCAAGCTTATCGATATATGGAAATAGCTTCTCAGCAGGCGTACCTGGCTTGATGGAAAGGCCCGCTCTTTTGCCTAGGGCATGAATCTCATCTATAGCTGCGGAAATATTTTCCGGTGTCTCTGCCTCGACATGGAACACCACGATGTCGGCGCCTGCTCTTGCAAATCTTGCTGTGAATCGCGCCGGTGACGTTATCATAAGGTGTACATCGAGTGTCATTTCCGTGATTCTGCGGACGGACTCAAGTACGGGCAGCCCTATAGTTAGATTCGAAACAAAAACTCCATCCATAACATCGAAATGGAGGTAGTCCGCACTTTTAACGCTATTTATTTCTTCGCCAAGCTTTGTATAATCTGCTGAAAGTATAGATGGGGCAACCTTTATCACTTGTATCTCCAGCGTTTTTTCGAACGTAGCGCTCATTCATGAAGAATCAACGAAAACATATGAGTTTAGTCATATATAAATATGTCCGATGTAATCTGCGTCCGCTCAACCATAGCAGAATAAATTCAGCTACGGCGCTCACTTCACTTGATTATAATATACCAATAGTATATAATGGTCAACACATTTAATATTCGGAGAGGCTCAAATGATTGAAATTAAGAGAAAATCTGTAATTCCCATCTACGGCGTCGCAGTGCTTTGGGCTTTATACTGCTTGATTTTCCCCCTGTTCCGCACTTGGCACCTTGTCGTCCTGGCCTGTTCCGGAGTGCTCGCATATGCAGTTTTGACCTTAATTTTCCCCGGCAAGGTCGAGCTCATAGAAGTTCCTGAAGAGCCCGAGCGCACGGGCGATGAAAAAATAGACGCCCTTCTTGCCGAAGGCGAAAAGGCTGTTTCAGAAATGAGCAGGCTGCGCGAATCGATTCCGGACGAGGATGTGCGGCTCAAGCTTGATGAAATAATCCCTGTCACAGATAGCATTTTTAAGAAGCTGCTTTATGAACCGGGCGTGTACAAACAGGTTAGGCGCTTTGCCGACTATTATCTCCCAACGACTATAAAGCTGCTTCACACCTACGACAGGTTCGGCAAAAGCGGTTCGGGCGGCGAAAATATAATGGGTACGCTCAAGCAAATAGATTCGGCTCTTGACGCAATTTTGTCTAGTTATAAGAAATTTTTTGATTCGCTCTTTGCCGATAGGGCATTGGATATTGAAACCGATATTGATGTTTTGGAAACTATCCTAAAGAGGGACGGCTTGCTCTAAACACTAGTTATTTCGTATACGCTAGAAGCGTGTTCCCAAATAAATGAAAAAGGAGATTTACTTATGCAGGATGTTAGCGCTATGGAATATGTCCCAAGCCTTACGCTTGACCCAAACGGCACAAATGCTCCAAAGGCTCCCACGCTTCCTGCCGAGGATGCGCTTGAGGTGAAAACGGCAGACTCGGCTGCCCAGCTCGATATTAGTCAGCTCAGCGAGGAGGAGCAGAAGGTTGTCCTCGATTTTGCCGCTAAAATCGACATAACCGACACGAATGCAGTGCTTACCTACGGTGCGGCCTCGCAACGGAATATTGCCAATTTTTCGGAAAACACGCTCAAGAATGTACGAACGAAGGACATGGGCGAGGTCGGCAACATGCTCTCAAGCTTGGTTGTCGAACTCAGGGGCTTTTCGGGGACCGGGGACGAGAAAAAAGGGCTCTTGGGAATAAAGAGGAGGGTTCGCAATCGCATAGCGGCGCTCAGGGCCGAATATGCCAAGGTTTCTACAAATGTGGACAGGATTTCCGAAATGCTTGAGAAGCACCAGGTGATTTTGCTCAAGGATGTGGCGATGCTTGACAAGATGTATGACGTCAATCAGGCGTATTTTAAGGAACTAACCATGTATATCATCGCAGGCAAGCAAAAGCTTGAGGAATGCATGAGTATCGAACTCCCAAAGCTCCAGAAAAAAGCGGCTGAGAGTGGCACTCCGGAGGATGCGCAAGCGGCAAACGACTATGCAAATATGATTAACCGCTTTGAAAAGAAGCTGTACGACCTCGAGCTCACACGCATGGTATCGATTCAAATGGCTCCGCAAATCCGGCTTGTCCAAAACAATGACACGCTGATGATTGAGAAAATCCAGACATCCATCGTAAACACAATCCCGCTGTGGAAAAGTCAGATGGTCCTTGCGCTGGGCATGCACAATGCGCAAAAGGCTATGGAGGCACAGCGCGAGGTGACGAATATGACCAATGAGCTGCTCACGAAAAATGCAGAGCAATTAAAAATGGGCACGATTGAGATTGCAAAGGAGTCAGAGCGCGGGGTCGTCGATATGGAAACCCTTGCAAATACAAACCAGCGCCTAATCGAGACGCTCGAGGAAGTGCGGTCTATACAAAGCGAGGGTTCACAGCGCCGCCGCTCTGCCGAAGTCGAGCTGGGGCGCATTGAGGGCGAGCTGAAGCAAAAGCTGCTTGAAATTAGGGACAATAGGTAGGGGCGCTTGGCGCTTAGTTTTGGAGAGTGCGGGGTTTTTCGATGAAACTGCTAAAGAACAGGGGCTTTGCGGCGCTGGTGTCCGTTGTTGTAATCATTGCCGCTACTTTGTTTGGCGTGTATAATAGCGCAAGCCGCGTTTCGCAGGATATTGAGGCTATGTTTTTCGACGGGGTGTTTCTCGATGACCAGGGCTTTACCCAGCCGGGCATATACTCGCATCTGGTGAACATCTCAAATGCCACGCTGGGGCTTGTGCCGATTATGGAGGGCTACCCCGGGTTGTCAGGCATAGCGGATGAGCTTATGTCTGCAAGACGACAGCTCTTGGCTGCGGGTAGCATTGCGCAAAAGGAATCTGCGGCACGCGCACTAAGAGACAGCGCCGCTAATTTGCGGGATGCTTCAGAGACTGCGGAGCTAACCGAGCGGGATAGGGAGGCTATGGCGCAGCATTTGTCCACAATTAACGGGGCATTTATTGCAATTGGCAATTCTCGCTATAATGGTGCCGCCGAAGAGCGGCTATCGGCTCAAAGCCCTATTTTAAGGCAAATCAGCAGCTTCCTATCGGCAAGCCGGCCATACTTTTTCCACGTGCCGCCACTTAGCTAGGGTGTGGCTTATCAGGATAGGAACCATGGATATGAGGCGGGGGCTTGCGTGAAGCCTCCGAAAGGATTGGAGGGTATGTTTTGAAAAAACTGTTTACTAGCATCTTAGCCATTTTGTTTCTTGCGCTTATCGCTATGCCCGGAGCGCTTGCGATAGTGGAGCGTAGCGAAGAGTTTTTTGTCAATGATATGGCAGGCGTGCTGACCGAGGCCACCCGAAGCGACATTATTTCAGCAAATGTCGATTTGATGGAGAGAGGGCAGGGCGCACAGGTCATTGTCGTCACGGTTCAGTATCTGGATGGCATGTATGCGGATGAGTTTGCCATGCGGCTATTCAACGACTGGCAGGTTGGCAGCGCAGAGCACAATAACGGCATGCTGCTGCTTTTGGCGACGGAAGAGCGAAGGGGTGGGCTGATACCCGGGGCAGGCATCAGCGGCATTTGGAACAATAGCAGAATCAATAACACCCTAAACACTTATTTTTGGCCGGAGGTCGATAATGGCAACTTCGACACAGCCGTCCGCAATATTTGCGAGGTGCTTTTTTCGTGGTTTGCTTCATATTACGGCATAGAGCAAATCGGGAGGTACTACCCACAAGAGGATTTCTTTCTCCAGGTTCAGCGCGCATACGAACAGATGGCGATTTTCTCAATGATTATACCGTTTTTCTTAGTTGCTTTTATAGTCGTTATCGCCATAGTTTCGTCTGTTGGCGCCGATAGGGCTAGGTTCAGACAGTACCATATGCACATGGGGCTTCCTATGCCCACCTATCATTGGTGGTTTATCATGGGCATGCGACCGCACCGTATGTGGCATAACGCCCATTGGCGCGGCGGCCCTCGCGGGCGCGGCGGCTGGGGCGGCGGTGGCTGGGGCGGAGGCCCGGGCGGGCCTCGCGGGCGCGGCCCGGGCGGACGCCCTCCCGGCGGAGGTTTCGGTGGCGGCAGCAGGGGAGGCTTTGGCGGCTTCGGCGGAGGTGGCGGTGGCTTCGGAGGTCGAGGGGGCGGAGGCTTTGGCGGCGGCGGCGGCTTCGGTGGCGGTTTCGGCGGCAGAAGGTAAAGTTCCACAATATGAGCGTTAAAGCAACGCTCAGCCCGTAAAGCTGCGTTTTTAGCTACTATTAAGTGCCAGCCAAGAAAACCTAGTAGTAGGCACTGAGAAGCCTGTACGCTCATCGTAGAGAGGGAATTCCGGCTACTGCTACGGAACTGACCGAGCGTAGAGGATGTGCAGACTTCTCAATGCCGGACAGATAGCAGGCACTGAAGAACGAAACCGTTTTTACGCATTTAATTGGGGTAAGGTGCCCTCAAATGCTTGACCTTGCTGCATTAATGATGTACAATCTACAAATCACTCGGGAAATAAATTGAATAGGAGAGACAGCTATGCGCGGTAAATATGTTTTTGGAGTCGGGCAAGTGTTCTCGGGAGTCCTGATGATTATTGGCGCAATACACTACGGCAACACCATACAGGGCATTATGTTTACGATGCTGGGGGTCTTGTCGGCTATGTTTGGCCTGATTGCCTTTACCGACCCTTTGGAAGCGTGGGAGGTACAGCGATATGCCAGGCAGAAGTATGCTTGGATTGCAATCATGATAGTTGTAGGTGGCTTGGCAATGGGCCTCGCTTCTCTCACCCCGCGCGATGAGATGAGAATCGGCCTCGGCTCAATAGGCTTATATGTTGCCTTACATGCAGTTCCCTTTATGCTGCTTAAACGCGATAAGAACGCACCCCTAGCCATCCCTCCTTGGGGCGATGAGGAAGACTAGGCGGGATATCTCCATTCCACAGAGGCTAACACGCCAGATTTTTACTCTAAAAGCTCAGTAACGCTGACATCAGCTGCTCTGAGCTTTTGTATCTTTTAGCAGGCTCTTTTTGCACCGATTTTTCAATTATGCCTGCGATGCCTGCGGAAAGCCCCCCATTGCGCATGAGGTCGTGTAAACGCCCAGCAGGATGCTCGCCTGTCAATAAATGGAGCATTGCCGCACCCAGGCTGTATATGTCGGAGCGCTTCCAGTCGACGCGCAGCGTTGTGTCCGGCAGTTCTGTGTTTATTGAAAGAGGATGCAAGCTTAGTTTGCCTGATCGCCGGATTGTATTAGTTAGCTCTGTTTTACTGTCGCACTCTAAAAGCTGCGTCTCTACGCAAGACTGTGTAAGGCTTGCACCCTTTTGGGGAGGCTTTGCCGCGTTGCGCACCTCTTTTGCATTTTCGCACCGTCTGAAAAGCTCCGATTGCTCCGGCGAAGCATAGCCATTGCTGCGGCTGCACAGGTTTAGCCTGCTTCCTCTGACGAATGCGGCATTAAAATCTATCAAGCACACATCCCCATTCGGGGTCAGCACTATATTCGCAGGCTTTATGTCGCAGTGGCAAACATCTTGCTTATGCATGACCACAAGAGCCGCTGCAAGCTGCTTGTACCACTCTATCACATTAGCTTCTGCAAACCTTTTACACTGCGCAAGCCGCTTGTCCAAACTCTCACCCTCGATGAAATCGAGAATAGTATAGCACCGGTTGCCATCTGACAAGAAATCATAGACCTGGGGGACAAAGGGACATTTGATGTTTTTCAGCGCCTCGACCTCATTGCGCTTTATTTCAATGTCTGCCGCCTCGGAGTTTCTAAGCGCCTTCACTGCCACATACTTATGCAGGCGTTTGTGCCAAGCTTTGTAGACAATGCCGCTGCCGCCCGAACCTAGCAAGGATTCAATACGGACAGTGCTATTTAGTTGCGATCCAAGGCATGCTATGCTTTCTGCAATTTGCACGTTAATCTCACCCCCATCTAAGTTCCTGGCATTAGAGCTATTGCCCCTTACGCCTCCCAAACGTAATCCGCTCCGGAATTTCCGAAAGAAATGCGATCTCCGCTTGCCAGCTTGCATGGCGTGTTCGAGAGAATTTTTTCATCATTGATAAATGTTCCGGCACTCGATGCCAAGTCAATGATACTGTAGCCCCTTTTGTCTCTCTCAATTGCGGCGTGACGACGGCTAACCGCCTTTGTGTCCCTGTCAAATTCAAAGTTTGACTGAGGCCTGCCGACAGATGCGTCATATCTCCCTATGGTGAAAACCTGGCCTTCTTCAATACAAACATCAATGGCTATGGGAAAATGCGGGCGCCCGATGCTATACAGCCTTGTGCAACTGGCACTTACAGCAACATTCTCTGTAGCATAGCTATTTTCCGGTATCGCCTCTATTGTTGGCGCCGCATCAAAGCTCACAATTTCAGAACTCCGGAATTCGTTGTTCCCCGGCGTGCCTGCCCCCGATTCGGTGAGCAAAAGCGGCTCTTCGATATGCATAGCTCCGACAGCATCCGGATGCATGCCTTCAGGCGGCTCAACGACTTTTTTTTTGCTAAACAGCCCTCCAAACCTACTGCTCCCCTTTGATGCTTTTTTATTAGCTTTTGCTTTCTTTTCCTTAGCTTTTGCTTTCCTTTTCTTAGGCTGCGATTCTTTTTCCGAAATGTCGATGACTACATCCCCCATGTCATAAGACCGGCTTTCGTGCGGCTTGATTGCAGTCTCTTTTGCCTGTGCTGACACCTGTGCGCTCTGCGCTGCAATTGGAGCGGCGGCTTGAGCAAGAATCAGCCCACTATTGGCGGTGCCTTCAAGCTTTTGCGCGCCAAACTCTTCGCACTTCGAAACACCCACCTCTTTATCTGCGTTCTTGATTCCCCCGCCAACTGTCAGCTTTAGTATCTGCAACAAATCATTTGGGTCAAACCTTTTCATAATTGCGCGCAAGACTTTGTTTTCCAAATGTGCGTCTTCGACTGAAATCAGTTTTGAAATGTCTGCGGCAAGTTCCCTGAGCTGGCTGTGGCAGGATATGTCGGTTTTTGATGGGATGTATATGTAGTTGATGCTCCGCTTCTCTTTGTCATAATATAGATGCTCTGCGTCCAGCAGGAACGAGTATGGCCGCATGAACCAGTCCCCGCAATCTGATAAGGGGCTGAGAACGCTGCTCCAAAGCTCCGCATACTCATCAGGCTGGCGGCTGCCCGTCAGGTATTGCAATTTGCAATACAACCCAATCTGATAGATAAGCTCCACTTCTCCATCTATGCATACATATCGGAACGGTAATATAAAGGGCGGTTTGTCGGCTTGGATTGTATATAGCGCTTTTTTGTCTAGTTCATCCCCGGGAATCCTTATTATCAGCGTTGCGCCTGTCAAAATGTCATTTTTATATTCGATGTGGTAACTCATGCTATCGTCCTCCTATTTGTATTCAAGCAATGTGATAATTTGCCATCCGCGCTCTGTCAGCACCGGAGCGCTTCCATTTGAAAAACTCCTTGCTGCTGCAAATTGTGGTTCTATTACAATTTGCCCATATCTGCTTATGTAGCCCCAACTCTCTCCAACCTTGACAGCCGCCAGATGCTGCCCGAAGGATAGAGCGTCGTCAAATACAAAACCTATCACCTCCACCCCATTTGTGTCTATGAATCCCCACTTTCCATTTCTTTTTGCCGCAGCATACCCCTCCCTTGAAAAAGGACGGGCATCCTCATAAGGGCCTCCGATTTTCTGTCCGTCAAAAATCATGAAAACTTCATCCCCGCTCACCACAAAGATAGCGCCTTGGGCATAGCTGCGGCCAAGCCCATCCATTATGACCCCATCATATTCCGGCGGTACGAGCCAATTCGTCCCACGGTCAATCACTCCCCATCTTCCGCCTATCTTGGCTGCCGCATAGCCCCCTGAGTATGTCCCCAGTTGTTCAAACTCGGCATTCCCAACCTGAAAATCCCCATTTGCACGACGCCAGCTTCCTTCAATGAGCAAGGAGATGCGGCTGTCGGTAAAATTGCCTATGTCCTCTGCGCGTTCCCGGAGCAAGGCAATGCGATTATTGCCCCTGTCTACCGCAAAAATCTCGCCATCCTTGATTACGATGGCTCTGTCAGAACTAAATGTGCTGACTTTTTCATACTCGCTGGGTATTAGCGCGACGCCGTTTGCCCTTGCTATTCCCCAGAGCCCATCTCGTTGTACCTGGACTGTGCCGTTGTATATTTCTGATACATATTCATAGGACGTGCGTATTGATTCAAAGGCATATCTATGGTTCTCATACATGGCGGCAAGATTGCTGCATCCCGTTTTAGTAATCCCTGCCCTAAGGGTGGCCAGCGCCTCGGGCACTCTAGACCTGCTCAGGAAGTGGTTTGCCGCCTCAGCAAAGACGTCAGCTTCGGCGTCCCGCCTGCTCATTTGACTTTCTAGCAGCGATATGTATCTTCGGTTGAACCCCCTATTATCAATAAGTGCCCGATAAGCCAGCTTAAGCCAAGCTTCAGCCGCCAAAGTATGCCTGGCGTTGTATCCGGCAGCCTCTTCTAGAAGCGGCACTGCGCGGATGTATATCCCATCATTTATTAGCTCGGCAGCTTGGGTGATAAGAACTATTTGCTTCTCGGCTGTCGAGCGGGCGCTGATTGTGACTATCCAAGATGTCAGCAGGAGCAGTGCGCACCCGGCTCCGATTAAAATTCGAACACGCTTTTTCAATTGGACACCTCCATTTATTGCATAAAAACAGTTACCAGTATCCCTGCATACAAGAAGGGCACAAGCGGAATAGGGTCTTTTCTCCCAATCCTTTTGAGCAAAATAAGCCCTAATCCGACCAGCGCCGCTAAAACCGTACCAATAAAAATGCTGGATATTGTCCCCCCAAGCCCCAAGAACAGCCCTGATGCGGCCATGAATTTCACATCGCCCCCGCCCAACCCCTTGCGGCTGAGCACATATACAAGCAGGAACATCCCGCCGCCAATCGCAAACCCCAGCGCCGAGTCCGAAAGAAGTGCAACTGCCGGCCCTGTGTCAAAGAGAAGCTTCGAGGTCATAGTCAGAAGCCAAGCCGCAAGCATCGCTAAGACAAGCATGTTAGGCACTTTTCTTGCCTTTAAATCGAGGACTGCTGCAAAGTACCCAAAGGCAATCAGCAACTCATGCCAGACTAGCACAAACGCCTCTGTTCTCCCCGCTTTAAGCAGCAGCAAGGCAATCCCCAAAATCGGCAAGCCTATGTATGGGAGCGTCGAAACCATTTTTCCTTTCGATAAAACGTTCATCACCAATACCCCCTTCCGCTGCCGTTTAGCCATGCCTTTGTCACGGCAGTCTGTGTTATGCGGAGAGTCGGGCTGAAGGGGAGCGGCAGAGCTCCAAATGTGTATTCAACCTCATATTCCACTGTTAGCCTAACATTGCCGTCTTTATCCAATAGCTCCGAGCGGGCAAAATCAAGCCCTGCCCCCGCACCTACGACCCGCACGCTACGCAGGTATTCTTCTCCCATCATGTCGCCATTTTTCAGATACCTCATAGTCAATGGGCGCACCAAGAGGTTAAATGCCTGGCCTTGGAGATTGAATCTCTCAATGCCCAATAGTTGCGAGATCACCGCTCGCGGATCTCCTACGGCAGCCTCGTCCGCACTATGCAAGAGACCTAGCGCCTCGCCTATAGAAGAGAGCGACTCAATCCCGCTGAGCACCGCATTTACCCCATCCCGCAATTCGTTTGCAGCTTTTGGCGCTTTATCAGCTTTGTCGGCTAGGGCGGTCAGGTCATTTGCTATACCTGTCACTTCCAGCATGTAATTGTACACCGACATGGTCTTTGCAGTCTGAGTAAGCGCATAATGCACACGAGCTTGAAGCGTCACGATATTCACTAAGCTCAAAATCGAAACAACAAGCAAAACAAAAGGAATAAACGCACAGACCGTCTCAACAACAATATACCCTTTCTCATCATCACACATAAATATCCCCCCCAATGAGCAAACAATTCCTGCTAACTGTCAACGGTCAATCGCCTAATATCCCCTGTGCTCCGTAACCCTAATCGGCATTGCGAGAGGCATCCCTATCCCCCTCGAATCTGAGAAGTTTTGAGCAAAGGCCATCGACAGAAACAGCATGCGCAGGTCTACTGCAGTCGTCAAGCTGAAATCTGTTTTCATCTTAGCAAGCTCGAACCTGTTCGGGCGTGCCAGGGCTTCCGCCATCATACCCTCGTCGGCAGTGCTCCCACTCTCAAAATTGACAATGTTCCATTCGATAAGATTGCCCGCACGCCTTGCCAGCTCTGTCGCCGCATTTCCGTCACTGCCTGTATAGAACACTGCCCTTGTCAAGAAGAAAAACATCATGTAGCCGATGTATGAAAACCCTTTCTCGTCATTAAAACCGCTCCCATCAACGCTTCCGTCAGAAATCACTCTGGTTGCGGCGGCCAGCACGCCGCGCGGCGTGCATATCCACTGCCCTGCTGCGGTATTCTTAAACAATGGGACCCTGTGCCCTGAGCGGAGCGCTGCAACGTCGACAACCGATTCGGCAGCAACAAATGCGGCGCGCGCCAGCTCTCCCAATATAACTGCTAGCGGAGGCGCCCACGCAAAGGCCGCTTTGATGCTTGTGACGATAGCTGTGACCTCCGGCACACTGAACACTTTAATGTAATTGCACACAAGCCGGACTAATAGCAAGAGCCTTGTTACTGCACTCAAGTTCGTTGAGGCATTGTCGCTGCCATTGTAAAGGTACTCCAGCTCTGACTGGTAGAAATAATTTGCCTTAGGGCTCATTGGGACGCCGTTTAGGTTCTTGTCAAAATCTGCTTCGTTAAGACTACTCAGGGTCTTTCCGACCGATTCCGGCTTTGATGTTGAATAATTTGAAAACATGTAAGAGCAGTACGTCAGCAGCAGAACATAGTCGCCGGCATTTGCCAAGCTGCCCAATGGGTCGTCCATGATGTTCAGCACGGGGGAGGCAACCGCTTGGGGGATAAGCTTTAAAACATCCAAAATGTTTACATCCTCGGCTGCAGGCGTTGCGGCATCATTTATATACATCGCTCCAAGCGGCTCGTTCCTGAGCCCATTGTAAGCTTTGTGGGCGAGGTCGAGCAACTCGGTTATGAGGTTGCGCTGCTGTTTCTCAGAATTTGCCCCAGCAGCATCAGGCTGTCCGTCATAAAGCTTGACGGGGGGCAGAGGCGGCTGATTCATCATTGCGTCAAGTTCTGCAAAGAATGCCGCATTGTCTCCGGGGTGCTCCGCAAATCGCAAGAATCCGGGGAGCATCCTGTATGTAACATTGTCTCCGGGAATACTGGCGAAAAACATAGCAAGGTTCATCGGGCCGATATTAAACCTGCTATCGGAGGGCAGGTTTGTAAGTTCTTCAATAGAGAGTCCGGGTCCGCTTTCATTCAGCCTGTTCCTATATCTCACCTCATCCAGCATGGGCTTGTGGATGTCGTCGATATAGCTGTAGCCGCCGTCTCTGAAAACTATGGCCATAGGTTCGATAGCCCAGCTTATGATACTGCGGTACTGACTGATTAAAGAGCTTGGCGGGTCGCCTTGAGCTTGTGTAAAAGCACTCCTGAGTTCTTCGCTGATTTCTCCATTGTTGACCCTTTGCTCAAAGTCGTCGATTTTTATGCGGAGTGCATCCTTCATCGTATCGAGTTCCCTGGCGAGCGTAACAACCAGGTCAAATCTTGGTTTGAAATTATCAGCCTGCCGTTTTGCATTTTCAATCGCCTGAATGAGCCCGGTGCGTCGGCTGCCGACGGTCAAAGCGCTGATATTTTGCCGACGTGCCTCGTAGAGGGATTCAATATGCATTCTTTCCATGGGGGTCTGCGCTTGCATGTATGCAATATTGAGGGTGGCCAGTGAAAGAAATTCCCCATGTATCTCTGTTAGGACGCTTGACATAAACCCGAAGGAGCCTCCTGCGATGCCTCCTATCGCTTGTGTACACCTATCGGCGGCGGATATTGCAGTGTGGAGTTCCTTGTATTTTTCATGTATGTCGGCAATTGCAGAATCAATTCCAAGCTTGTCGTTTATTATGCGGGAATCTGCAACGATTTTGTTGTCGGTAAGCCTCTCTAAAAGCTCCTGTACAAGCAGCACCGGCCCGCGGAATTTCATGTACTCTTCTATTTGCCTCCGCAGCACATCTTCGTTGCGGAGGTTTTTGTCCTCGGGGAAGTATGGCTCTTCCAGTGTAATATTTGAGCCATAGAATATCTGAAAGGTGCCAAGAGATCTATCCTGATGCTCCTCCCCAAACACCGCAACCTTAATATAATCGTCCAATAATTTCCAAAGTATCGGGTCGTCCTCTGCAATGCCCATAATGCCATATATGTCGTATAGCAACGCTTTGTATTGCGTAAGCATTGTGTTTGCAGCCAGTTGGTTTGCATTTTGTATCGTGCTGTGAGCCGTGTGGATGCGAGCCAAATCAACTGCGGTCCCGCTGATAAGCATAGCGGGAATGAGTAGCAGCGTAATAAAAACCGTCACCGCACCCTTGGTGTCCCGAACAAATCTCCGCATAATGCCCCCTAATCCAGACAAGGCTGCCTCATAACCCCAGCAATTCCCGCACTCTTGCACCTGCCGAACTTATGCTGCCCGCCAAATCTGTTAAGCCAAATCGGTTCATAACGAACTGACTGAAATCGACTGCCATGTCCATACTCCGCAAAAACTCATCCCCATTTTGCGCCACCGCCGTAGCCGACACAGCTATGTGTATGCTGTTGGGGAATCCCACGAAGGACAAATCAACAGGCATAGGCAGCTCCCGAACAGCGTTTACAACAATCTCCCTATACACAATGCGGTCATTGACAAAGCACTCCACATCCAAAGTTCCAAGTTTTGAGCTTAAATTACGCCCCTCAATCTCGATAACGATTTTTTCTCCGAGTTCCTGCACCTGCACGTCCTCTATGCCCGAGAGCAGCGCCACATAGACATTGTCCAGATTGCCCTTGTTTGTCTCCCAGTAATGCGACATTATACCCTCGTCAAAGAATATCCACGTGTCGCTCTCCACGGTCGCAAGCGACGTTGCGGCATGTTGGGTTGCGCGCTGCAACGCCGCCCTTGTCGGAAGATAAATCGAAAGCAGGACTAACGCCGCAAAAATCATAATCATGATAGGAAAGAGGATGGCCGCCTCGACGAACGCCTGCCCTTTTTCGTTTTTAATCATTTTGGCCACCCCTTCTCTCCCACTTGGCAGCACCGTGCGATTTATGCGCCGCCGCCGGTTTGCCCTTTAAGATATCTGTTCTGCTTGCCCTGTGATTTGCTCCCATAAATCTTCTAACCATCCGCTTAGGGATCCCCATATGATCACAATGGCCAGTACTGCTACAAGAATCAGCAGTATTGCGACAACCACCCCTGAAAGTCCGCGCTCGTCCTTTTTCAAGGCTCCTGCCCTGCCAGCCAATGCGAAATATGCCGCCATAGGAAGACCGGATATTTTTTGCATCATGACTAATCCACCTCCTTTCCATGTTAATTTGCACAAAAGCGCATCGATTAGATTCCCGAGAAATTCATTGCGACCGGTACCATAAGCATTATCAAAATTGCCAGAAGCAAAAGCATAGTTGGAATCATCAGTTTGGAATTGGCCTTTTCCGCATCGCGTTTTGCCATATGCCTGCGCTCCTGCCACGCCTCCCTTGCCATCTCCTTCATCAGCCTGCTAATCTCGGCATTCCCCTTTGCCAGGTTTTGCATAATGGCGGAAGCCAGCTTTGCAGTTTCCTTTGTGTTGCAGCGGTTTATAAAATTGCTATATGCCGCTTCCGGGCTGACCAAATTGTCAAGTTCCTCAGAGGTCTGCTGCATTTCCTTGTATAGCTCCGCCTCTTGGCTGCATGCGGTTTCCTTCCATGCCCTATCCATAATCATCCCGGAAGTCACAAGCAACGCCAGTTTTGACACAACATTTGGAAACTGCTTGCTGATTGCGACACGCCTCTTTTTCACCTTGTCATGCAGTTCGTCGTACATAGCATAGGCCAGCACCAACACCAATATACTGCCAAGCCCGAGGATAGCTGCGCCGGCTGTCGAGTTATCTGTTCCAAGGAGAATAGCCCCGCATACGAAAGTTATGGCAACGCCAATTATAGGGTAGGACAGGAGCCTTGCAAGCAGCTGCTTTGTTTTGCATGCTGCATGTTTTTTTCCGTAGAGTTCATAGCAGTTTGTCATAATGGTCTTATGGAGCCCACCCTTGCCGATGCTGTCAAATTCGCGCAATAGCACATAACCGGGCATTTGGAGCACGTTGACGCTGCGCAGGTCGCCTCGCTGCAGTCTAATATTGTCGTACTCCAGCTTTTTAATCTTCTTGCTGCTCCCGGGCAGAGCAAACTTGATGTCGTGCGCAAGCAGCCCGCAGTATCTCGACAGCTGTTCGTGCCTGCGCTTTTCTTTTAGTTGTATTTTCTCGATAGAGGCAAAATTTTCAAGCACTTTGTTATATGCCGCCTCAATCCAATCCTCCCTAGCCACCCTTCCCAGCAATATTAGCCAAGAAGCCATCAGCAATGTGGCAAAAATCATAATAACAATAATCATACGTAACGCTCCTAAGCTAAAGCCTAACCCTGCTAAACTTCCGTGCTAATAAATAACTTAGCACGAACACAATGAGCCCCCCTGTGGAAACAACCCTCCCTATCCCCGACGTGTATATCGCATCCAAGAACCCTGCTCCCGCATAGCCTATGACGCCAAGGATAACAAGCGGCATAAGCAGCATTATGTTGACCTCAGATTTCGCGGCTGTCATCAATGTGTCTATCTCCATTTCAATTTCCATTTTATCGGCGATTATTTGCTGTATTTCCCTAACAAGCTCGTCCGCTCGTCCGGATTTCCCCTCTATTGTGGAGTAGATAGTCGAGAAGCTCGCCACATCCTCAAGCCCACTGCGCCTTGCAAAGTCTGCGAAAGCCTCGGATAGCGGCACCGCATTATTAAACTTCCCAATAATAATATCCAGCTCCGCAATGATATCGCTGCCTTCCGGATAAATGAGCATCAAATCTTCGCGTGCGCTCTGCAAAGACTTAAGCATAGTGCCCCCCGCCCGCATAGAGACAGACATCGCCTCCAAAAGATCAAAAAACTGAATTCGGAGTCTAAATCTCCGTTTTTTGACAGCATTGTGGGCAGAGATAAAAACATTGACAAACCCCACTGCAGCTCCACCGACAATCGACAACGCAAAAATCTTGTAAAAGATGTAAATTATCAAAAAGCCAATAACAAAACCAACCAAGCACGACACAACATGATCCAAAGCCACGCGCGAGCTCCGTGAATAATCAACAGCACTAGCGCCGGCACTGTCCTCAGATTGCTGTAACTGCCAAGACATAACCCCCACCCCTCCGAAACTCAGCCAATTGTGAATTACCTAAACTACCCTGCTAACCCCCGCTACATTCAGCTTGAAAGTATTCCTCAGGGCATTTGACGTCCTTGTCAGCTGCCCCACAACCTTGCTCTTTGTGCTCAGTTCGGATTCCCTGAATTCGTAGAGCGGGTTTAGCTGTATCTGCCTCTTATGAACATCAAAGTTCAAAACCTCCACTATTTCCATAGTCCTGCGACTTTTGTCGCGCAGCCGCGAAAGGTGGATAATAATATCTATCGACGAGGCGATTTGCTGGCGTATTGCGTCAAGTGGCAAACCGTCCGCACCTTGGAGTATCATCGTTTCAAGGCGGCTTAGAATATCAAAAGTCGAATTTGCGTGCCCGGTCGATAGCGAGCCATCATGCCCGGTGTTCATCGCTTGAAGCATATCCAGGGCCTCTGCGCCCCGAACTTCCCCGACGACAATCCGCTCAGGCCTCATCCTCAGGGCTGACTTGATGAGGTCACGGATGGTAACTGCACCCTTTCCGTCAGCGCCTGCGTTGCGGGTCTCGAGGCGCACAAGGTTGTCGATGTTCTTGATTTGAAGTTCTGCCGAATCCTCAATTGTGATTATCCGCTCATCCCTCGGTATGAAATTTGAAAGCGCATTGAGGAACGTCGTCTTCCCGCTTCCCGTCCCGCCGCACACGAAAATATTGTACTTTGCCGTCACCAAAAGCTTGAGCACTTCGGCGACTTCAGTTGTAATCGAGCCGAATTCGATGAGCCTCTCTACCGTCATTGCCTCCTTTGGAAACCGCCGTATCGTCACAATCGGTCCGTTGAGAGCAATCGGCGCCATCACAACGTTGACACGAGAGCCATCATCGAGCTGGAAGTCTACAATTGGGTCGCTTTCGTTGACAGCCCTCCCTGCTCTTGATACAAATTTGGTTATTATAATCTCCAACTCCCGGCGACTTTCAAATTTTCCGTCGCTTTTGTATAGCGCACCATCTTTTTCGACGAAGATGTTCTGATGCCCATTTATCATAACTTCGGTCACCTCGGGGTCGGCGATAATCCTGCCGAGGACGCCAAGCCCGCGAATTGACTCGAATACGGCAAGGGTAATATGCCTCTTATCCCTGAAATTCAGCGATGCAAGCTCCGGATTGGAGTCCTGCAAGTCATCCCTAGCCCGTCTGATTTTATCCTCAAGCGCCTCCGCTACAAGGGCTTGAAGCTGGTCGTTGTCAAAATTGGTAAGGTCTGCATGGTCTTGAACTTCCGATTTGATTTGGCTGACAAGCCCATTTCGCATCTGCTCTGTCATATGCTTCACCCCTATGCAACGTTTGCTATATTTCCAAGCTGGCGGAAAGTGTCTTGTAAACTGTCGTTGGATCGGTTGAGAGCACAACCGGAAGCCTGAGAAACGCCCCACTAAAGTGTGTGTCGGCTTCTGCGCCTTTGTTTGCAACAAACAGGGCCTTGTCCTTGATGCTCTCGAAGACATTATGCTGTGATGTAAACTGTGAGAGCTTGACCTCTGCCGTCGCCGTAGCATCGCTCACAATTAGCACCTTGTCCGCAAGGTCAAACACCTTCCTGGTCCGCCAATCGCAGACACAGGACATGTCTATCACCAGCTCGTCCGTCACCCCTGCGCATACGGTGGTAAGCTCGGCGATGTTTTCGGCCGACAGCGCATACATGTCGTCAAAGTTTTCGGGGCGGCAAAAGTAGCCGACGCCCGCCCCTCTGTCTTGCTGGGATATGCCGCGTATGAGCATTTTAATATTCCCCTCGCCGCTATCAAGCATCTCAAATACCGTGCTTATGCTCTTTCCGTTTTCGTAGAAGTAAGCAGGCACGCTTGAAAAAGGCTCTAAATTTAGATATAAAACTTGCTTGCCCTCCGATACTTTCTTCGCTGCATAGGAGAGCGCAACGGTGGTCTTCCCCACGCCCCCCGCAGGCGACCAGACTGCGGTAACACATGCCCTTTCCGAATGAGAGCCTCGCCCATATTGCGAGACTCTGGCGCATTTTGCAAGTATCTCCGACACAATTGACGACACCCTCTGATACCTGCTAAGTTCGCTCAAGTGTGCCGGTGCGCCTGCTTCGCCAGTCCTGTCCGCACTCAATAGTAGCGGAAGGGCAATTGTGCTCAAATCTGCCCCTTCGGCAAAATCTTCGTCAAGCAGGGCGACATCGAACTTCCGGGCTTTTAGCATTTCGCACAAGCGCTCCTGCGTACGGCAAGCGCTCACATCGATTACGTCTGCATAATGCTCCGATATGCTGTTTGACAAGTGCTCTACATAGTCTGCTTCGCATGATGCGATGAGTAGTTTTATTTTCATATCAATAACCATTCCTTTCGAAAATATCTAGGCACAAAACAACAAACAAAAACCTCTCAGTAGCCACAGCTTACACGACCGCGAGAGATTCGTCAATAGCATTTTGTCATAATTTATCTTTTATAATGCTTTAATATCTACACTTTTAACCATCATATTCATCACGATTTTCACACCCATCTCCTGCGAAACTCATAAAAACCACACATTGCTTCATCAAAACACACTTTTATTCACCATGAAAAATTTTTTTGATTTTTTACGCCGCTGACTTTTCAAGGCATACCACACACCTATGCATTGCGAATGATGTAAGTTACAGGTCACAGGGTAGCCCGGAATGGGCTGTTTGCTACGCTTTTTTCGCGTATGTAGGGCGACAAGACCCGTTCTAGCGGAAAAAGCGTAGTAAATTGACCATTTCGGGCGGTTGGCAAGCGACGTGTGAAGAACTGTAACTGATGGTAACAATTCAGCGCCAGCTATCGGTCCGGCATTGAGAAGCCTGCACACCCCTCTACGTTCGGTCAGTTCCGTAGCAGTAGCCGGAATTCCCTCTCTACGATAAGCGTACAGGCTTCTCAATGCCTAATACTAGGTTTTCTTGGCTGGCACTGAATTGTTACAACTGATGTGACGCCAATAAGCTATTTCGCCAGAGTTTTACCTTGACTTACCTACCATCTTATGCTACTAATGTATAAACAAAAAAAAGTTGCCAAGAGAACCGACTCCTGGCGCGCTTGGCTGTTTGGGAGGTATAAAGTTATGTCCAGCAAGGTACCGATGTCTGAATTTTTACGGGAGCGGAAGCCGCAGCTAAAAGAATTAGTCCAGAAACTAAACCAGAACTTTGACTACGCTTCAGTTCTTGGGACAGATGTCGTGGGCAAGCGCTACGCCGTGACCAGCCGGGTCACCAATATTAGCGACGGCATGTGGGGCGAGTGCGGGTTCGTGGCTAGGGTATACCGCAAAGGGCGCTACTTTGAGTATGCCTTTAACGAGCTTCACGCATCGGTTGAAGCCCTCGCGAGGCATATCGCCACGGCATTTGACAAAATTAGCGGCGACACCTACAATTACCCGCCGCCCAAAGAGGAGAAGCTCACACAAAGCTTTCAGGACACAGTGGACGTCCTTCCCGACTCAATGGACCCCGGCAAAATCATTGAAGAGCTCACAGCGCTAAACCGCAAGGTGCGGGAAGGCTCCCCTCTGGTCGTTGAAGCCAATGCAGTCGTCGGTTATGCCCATGTGGCCAAGCTCTTCCTTTCCGCCGAAAAGGACTTGGAGCAAAGCTATATTTGGTCCGAAGCCTACTTGGTCGCCACCACGCGCCGTGAGGCAGTTACCAAAACCGCATACAAGTCTTTCTCAGGTATGAAAGGACTGGAGATTTTATCAGATATGGAAAACTATATCGGCCACGTCGTTGATACAGGGTGCAAACTTCTTGACACAAAACCAATATCACCGGGAGAATATGACATAATCTGCTCGCCCGATGCTGTTGGGATAATCGCCCACGAAGCCTTTGGGCATGGCGTGGAAATGGATATGTTCACCAAAAACCGCGCCAAAGCAGAGCAATACATAGGGAAATCCGTTGCATCGCCAATTGTGCAAATGCACGATGGGGCACAGGCGACGAGGCATGTCTCGTCTTATCTGTTCGATGACGAGGGCAACCTCGGCAGCGACACGGTCATCATCAAGGACGGTGTGCTGCTTGCCGGAATTTCCGATGCGCTTTCCGCCGCAAGGCTCGGGTTTGCACCTACGGGCAATGGCAAGCGCCAAGCATTTTCCCACAAAGCATATAGCCGCATGACCAACACATTCTTTAAGCCGGGCACTGACAAGCTTGAAGACATGATCGCATCGGTCAAGCACGGCTACTTAATCGAAGACGCCGAAAGCGGCATGGAGGATCCAAAAGATTGGGGCATTCAGGTGGTGTTCACCTTTGCTAAGGAAATCATAGACGGCAATGTGACTGACAATTGGGTGGCTCCGGTCGTCATGACAGGATATGTGCCCGATGTGCTTAAAGCGATTACAATGGTTTCAGACGATTTCCAACTGTCCGGCTCGGGCGCATGCGGGAAAGGGCACAAGGAGGGCGTCAAGGTATCATGCGGCGGGCCATATATCAAAACGAGAGCGAGGTTGGGTTAATGTTAGAGCTTTTGATTAATACCCTCAAGGGTTTCGAGGGCGTTGAATATTTGATAAACGAATCAAAAATGCGGCGCATAGAAAACTATAACATAAAAAAGCAGTCGGAGATGCTCCGCGAGGTGGAATTGACGCAACTGATGCTCACCTTGTACGTAACGTTTTCTGCGACAGGCGAAGACGGCAAAAACGTAAAGTACCGCGGGGCATACAACACCGAAATCCACCCCGGCACAAGCCCGGACAGGCTGCGCACGATTATTGAGCAGGGCGTTTTTGCGGCTGGATTTGTAAAGAACGCTTGGTTCCCGCTTGTAATGCCTTCGGCACCGGAGGCCGCCGCAACTGCAGCAGGCAAGTCCGACGGCATTGACGAAATGAGTGTGCTGGCTGCGCTGCAGGAAGCATTCTATTCCGCCGACTGCCACGAGCGGGGGCACATATGCTATAGCGAATTTTTCCTGACGAGAAGCGACGTGCGCATCATAAATTCATCCGGCGTTGATGTGAGCTATACCACGTACAACGCCTACGTTGAAACGGCAGTCCACTGGCAAAGTGAGCAGGGTGGGGAAATAGAGATATATGAAACCTATAATTTCAGCATACCAAAGGACGTGGGCGCTACCTGTGAGATGCTGAAGGAGCGCATTTCTCATTTGTTCACCGTTGCCGAAAAAAAATCTGCCGCAACGCCTACCCCATCGGTAGGTGAGGATATAGACATTCTGCTCTCAGGAGATTGCCTGGTCGAGTTCTTTGATTATTTTCACATGCGCACCAGTGCTGCGATGATTTACCAGCAGCTGTCCACCTACAAGGAAAACGAGCAAATTCAGGGCGGCACCGACAAGCCCGGCGACAAAATTGCAATGACCTTAAAGCCCCTGATGGAGGGCTCGACCCACAGCAGGCTCTACGATGACGACGGCATGCCCGTGTCTGACCACAGAATCATTGAAAATGGCAAATTGCTCAAATACTGGGGGAACACACGATTTTCCAGCTATTTGGATATAGCGCCGACCGGGTCTATCAACAATTTCCATATCACGGGCGGGACGGTCTCAAGCGCAGAGCTGCGTGCCAAGCCGCATCTTGAGCTGGTTTCGTTTTCTGCCTTTCAAGCAAATCCGGTAACCGGCGATTTTGGCAGCGAAATACGGCTTGGATTCTACTTTGACGGCAAAAAGACTATTCCGGTAACGGGAGGCTCCATTACCGGAAATATATCTCAAATCCAAGATGCGATGCGCATGTCTGTGGAGGAGCGGCAGTACAACAGGTACCTAGGCCCAGCGACAATCTCAATACGAGGTGCATCAATCAGCGGCGTAGCCGGCAGCGCCGATTGAAGAAATTTTACCCCTTCCGCTCAAGTGCGATATCCCCCAAGTTGACGTCCTTCGTAGCGTCTACGGCGCCAAAGGCTTTGAACTCAAAGCCTTTGGCCTCTATTACGACGTCGTACTTGCCCATCGCCAAATCCTCAAACCAGAAATCGCCATAATCGTCGGACAAGACTTCAACGGTCTTTCCGCCATTCGTCGCACGACACCTGGCTCCAATGACTACCTCCTTATCTATGGGGTCGTATACTGTCCCCGCAATAAACTTGCCGGGGACATTCCGGTAGAAAACCTTCGGCCTCAGCCCTGACTCAGGCATCCGGACTGTTGCGCCGACTATGAAATCCTGCATATCCCCCTCATCGCCGAAATGCAGCGCCTCTGTGGGGCAGGCCTCTACGCAGCGAGGGGATGCAAAACCATTGTCAAGCAGATGCGCACACCCTGTGCACTTCTGGCAAATGTTCAGCTCCTCATTAAAAAATATGGCATCGTAGGGGCATTTGCTTAAGCAAGTCTCGCAGCCAACGCATTTCCCCGGATCTAGGACGACAAAACCATCCTCTCTGCGATAAAAAGCGCTGCAAGCCGACATGCAAGCAGCATTTTCGCAATGATTGCACATCTGCGGAATATAGTGAATCCTAACCTTTGGAGTAGTGCCACAGACATTTTCCTTGAGCTTTATCCAAAACTGGCCAGTCTCCGGCTGGGGCCTTGCATAGGGTATCCAGTCATTATCGACATGCTCGTCCTTACAAGCCAATTGGCAGTTATAACAACCATTGCACTTAGCAACATCAATAGTAAAAACTTTAGACATAAAACCTCCATTGGGATTAAGGGGTCTTAATCCCCAACCATCCATCCTTCCAAACACACTCCCGTCGCCCAATCTATTTTCCTTGCGAAGGACTCCGGATAGTCCCTCTTCCAGATTTCCATCTCTGTGTCTGCGACCTTTGCGACTTCTACTAGGAATCCGGAGGTGGCCATCCCTGAGCAATTTTTCGAAGTCTGGGCGGTAGGCGTTATGAGGTTGATTGCCCCGCCGCGGTCAAGCAGGCCCGGAATAATCGAATCGACCCGCGCGCCGTGGTCAACATAACATACTCCGGGAATCAGCCTCTCGGTCACATATGCCCCGCAGAGGACAATACCGCGCTCATTATAAACCTTGACGATGTCCCCATGCTCAATTTTACGCTTCCTTGCCTCAGTAGGGTGCAACCAGCAAGGCTCATACTGATAGCCATCCTTGGCGCGTATTTTCATAGTCTCAACCTCTCGGTTCCAAATGATATCGTCGCATTGCGCATGCATCCGCCACCTACCGTGGTTGGACATGCACAGAAGCGAATAATCCTTCGCACGCTCGGAAGACAGCCGCTCGTCATGGCTCTCGCCCTTCTCAATCCACTTAGGTATTGGCGGGCGCTCGGGGTCGTCAGGCATGAACTTCTCAATGTGCGTCGAAGTGAATTCAAGCTTTCCGGTCGGGGTCGTGAGCGGGTTGTTCTCCGGGTCTTCATAGAATTTCCTGAGCCCCGGCGGGAGGTCTATCGCATTTTCCTTGCATGGAATGACAAAAATCTTGCGCTCAGAAAATTCTTCCCAAGACATGCGCTCCTCGCACCCCGTGGCCTTGTAGAAAAAACGCACTCGCTCTTCCTCGGTGAGGTTTCCCGTATATGCCTTGAAATAGTCGTCTCCAAGCTTTTTTGCCACCTCGGCGCAAACATCGAAATCGGACAAAGACTCCCCGACGGGCGGACAGCTCGGCCGCTCAAGATAGAGGGACGTGAACGCCCCGCTGGACAAATCATTGCCAATATCGCTCATCTCAAACTTCGTCGCAACAGGAAAAATTATGTCGGCAAAGCAGCAATCATTTTCCAGCCAAGGGTGCTGGGCCACAATGCACTCTATTTCCCCGCTCTGGAAGGCCTTTATCATAAGATTCCCATCATTCCAGCATGTCGTCTGGCAGGGCGCATCCGTCCAAATCATGTGCAGGCGCGAAAGCCCCGGGCGCGGAAAAACCATTTTTTCAAACTGGTATTCACATGTCGGAACCCTATAGTTGTTCTCACGCGGGATTTGGCTGGAGGAAAAGCACTGCAAACCATACCATTCTATCTCGTTTTCTAGAATAGCCCTGTGAATCAAAGTCCGGGGGATAAACTGCTGCGGGGCGGGAAGCTCCTTAAAAAGCTCGATTAGCTCCGGCGCGCGCTTCTTTTGCGCATCATTTAGCAAAAAACGCTTCATGTTAATCTCGGGTGAAACATCGCCGTCAACGGGCCTGAGCGGGTCGGCAATATGTGGGACGGCAGGGACAAACTCGCCCTGGTATGGCAAAGGGTAGTCCGCATTCCAGAGATTAAACTCAATGAGCTTCGCCTGATGCACACCCGGGCTGCCAAGCCCCTGCATGCCGAGCAGCATTGCCTCAAGGCGCGCCGGCTCCGAGGCATACGGGCCGCGGATATAACCGCCGCCATTAGAGTGCACAATGCTGGTTATTTTTTTCGCCCAATCGCGGGCCAACGCCTTTATGGTCCATTCGGCGACTCCGCACTTCCCGCTTGCCCATTCCGGAGTCTTTGGCACCCCATCCTCACGCCCAAGGACATAATCCTCAAACCGCTCGAAACCATAAGCATGCGTCTCGATATAGTCTTTCTTATAAGTGCCCTCGGTAATCCAAGTATATGCAATCGCCAGCTGGAGGGCAGCATCGGTGTTCGGCAGAATGGGAATCCACTTGTCGGCATGGACTGCGGCGCCATAATTCAAATCGGGGCATATGAACACGCTCTTGAGCCCAATCTGCTTGTACCAGTAGACCAGCCTGCTGGGAAGCTGCCCAACCACGCCCAGGGGCGTCGTCTCGGGGTCGCACCCCCAGTAGAGCAAAAGCTCCGAATTCTGTGCAATATCCGGGAAAAGATTCGTCATAGGCATCATCTCGCCGATTGGCTCACAGCCCCAGACATGCTTGGCTCCCCAAAACCAGCCTTCCCAGCTATCCTTATTGCGCATTTGCAGAGTATAGCCTCCCATCAAGGCCAGCAGCCTATTTGGGCAACCATGGCTGGGCGCTACATGCTTGCCCTCACCGTGCATATCCGCTTGGCAGAGCACGGCCTCCGGGCCATAGGTTTCCTTAATGCGCACCAGCTCGTCGGCGACTATCTGAGCCGCCTCATCCCAAGAGATGCGGACATAGGGCGACTTGCCGCGGTTTTGCGGGTTGCGCTCGCCCTTGGGGTCAAAATCCACGCGCTTGAGCGGGTAGCGCACGCGGTTTTTTGAGTAAACCCGCGACTTGTACCCAAGGCCAAATGGCGAAATTGTCACGCGGTCCGGGGCGCGAAACTCGCTCCCCCGAGCTTTGATAACCCAAGGGTTGCAGTGCTCGTCCGTGTGTTTTTTATCGTAAAAATATGGCCTGATGCGGGTAATCCTGCCGTCGTTTGAATCGACAAGGCTAGGCCCGCCGCTCTCAGGCCCGATGAGGCTAAATCCTTTAATCGTCTGGGAGTCGGGTTTGAATTTACTCTTCATAAT